>Ga0206819_10266_pt2 | contig 15678 bp, 19 predicted proteins | sample Alteio_BWOrgCont_87_FD_152855 | JGI IMG/M metagenome (GOLD analysis project Ga0206819, IMG submission 152855) | Enriched cells from forest soil in Barre Woods Harvard Forest LTER site, Petersham, Massachusetts, United States -... | ecosystem: Environmental > Terrestrial > Soil > Temperate forest >... | reverse complement strand
TCTGTACGGCGTCGCTGAAGACAAAGACATTGAAGCTGGCGCCGAGCGAATTCGCACGTGCTTAGCAAACCTGGAAGGTAGCGAACTACTTGAGTTGATCCTAGAATCAGACACTTCTCGGTGGGAAGCCATCGCCACTAGGATCCACGAGCCCTTCTATATCGAGATCGGAGCAGGAATGGGATTCAAGCAGGCTGACTATGGCCTGCGGATATACACCGCATTTGACTTCGCATTCCAGATCCAAGGCAAAACCCATATCCTTGATTGGAAAACGGGTACCCAAAACTACCACTCGGAAGCAAAGGCGAAGCACCAGCTCGCCGCGTACGCCCTTTGGGGACTCTGGAATAACAAGACCCTGAACCAGATTCAAGCTCAAGCGGTTTGGCTCGCGTCGGGGCCAGCAAAATGGGAGCCTGCGGCCGTACTGGAGGCCGAAGTGGAAGCCGTGCGAGAGCGGATCTCGGCACAGAATCGGCTTGAGAAATCCATGCTCGAGACGTTTCCTGTGAGGGCAAAAGTCGGGAAAGGCTTCGTCGTGAAAGACGCCTACCGAGCCCACAAATCATCCTTTCCGCCGCGGCCGAGTGAGTCGAATTGCAAATACTGTAAGTTCAGACTTCTCTGCGCCGAACGGATTGGGAAGGCAGATGCGCTGGAATCAGCGACCTGACCCCGAGCAAGAACTATCTCGATTCGCACGAGCGTGTATAAGCGATCGCAATGGGTCACAACAACGTATTCGATCTTAACGCTCGCCTGGATCGCCTGCAATTCCTCATCGAAGGATGGAAACAGGGCTTTATCGCGTATCAAACGCTGGTAGACGCTGCCGACGCTTTCGCCAGCTCTGTTAAGTCGTTGGCGGCTGGCGCAGGAGCGCCTTCATACCAGGCTTCACCTCGCTAGGGTCTAGTCCGAGAGCCTTGATCAGGTTCGCATCCATATCGCTGTCGATATAGGAGAACGCGAAGTGCTTGAACCCGTTCCTGTTCGCCAGATCCTCCTCGTCAAAGTCGCCCATCGGGCTCTTGTTCGGAGAATAGACGACCACCGATTCCAGCTTGACAATCAAGCCAAGAACTTCAGCTTCGCACTGAGGGTAACGCGTAAAGAGCTCCTTTAGCACAGCTTCGGCTCCCTTTTTTTGTGTACCAGTGAGAGGACGATATTCTCCGTCGAAGATTGGCTTGCTCATGTCACAGATCCTACCGTAGACCACCTAACTGGTCGTGTCCAGTGAATGCCATCCGACAAATCGAGGAACATGACGCCGTCGAACTGAGTTTAGTCGATTGGCTCTGCGACGGGCTAAGCTGACTGTGCTTCACGGGTATCGACGATCTCAGAAAGCTGAACGGGTTACAGCGTTTGGCATCGAGGATGGCGTTTCCAAGGAGGATCATCCTAATGAACTCACTGCTCAGCCGTGATACAATCTAAGGAATGGGAACGCGACTGAATGAGAGTCGTTACGCGGTGGGCAGACAGGTGTGGCACCGAACGATGCAGTGCGTTGGAACTATAACGTCGGTGCTGGATGGGAATAAGGCAAAGGTCGATTGGGAGGGGGCTGGCCTCAAGTGGGATACTGCCTTGCTCCGCGATATCGCGCCCCTAAACGCTCATGATCAAGCTGATCTCGGCCCAATTGGGCGTCGGAGCGATAGCCACCCTTTTGCCAGTTTGCACAAGATGCAGTGCACGATTTGCGGCATGGCATACGGGGCAAATAGCTGTGATGTCCATTTGCGGAAGTGTCCCAACTGCCACGGTGGGCAACCAGGCGAACCGCTTGAGTGAAGGTAGAAGCTCTTTTCGCCCAACAGAAGGTTAAGCCTGCCTACTGGTCGTGATGTAATATCCTGTCGTGGGACAAACACTGGCGACGTTTTCTTGCCCAAACTGCGGTAAGAGTCTGATTTCAGGGGCGAAGTCTTGCCCGCACTGTGGTTGGTCGTCTACCGTACGACAGCCTAAACCGCCTTCTCAACCACAGGGCGTCCAAATGGCGGAGCCGTTCAAATGTCCAGTATGCGGGAATGAGGGTGTCCAAAAGGTCGCAGCTATTTCAATGGCTGGGTCATGGACGGGAAGGAGCCTTTCCATTGGAGGATTCGCTGGAGATGTCGGGGGCTCTTCATTCGGTGGCGGAACCCTAGCTCAATCGGCGCATTCTGGCGCATCGAATCTGGTGAAACTGCTATCACCCCCGTCAAAGCCGTGGACGTCGAAACCGATTGGCATCGTTCTCGTCCTGATAACGATGACAGTCGTTGCTGCTTTGAGTGCCATCGCGTGGATCGGCGCAGGAGTGTCGCCTGTTTCGGCTGCAGGAATTCCCTGTTTAGTGATGCTCGTGATTTATGCTGCCGTCTTCCTTAGCTGGAACAACGGGCGATGGGAACGTGACACCTATGCACACCGACTCGCTACTTGGAGTCGCCTAATTTACTGCTCTCGGTGCCACAACGTGTACGACCCTCAAACTTCTCGCGTGGCACCAGCCGACTTAATGAGGAACCTGCTTCTCTAGCTTCTCTGGCCACCGTTTTGGCGTGACAAATGTGTTAGATCGAGGTTCTAACTGGACACGACCAGTTAGGTGGGCTACCGTAGTATTGTTTAAGGCGTCTATCCAATGTTTTGGATAGACGGCCTGCAACCGACATGCAGAGTTGCTGCGATACGGTCACTGGAGCTTTGGGGATACCTACTTTAACATATGTAAGGCGGACTCTAGGATATCTTATTTATCCCGTTCGACGCCTTCACAAAAACATAGTTGATCGACGGCAAAGTCATTTCCGACGACATCGGTGTTCTCGTCGTAGAGCCTGATCTTCGCAGTTGTTTGGCTTCCCGAATCCCACTCGAAATCGAAGCGCCCCCATTCTCCTGAATTTGGGTTGACGCGATACGGGTCACCGAGTATTTTCCCATTTATGCGAATGTAGATCCGAGCAGGACTAGGATCGGTAGGAGTGGCCCGGGAGGGATCCTTTCCCCATGCCGTCGCCCATCCAGAAAAGTGGTAGTGACGATTGGGCAAGACCCTGATGGTTTCCGACCAAAAGCTCAAGTTCTCGGTTGCGCTGCCGTTGAGCAATAGCATCGCGCCTCGGTTTGGTTTGTGGGCGTGAATGCTGCATGCGCCGGGATGTTTCAACTTAGGGTCGTTTCCTATCCAATAGATGCCATCTCCCAACAGGTCGTCGGACAGCCCGTAGCTGGTGGCAAAGCCGCGCCGGCCATGTCTGAAATCTCCATTGATCAGGAGGTTTCGAGGCGTGCCACTCATCAACAACCCAGCTGCCAGTGCGCATACGACCATAGTAGGTTTATTTTATATGAGGTTGCTCTTAGTTCGGCTTTAAAAGCTGTAAGGGATCGTTCAAATATTGTAGGGGCAAGGCGTGCCTTGCTTTGCGGAAAGCGATGCACGCATCGCCCCTACGTTTATGGGTGTTAGACCGATGCGGTTGATGGGTGATAATTGAATCCTCAATGCGAACATTGAAGTTCGTCCGTCGGATCGAGTTATCGGCCCCACCTGATCGGGTGTGGGCTCTGCTTGCCGACACCGACCGGTTGAACCGCGAAATCGGATTTCCACTTCCGACATTTACTTATCAGGAACGTGAAAACGGTGGTACCGATGCATTTGCGGCTTTGAAGATGGGCGGAATCGTTTTCCGGTACCGCGAGCATCCGTTCGAGTGGGTCAAGGAGCGGTTCTACTCGGTTCGACGGACCTTCGATTCGGGTCCGATCGCGGAGGTAATCGGCAAAGTTGAATTCGAGGGAACCGACGACCGTACAACTTTGATCGTGACCACGGACGTCGTTTGCCGGTATGTGCCCGCGTTTGCGAAAATCTTCGGGCTGACAACGCTCGCGCAGCTTGAATCGGGGTGCAAAGGCTTCGAGCAGTTTCTTACCGGCAAAAGCGCGACGCCGTATGCCCGGGAGACGGGCAGACCGCCGGCGGATCCATCACGGCTTGAAAAGGGACTTACCGCCCTGATTGCAAGTGGAACTCCCACCGGTATAGCTCAGGCATTCTGCGATTTCCTTGTATCGGCGCCTACGGCGGATTTGGTCAATTTTCGCCCTTTGGAAGTTGCCGCTCATCTAGGCATCGAACCGTCGGCTTTCCTTGACCTTTGCCTTACCGCAACCAGAGCTGGGCTCATCGATTTGAAGTGGCGGGTGATGTGCCCTTACTGCCGGTCGAACAAGGATACGGTGGAGAACCTGGGACAGCTTGGACAGGAGGCGCATTGCGTGGCGTGCAACATCCGGTTTGGGCCGGGATTCGATGAGAACGTCGAGGTCGTGTTTTCGGTCTCCTACAACGTAAGGCCGGTGGTGTATGGGACCTATTGCATCGGCGGGCCACTGCTATCGCCGCACGCGGTGGCGCAGTGGGTATTGGAGCCGGGTGAAGAGCGAAGAGTTGGGCTCGACCTGCCTCTCGGGGTCTGGCAGATTGCGAGTTTGCAAGCGGAGAACAGGACGAGACTTTTGGTGTCTCAAAATGGAACCTCCCATTGCCAGGTTCGTTTTCGCGATGGGAAGATCGAAGCCGACTCGGAGTCGATCGCCGGTCAGGCGCATTTCAAGCTGGTGAATGAGACGGGCGGCCGGGTTGTGGCTCGTATTGAGGAGGCGCATTGGAGTGCAGGGGTGGTTACCGCTGCCAAGGTGACGAGTCTTCAGAAGTTTCGGGATCTATTTTCGTCAGAGGTTCTCTCGCCCGGAATCGAGATCGGAGTGGGGCGCGTTTGCATACTGTTCACCGACCTCAAGGGCTCGACTCGGATGTACCGGGAGCAAGGGGACGCTTCCTCTTATGCAACTGTTCGCGAGCACTTTTCCCAGCTCAAGACGATCATCTCGCGCAACCATGGCGCTATCGTGAAGACGATAGGCGATGCGATCATGGCAAGCTTTCACGACCCGGGAAACGGGCTCCGGGCGGCGCTTGAGATCCAGGCTTCAGATGATCCGTTGGTCACCAAGATCGGGATGCATTGGGGTCCAGCGATCGTCGTCAATGCGAACGAGATCCTCGACTACTTCGGGCGCACTGTTAACCTCGCGGCGCGACTACAGAAGCATAGTCTCGGCGGGGATGTCGTCGTGTTCTCCGGGCTGTTGGACGATCCAGGAGTGAGTGCCGTCATCGCCGAGGCAGGCGCCTCGGTCGAAAATTTTACGGCTGAGGTGCCCGACATTGAAAGGGAGATGAAGTTGGTTCGGCTGACGCCATTGGAGTAGCGAGACGTGCGAGGCCACCCTCCCCCATAATCGGAAGCATCCGTAGCCGGCGTCTCGGTGGCGCCGCAGCGGCCTTTGAGATTTCGTGCCTTGAGCGGAGCCAGGAAATCGTCGGCTGGGATCCGGACGGCGCCACCGAGACGCCGGCTACGGATTTTGTTGGTGACCCTACTCAGGATTCACGACTAACTGCACCATGCTTGCTTACGCAGACCCATGCGATCAGGAAGATCGAATTGAACAGCCAGCCCCACATACCCAGCATCGAACGAAGGGAAATCAATGGATCTACCGCTTGGTAAAGGTAACCGGGTCCGGACCAAACGACGCTAGGGGTGGTGATGCCCACGAGAACGAATCCAACGCCAACCGGGACGATCCAACTTCTTGATCGCCTACCGATCGTGGACGTCAAAAGGCAGGCCATGACAGCCATAAGTTGTGTGGCTGGAATCGTGAAGGCGAACTCTGTTCGAACCTGCCGCCAAGTCTCAAACCGGCGACTGTAGAACAAAAAGCCGGTGTCCAATAAGGCAAAGATGAGAAGCGTTGAGATCAGCGATGCGTTAAAGGAATCGAACGCGTCAGGCTTCGGTAGACACGAATCCTCTCGTTTGGTTTTGCTTTGAATGGCCATTGCCAGCTCAGGTCCGCCTTTCGATTAGTGTAACTCGAAATTTGGTTTGACCTGACTAGTGAATCCTATGCGAGGCACGCCTCGCCCCTACGGGTGTGCGTTCAATAGCGTTGATGCCTCTGGAGTGTGGCCCGCCAAGAGTTCTCGGGCGGCGCGATCCAATGTCTTGCGCGGGGCGCCGGATTTTCGAAGGTTGTAGAGCTTGCCAGGGAGGCGCAGGTCGGCGGGGCGGAATTTAAAAGCGGGGTCCGCCTTCCGCCGATGATCCTGCAGGAGTTCCAGGTCCCGAAACCCGAACTCCACGGACGGTTCGACCTGGGTGCCCTCACCCCAGTCGTTCCAAGTCGCTAGTTGAATGAACGGCGCATGCGAGGCCTCTGCCATTTCGAAGGTCCGCGCGAACGTTTTGCCACCATCGTCGCGGATTTCGCCCCAGCTTAGTCGGCCAGACCGAAGTCGACTTGAATTGGCGTAGGCCGAGTTCAATTGCATCGTGGACATGAGAGCCCACGAGTTCGCTGATCGACTGAACCCGCTTGAGGAAGCAGGCTCGCTGCTCTTCAGGTTCTGTGTACGGAAAATATTCCCAGAACCATCGCCTCGGACAGGTGTCGTATGTATTCTGCCGTGACTGGCTCCATGATCGATACTTGGAAACGCCCATCTAAGCCATTCCCCGCTCTACATCGATGGCCTGCTTGAGCAAAGTCCAGAAAGGTATGGACTGCGCCGTAAGTGGTGTCCAGTAATTCTCGCGGCCGACGATCTGCCAGTAGCGCTTCGGTGCCCGCCTAGTGAGCCTGTTCGCCAATTCCTGAAACATGCGCCCAGGAAGATCATCGTCTCTCCGATCGAATCGATATGAATACTCTCCGAGGAATCGGTCGAGGTGCTTGGCGGAAAACGAGTTCTGAAAGGTTCCGCCGACGAGGAGCTTGATCTTGGTGATGACGCGGTGCGCCTTTGGTAGGTGAAGGACCGATAGTTTTTTGCCTTGCCGCCCCTTGATTGGTGTGCCTTGGATATTCGTCACCACCGTGTTCAGCAGGTAGCCTTCGCTGGCGAGCGAATTGAAAAACGGTGTCCCATCGGTAAAGAGAGTAGCGCCTGGCTCGATGTATTTTTTGGCGAAACGGCACATCTCGGACTGGTTATGCGCCTCAACCACTTCGATACGAACCCTGCCGCATCGTCGGCCGCGCCTTTCCACGGCAATCATCAACTTGGCTTTGTTCTCCGAGCCGCGCCCTGGTTTTCCTCCTTCCAACTTACCGCCGACAGTGAGATCGTCGACTTCCACATCACCCGATAGCTTGGGCGAATCATTGGTCGGCGCCATGAACTCCCTAAGCTTGTGCAGCCAAGTCCAGGCAGTCTTGTAGCTTCCAAAATTCATCAAACGCATCAACTCCAGTGCGCTGATGCCTTGCTTGGAATTCGTGATGTGGAAGATGGCGAAGAACCAGTCGCGCAAGGATTTCTTGCTGTGCTCAAACACAGTTCCGACCCGCAAGCTCGTCTGGTGCTGGCATCGGGTGCAAATCCAGAGATCCTTCTTGGCGTGAAACCAATATGTCGTGCAACCGCACGTCGTCACTGTTCCGCTCAGATCCTGACTTTGCTGGCCGCACACAAACCCGCCTGGCCACTTGAGGTCTGCCAGGTATTTACGGCAGCTCTCCTCGGAGTCGAAACGATCCGCGAACTCCTTTATGCTCTTTGGAAACTCGCTCGTGATCTTCATGCCGCATGCCGTAGTGATCCCGCCAGATTTGAGGATCGGTGAGCTACGGATCAGTATAGCATGGAATAGACGTTCAATGCGTACTGAAAGCGGTTCTTATGCGTTTCAAATGCGCTTAGCAGGACCCCTTGGGGGGCGGTGAACAGGAATGCTCGTGTTGCCCATAGGGTTTCGAACGCCGTCGTCCATACCCATTGGGAAAAGAAGCTTAGGCTCAATGCCGAAGAACTGCGCAAGGGCGCGAGCGGTGGCTGGCCTGGGTCTCACCTCACCACGTTCAAGACGTTCAAGGGATCGAGCATTCACAGGTTGGTCGGGCGCAGATGCCCTTTCAGCCAGTTCCTCCCTGGTGAGGAAAGCGTCTTGTCGCGCCTCGCGTAGTTTGTTGGGAAATGGCTGGTCACCGTCCATGTGTCTTAGATTATGGTTACGCGTACGCAATGCCGCATAGCGCAGATATGGTCATCCACAAGGGGGATGGTGGACCTCGACCTTCGCTCGGACGGAGCGCTTATCACGTGGCGCCACCAACCTTCGCGGGCATGTCGGCGCCGAGCCCGATTAGCAGGCCCTGATCGACAACCTGGTCGCGAACCTTCGTCCACAAGGCAATAGCCTGCGCCATCGTAACTTCCTCGGCCTTCTTGCCCTGTCTCAACGCTGGATTCACGAATCCTTCCAACTCCACAGATGGCCGAGCGAAGCCACGAGTAGGTGTCGTCGCCTGGAGGCACGGGAAAAAGCTGTACATATCGTTGACAGGGTCGTCGATGGTGGCGCCGAAGTAAAGCCGCCAAGTGGGAAACGGACCCTCTACGGCCGCATACCACGGCCGAAAAGTCACATCGAAGTAGGTTGAATCGACACAACGCGCGATCTCGGCGTATGTAGCAGCCGAGTGTTCGATCCAAGATTGAACCACAAACACGGTGTCGACGACAAACACGCCCGCTACCTGCGATCCGAACAAGACCACCGATCCACGATCGAGATGCCGCAGGCGTGTTTCCCACCTGCGGGTCCTCTGTTGACAGCCCATATAACAAATGCGCTTCCCGAACACAAATGGATCGGTGTTCTGGAGTCCCTCGAAACTGTCAGGTAGCTGCCAGTGCGGTCGAAACACGTTCCGCGGACCGTGAAGGAGTGGCGAAGAGATGGCTTCCGCTATAACCGATTCAGGCTCCCACTCGCCCCAGAAGTCGATCTCTCCGATTCTTTGCACGTGACTACTAAGATAGGTGCCAGAGGACCTTAAGAACTTTCTCTTATGGCCCTGGTTCGTTTTGTTCCAAGAGCGAAGATTCCCGATGTCTGGGGCGTGCTCGCCGCCAGGATGGATGAACTGGACAAACCGTATGCAGTCAGACATGAATCAGTTCCAAAAGATGTCGTCCTGTAGCGCATTTGTCGGATCCACTTACGGTGCCGAATGGGATCTGTGCAGCTTGCCCAAATAGAGCAACAGTTGTTTTCCCACCAAGCAACTGGTATCGCCTTACATAGAAGTGGTAAGGCCGCTCTCGATCTATTGGATGGAACTGTTCCCAGTCCATCAAAGCCTTGAATTTGATTTCATCGCGATACGCCTTCTTCACGGATATCAGCATAACATCTGGATCGAGGCGGTTGATCAGGCGGTGCCAAAGCTCATTCCCAGTCTTGCTCAAGGTGGTGCAGACAGTCTGTGGAAGATCGCTCCATGTGAGGCTAGTCGCCAGCGGTGAACAAATGTCTGTGTGCAAGGCGACGTTGGCGCCGCCGTAGTAGCTGGAGCCCATCCCCTGCAATAGGGGCTCAAAACCAGGGTTAAACCAGCGACCATACGGCTTGGTCGAAAAATATCCACTGAGCGCCTCAATGTACTTAGAGGCGGTTTCCTCAGCTAACGGCGAGGATATCTTCTCAGCCCCTGGAAACCTCTGGAACGGCTCTTCCTTTGGGAACTCTTTATACGATGGATTCAATGCGACGCTTACGACGCGGAGCGGTGAGCGCTCATACGCTGCCAGATCGCCAAAAAAGAGAATCGGCATCGAAGGTGTGACGATATGTTCACGGGGAGCTTCATCGTACTGCTGCCAAGCCGACTCTACCAATTCGAAGAGATTATGATCCACTGTTACCAAGATATCACAAATGGCGGGTGGTGGTCGGTGTTTGCCGTGTTTGTGATGCTCAGTATCTAGCTGAGCCCGTTCGCTGACTGGCCGCTCCGAGAGGGAACAAGCCCGAAGGTTCGAGCTGAAGAACAACTGCCAAACACGCGGCAATCTTCGGGAGCGGTTGCGTAGCTCCTCGCTCAAGGCGCTCAAGGGAGCGGGCGGATATCTTGGCGTAGCGGATTGAATCCTTGAACGCCAATTCCTGAGTGAGCGCTGACAGGCCAGACCGTGTAAGGAACAGACGCTCTCTTTCTGCGCGTAGATTGTTCGCGAATTTCTGCTCGTCGGCCATAACAGCTTTATACACATCGAGCGGTTTGGAGAGAATGCGTAGGTGGTGCGGGCACCTTGTGCGAAAGCGCCTTCGTGGAGTTCACGAGGTCGACAAAGTGCAGTTTCAAACTGGCGACGGAGCATAAGCACGCCGAAGTGCAACGGGTCCTGGACGAGTACGCCGTCGTTGTCAACTTCTTCATCGACCGCTTCTGGGCCAGGAGCCCGAGAAAAGCCGAACTGCTGGCGCCGATCGTTAACCTGCCTGTTACCTGGCTCGACTACACATTGCGCCAGACAGCGGCACGGGAGGCGATCGACATGATCTCGGCCGCGAAGAAGCGTTGGGGCCCGAGGGCTGTCAAACCCGTCCATAAGGCTAAATCAATGCGGGTTTCGACGGGTACGGCATGTGTCGCTGTCTCGGCCACGTCAACCATTTGCGATATGTGGCTCACCATCAAGGTAGGCGCCGCCGACCGATCGAGGCGGACAGTGCTTCAGATTCCGCTTCGGTCTCACAAGCACATGCGGCGTCTCCAACGCCGCGGCGGCAAACTCTGCGGCTCCTTCGTTATCGCGGCGAATTCGGTTCAACTAGCGTATAGATTCGCCGACGTCGAGCTGAAGCAGGGCAATAAGGCGCTCGGCGTGGATACGGGCATCAATGTACTGGCCAGCCTCTCGACGGGCGAGCAGTACGGCCGCGAGGTTAAGGCAATGATCGCCAGGATTCGGCAATGCAAGCAAGGCTCCAACGGTCAACGAAGAGCTCGCCGAGCCATCAAACAGTTTTTCGACACCATCGCGAAGCGAATCGCTTCCAAGGATGTCGACATCATCGTTGCGGAGGACCTTACGGGGATCTCCCACGGCACCAGAGCACGCCTGGGCAAAAATATGCGTGCCACGATTGGCAACTGGAACCAGCGGTACTGGCTGTCCAGGCTTGAAATGGCTGCCGAGGCGAACCGTGTTCGCTTCGTGTCGGTTGAGCCTGCGTACACGAGCCAAACCTGCCACCAGTGTGGTTATGTCAGTCGCTCGAACCGACATGGGGAATCGTTCCGCTGCGTGGAGTGTAACCACACCGCGAACGCCGACATAAATGCGGCACGGAACATTCTTGCGCGGTTCGAGGGCGGAGCTAAGGCCCCGCATGCAAAGAGGTAAAACTCAGCGGTGTCGTCAGGTTCCTACTGGAGCTTTGGGGATACCTACTTATGTTAATCGCAGTAAAAGAAGCACTCGAACTTGCGATTCACGCCGTGGTTCCGACGGCCAGAATCGATCTCCGGGTTGTAAATGGACATTGGTCTGGAATGGTAGTCGCTTGCGAATTCGATGCGATGACGCACGGAGAGAGGCACCGACAGATTTGGGATCGGATCACCCACGACCTCGGATCGAATGCAATCGAAGTCGGCGCCCTCCAGTTCTTCTCACCAGTAGAAGCCGAAGCCCTCGAAGCGGACTAGCGCTTCACTTCTCAAAATTCATATTCACCGGCGCCATCGGCAGTTTCTTGAGGTCGCTGCTCTTGTAGATCTTGGAAGGCGCGGGACAAAACGTAACTGGTGTGGTCTTAGGGTCAACGACCTTGAATGACGTCTCACTCGCCCAAAGTTGGCCGGGGCTGCTGAGCTGGAACCCGAACTGGATACATCTTGCCCAGTTCGGTATGTCGAGAACGGCGGAAACGGGCTTCCAATCGCGCGTGTCTTTAACCCAATGAGTGCCCTTTTCGACGAACTGCGGTACGTCGGCAACCGCCCACTGCCCCCCGCCGGGGACGGCAAGCATAACCCCTCCCGCGATCTTGCCTGTCGTCTGGACGTACGCCTTGAACTGGACGCGCTTCCCCCGATACGCAAAGGCCTGAACCTCTTGAATGAGATAGAGGTCGACGTTCTTCTGTTTTGCGCTTCGAAGGGTCGCCGTCGGTTTGCCGTCCCGCCGAACCTGCTGGTCGAGGTGAGTATCGTCGCTCCAAGGTCCGCCCGTTTGCCATCCCGGGATATCGGCATTGGAGGGTGACTTTGGTGCAGCTAAGAAGTCAAGATTCTGGGGCGTCGTGGGATCTTTGGAATAGTCGGGACCCATCCAAATCCCGGTGGACGGCACCCTCGACGGGTCTACCGTCTCGATAGAAAGGTCGTCGAACCAGCTCTGTCCGGTACCCATCATCACGCCGCCGAAAAAGATCGCGACCGCGTCGATCGGAACATCGAGAACCACAGTGTAAGCTTTCCAATCGGTCGTCCCCATGATGATCCGGTTGCTCATGTTGTCGAATTCCGCCTGGTGATCGATCGTATCGACCCGCATCCAAAGACCCGCATAAGTCGATACCGCTTTGGTTTTTACAAACCCGCGAAGCCGGATGCGCTTGCCTCGAAACGAGTCTGCTCGAATCCCTTGCGTCAGCGATTGCCAACCCTTTTTGTCGTCCGTCGTCGCCTTTATAGTCCCGCTTGCATGGCCGCCATGGAAAACGCTTGGATCCCTTCCCATAATAAACCCGGGGGACTGACCATCGGGTACGCCCTCCTCCTTGTCCGGCCCTAACCATCCCGGCATCTGCCGGTAACTGCCCTGCTGCATAAGAGTCGGCTCCGCCAGTACCGGAGCGTGACCGCCTGCGAAGATCAAAGATACCGCCAACGAATAGAGGGTGCAGAGTGTCATAGCATTTGTTCCTTTTTATGATAGCTGTCCAATCCCACCCAAGTGGTACGACACCTGTCGTATGTCATTATACGACAGGTGTCGTAAGAATCCAAACCCGTAGGGGTGAGGCGTGCTTCGCTTCTAATTTGAGCTTGTAGGGCCGAGGTGTGCCTCGCTGGGCCTACCTCAGGGCATAGAAGGTCCCGTCCTCGGAACCCACATAGATCGTCCCGTCTGAACCAATCGCGGGCGACGCCACAAATCCACTGGACCCGTCGAAATCCCAGATTCGCGCCCCCGTCTTCCCATTCAACGCATAAAAATGCTCGTCTTTCGAACCGACATAAACCGTTCCGTCGCCGCCGATGGCCGGCGATGCTTCGATCGGACCTCCGGTTATAAACGCCCACTTCCGCCCACCTGTCTTTCCGTCCAAGGCATAGACACGGTGGTCTTCCGAACCGACGTAGATTGTGCCGTCCAAGCCGACCGCAGGGCAGGATTGCACTTCATCCCCTGTTTGAGTAGCCCATTTCTGCTTGCCGGTCGAGCCATCCAGCGCATACACCTTTCCGTCCCACGAGCCGACATACACGGTGCCGTCAGGACCGATCGAAGGCGAATTGATGGTGTCCTCCGCCGTAAACGACCATTTCTTGGCCCCCGTCTTGCCGTTCAACGCGTAAATGGCGCTGCCGTGCGATCCGATATAGACGGTTCCGTCGTCGCCGATCGCGGCATCGGAGGTGACGGGACCGGCCGTCTTAAACGACCAAATCTTCGCCCCGGTTCCTCCGTCGAGGGCATACACGTAGCCATCCCAAGATCCGATGTAGACCGTGCCATCGGTACCGATGGTTGGAGCCGGATAGATCAATCCCCCCGTCTTAAACGTCCACTTCTTTGCTCCGGTCGCGCTATTGACCGCATAGAGTTTGTTGTCTTGTGACCCGAAGAAAAGCGTGCCGTCCGACGAGATCGCTGGAGTCGAGGCGACGCAATAGTCGGTCTTGAAGCTCCACTTCTTGGCGCCGGTCGCGCCATTCAGCGCGAAAACGGTGCCATGCCCCGATCCCAAGTAGATCGTTCCATCCGGTCCTATCGCCGGATCTCCCGAATCGTCGGCAATTTCAAACGACCACTTCTTGACGCCGATGGCCCCCGATCCCGAACTTCTCCCGGCGTTATCCAGCCCTCCGTGAAACTTCGGCCAAGGCGACGATGCCAATCCCGTCCCACTGATGGCAAAAAGCATAATCGGCGCGAGGGCGATTGCAAGAGGAATCCCCAGGAATGTGCCAATGGCGAAACTCGATTTGCCGCTGTATCTTCTTAGCGACATCGCTTTGACCCGAATGATCAACTCGTGAGTAGAAGGGACCAAGCCGGGTACTGCGACAACGGAAACTCGATTTGCCCGGCTCGGATCGATCCATTCGAGCAGGTGCTGTGCGTACTCGCGTGGGCTGGCGCCCGTCCAGGTTCGAGCCAGTCGATCCGCCGCGATCTCTGCTTCGATCCGTTGCTCGCGGCATGCGATCCAGGCAAAAGGATGGAACCAAAACACGGCTTTCATCGCTTCCGCTAACAGAATCCACAACGAATCTCTACGTTTGAGGTGCGCCAACTCATGGGCAAAGGCGGACGACACCGCCTCCGGCGAAGTGGAACGAATATCCGACGGCAATACGATCGTGGGTCTGAAGAGGCCGAGCAGAGCAGGAGCGGCGAGGTCGTCGAGAACTCGAACCTTTGGGTTGGATCGATGGCCGCTGCGTGCGAAAACCTGCCCCATCCCGGGGTCTACGCCGACAAGTGGCATTTCCGAGGAGTCTCGCAAGATCCTGTCGACTCGCTTGAACGCAAGGAGGGACCGTATTACCACGATGGCCATACCCAAGAGCCAAAGCGACTCAATCAGCCCCTGCGCCGAAACCGCGTGTCCTCGAGGCTGAATTGCCGCCGATGAAGTCTCTGTCGGGATGGATTGAGCCGGCGCGGCAAAGCTCGACTGAAACGGGCGTGGAGTGGAGCGAACTTGCGTTCTTGAAAAACTTGGACGCGTGGGAGATTCGGAGCGGGGAATCGTCCGCAACAAAGCCGCGGTTACTTTTCCAACGGTTCCGGATGCCTGTGCTTGAGTATTTACCGTCACTGGCAGCGAAATGAGAAAGAGCAGCCCGAGTGCGAATTTGATCGATACCATTCGCCAGAGCCAACACTTCAACGTGGCGGGCATGCCGCGAAAAACCCGGGTCGCCGCCCAAACCGCACAAAAGAACACGGCGCCTTCGGTGGCGGCAAAGACGAGATGCCTGGGCAGGCTATCCCACATCGTCCTTCTCCACTTCCGGACTGAGCTCTCCAACGATCTTGCGTAACTCCGACATAGTCTCCTCCGAGACCGTAGACCGATCTGCCAGATAAAGCGCGAACGGTTCCAAAGATCCCCCCAAAGTACGTTCGACGAAGTCCTTCACAACTCCCTTCAGAACCGTCTCCCTGGATTCGACCCCTCGGTACAGCCATGTCCCGCTAATCTGATCACGCTGAAGAAGCTCCTTCTTCCGAAGCCGATCCATCATCTGTTGCACAGTCGTCAACCCGATGCTGTGCTCTTTGCCAAACGTGTCCGCCGCCTCACGAACACTCATCGGCCCCCTCGACGTAATGTGCTCCAACAACCGCAACTCAATCGCACCGACTCTCACGCTCTAACTATACGACAAGTGTCGTACACACGCAACCACAGCGCCAAATTACATCTCATCTGCCTTCAGCGATATGGAGAAAAGAAGTGTCAAATTGGAGTCTCGACGGTTAAGCCTGGAAAACGGCTCATACCGCCGTCAAAGGTGACGACCGATAAGTTGGCGGCGATCGCGAAGGCGGCCAGGTAGGAG
>Ga0206819_10229_pt2 | contig 15710 bp, 17 predicted proteins | sample Alteio_BWOrgCont_87_FD_152855 | JGI IMG/M metagenome (GOLD analysis project Ga0206819, IMG submission 152855) | Enriched cells from forest soil in Barre Woods Harvard Forest LTER site, Petersham, Massachusetts, United States -... | ecosystem: Environmental > Terrestrial > Soil > Temperate forest >... | reverse complement strand
CAAAACACCACATTTCGTATTCGCGGGGTTGTTGTTCCCAAAGCGGCCACCTACGAAGTTCTGATCTCCAACCTACTAACCCCTTTCCATCTCGCGCAGCCGCTTCGTGCGCTACTCCCGATCGTCAAAGAACAAGGCGCCTGGAGATCTCTATCCAACACCGAGGCGGTTTCCATGAGCACACAGCTTGCTCAAGCTTTCAGACAAATGGCGAGTGAGCTCACGCCAAATGGAAGCATTGCAAACCTATGGGCCCGCCTCGACACCAGGCAAAAACTCGCGAGACAAAGAATTCCACTCGAAGGCTTCCTTGTCCTCTCAGGCACAAGCGGTTCCAGAGTCTGCGCAGCCTACGTCAATGCTGCCGTTGTCGATACGTCAAGACTTATCGTCGACCAAACCCTGAATTGGGCGCACGCCGAAACCGAGGGCGAAGCAATTTACATGGTCGGCGCTCTCAACAGCGAAGCGGTCAACAACGTCATAGGCGAATTCCAGCCGGAAGGAAGGTTCGGCCGCCGGCACATTCATTCCCTACCCTACCGTGCAACTCCGCCCTACGATCCAGCACAAAGCATTCACGAGGAAGTGGTCGAGGCGACCAAAGCACTCCTGGCCGAAATCGCCGCCACTGTCGGCCTCACATCGAGTTTCCAGGCTCTTCTTAATCCCAATAACTCCAGCCTGGCCGCACGTCGCAGCCGAATCTCAAAAATCCTGGGAAGGCTTCCATCCTATCACCGATACACAGATGCAACCAAGGCTCTATATGGCTTGAGCTAGCCGCCTAGCAGTTCATCTTCACTTCCATAGTGTCCGGTCGATTCTCTTTAGTCCCTGCCGCATTCCCCTGCCCCCTCGCTCTTTAACCGGCCAATGTGCGGGCGACGCTCTCTACGGTCAATGACGAATTTTCCCCTCCCCTTCGGGCTTCCTCGCGCTTCCAAAATTCTATGACCCGATCTCTTAGAGCGCCCTCTTCTTCATGGCCGTAAGCGAGGCTGCATGGTGCGGCCTCCAAACACAAAAGGACATCAGACCATGACGAACACCACTTTAGAGAAAGCCAGCGAAGCCCCGAAACCACCTATCAGCAAGCTACGTATCGGCCTCATCAACGCCAACGTCTGGCAGCGCACGACCGGCGAAGACACCTTCTACTCAGTCAGCTTCGAGCGTCGCTACCGCGACAGCGACGGAAACTGGCAATCCACCCACAGCTACAACGTCGATGACCTGCTCATCCTCGCAAAGCTCGCCGACAAAGCCCACACGGAGATCACGAATCTTCGCGCTGGCATCACCGAATGACCATCAATCGGGGCGGCAATCCCGCCGCCCCTCAACCCTCACGAAAGGATTACGACCATGTACACCGACCAAACCAGAGAACAATTGGAGAAAGAAGGCTACATCGCGATCTACTGGCACATCGAGGATGTCAAAGAAGTCCGTCCCGACCTATCAGACGAACAGTGCCGCGAGTTGCTCGAACACTGCAAGGACAACCACGATGCCACCATCGGCATCAACTGGGATGTTATCTCCACCCACGCGCAAGACCTCTTCCCCAAACCCGAGGAGGCTGGCGTATGACCCTATTCCTCAACACGATCATAAACGGCGACTGCCTAAACGTACTCCCGACCCTTCCCACCAGAAGCATCGACTTCGTTCTCACCGACCCGCCGTATATCACCCGCTACAAATCCCGCGACGGCCGCACCGTCGCCAACGACGATAACGACGCATGGCTCAAACCCGCCTTTGCCGAAATCTACCGCTTGCTCCGCAAAGACACCTTCTGTGTGAGCTTCTACGGATGGCCACAGGCCGACAAGTTCCTAGGCGCCTTCCGATCAGCAGGCTTCCGACCCGTTGGGCACTTCATCTTTCCCAAGACCTACGCCTCTGCATCTCGATACGTGCGCTATCAGCATGAATGCGCTTACCTCTTGGCCAAGGGCTATCCCCAGCAGCCGAAGAACGCGATCGGCGACGTCATCAACTGGAAATACACCGGCAACCGGTTACACCCCACGCAGAAACCACTCTGCGTACTCTCCCCACTCATCGAGGCATTCTCCCAGCCAAACGCCACGGTGCTCGATCCCTTCACCGGTTCAGGGTCTTCCCTACTCGCCGCCAAAATGCTCGGCCGTAACTACGTGGGCGTCGAACTCGACCCTGGCCACCACGCGACCGCGACCCATCGGCTTGCCCAGGCGTAAGGCCGTCCGGATCCCTATTGTCCGGCTTGGTCTGACGGTTCCCCGTCTCGCAGCCTCCCCACTACGTGGGGGCCCCTCCCTGACGGGCATCCGCGAAACGGGAAACCGAATAGCCCTGCACCTGGTTTGTGGCACCTCTCACCGCTACGCCGCCGGTCAAACACTCCGCTTGTGCAGGTCTCCGCCCAAAGCGGCCGCACTCCGTCGAAAATCCGCCTGAACGCACTTCACCGAAATTTTACGAACCAAAAATTGCGGCGCCGTATGTTCCCTCGCTACGCTCGGCCGGCTCCCGACGGGCGCGACCACTTCGGGGCCCCCCTTCCCTACGCTCCGGATTTGACCGACACCTCCGCTTATAGGGCCTGGTTACAAGTGCTCTTTTTAGGCTTCCCTAAGCAAAGAAGGTGGTTACACCGGCTCCGTCGCCGGTCGAGTTTTTGTCTCGCGTGGTCTCCGCCCAAGGCGTCCGCACACCGCCGAAAATCCGCCTGCTCCACGGCGGGCGCAGCCACCTCGGGGCCCCCCACGCAAGCCAAAAATCGCCCAGCACCTCCGCAAGCAGGTGGTGCCTACTGGTTGCGGAACCCGCACCCCTCGATTTTCACTTGCGCGAAACCTTTTCGTGTCGTATTGATCGTCTCATCCGTCCTTAAACCAGCGCACCAGCGCCTAAGCTGGTTGCAATCACCGAATACAACCACAGAGACGCACCATGAGCCAACCACACATAGTAGGGATAAACGAAGCGGCCAGACTCACCGGAAAGAACAAGGCGACCATCAGCCGAGATTCAAAGTCAGGGAAGCTGTCCTCTACTCAAGACAACAACGGAGCCAAGCGCTACCAAGTGTCAGAGCTTGAACGGGTCTATGGCACGCTTCGCAACCCAGACACCGGTTACGCACCTGGTGCAAATCACCAATCCGAACCAGACGAAAAACCAAGCGATACCACCTTGTTACCAGAGGTTCTTAAAGCAAAGGATGACGTAATCGAGCTCCTCAAGAGCCAGGTCGACGACCTCCGGCGCGACCGCGATAACTGGCGCGAGCAGGCCAATCAAGCCTTACGCGCCCTGCCTGCACCAGCCGAAACCACCCCCGCACCGGTTACCGAACCGCCTAAAAAGCGAGGCTTTTGGCCGTTTGGCCGAAAGGCAACCGCATGAGGGAGAAGACACCGGCAAAGCCTAAACGCGACCTTCGCGCCCTTACGGACTCGGATTATGCCGCTCTGTTAGAGCAGCCCCAGCGCGACGACCGCAAAAGCTATTTGCTCAAGGAGCTGGTGCAGTGTTCTTTTCCGTATTCCGACCCAGGCGACACCGAGCGTTGGGAATGCAAGAACGGGCATCTGACGCTTCGGCTGAGCCGCCTTTCAGCAGACTATCCCATCCCGTATGGCACGCTTCCGCGCCTCATCATGATTTACGTCTGCACAAAGATTGTCGAGGATGACGTCCGGCGGGTCTATTTCGACAGCTCCTTGGCCGTGGCGCTCAAAGAGTTCGGCTACAAGGATTCGACTGCGAAGAAGGGAACCAGCAGGGGCCGGTACAAGACCCAACTTCTTGCGCTCTGCCACTGCGTGTTGTCCTTCACCTACGACGACGAAACCCGAAATGCCGGCATGAACGTGCCCGTGGCCGAGATGTATGACCTTTGGTGGGATCCCAAGAAGCCCCACCAGCCGGCCTTATTCCCGAGCTTTATCGAAGTCTCCGAGCGGTTTTACAAATCCGTGCGGGAAATCCCTGTGCCGCTCCCCAATGCAGCTATCAAGAACCACGTCAAGAGCGCCTTAGAACTCGACTTGCTGGTGATGCTCAACAGCCGCGTTTACAAGCTGAACAAAGGGGAAGGGAAGGCGGAGTTTATACCGTTCATGGCCTTAGCACGACAGTACGGCCAGGAATACAGCCGCCCCCGCGACTTTCGCCCTAAGCTCGAACGCGCCTTAGCAAACATCAAAGAACGAAGCTGGAAGCTTCTAAACTACACCCTCGACGAGCGCGGCCTGGTCATCCACAAGTCACCGCAGCTTGTCCCATCGAAGCTCAAGGGGCCAACCCGACACCAGCTAGCCCACTCCGATGACGACGCCATCGCCGAGATCCTCCGGACACGCCGGTTCGATCTGCGAACCAGAGAGAAAGCCAAAGCCGCCGCCCCCCGTTGGGACATCTACAGCCTGGAGGCAACCTTCTGGGAATGGGTCACCGACGAAGGGATCCAAATCGAGAAAGACCCTCGATCCATGTTCGTTGCGTTCTGTCGATCGCACGCCAAAAAGAACATTCTCTGAGTTATCCACAGGCCCCCTATCATCGGTCGCGCAAGACCTATCATCGGTCGCGCAACGATCCTAAAAACCCCCTATCATCGGTCGCGCCACCCCTCCATCAACGGTCGCGCCTCCCCCCTATCATCGGTCGCACAAGCCTATAGGAATGATCCTTTATGAATTTCATTTACATAGAATTCCTATAAGCTGCGCGGGGATTTTTGATCAATTTTTTTCAGGGAAGAAAAGACGTCTGCCTTGGGGGTAATTCCCTGAGACCATGAAAGGGGCGAACGGGACGTGAGCGGTAAAGCCTATCATGCACAAGGGCAGGAATATTCCATCTCAACCCAGAAAAGAGAGTAGCCGAATCGCTCCGCTATGCCGTAAAGGGCTTCGCTTCGCTCGTGAATGCTTCGCACCCTTGACGGCGCTCCGCGTTCGGCAAAGTGGCATACATGGGTTGAAATGGAAAAAACCAACCTACACAGGCTGTTTCCGCGTGACAATCGAGGCGGGAAGCCATAATATAAAGTTCAGGCGTCAAAGAAAGGGAAGTCCTATGCACCAAGTCCAACTTGAACTCACCGACCAGCTCTACGACCAGGCCAAGCGCCGAGCGGTTGAGGCTGGATTCAAAAGCGTTAACGAGTACATCGCCGACGTGGTGTCCGACGATTTGACCGAACAGACTGAGAACTTTGACCACCTGTTCACGCCGGAGCGACTGGCAATAATCGACAAAGCCGCCGCCCAAATCAAAGCCGGCGAGTATCAGACCTCCGCCCAGGTGCGAGAGCATTTCAGGAAGCGCTTCGAGGGATGAAGAAGGGAAGTCGAGTCCTTCCGGTCATCTACGCCAACAACGCCATCAGAGAGCTTGAAGTCATCGCGGATTGGAACGAGAGAACCTACAGCCGCGCCCACGCCAAAAGCTACATCGCTTTCCTTGAGCAGCACATCGACGCCCTTGGAAAAAACCACGCGAAGGGTAAGCCAGTCAGCACCCGTCCCGACCTTCGCTACATCGAAATCCGCCGCAAGACCGGCGGAAACTCTCACTTCGCCATCTACAGCGTCGACGACCAGGCCGTTAACCTGCTTCACGTTTTTCATAACGCCCAGGATTGGCAAAACAAGCTCGCGGAAGAGTAGCCGCCACCGATAGGCCAATTTCGCCCGCTGAGGCGTTTTTTAGACGCGATCGGAGCAAAGACAGGGGAAGGGAAGGGATCCACCCCAAACACCCCTAGAATCGAAACTCTCAAGACTCTCAACTATCACGATTTTCCTTGACCGAATGGGGGAATGTTGATATGTTGATTTGAGGATAACCGAGCAAGAAAGGCCACCATAATGGACGCATGTCCGACGAATTCGCCAACCTTCCACCCGACATACAGGCGCAAATCGCCGACGCCGGCACAGAGCTCCAAGCCCAAGGCGTCGAGCAAGCACCCATTCAGGAAGACACCGGCCAGGAAGCTCAGGCGGTTGCCAATCTCCCCGATGACACCCAATCCCAGATCGCCGACGCTGGCCAGCAGCTCGCCGACCAGAACGTCGAGGTGGCCAATGTCGCCCCCGAAAGCGGCCCGCCGACCGACTGGAACCAGCAACCAGGCGGCGAGGTTCCCGAACCGGCTTACGTCGAGCAGGAAGCACCGGCGCCCGCACCCGAAGCCCCTCAACAAGAACAGTGAGACCCTATGTCAGTTCTAGACAAGTACCGCAAAGCTCAAGAAGACGCCGTCAAGATAGAAACCCTTGAAGGGGTGCCCTACAAGGCCTTTGACGTCGCCGCCACATCACAGCGGCGCCTTGACCTTCGCCCTGCTTTGAAGGCGCAGCGCATCGTCAGCTACGCCTACATGACCGACGTTATTCACGCCGGCGGCGTCATCGTCGGCATGTCTTTTTCCGTGCCGAAGCTATCCGTCCAGCTCCAAGGCAAGAACCTTCAAGCCCTGGTCGACGGGCTTCGCGAAGACAAAGTCACCTTCATTCAGGAGTTCAGCTCCACCCGCCACTTAAAGCCGGCCGAGGGCGAACCCATCATCACCAAAATGCAAATCACCGGCCCCGCGGTCACGCCGCCCAAGCCCAAACCCGCAACACATTAAACGCATGACTCAGACACCCAACGAGCAGAAAAGGGAAGGGAAGGAGCCAACCACGCGGCTCAGCATGGACGTTCCCAAAAGTCTGCATAACCGCTTCAAGGCCGAATGTGCGCTAAGCGGCCGCAACATGACCGAAGTCGTGCTCGAGCTACTCGAGGCGAAATTCCCGCCGAGGGCGCATGACTGATCCCAAGGATCCGTTAGCCAAGTACAGGGCAAAAACCGACAAAGCCAATGGGGAAGACGAGCCGGCCGCCGACTTCAGCCAGGACAGCGACAAAACCTATTTTGCCTATCGGCCAGGAAACAAGATGCGCCGGCTTATCGTCCGGCCGCTCAATGATGCCCACCGCGCACCAACCTATTCCTACCTGGTTGACATCGTTTGGGACGCCGATCGCGGCGAGTCCATCAACCTGATTTTCTCCTATGCCACGTTCCGGATCAAAGGCAAAAATCTCCAAGACCTCGCCCAGCAGCTCGCCCGCGAGAAGGTGATCTTTATTCAGGCGTTCGACCCTGCCAAGTGGGCCAGGCCCGAACAAGACGAGCCGATCATCAACAGTATCGAAATCAGACTGAGCGGCTCTGAGCCGCAAAGCGGGGAAGGGAAGAAGGAAGAAAAGAAGCCTTAACGGCTCCAACATTCACTTACTGGAACTGGAAAGTAAGAGCGCAGTTTGCCCCAGTGCCATTATTCTGAGTTATAGAATATTGCATCAGGTTGCTTGCGTTACCGCCGTTGTCGTAACATGTGGTGGAAGAAGGCGTGGCAGCAGTTCCTGGTGCAGTTCCATATGTTGCTGACGAAGTAGTGCCAGAAGCCCAAAATTGGTTATTTGTCCCGGCAAATTGCGCCAACACTCTACCTGTTTGTGGAAGTCCATCATCTATTTTATTGTCCATGGCAAAGGCCTGCTTAACAGATAAAGAAAGTGTCGGAGTTGAGGTCAAATCTCCATTTCCATCCGTAAAAGAAATGGGCTGCAATCCAAAATAATTAATCTGATGACTTGCCCACCCGCCGGAACCACTTGTCGTTAAGCTGTAGGCAACTATATAGTTTCCTCCTCCTATTGTTGCCGCCGGCATGTATTTCGGTACAGCTGTTGCAGGTGGAGTAATGCCATTGGGTGTCAGCGAATTCGCTGTATTGAAAGCCCCTTCAATGAGATCCGCTTTGGATAAATCCACCCAAAACATGGCTGTTTCTCCAGCTAGGAAAACAGTTCTATTGTAGCCAGCTAGATTAGCAAATATGCCTTCTATGGCTCCATTGCCGTCACCTTGCCCCGTATACTGACCTCTCCCTGCAAAGCCAAAAGCGGCAGCCGTCGCGGCATCCATGTCACCGGGCAATTCGCCATATTTTCCACGAAACGTGTTGACCGCCGAATTGTATTTTTCAATTTGCGTAATCTGTGCCCGCACTGCCGCAGCGCTCATCAGATCCTGCCCCACCAGCACCCCACCGACGATAAGACCGATGATCACGAGCACGATCGAAAGTTCGATAAGAGTGAAGCCCTTAGCTCTGCGATGTTTTCCTATAGCGAAGCTCCCCATGCTTCTGAGAATTCTTAGAGTGTATTTTTCAAAAAGCAAATAAATCCTCCGCTACCACTACAGTTACGCAAGCGCTATTGGGGCAGAATTATGGACGAGGGGATACTTCTGCACGACCAGCGGCAATGTTACAACGACACAAACCCCATTGGAGTCAGCGCTCTTTTCCCCTGGTGCTCATCTATTTTACGTGCTACCCAGCCTATCGCGTGCTGCACCAATTCTGCCGGATTTTTAGGCTTGTGCCTATCCGCTACGTGAGGACTTGGTTGCTCTCTCCGGGCTCAGGATTTAGCTCGATTCCGTGCCTCGACAACTGCTCGATTAGCTCGATTGACGTCGAATCTACAGGCGTATTAACATTCTCACCTGCAGCGCGCAACTGCTTAATGGTGTCAAGGCTGCCGTTATGGGAGGCTAAAAGTAATTCTTGTGTCGGGTCTGTTGTCATTAGCTGCTCCTACCGCCCTCTTCGTCCTCCGCCCGCTCCTGGCCTGCCGCCCCTTCCCTGACTGGATGAAGAAGGCGAAGACGTGCCGCCACCGCCAAAGATCTCATCGATATCGAGAACCGGATCCAAAAATACACCTTCATCAGCCGAGTGTTGCCGCACGTTATTTGTCTTCCATTCTGGTCCATTTTGTTGAATGCAGGCGTCTATGAACGCGCTGCTAACATTCTTTGCTCCTCGTATATCGACATTCTTAAGGATTGTAGATTTGCCAATCGTTACGTCCTTAAGGTTTGCGTCCCTGAGGCTCACGTTCGTGAGATCTTGGTCCCTGAGGTCTAACGCTGTCAGATCTGCTCCCGTTAAGTCTGCTTGGATTCCTTGGCCCAATTGGTGCAACCGAGCGTTAAAATGCAACTCAGTATTGAGTCCAGCTTGAGTATATTCTTCACCCATAAACGACTCCCTCCCTTTTCACAGTTAGCCCTGGGAGTCAACATAACATAATAAAGTTACTAATTCATCAACAAAAGTATGAAGATTTGGTGAACATGCTTTTCGGGTTACCGCTCCATTGCCGGCCCACTCTCGCTTTGCTCGACACTCCCGCGCCAGCTTTGCACCTTGTCTTTCGCCCAGCCGTACCACTCACCGGCATAGTCAGAAACCCTTTGCGTGTAGGACGCGACCTTGTCAAACCAGCCGTCGCCGGACTCCGGCGTTATCATCATATCGATATGGCCTTGCTTCTCGATTTGCCGGTCAAACGGCAACGTCGCCCGCTCAACCATGTCTAACTGTTCGCGCTCCGGCGCTTCGCCCTTGGCTTGCGCGTGGAACGCCTCTTTCCCCATGTGAATCGTCGGTTCCCGTAAGATGCCTTGCTCCTCTAAGCTCCGATGGTCGATCCTCGCATCCGAGCCGGCCGCCTCAAGCGCTTCGTTACAGTAGGTCGCCCATTGCTCCCGCCAGGTCTCTACGAGCTCATCGCTGTTCCATCTCCTTTCCTTTGGCCCGAAGCCGTCCGGCCCTACACTCCGCATCGTAAGGAGGATATGCACGTGCGGGTTTGTCAGGCCGTCGGCTGCTTGCCTTTCGTGCATACACACGTCGGCAACCATCCCCAGCTTTACGAACTGGTCTTCGGCGTACCGCCGCACCAGCTCGGAATTCTGCTCCTCGGAGAGTTCACGCGGCAGGGCTATCTCGACTTCGCGGGCGAGCTGCGCGGTTGCCCGCCGCGTGCTCGTGTCTTCTTTGCTCTCGACAGCGTTCCAGAGCGTTTCCCTTTCGGTCACCAGCTCCGGCGCCGCACCCTCCGGAGCCAGGATAAAACAGGGGCCTACTCCGGACTTCCGAGAGTAGTCATGCGTCTCTTCATTCCGCTCATCACGCAACGCCGTCCCCGATCGGTAGGCCGCTGCTGCAACCACCTTGTGACCACTACCCCGACCGAGCACGTTAACCTTCAGATGGAAGATTGCCATAGCCACCGGTGCAGCACCGCCCCCTTACTGGTTTCCGATCACTGATTTAAACCACCCAAATAACCATGTGAGCACTAGCGAACACTATAGCCTCTTCCGAGCCTTCAGGCGAGGAAGAGCGCATTTATACATTACTGCGTAATGTGCGCGCTCTGCGAGGCCAAACCGCATTTGGAATCAGTGGGTTACCGCCTACGGCCAGGGCGACGCGATGCTTGTCACCCTGGTAAACCCACACCATTACAGGCGGTTAAGGGCGTGCCGCCCTCGTACCCTGCTTGAGGGAGTGCCTCCCTCAAAACCCTGCCCAAAGGGTGGTTGAGACACCCCCCTTTTGAACCCCCCTTGCACCCACCGGATAACCTGTGCCCATATCATGCTGTTCAGACGCGATCGGGCGAAACCACCTGTACCACCACCGGCACCCCCACCACGTGCCGGCCACACGCCGGTATTTGATCTCGATCAAACGCTCCTCAATTTTTCGGGCGAGGGGTTCACCGTGCGCGACGCCTGTCAGGGCGTCCAGGTCTTTGGAGCCACCGGATCCGGAAAGACATCCGGCAGCGGTCGTTACCTTGCCATGTCGTATCTTGCCTACGGCTTTGGCGGTCTGGTGCTTTGCGCCAAACCCGACGAGCGGCAACTCTGGGAGGAACTCACCGAGGCGACCGGCCGCGAAGATGACCTCATCATCTTCGACGCAACCGGTGACAAGCACCGGTTTAATTTCCTCGACTACGAGCGAAACAACGCCGGCGACGGAGTAGGGCTTACCGCCAATGTCGTCGAGCTAATCTCCCAGGTCGTTCGTGCCGTCGACCGAGAGGAGAAAGACCAGGCCGAGAAGCCGTTCTGGAAGAACGCGCTTCGCCAGCTCACCACGGCAACCATCGAGCTTGCCGGCTTTGCCGGTCTCCCCTTACGGTTCGACCTCTTAAGCGACATCGTCCGCACCGGCCCCCATAGCGTCCAGCAATGGACGGATCCCGACTGGCAACGGGATAGCGTTTGCTACCAGTGCATCGCCGAGGGCGACGCAAACCGCACCCGCGACGAAGAGGAGGAGGCCGACTTCCAGAAGTGCCGGAGCTATTGGATCCACGATTTCGCAAGGCTGCATCCGGAGACACGCGGAAGCATCGTCCTCAGCTTCACGATGGTGGTCGATTTATTTAACGCAAGACCATTGCGTAAACTCCTATCGACCGATACCACGCTCACCCCCGACGACACCTTCGACGGCAAAATCATCCTCCTCGATCTTCCCATCCAGACCTACTACCGCGCCGGCCGCATCGCTCAATTCATTTGGAAGTACGTTTGGCAACGCGCCGTTCTCCGTCGCAAAGTCCAGCCGGCGACGTGTCCCGTCTTCCTTTGGGCGGACGAATCCCAAAACTTCATAGGCGACTTCGATCCGGAGTTCCAGGCGGTCGCACGGTCGAGCCGTGCTTGCACCGTGTACCTGACCCAAAACCTGGGCATGTACAAGAAGGCGCTGGGAGAAGGATCCGACAACGCCGTCGAGGCGTTTCTCGGCAACCTGCAAACCAAGGTGTTCCACCAGAACAGCAGCACGGAAACGAACGAATGGGCAGCCGAGCTCTTTGCCAAAGACTGGATGACCAAGACCGGCACGAATTCGGGATTCTCCGGAGGCGGCGCCAGCGCCGGCCAGAACACCACCCAGGAGATGAATTACCAAGTCCCGCCGATTACCTTCACCAGACTCGCCCGTGGAGGGCCCCAAAGTAATAGAATTGTAGAGGGCATTCTCTACAAAGGTGGAACGGTGTTCAAAGCGACGGGCATGAACTTCCTGCCCGTACAATTCAAGCAGCAGTAGGAGAACAAGAACATGCCAGGTGAAGACGGCCCAGGAGTAATGGAGAGCGCATTAGTCAATGCGATCCGCGAGAATGCGATCGAGATATTTCTCCTCGCCCCCACCTTGCCGGTGACCGTCTTCTTACGCCGGAGCTTAGGATTCCGAGTCCTAAAACCCTGGGTTATCTACCTTGGCTTTCTCATCTTCAACACCTTCCTTTGGTTCTCCTTGGCACGTGGTGCGGCGGTCGGCAACCAAACCGAGCTGTTCATACTCTTTGCCGCAGACGTAGCCTTCTTAGCCTTGAGCATCTATTGGCGATACACCGCATGGGGCATTATCAAGCGCGGTGAACTCTGGCACACCAGGAGCCGAGGCGTCTCCTATCTCGGATTCCTTCCCTTCACCGAAGAGAAGATCCAACGGTTTGTAGAGCCCGCAATCTGCTTCGTGCTTGGCGTGGTGCTCTTGAAGTTTTTGACGGTCATGGGCATTTGGCTCATGCTTTCCGGAATGGCCCTGCTCGTCTTGGAGCAGCTCATCTACGACGCGAAGCTCAATGCGATGCTCGATCAGTACGACGGCATCATCGACGCCAAGGTCGCCGCCGACAACGCCGATTACTTTTCTGGCAAGGCCAAGGACAAAGCGCCAAGTATTTCCGATGCGTCCGGCGTGTCCGTGTTCGTCGCTCCGGAGCTTCACGAGATGATCGCCAAGCGCAAGGCAGAGAAAGCGGCCAGGGCGATGCAGCCTCCGGCGTGATGTTAGAAAGTCTCGAAATGCGAGACTTTCTAACTGACAGGCCAACTCCCTTCTGATAGGTGTTTCACGCCATTGTCCCTCAGAAAAACTCCACGTCCAGATGAGCAACGAACCAACACCACACGGCAAAAACAACCCAAAGCAGTTCTTGCTCCGCAACAACTATGCCTGCCATTCGACGAGGATCCAGGTATGAATCCTGTCGCACCGCCGCCCGACGACCTTTCTCCCTTGAGAAAGCCAGCCTTCCAGAAAGCCATAAGTGATCTGGAAGAACTCATGACGCAAAGCGGCAGAGCCTTCCTGCTCGGTGCCGGCTGCAGCAAGTGCGCTGGATTGCCCCTTACCGCAGAGCTCACCGATAAATGTCTTACCAGCGCCTGCTTAGATTCCACTACGAAGGACATTCTCCAGGCCGTTCGACAGGAATTCGATGGAGCCACAAGCGCCAACATAGAAGATCTGCTCAGCGAAATTATCGATCTCCTAGCCATAGCCGATCGCCGTGCCACACGAGGTGCCAAAAACGCTCACGTCGTCATTACGAGTAAGACTTTTACGACGGAGCAGCTCCGAGATGCTTGTGAGCACATTAAGAATGCAATCGTAGAAGTCCTCGACCAGGAGGTAACGATCGAGAAGCACTGGGACTTTATCAGAGCCGTTCACCGCCCCCTTCGTCCCGGCAAATCCGTCCTACCCAAGCCCGTCGATTACCTCGTTCTCAACTACGACACCCTCATCGAAGACGCGCTTGCTCTCGAAAAACTCACCTACGCCGACGGCATGGACGGAGGCCTTACGGCATGGTGGGATTCAGCAACCCTTAGCAAAACCGCCCTTTGCGCTCGTGTGATCAAACTTCACGGTTCCATCAACTGGTGCGAACTGGCGGATGATCCCCTTCCCCGTCGAGTCTCGACCTCTTTGAAGCTCCCCGCCAATACAAGGCGCAAGGTGCTCATCTGGCCAGCATCTACCAAGTACCGAGAAACCCAAAGGGATCCATACGCGCAACTGGCAACCAGAATGAGAGCAATCTTGCGCCCGTCAGATGGCTCCCAAACGGTTCTGATGATCTGCGGCTACAGCTTTGGAGATTCCCATATAAATTTGGAGATAGACAAAGCACTCCATGAGTCGGATGGCCAACTTACCGTTGTATGTTTTACTTTCGATGACAAGCCCGAAGGCCAGCTAAAAGAATGGTTCGATAATGACTCCGTCCGTGAGCAAGTTCGGATCTACTCTAAGAAGGGCTTTTTCCACGCAGACGTTCAAGAGACTTCCACGGTAGATCTGCCCTGGTGGAAGTTTGAAAACATCACCCGCTTACTCGAAGGAAAACGATGACATCCACGCACCGAAATCCGAACGATCCTATCGAGAACCTTGCGATAGGAAGAATCATCGAAGTCGATGGTGCCCACATCGTTGCCGAGCTTGAACCAAAAATCTCGGAACTATCGCGTATCTATGGCGGCGAAACGTACCCCATAGGGCAGTTCGGCTCAATTGTGAAGATTCACTTTGGCCGCCGTATCATTTACGCTTTCGTTGGCCGCCTACGTATGAAGGCAGAGTATGAACTTGAGCGAGGCATCGCCGTCCCCGTTGCTTCCCAAGACGAGCGAGTAATTGAGGCCGACCTGTTCGGAGAAGGCGAATGGATCCAAAACACAGATATGGATCCGCCCCAGTGGGAACTCAAATTTGAACGCGGGGTGTCCACCTTCCCCCTTCCACAACAAAATCTGTACCTCACACCAAAACGAGAGCTTGGCTTCATATACGGTCACGGCAAAGGAGCAGTCATCCTGCTTGGCGAGCATGTAGGTTCGGGCGGAACCCCTTGCTATGCAGATATGAACGAGCTGCTTGGCAAACACACCGCTGTTCTTGGCTCCACAGGTGCCGGCAAGTCCGGCACCGTCGCCGCGCTACTTCACGCGATCGTAGAACGAGGTACCACCCAAAGCTTCCCTAAGTGGAACCCCCGCATCATCGTGTTGGATCCTCACAACGAATATGGCCAAGCGTTCCCAAAACACGAACGTCTTTCGACTGACGAAGGGTCTCTTTCTCTTCCCTACTGGCTGTTTAGTTTTCAGGAGACGATTGCACTTCTTATCGGCAAGACGGAGTTCGTAGCCACATCCCAAGCGAACATCATCAAGACGGCACTTTTAGAGGCCCGAACTGCCGCCGCCAAAATTCTCAACCTCGATGAAAAGGCTATTACCGTCGATTCCCCCGTTCCTTATTCCCTTAAAAGTCTCATTCGCCACATCGAAACTCAGCGAAATGCCATCAGTGCAGCGTCCAAGCACGAGCCGTTTGATTCTGTGTTGCAGAAACTCGATGTCCTCAAACGCGATTCCCGGATGGCCTTCATGATGAATGACTGGGACGAACAAGGCGACCCTTTCCCTGCCGTGATCAAGCAGTTTCTTGGTGATGGCCACCCCTTGAGAATTGTTGACCTATCCGGTGTCCCCAATGAAGTCGCCGGAGCTGCCAGTGCCGTAATCGCCCGCACGTTGTTTCTCGTGAAGGTCTGGCAGACTGCTGCCGAGCGAGAAGGAAGCCCCATCCTTTTTGTTTGCGAGGAGGCCCACCGTTATGTTCCAGATCGAGGCGAGGCTCAGTACGAAGCGGCGCAAGAAGCCATCCGAAGGATAGCCAAGGAAGGCAGAAAATACGGCCTTGGCCTACTTCTTGTTTCACAGCGCCCGAGTGAAGTCGAAGCGACGGTGTTATCACAGTGCAACTCTTGGATCATTCACCGAATTACCAATGAGTCTGATCGCGGCCACGTCACGGCCATTTTGCCCGACTCCGTTAGTGGGCTCACAAAAATGCTTTCCGGTTTGCGAAGACGCGAAGCAATTTTCGTCGGTCAAGCGGCAATGCTTCCGTCACGAATATTGATCCGCTACCTAGAAGAAGACCAACGCCCACGTTCTAATG
>Ga0206819_10285_pt1 | contig 15743 bp, 13 predicted proteins | sample Alteio_BWOrgCont_87_FD_152855 | JGI IMG/M metagenome (GOLD analysis project Ga0206819, IMG submission 152855) | Enriched cells from forest soil in Barre Woods Harvard Forest LTER site, Petersham, Massachusetts, United States -... | ecosystem: Environmental > Terrestrial > Soil > Temperate forest >... | reverse complement strand
GTGGATCTTTCTGTCAATGTCAAGTGTGAATTTGGCGATTTCTGATTTCTGTTCCCTGATCTCCGAACCCTGGCACGAGCGCTAATTTATACTTCCCCAGGACCGGCGTCATCGCAGCTGGGTGCGTGGTTCAGGAAATGGGCTTCCTCGTGCAATGATTCATTAACCAGACGATGAAAGTGCGCACCGCAACCTGCACAAGGAGCGCGAGCAGGCAGGCTTGAGGCGGAATTAGGTTCGCCCGGTCAATCAAGTCTTCGAACGCCGTTTCGGGATGACAAGGGCGTTTCTCGTTACTGATGTTCCGGCAAGCAGTTTCTGTCCGACCACCCAGACAGGGGGTGCAGGGACAAGCGTGAAATTCTCTCTAGAGGACCCACGCTTTGAATTAAAGTTTGCTCTACTCGTGGCTCTTCGCATTAGGGTCAGGGGCCGGGGTTGGGATGCGTGGGAGCATCTCGGCGCGGGTGGCTGCGTTGTAGGCAAACCACGCTTCGATCATGGAACTCTGCATCACATCGGCTTTCTGCACGCGGTCATAGGTGTCCGCGTTGGAATGGTGGGTACGGGTACCGTATTCCAGCCCATCCTGCTGGAAACCGATGCCATTCAGGCCGATCCACGAAAAGGCGCTCGAGTCCGTGCCACCGGGGCTCTCCGTGGGTCTGAACTGATCCCCGCCAGAAACAGCAACGATATGCTGGTCCTTGATGGGCTCAATCCAGGACTTGAAGATGGCCGCCATCTGCGGACTACCCCCCGCCGAAACTCCGCGGAAGCGGCCGGAGCCGCCGTCGTCGTTAAAGTACACATCCAGCTTGTCGTACTCGGGGGTTTTCACCATGGTGGTTCGTTGAGCGAAGTGCTGCTGCACGTAAGCGGTTGAGCCGTAGACTCCCTCCTCTTCGCCGCCCCACAGGGCAACGCGAACCGTACGCGCCATGGGCTTGTGCAGGGTAGCCAAAATGCGCACCGCTTCCATCGCCACGGAGGAACCCGTGCCGTTATCCGTGGCACCCGTGCCGCCCTGCCAGCTGTCAAAGTGACCGCCGAGCATAACGATTTCGTCCGGTTTGGTGGTGCCCGGAATCTCGCCGATCACATTGAATGCGTTCTGGTCGTCCTTCTGATAATCGACAGCGATATCGAAGTTCAACTTCGGCGTGACACCGTGCTGCAGCAGGCGGACCAGGCGGTTATACTGCTCTGCCCCAATGGCGACGATCGGAGGCGGAATCGGATCCTTGGGATTCTCTGACCCACCATACGTGGAAAAGATGGTGCCGCCGTCTCCGTTGTAACCCGGCGTGATAGAAATGGCGACGCCCTCTTCCTTCAGGAAAGCGTTGACCTCGTTGCGCAGGACGCCGTTCTTCGCATTGGCCAGGGCAAGCGACGTCGGCGAGTATTCCCACTCGCCTTCACCGGGGCGCCCCCGCCTGCTTGGGTCACGATTCTCTGCAGCGCCGGCTCCCGGTCCGCGCGCGCCTCCTTCACCGCCGCGCGCGCCTCCGCGTGCCAGGATTTCTTCATCCGTCGGGGAAGGCTGCGCGTCCGCCCGCGTGTGGAGCGTGAGCGGAGCCGGATCAAACATCAGCAGCGCCTTTCCCTTCAGCTTGCCATGGTACTTGGCGAAATCTGCTTTCGAGTGGATGGGCGCCCATACCGGCTCGACGGTGATCGGGCCGTTCGTCCCAGGCGTCCATGCCAGCGGGAACCCTGTAAACGCAGCATAGACCGGAGTCTCCATCGCGGCGTAGAAATGCTTAATCTGCCACCCGTAGCCGAAAGGCCACTTCTCCAGGTGGACGTTCTTAAGCCCCCACTCCTGCATCTGCTTCATAGCCCATTCGGCGGCGAGCTTGTGATTGCGGCTATTGGTGACGCGCGGACCATACACTTCGGACATCCAGAAAAGGTTTTCCATCACTTGCGAGTGCTGGAAGGCCTCGGTCTTGATCTGGGCCAGGGCATCCAGATCGACTTTGTCGCCTCCTGTTCCCTGCGCGAAGGAAGCTGGGGTGAGTGAGAGGATGAGGAAGAGGGCCGCGACCGTTGCGGCAGCGTACCTGAAGCGGAGCAGATTCATGGAGATTCTCGCTTTCATGCGGATTCCGGCGAAATTGAACGCGTATTCCGGAGGGAACCCGCGGCATTCTGGGGCAAGAAGTCATTCTCGCACGCTCATTGTCCAGAAATCCGGTTCGAGGAAGTTTTGTGGGGCTACCGATAACAGCACACAACGTGCCGACCTCTGATAGAGTTCGGTCGGGGAGGCCCATGCGTTTTTCTACTCTGGTTTTCGGCGCGGCCTTTCTCACAATCACGACTGATATCGCGCGCGGCCCAATCCCCCCAACCAGAATCCTCTTCGCAAATTCGGCCGAAGATGAAGTGGTGAACCACAGATACGGACCGGCGTAAAGACTGCGGCCCTTGGCCCTGGTCGAGCACAAGGAGCATACAACATGACACCAAAGAACACGATCTGCCTCTGGTTCGACAAAGATGCGCATGAGGCGGCGCGCTTTTACGCCGTCACGTTTCCGGATAGCAAAGTAATCGCTGTTCACGAGGCTCCCAGTGACTTTCCGGGTGGCAAGAAGGGCGACGTTCTGACGGTGGAATTCACCGTCCTGGGCATTCCCTGTCTCGGTCTCAACGGCGGCCCGGCGTTCAGGCACACCGAGGCATTTTCCTTCCAGGTCGCAACGGAGAATCAGGAAGAGACGGACCGTTATTGGAACGCGATCGTCGGGAATGGCGGCGCCGAAAGCGCGTGCGGCTGGTGCAAGGACCGCTGGGGAGTCTGCTGGCAGATCACCCCGCGCGCGCTAACCGATGCCTTTGCGGCTGGCGGCGGTGAGGCAAAACGTGCGTTCGAGGCTATGATGACGATGAAGAAGATCGACATCGCCGCGATCGAGGCAGCGCGGCGAGGCTGACGTGAACACGCCGACGGGTGCTGGGTAACTGACGGTGGGCGGATCCTCTGATATTCTCAAGTCGCGGTGCGTTCAATCGCTGCAGTTGCGTCATTTCTCCTGGCCACTGGCTTCGAGGCAGCGGGGTCATTCGCGTGCCTTATCCCGACGCAGGGAATGCATGGAAACGAACGGTTTGTACTTGTCTGGCTTAGCTTCTCAATCGCGTTTGTCATCGTGAATGCAGTTGGCGCTGGAATAGGCCTCTTTCCAATCGGCATGGTTTATGGCGCCGAAATTTGGGGGCGCACGGTATTGGGCTTCATGGCTGGCTCTGTCATGGCTGCCCTTTGCATCTCAATCGAATTGGAGGCAATTCCAGGGGCTCGCGCAAATATGCTCGCTCCCCTTGGGCTGGCAGTGCTTCTCGTTGGGGCCGTAAGCCCCCCGGCTGGGGGCCTTGCAACATTCATCGTGTTCCGACGAAAACAGGGCAGCACCCGGACTGCTGCGTCTCCGTAAGAGCCTACCGCAGCCCGTCGAGCGGATGCGGGCGAAGAGTCAGCTTTCTGCGAGGTTGCACGATGTCCGCGACGTCGTTTTTGGGCAAATGCGACGCGGATTAGTCTTCAGTGTGGCAGGAAGTAAAGGGGACCGACTGCCGTTTCTAGGATAACAGGCATCCTAAGAAGAAGTCTAACGAATAGAAACTAAATAAGATATAAATCCAAAATACACCCGCAAGAATCTTGCTTAGCTAGCCTGGGTCTGAGTACCCTGGTCTACGATCTGGCACGAAAACTATAGCGAAATGCGTCGTGACGCCCTTCAGAGTGCCGCGATGATCGAGCATGCGGTGGCAATCGCCGGAGGTGGTCCGACGGGGCTGATGTTGGCGGGGGAACTGGCGTTAGCTGCGGTCGACGTCGCCATTGTCGAGCGGCGCGAAAGCCAAGACTTCGCTGGCTTGCGCACCGGCGGCCTGTATTCACGCACAACCGAGGTACTCGACCAGCGTGGAATCGCCGATCGCTTTGTTTCGCAAGGGCAGGTGTTTCGGAGAGCACCCTTCGCAGGAATTACTCTCGACATCAGCGATCTCCCGAGCCGCCACAACTATTATCTTGCGCTCTGGCAGACCCGCTTCGAGAGCATCCTGGCCGACCGGGTTGGCGAGTTGGGGGTGCCGATTCTATCGAGGGCATGAGGTAACGGGTTTCGCGCAGGACGACACCGGCGTCGACGTCGAGCTCTCTGACGGCCGATCATTGCGAGCGAAGTATCTCGTCGGGTGCGACGGCGGGCGCAGCGTGATTCGCAAGAAAGCAGGTATCGACTTCCCAGGGTGGGATCCGTCAACCGCCTACTTAATTGCCGAGGTCGAGATGGCGGAACAGCCGGAGTGGGGCATCCGGCGTGGTGAAAAGGGCATCAATGCTATTGCCAAACTCGAGGACGGCAAGCGCGCGCGCCTCGTACTGAATGAACAGCACGTCGGCGACTACGAAGCGCCGACCCTGCGCGACGTCCGCGAGGCGGTCATCGCTATCTACGGGACGGATTACGACCTCGGCAGCGCCACCTATATATCCAGGTTCACTGATACAACCCGGCAGGCAGCGTCCTACCGGGAGAGACGCGTACTCCTGGCCGGCGACCCGGCACACGTACATTCTCCCGTAGGTGGCCAAGGACTTAACCTCGGGATCCAGGATGCAGTGAATCTGGGATGGAAGCTCGCCCAGGTGGTCAATGGGACATCGCCGGAGAGTCTACTGGAGACCTACGGTCGAGAGCGCCACCCAGTCGGTGCTCGCGTGTTGCGCAACACCATGGCGCTCACCGCGGTCGAACGGAGCGACGATCGAATCGGGGCCTTGCGCGAGATGCTGTCCGAGCTGCTGCAAATCGACGCGCCTCGCAAGCGATACTTCGCGATGATGTCTGGTCTGGACATTCACTACGACTTCGGTAAGGGACACCCGCTGCTCGGACGTCGCATGCCCGATCTCGACCTGGTCACCGCAGACGGTCCCGGCGGGTCTTCACACTACTGCACAATGCCCGGCCGGTGCTCCTCAACCTCGGTGAGGCCGGCATCGACATCGGCCCATGGGCAGATCGGGTTGAACTGATCGACGCCAATCACATTGGTGATTGGGAGCTTCCGGAACTCGGGATGGTCCCTGCGGCGACCGCCGTGTTGATTCGGCCCGACGGATATGTGGCCTGGGTGGGAGACCTGGCCCAGCAGGGACTCGCCGACGCGCTGACCAGTTGGTTCGGACCGCCTGCTGCGGTGTAGCATTTATCACTCTTGATGGTGAGTTCCGAGCGATTCACGCGCTACTAGTGCGAATCTGGAAAGCGGATTGAACGCGATGTTTTCAGGGGCCAGGGGCACGCATGAATTTGGTCGCTTCCTGGAGTTCGGGACGATCGGTGTCGCTTGATTTGCAGATCTCCACGAGCTCACCGTAGTAGGTTCGAGCCTTCACGCGATCGCCCGAAAGCTGCGCCGCGTGGGCCGCCCCGTAGACGGCACGGAAGCGGCGGGGCTCGCGCGTGAGGGTTTCCTCAAATTCCTTGAGAGCCTGCGCGGGCTGCCTGTCGAGAAGGTACATTTCGCCCAATTGCTCGCGCGCGGGCTTCAGAGGGCCTGGCGTAACGGCGGCTTTTTCAGTGGCGTCTTCGCGCCCGCTGGCCGATTTCAGGAGCGCGAACGCTTCATCGCTTTTTCCTTCGGCTTGGGCGGTCCACGCAGCTGCGCAGAGGCGCTGGATTTCGATCTGGTCCTCCCAGTAGACATCATTCACTTTGTGCTCGGCGTCGCGGAGCCGCTCGAGCTCGGCGATTTGCTTATGCGCCGAGGCGGGGTCGCCGGTGTGGGCGAAGCCGAGGGCCCGGACGAAGTGAGTGATCGCTTCGATGTAAGGCGTGCGGGGCGTGGCGTGGACTTCGAGCATTTTCGCCGCGGTCCAATCACCAACTTCGATGGCGAGGCGCGCCGGGATGGCGGTCATCGCCCACGCGTTTTCTCCGGCAGCCATCCCATCGATCTCACGCGCGCGGTCCCACACAGCTTTGGCGTGCTGATCCTGCGCCGTTTGCAGATAGGCGTAGGCCAGATAATCGGACGCGTGGAGTCCCTCGCCATAGCTTTTCGTTTCGACGCTCACCTGGCGCGAGCGGATGTTGGTCACGATGGACGCGTCCCAATCGCCGACGCGCGTGAAAGTGTGGGACGGCATGTGGAGCGCGTGCGGCGCGGAGGGCGCGATGACCGCGTAACGGCGCGCGGCTTCGAGGGCTCGCGGGGCGAGCGGCGGAACGTCGTACGTGTGGATGATGTAATGCGCGACGCCAGGGTGGTCAGGCTGGAGCTGGAATTGTTTCTCCAGAATGGCAGCCGCTTTGTACTGGACCGCGTAGGTTTTATCGGTCGGCAGAATGGTGCCGTCAAGCGCCAAAGCGTAGAAGATCTGACCTTCGGAGTCGCTCGGATACTTGGACGCGAGACGCTCCATTGCGGCGGCGTAATTGAGCACGCGGGCTCGCTGCGGGGTGGTCGAGCCGTCTTTGTAGAGCTCCGCGACGGCGTTTAAGTAATCCTGTTCGCGCGGAGTTTTGGGGTGATCGTTGATTCCGCTCTGAACCGTTTCCCATCCTTCAGATAGACGCTGCGGTGGCCGATTGGTTGCGCCGAAGGGATTGCCCCACTGACTGAGCGCGATGCCCCACCAGGCGACGGCGCAGGAGGGATCAGACTTGAGGACGTCGCGAAAACCATCGATGGCAACGGGGAACCAGAAGGAGTGCAGAAGCGCGACGGCTCGATCGAAACGCGCCGCTACAGAGGGCGCGCACGAGGTTTCGAAGTGAACTTTGCCGAGATGTTCGTCAGCGTGGGGCGGCATAGGCTCGTCGGAGTGGTTGTGATCCTGCGCTGCGAAGATTGGGGAAAGAATCAGGAGTAAGGTGGGGAAGGCTCTGGTACTCATACTGATAAGCATTGTAGAACGAGTAATCGCGACCGAATTTCGCAAATTCTCACGATGGAGTCGTAACGGCGCTGCCAAGGACCAGCCGAGTGCGCGATCGATCCCCCCCTATCGGCCTCCACGCGCGGCGCTCGATGCCCGCATGATCCGTGATCGGCCTTGCCATTGAATTCCGCGCGGCGCTGGGAGTATTCTGGGAACCTTATGCGAGCTTTCGTCCTGATCGGGCTTTTCGGGGTTTTAGCTCTTCAGACGAGTACAGCCCAGCAACCGCCGCGAGAGTTCATCGTCGAGGCTCCCCCCTTGGACCGGCCGCTGATTTTCGACACCAGCACTCGCGGATCCGGCGGTAGCAAAATCCCAGGTCCCAAAATCCGCGTCGTCCCATTGCGAGGTTTCAACTACCCGTACGCACTCGCTTTCCTTCCCAATGGCAACATCCTGGTTACGGAACGCGCGGGCCGGTTGCGGATCGTGCGCGACGGCAAGCTCGATCCTGAACCAATTGCAGGGATACCCGAAGTGCTGAACACCCGACTTAGGGGTCTGAACGACCTGGCATTGCATCCCAGGTTCGCCGAAAATCACTGGCTTTACTTAACCTATTACAAGCCTGCCCCCGGGAAGAGAAACGCGAGAGCAGTGTTGGCGCGCGCCCGTTATGACGGAGGCTACACGCTCAACGATTTTCGGGAGATCTTCACTACCGACACGGTAGTCTCCGGACCTTCAGCTGCAAAAATCGCATTCGGGCACGATGGCAAAATCTACCTGGCTATCGGCATCCCCATTCCGCGCGCCGCTGACGACACCACCAGCGCTACGGTGACCGATGCGCAAGATCCGAACAGTTACTACGGCAAAGTGCTCCGGCTGAACGATGATGGAAGCGCGCCTGCGGACAACCCGTTTTCGGGCCGTCCCGGCCACAAACCGGAGCTTTATGCGCTAGGCATACGGAATGCCATGGGCCTGTATGTTCATCCGGAGACCGGCGAACTCTGGGAAACCGGGAATGGGCCCCAGGGCGGCGACGAAATCAACATCATCAAAGCCGGAAAGAACTACGGCTGGCCAATGATTTCCTATGGACGCGCTTATTCGGGCGAATCTACCGGCGCGACCGGGCCTGTTTTGGATCGGCCCTTCGCCCCCAATATGGAACAGCCCTTAGTATTTTGGTCCCCCTCGATTGCGGTTGCCGCAATCACCTTTTATACCGGGAATCGTTTTCCCGCGTGGAAGGGCAACATTCTGGTGGGTGGGCTGGTGGGCACTCAGCTTCATCGCATTGTGCTGAATAAAGATGGGCTGCCGATTCTGCGCCAGGCTCTACTTGGTGAGCTAAATCAGCGAATCCGTGAAGTTCAGCAAGGGCCCGATGGGCTGCTCTACCTGTTGACAGACGAGGAGTCTGGCTCGCTGCTCCGGCTGGAGCCAGTGGAAAACGCACGGTAGAAGTGTGTGGGCGGGGCAGCCGCGACGGCAGCAGCGCTGCGGACCCCGCCAACCGCGGCGGCTAAACGACTCACTACGCGCTGCCGCTAGTTCCTTTATCGCCGTTTCGGGATAATTTCCCTGGCGGCCGGTGCGTCGATGACGACAGATTTGTAATCGCAGATGACAGCCGTGCCGACGGCAAGCGACCCTCTCCCTCTATACTTGGAAGCGAAGGACCCGGATAATTTGGCCACTCTCCTTGAGGCGATTAACATAAAGCGCAGGACCGTCTTCGAGTTTGAAAACACTCCATTCGCCTGCATGGATTCAGAGATAAGCACGCCTACCGCCCGCGGCGGCCAGACCTTGGTGCGCCTGAAGATGCGCAACCTTCTCACGAGCGCGGTATTGGACAAGACCTTTAAAGCGGGTGAGAAGTTCAAGGAGCCGGATTTACAGACGGTTCCGGTCAGCTATCTCTATAGTGATGGGGACGGCTCTTATTTTCTGGACCAGGATAACTTCGAGACCTTGAACCTTCCCTCCGGAGTTGTCGCGAACGCGCTCGACCTTCTGGTTGAAGGCGCACTGCTCCACCTGCAAAAGTACAACGGCAATCCCATTGGTCTACAGTTGCCGATGTTTGTTGAGTTGGAGGTCGCCGAAGCGGAACCCGCCGTACGCGGCGATACATCGAGTGGAAGTGGCACCAAGATGGTCAAACTGGAGACGGGGCTTGAAGTCCGGGTTCCGATCTTTATCAAGCAGGGTGAAAAAATAAAAATAACGACGGAGTCCCGGGAGTTTTCAGGGCGCGCGTAAGCCCGCAGCGGACCCAACGAAAAAGCGCAACTTCAACCGCGAGCGTAGGGCCCCGTACGGCGAAAAGCCACTACATTCGATCGACGATCGCGTTCAGTGTAGCGCTGGGCCGCATCGCCGCGACACACTTACCTTCATCCGGGAAATAGTATCCCCCGATGTCCACTGGCTTGCCCTGCGCTGCCAACAACTCCTGGGTGATCTTGCTCTCGGCCACCGCCAGCGCGGCCGCTACCGGAGTGAAGCGTTGCTTTAAATCCCGGTCCTCGTCCTGGGCAGCGAGTGCTTTTGCCCACGCCAGCGCGAGATAGTACGTCGAACCGCGGTTGTCGATCTCGTTGACCTTCTGCGAGGGGTAGCGGGCGTCTTCGAGGTACTGGCCGATGGCCTGATCGAGCGTTTTCGAAAGCAGACTCGCGCGCGGGTTACCGCCTTTTGTCGCCATCAGTTCCAGCGATGGCACCAGCGCGCAGTACTCCCCGAGAGAGTCCCAACGCAGATGACCCTCTTTCACCAATTGCTGCACGTGCTTGGGCGCCGAACCGCCGGCTCCGGTTTCGAATAACTGACCGCCCTGGAGCAGCGGCACGATCGAGAGCATACGGGCGCTGGTCCCCAACTCGAGAATCGGGAACAGGTCCGTGAGATAGTCACGAAGCACATTACCCGTAACGGAGATGGTGTCCTCGCCGCGGCGAACTCGCTCGAGCGAGAATTTCATCGCATCCACGGGCTTCAGGATCTTGATTTCCAAGCTCGAGAGGTCGTGGTCCGCCAAGTAGGTATTCACCTTCTGAAGGATTTGCGCATCGTGGCCGCGATCGGGATCGAGCCAGAACACCGCGGGTGTGCCAGTTGCCCGCGCGCGGGCCACACCGAGCTTCACCCAGTCGCGGACGGGCTCGTCTTTGGTCTGGCAGGCGCGGAAGATATCGCCACGCTCGACGCTCTGTTCGAGCAGGGTCTTGCCGTCATCCTCTACGATGCGAATCGTCCCGTTGCCCGGTGCGACAAACGTCTTGTCGTGCGAACCGTATTCTTCGGCCTTCTGAGCCATGAGCCCAACGTTGGACACGCTACCCATGGTCGCCGGATTGAATTGTCCGTTCTGCTTGCAGTCCTCGATCACGACTTGATAGATGGTGGCGTAGCAGCGGTCCGGGATCACGGCAACCGTGTCTTGCAGCTCATCCTGTTTGTTCCACATCCTGCCGCCATCACGGATCACGACTGGCATTGATGCGTCGATGATCACGTCGCTGGGAACATGCAGATTGGTCCTGCCCTTGCGCGAATCCACCATCGCTAAACCGGGGCGGTCCTGGTAACAAGCTGCGATATCGGCTTCGATCTCCGCCTTTTTCTCCGCGGGAAGCTGGTCGAGTTTGCTGAGCACGTCGGCCAATCCATTGTTAACGTCGGCGCCGATCCGTGCGAGGACGCCGGCATGCTTCTGCAGGGCATCGGCGAAAAACTCTGCCACACAGTGCCCGAACATGATCGGGTCGGAGACCTTCATCATGGTGCACTTCAGATGCAGAGAGAACAGCGCATGGTCGGCTTTAGCGGCTGCGATCTGCTCCGCGTAGAATCTCCGCAGCGTCGCCACGTTCATGACCGCGCAGTCTACAATTTCGCCCTTGCTCAGTGGGATTCGCTGCTTCAGGACTTTCACCGCGCCGGCGGAATCCACGAATTCGATACGCGCCCCGGTAGCGGAGTCCACCGTCACGGATTTCTCGCTGCCAAAGAAGTCGCTGTCGCTCATGTGGGCGACACGCGTAACTGAGCCGGAATTCGGCCACGGCTTCATCTTATGTGGATGCTTCCGCGCGAACGCCTTCACGGCCCCGGCAGCGCGCCGGTCGGAATTACCCTCGCGCAACACAGGATTCACGGCCGAACCCAAGACCCCGGCAAACCGGGCCTGCAACGCACGCTCCTCCTCAGACGAGGGGGCGTCCGGGTAGTCGGGAATGTCGTAGCCCTTCCCTTGAAGTTCCGCAATCGCGTCCCGGAGCTGCGGGATCGAGGCGCTAATGTTGGGCAGTTTGACGATGTTGGCCTCCGGTTTCTTGGCCAGATTCCCCAGGCGCGTCAACTCGTCGGGGATTTGTTGGTCCTGCCTAAGATGCTCAGAGAAGGTGGCGACGATACGGCCGGCGAGCGAGATGTCGGCCGTTTCAAGCTCCACCCCCGTACCCTTGAAGTAGGCTTGCAGGACGGGCAGCAGCGCATACGACGCGAGGGCCGGTGCCTCGTCGGTCTTGGTCCACGTGAGTTTCATATATGGGAGTGAGCGGAGAGAGAACGCGGCCGCAAACGCGGTCTCAAACTGAATGCGTAGGATAACATGAGCAACCCACTGAAGCACCCGCGCGCGACTCGTCTGATATTGTACTAGTATGCCGCTCGCGTACCAGCTTCCTCTCCCGCCTGTCATTTTCCACATCCTGCTTTCGCTTGGCGAAGGCGAACGTCATGGTTACGCTCTGAAGCGCGAAATCGCCAAGAGGACCAACGGGAAATTGAAAATCGGTCCCGGTGTGTTATACGGGGCCATCAACAAGATGCTGGAACTCGGGCTACTCGAAGAGTCTGACGAACGGCCAGACCCGCACCTGGATGACGAGCGCCGCCGGTACTATCGAATCACCGCCGCGGGCCGACAAGCAGCGCGTTCAGAAGCAACGCGCATGCGCGAACTGGTGGATCTGGCAGCGGCGACATTCGGTAAAACAAAGCATGCTTAAGATCTACCGCTGGCTATTGCGCTTCTATCCGGCTGCATTCCACGACGAGTACGCCGGCCCAATGGAACAGAGTTTCCGGGATGAGTTGGCGGAAGCGCGGAGCGGGTTCGCTCTTGGCTGGCTCTGGATGCGGCTGCTCTTCGACCTGGCGCTGTCGGTGCCCTCGCAGGTTGCGAAAGAGATCTGGCTCGACAGCAAGCACGCCCTGAGGCTGTGGGTCAAACGTCCCTGGCAAACAGGATTCGCCGTCCTTGCGCTTGCAGTGGCGATCGGCGCTAATACGGGCGTGTTTAGTGTTGTCAACGCGCTCCTCCTACGCTCTCTGCAATTTCGCGAGCCGGATCGCCTGGTGTTACTCCGCACGGCGATGCTCCCGCATGATAGTGCAGCCCAATTTGATCAATGGCGCAATAACTCCACGTATCTCGAAGACGCCGCCTTATCGCAGCAGAAGGACGCAAATTTCGGCGATTCGGATCACATGATTAGAATCCGTGTAGCCCGAACGTCGGGGAATTTCTTCTCATTCCTTGGGGTAAGGCCGCACATCGGACGCGAATTCTCCGAGAGCGACACTGAAGCGCTTCTGATCTCATACGGACTTTGGCAGGAACTCTACGGAGGCGACGACCGCGCCCTGGGCAAAACCGCTTCTCTCGACGGACATCCACTCAAAATAATCGGCGTCATGCCGCCTGAATTCGACTATCCGAATAGGTCCGTCGCCTGGCAGTGCGCAACTCTTACGCGCGGCAATAACGGCTGGGATACAATCGGCCGCCTCAAGCGCGGCGTTCGTTTGACGAAGGCGCAGGGCGAGTTCGAAGCAGAGGTGGCTGCACGGTCGCCCGTGCGTCCCGAAAAATCGTCCATGCGCGGGTGGCAGGCTGGCATGTTTCCTTCGCGCGACGCCCTCGCCGGCCCGACAAGAACCGCCTCTTTGCTGCTCCTCGCCGCGGTTCTATTGATCCTCCGCTCCGGGGAGTTCTGCTGTGCCAGGGCCTCGTGAGTGTGGTTTGCGGAAATCTCGGAGGAGTCCTCACCGCAGTTCTCGGCGGAAGGCTTTTGGAAGGCTTGGTCGAGGGCGCGAGCGCTGTAAATCCGGTTATCTATCTCCTCGCAGTTCCATCGATTTGCCTGATCGCGGCTCTCAGCATCTGGACTGCAACTCGCCGCATCACACGGCTGGACATCACCGAAATTCTTCGCAACGAATAGTCGCCACCACGCCAAGAAGGGCGGCTCGGAGAGCTTCAATCGCGCGATCGCCGCGGCTGCCCTAACACCGCGCAACAGGTCTCGAACGGGGTCGATCTGACCGTGCGTCCGGTGTTCCAGACCCAAGGTGACGCCATATTCGCGACACACTCCGGGCTCTGGTGGCGGAGTTCACTTCACCGCGATTGTGGCGCCGGTCTGCGGTGCGACCACTGACGAGCCTGGCGCGAAATGGGGCCAACCCGGATGTCCATTTCGGCTTTTCCCGAACGACTATCTTTCGGATGAGCAATTCAGCATCTCTCAGGAGCAGATGATGTGCCCCGCATGTATCGAATCCGCAGCCTTGCTCAGTGCGGGTGTAGCCTCTGCCGGAGCCGTCAGTACATTCCTGATCCGAGGTATCGCCCGGATCACCGCGCGAGCAAAAACGCAGCATTCCGAGAGGGAGACAATCCGTCATGAACACGAATCTGATCGAGCGCCCGAAGGCTGTGCCGCGCGCGGAATGGCTCGCCGCCCGTAAGGAATTATTGATCAAAGAGAAGCAACTCACCCGCCAACGCGACGAGATCAACCGGCTGCGACGCGCACTACCCTGGGTGAAGGTCGAAACCAGGTACGTCTTCGAGGGTCCCGATGGGCGGCGGACTCTTGCGGATCTATTTGACGGTCGGAGCCAGCTCATCGTGTCTCATTTCATGTTCGGCCCGGGCTGGACGGAGGGCTGCGTAGGCTGCTCTTTCCGCTCCGACCACGTGGATGGCGCCTTGGCCCACCTGGAGCATCACGATGTCTCATTTGTCACGATTTCGCGCGCACCGCTCGCAGAGATTGCGGCCTTCAAACATCGCATGGGATGGCGCTTCCCATGGCTCTCGTCATACGGCAGCGACTTCAACTACGACTATCGCGTGTCGTTCACCAAAGAACAAGTCGCGTCAGGACACATCGATTACAATTACGGCTCTTCCGGATTCCTCAGCGAGGAGATGTCCGGAATCAGCATCTTCCATAAAGATGTGGCTGGCGGGATCTTCCACACCTATTCCACTTTCGGGCGAGGCGACGAGATGGTGGACACCGCCTATATGTATTTGGACCTGACGCCCAAGGGACGCAACGAAAACGGCCCTCACTTCAACCTGCGCGACTGGGTACGGCACCATGACCGCTACGGCGTAGACGGTGTGGTGGATGCTGGAGGACGCTTTGTGCCAGCCCAGCCTGGGGAGTCTCCGTGCGAGTGCGACGACCTGCGCTCCAAATGAGGATGAATGTATGGGCGCAGCAAGCTAGCGGCGAAACTTGTCTTGCCAGTTCTCGATTACGGTGAACGGAGGCGGCGGTACGGAACCAGTCGTCGGCATTACAAACCGCTGCCCGTCCGGGGAGACATCGAACTGAAAGTCCCTGGTCGTGCCGAATTGCGTCGGTCCGGCGACGTGGAATAAAGAATTGGGCGCGCCAAACTTGAGCGATCCTTCCAGCGGCACCGCATACAGGTTGTTGTTCATCCCAAGGTAGAAGAGTTCCCGCCCGTCCGCGCGCCAGCGGACCAGCCAGGCACCATCGCGGGAAACCTGGCGCGGCTCGCCGGTCACGTGCGGCGACGGCGTGGATTCGAACGGCTGAACATAAATCTCCGCCCGGCCTGATTCGACCGAGGCAAATGCGATTGTCTTGCCATCCGGCGCGAAAGCGACTCCCCATTGCGGAAACTTGTTCCTTAGGAACGGCCTCAGCTTGCGGCTGGCGACGTCCGCGATCCACACCGTGTGCTGCTCTTCGCCGAGGCCGTCGTCTATCGCAATGAAGCGCCCATCCGGGGACCAGTCGGTCGGTAACGCGACGATATGCTCCTCGGGGGATTCGCTCACGAAATCCTGCGAAGGACCGCCGGCCAAATCCAGAACCGCGACGTCCGACGCGTATGAGCTCGGCGAGGACCTCCCTATCGCCAGGCGCGTCCCGTCGGGCGACCATACTCCCCGGCGATGAACCTCGGGAGGAAATGTGAGACGCCGGGTTCCGTTCGCATCGTTGATCCAGATTCCTGTTCCGCCGTTCTCCGGAATCCATGCCGTCGCAGCAACGCGCCGCCCGTCGCGCGAGACCCGCACCTGGCCCCAGTGCATGGAGGGTGGCCCGGCCGCGCCCACCGGCTTGCCGGAACGGTCATACCAGTTCAGTTCCGTGACCGGAAAATTCGCCTGGTAGATCAGAACGCCATTCGGGGACAAAGAGAAGTTGCCGGCGAGCGTGGGGCCGTAAAAAATGACGTTCTGCGCGATCGAAAACGGCTCGCCCAGAATCCGGACGCGGTCGGCGTCGAAGGGTTGGGCGAGCAGGCTCGACCCGCGAATGAAAACCACGTATCCGGGCTCTCCGGCGCGCAGGGGCGGCGCGTATTGAACCCGCGAGTCGGTTTGCATCAACGGCACGGGCTTACGGTTCGTGTAATCGGAAACTTCGGCACGGCTGCTCGGAGCTGCGCGATCATTCAGCGCGTAGATCATTCGATCACCCCCCGGCAGGAATTGCGGCAACCGTATGCCTTCAAATCCGCGACCCTTTTGGAGATT
>Ga0206819_10283_pt1 | contig 15802 bp, 13 predicted proteins | sample Alteio_BWOrgCont_87_FD_152855 | JGI IMG/M metagenome (GOLD analysis project Ga0206819, IMG submission 152855) | Enriched cells from forest soil in Barre Woods Harvard Forest LTER site, Petersham, Massachusetts, United States -... | ecosystem: Environmental > Terrestrial > Soil > Temperate forest >... | reverse complement strand
AGGAGCCTTCGCGCCATGCAAATGAACCACTGCGCGGACATCCGGCTTGTCAGCCTCTGCGCCATGGATAGTGTGATCAATAGGCAGGAAATGGGTTGTCGGCAGCTCGTTGGCCCATTCCACCAAAAGTCCTTGTCCACTTCTGGTCTCGAAGCTCGGCCCCGGAGAGCTCGACCCAAATCCCCAGAACCGCGTCGGCTTCACATCGCGATGCACTTTGCTGGTGATCTCCCGCATGGCGATGCGGTAGTAGGGAAGTTTGACGTTAGGATCCGCAGGACTCGGCCGAAATTCGCTGGTCCGCGCGACTTCAGGAACGGGCAGGGCATCTACAAATTGCGCCAGGGAGTTGGGGTTGAGTAGCGGACGCACTGGAGGCATGGGGTGAGTCCGCATGGCCTGGGGAAGGATCAGCCCCGCGCTCAACATCCCGGTCCGCTGCAGAAAGATTCTTCGTGTTATGGACACTCCGGCGTCACTCCCAATCTGATTTACCCGACAGACCGACAAACGGCAACAGGCATGCGAAGAGCAAGTCTCGCATGCCTGTTTCGTTTCCCGCTAATTCAAAATGACATCAGCCATGAAATGTCATGGGCTGATGCCACTCCCTGGTTAGCGGGTCGGTTCCCCAGTCTTCGGGTCCAGGACCAGGCGGCCATCTCGCCTTTCCCTGGTGAAATCGAACATTTGGCTAATGGAACTTGCGATTCCGTCGAACGATCCCTTACCAAGGCGCTGCCCAGCCAGCCAGTTATCCTCGATGAAACGAATGACCGATGTCTGATCAGTGACGGTGTGATCGACGAAGTTCTGTCTTGCCCACGGCGAAATGACCAGCAACGGCTGACGGGGACCATATCCGCAACGGCCAAGCGCGTGCGGATTGTTCGAATTGATACCGGGCAAAGAGTTCGTTGCAGTGCCACAGGCATCCGGACCAGTGAGAGCGTCTGCCGGGCCGGTGGATTGATTGACGATTGGGCTCATCTGATGGTCGTACCAGCCATCGGAATCGTCATACAGGATGACCACCGCGGTGCTGTCCCAGTCGGGCTGTTCTTGCAGGAAGTTGATAACTTTGACTACGAAGTTCTGTTCATCGAGCGGATCAGAGTAGCCGGCGTGAGCGTCCTGGTATCCCTGCGCCTTCAAGAAACTGACGGCCGGAAAATTGCCCTGTTTCACTGCATTGAAGAAGTCATCGGTGTCGTACTGGTGGTTGGCGGGGCCGTTATGCCCGATTTCAGCAATCGATTTCGGCCGCGTGTGCTTTGGATTTCCGGTCGAGGCCCAGTATTGAAAGAACGCATGATGCGGAATGTAATCGCTTTCTTCCACACCTGTAATCTGGGAGGTTGTGCTGCGATTGCAACCAGTGGTGCCGTTGGGATTCTTAATCTCCAGATCGAATCCCCCCATAAATCCTCCCCAAGTCACACCGGCCGCCGTCAGCAGGTCGCCAATATTCTTTGAACCGAGCTCTACCTGGTTGTTGGTCGGGCTGGAGCAGACATCATTCAGGGGGTCGGGATCGCCGATCACGGTTAGTGAGCCGGCTCCGCCATCAACTTCGTCACCCGTTCCGTTTAGAGTCTTGACCGCGCCGTTGGTCTGGCCGGACACCAGGTTGATCACGCCCGGAGTAGATGGACCGAAAGTACTGCTGAACGAGTTGTCGTTCATGGCGAAATTCTGCGCGTAATTCCACAGGGCGGTAACGGTATTACCGTCGAAGTAACCCATGGTCAATCCAGTTGTGTCGACGATGCCTCCTCCACCCGGCGGCGGTCCGGCCGCTCCAACCGAATAGGGGAACAAATCCATAGCGCCCATATCGAAGGCTATCTGCTCCGGGGTGTAGTCATGGTCCTGGTCGTTGGTGAATGCCTGAGAGCGGTCCAACCGGAAGGGATTCGTCGCACCCGTGCCGTTCGCTGTGTTCAGGTTCGGGTTGTTATTCAAGAGCGCGTTGCTCAGCCCGTTCACGGAGGGCGTTCCCGGTTGGGCGTGGAATTGCGGTTCTCCCTTGGGATTGGTTGCAACCGGGTATGTTCCAAAGTAGTGGTCAAAAGAAATATTCTCGCCAAAAATCACGACGATATGCTGGATGGGTACGTTCTTCGAAGCCGACTGCGAAGCGGCAAATGCGGGCGAAACACTCGGTCCCAGGGCAGTGGTCAATGCTGTCAATAAGGCCAGCATTCTCCTGGGGGTGGCTGAAGCTCTGATTCGATCGAACATATTCTTCCTCCGTCCTTCGGTCAACCGCGTCAGATCGGGCTGAGCGCGTCGTTGCCGAGGAATAAAAAGGCTAGATGATTCGTATTTCCGAAACGTGACTAGATTGTTAAAGGTCTGTGAATTTGAAATCACGCAGTATCTGCGGTAAGCCTGATCAAGTTGTCCGCAGCTCAGCTGCGATTCTCAGCCAGCCCTCGCAAAGCCCACTCCGCCCTTGTTCCGTTTTCGTAACAACGGAGAGAACCAAAGACCAAAGCAAGTCTTGCCATGTTAACAAGATACTGCGCGATCAGCCATTCGCTGGGACTTCGATCGCAGCGCTCTTCTGCTGACTCCGTCGACGTCTCGGCATCGGAGGGGCGAAAGGATCAGGACATGGGCATACTCGCGGTAGCCAATTCCGTCCCAAGAGCAATGGCAGTCTTCCCCAGGGGGACCAGAATGCTCAGAGAGAGGATACTGATTGTCGAAGAGAAAGAGACCCGTGGAGTGCTGCACGACTATCTCGAAAACAAGGGATACGAGGTTGCGACGGCCGGGACTTGCGCGCTTACAGAACGAATCTGGCGTACGGCGCCGCCCGACATCGCGATCCTCGACTACGCCGTTTCTGACGGTAATGCCCTGGCACTTATACCTCGACTGAGAGCTATGAACCAGTCAATTCCCATTATCGTGCTAACCGGATATGGCTCGATCGATCTGGCGGTGGAGGCGGTCAAGCTGGGGGCGGAACTTTTCTTGCCCAAGCCGGTAGAAATGGAAACTCTCTACATTCTGATTAAACGTAACCTCGAACATCGGCAGGAACGTCGTCAACAGTTAGCGGACAAGCCCCGTGACAATCGTGGAATCGCCGATCCCTTCCTGGGCAAGAGTGACTGCGTGCGAAGGCTAGTCGATGCGGTCCACAAGGCAGCGTTGAGCGATAACCCAATCCTCATTCACGGAGAACTCGGCACAGGCAAGAAAACAATCGCACGGTGGCTGCATCACAACAGCCCCAGAGCCTCCGAGCCTTTCGTGGATCTGAACTGCCGCGAAGTGTCAGGGAACATCTTGGAGACGAAGTTGTTTGGGGATGCAAGCCCGGCTCTCGTCAGGGCATCGCAGAAAACTGCTTTAGTCGAAATCGCCCACAAGGGAACAATTCTCCTCGACGAAATCGAGAATGTGGACTTTCATCTGCACGCCAAAGTGTTGAAACTGGTCGAGGAGAAACAGTTTCGGAGGCTTGGCGAGAGTTTCGGCCGAAGAGTTGACATTCGCCTGATGGCCTCCACTCAGCAAACCCCGGGGCAGTTTATGTCGCGTAAGTCTTTCCGAGGAGAGCTGTCGCACAACATCCCGTGGACTTATATTCCCACTCCACCTTTGCGCGAGCGCTTAAACGACATACCCATGCTGAGCGCCCAAATCCTCAGCGAATTAGCAACCGAATTGGGGACTGGCCATCGGCAGCTCGGCCCAGTTGCATTGCGAGCTCTGCAGAGTTACACCTGGCCGGGAAATATTCGAGAACTCAGGAACGTGTTAGAGCGCGCTGTGCTCCTCACGGGAAGAAACTTTTCCGCGGATCAGGACTTTCGCCTCGACGCCCAGATCGAACAATATTTGGCGGGACATAATCAGTTCAGAACTCTGGAGGAGATGGAGCGCGATTACATTGAGCAGGTACTTCGTATAGAACGTGGGCGAGTCCAATCAGCTGCCCGAAAGCTGGGTATTCCGCGCAGCTCTCTTTACCACAAACTAAAACAGTATAAGACGGAACAATCCGGACTGCGATCAGCGTCCTAAGCTGCAAATTGCGAAACTCGGTGAAATCTCCACCGGTGATCGCAGCGCGGGCGATTTACTGGATCGAGCTCGCGACGGACGAGAAGACGTTGTTCGAGCTGCTGCCGATTAACCGTACCGTTCCGACTACCAGAACCAGAATCACTGCGAGCATCACCGCGTACTCCGCAATGTCCTGGCCTCGTTCTTCAGACCAGAGCCTTCGTATCATCTGAGCCATAGCTAGCCTCCTTAAGTTATTGTTTTAACGTGGGACTAATGATGCCGGGACGGGACGCGGTTGTCAATTCAAAGTTAGGTCCACCATCGCTGAATTTATGGTGCCCGGCCCGCGCTCGTCGCGCAAGGCATTTAGAATAACAGGCGATGCGCTTGGTGCTTGAGTTCGATAATGTGACCAAAGAGTATCGCAGCTTCGCCAGTAAGCGCCGTCTTCGCGCGCTCGACGGATTCAGCCTGACCGTTGAAGCCGGAGAAATTTTCGGTTTTTTGGGGCCAAACGGTGCGGGTAAGAGCACCGCCATCCACCTGGCAATGGGCTTTATGAGGCCCACGAGTGGCAGCGGCCGTTTGCTCGCAGAGAGGTTTGGTCACGCTGCCACTCGCCGCCGTGTGGGCTTTCTCGCCGAGAGCGTTGCTCTTTATCACCGTCCTGCGGAACGACTGGTGCGCTTTTACGGGGCACTCAACGGAATGGCCGGAGACAATCTTAAGAATCGCGCGCGCCACGTCCTGGAAATCGTCGGACTCCAGGATCACGCGGCCCGCAACGCCGGTAAGTTCTCCCGCGGTATGGTGCAGCGCGTGGGCCTGGCGCAGGCTATGGTGAATGATCCCGAGTTGCTGATTTTGGACGAGCCTACTTCGGCCTTGGATCCTTTAGCCCGAGTCATGGTTCGTGAGTTATTGCTTAGTGCCCGCAATGCCGGTAAAACCATTTTTTTGAGTTCGCATCTACTTTCTGAAGTTGAATTGGTGTGCGATCGTGTCGCCGTGCTGCATCGCGGCCGATTGGTTCGCCTGGGTAGAACCGCCGATCTTCTTCTATCCGGTCAGCAAACTGAAATCGTAGCTCGCGCGATCGGACCTGAATATTTTGCAGGCGCCATCGCTCGCGATGGAATTGTGAGCTTTACCATACCCACTCCCGATCAGCGTGCGACGCTGGAAAAGATTTGGGCGCAAGGCGGAGAAGTGGTCAGTGTGAACCCGGTTCGGCGCTCCCTCGAGGAAGTTTTTCTGGAAGTGACCGCTGATAAACCATCGGTCCCTCCGAAAGGCTTTCAGTGAAACCGGTCCTTCTCATCGCCATCAACTTTGCTCGCGAGCAGCGTTGGCCCATTCTTACTCTGCTGCTCTGGGTTTTGCTGCTTGCATTTCTCGGCCTGGTTACCGACGTCCACCGCGACCGGGAGGATCTTCTCTTCGTTTTCAAACAGGATGCTGTTTACGTATTGGCGTTTAGCGTCTTCTTCGGAGGCTCGGCGATTTACAATGAGCGCCGCTCTCGCCGAATCCTGGGCGTACTTTCCAAAGCAGTGGGACGCCAGCAATATCTTTCCGGGCTGGTCCTCGGCGTCACCATCGCTTGCGGAGTTTATTGCTTTGCACTCGGCCTTACCGGAAGTTGGACGCTTGGGGAAGCGGGTTTCTCTATCTCGCACATCTGGTTCCTGATGGCCTGTCTCATCGTGGCCTGCATGTTGGCCGGGACCGTGGCCCTGATGTTTTCCACGTTCCTGAACCCTTTCTTCGCGGCCGGCGCGACCGCGATGGTTCTGGGTCTTCCAGCGTTACTCGGTCAAATTGTCGGACCACCCTGGGGATATGTCATACCTGTTTGGGAGCTGGGCGCGACCGTCGTCAACTCTTCGTTCGCTTCTCCGGGAAATGGCGCGTGGTTTCCGCTCGTGCTGGCTGCGGTAGAGACAGTTGTGTTCTGGCTTCTGTCGGCCAGGATTTTTGCCTCAGTGGATATCGCCGTGGCAGTGGAGTAGCAGTGTAGTAAAAGATCAGCGCGCCCAGGCGGAAACAGTACGGGCGGCATAATCGAGAACGCGTCCCGGAAGGACGCCTAAGTAAATGGTCGTACCCAGGCTTATAGCCAGCGCCGCTCCGAGCCCGACTGGTACGGGGCTCACCGGAACATCTTCACGCGCGTCGCGCATATACATCACCACAATCAACCGCAGGTAGTAATAGGAAGCCACCGCGCTGTTGAGCACTCCAATAATCACCAGCCCTACCAGATTGGCCTGGAGCGCCGCGCTAAACACATAGAATTTAGCGAAGAAACCGCCGGTAATCGGAATGCCGATCAAAGATAAAAGAAAAATCGTCAAGATCGCCGCCAGCAGCGGACTGCGGCGTCCCAATCCTTCGTAGTCCTGCAGGGTGACGTAACGTTCGCCTTCGCCGCCGATGTGGCTGATCACGGCGAACGCCCCGACATTCATCGCCGCGTACGAAGCCAGGTAAAACATCACGGCCGGAACGCCATTATTCGGCAAAGCCGCAAACGCAATCAGCAGGTATCCCGCATGAGCGATGGAAGAGTACGCGAGCAACCGCTTCACGTTATCCTGCACGAGCGCGCCAACGTTGCCTAGCGTCATGGAAAGCGCAGCCACAACCCAAATCAACCAGACGCGTCCGGGAGCATCAACCTCAAACATGATCCGCAGCAACACCGCGAACACTGCCGCCTTGGGAGCGGTCGACATGAATCCGACGATAGGTGCCGGGGCGCCTTCATATACGTCGGGTGTCCAGACATGAAAAGGAGCGGCCCCAACTTTGAATCCCAAGCCCACGAACATGAAAGCCACTCCGACGTACGCCAGGACCGGAATGCGTTCCAGGCGAAGAGCCTGACCGATTACCGTAATGCTGGTCGAGCCCGTCGCGCCAAACATCAACGCGACTCCGTAAAGAAAAAACGCGGTGGCGAATGAGCCGAGCAAGAAATACTTGAGCGAAGATTCACTGCTGATCGCCGTACGGCGGCGAAATCCCGCCAGAATATAAGTAGAGATGGAGGAGATTTCCAGCGCGATGAAGATGAGAACCAACTCCACCGCCGAGGACATCAAACTCATTCCGAGCGCGCCCATCAGGATCAGAGCGTAGTACTCTCCGGCTCGAATCCTTTGCATCGCCATGTACTCGTAGGAGGTGAGAATCACCACGGCGGTCACTGCCATGACTAGAACATGAAAAAATATGCTGAAGCTGTCCACCTGCACCATGTTCCAGAAGCCCAGCCCAGGATATTGCGACTGAAACAGGGTCGCTGCCAACGCCGCCAGAGATCCGATCAGCGCGATAATTCCGAGCGTCTTCTGACTGCGGCCTTCATCCACGAGGGGATCGAGCAGCATCACAATCATGCCGAAAACCGCCAACACTATTTCCGGCAGAATGCGAATGTAGTCGGCCAGTTGAGGAATTACCTGCGGCATGTCGATGGCTGCGTTCATCGCCCCACCATCCGGCTGGCGAGCTGCGTGAAGGGAGCCAACGCGGTTTGTACAGCGGGATCAATCGCATTCAACCAGAGTATCGGCGCCACGCCCATTACCAGTGCGACGACGGCCGTGGGCCACAGCGCAGCGCGCTCGCGTCCGCTCAAATCGGGCAACGTCAGATTCACAGGGTGCGTGACTTTGCCATAGAAAACCCGCTGATACATCCACAGCAAATAGCAAGCACTCCAAATCACTCCCGTCGCGCCCAGAATGCCGTAAATCGCGCGATCGCGGAACGCTCCGCTAAGCACCAGGAATTCCCCGACGAAGCCGTTGAGCAAAGGCAATCCTACGGACGCGAGCATGATGAACATGAAAAACGTCGCGTATACCGGCATCGGCGCGGCAAGGCCGCCAAACTCAGCGATCTCGTAAGTATGGCGTCGCTCGTAAATAATCCCAGCCAGCATGAACAGGCCTCCGGTGGAGACTCCGTGCGAGAGCATCACGAACGTAGCACCGTCCAGGCCCAACTGCGTGAAGCTAAAAATCCCCAGCACAACGAACCCCAGATGGCTGATCGAAGAGTATGCGATCAGCTTCTTCATATTGGGCTGCACCATTGCGACCAGTGCACCGTAGATGATTCCGATCAGCGCCAGAATCATGATCCACCAGGCGTTGCTCCTCGATTGCTCAGGAAATAGCCCGAGATTGAAACGCAACATGCCGTATGTGCCCATCTTCAGCAAGACACCGGCCAGCAAGACCGAACCGGCGGTAGGCGCTTCGACGTGCGCATCGGGCAGCCATGTGTGGAAAGGGAAAATTGGAACTTTGACTGCGAAGGCGATGAAGAATCCGAGAAAAAGCCATGTCGCCGCGCCGGCAAAGTTCTCGACCTGGCCGTTGCGAATCGCGTTCTCGATGGCAACGAAATCAAACGTTCCGGTCTTCGCGTAGAGCCACAGGATCGCAGCCAACATAAACATGGACGCAACCATGGTGTACAGAAAGAACTTCACCGCAGCGTAAACGCGCCTTCCGTGTCCAAAGATACCGATGATTAGCGCCATCGGAATCAACGTCGCTTCCCAGAAGAAGTAAAAGAGAAACAAGTCGAGCGCGACAAAAACGCCGATCAGCGCAGTCTGCAGAACCAGCAACAAAATGAAAAATTCTTTGACTCGTTCGTTAATCGACTTCCACGAGATGAGGACGCAAAGCGGCGTCAAGAACGTCGTCAACACCACCAGCCACATGGAAACTCCATCCACTCCCATGTGGTAATGAATATTAGGGTTCGAGATCCATTGATTGTTAATCTCGTACTGAAATCCCGCTTGCGCCCGCTGAAAATGCACCGGCAGATGAAGGGAAAGAACAAAATCAAGCAGCGACACGACGAGAGCAAACAGACGAATATCCCGGTCACGCCGCGGAAACAGCAACAGCAAAAGTGCGCCCGCCAGCGGAATAAACGTGACCAGCGTGAGCATCGAGTTGTCCAAGGTGCTCATCGCGTCCCCGTCCAGACCATATAAACAATCACCGCCGCCGCTCCCGCCGCGATCCATCCAGCATAGGAGCGAAGGTTGCCAGACTGCATGTGGCGCATGGTATCGGACACCTCGCGCGCCCCCTCGGCGCTGTTATCCAGCGTTGCATCAATCACGTCCCGATCGATCCCCTGCCACAAAATCCGAGTCGAAGCATTGATGAGGGGTTTGACGAAAATCGCTGCATAGATTTCATCCACGTAATATTTGTGGACGACCGCTTCGTAGAATCCGCCCAGCGCGTGGGCGATTTCCTCGGGCAATTGCGGCCGGCGCAGATAGAATAACCATGCGAGAAACAATCCAGAAGCAGCAGCAAGCACCGAAATGCCGGTTAGAAGTTCCTCCGTGCCGCCCTGCTCTTTCTGCTCTGGCGCGGGAATCGTCTGTTTCGAAGAATCCGCGGTCGCTCCAGAATGAAGCGCGGGCGCAAGAAATTTATCGAAGCGCTCCATCCCCACCCAGCCGCCGCAAATCGACAGCACCGCCAGAATTACGAGTGGAACAACCATGATCATCGGGCTCTCATGAATGCCCCCGTGCCCATGCTCGTGTGGCGCGGACGCCCCTGCGCGCGATCCTCCGACAACCTGCAAATGTTGATCACCGTGACCAGCAACCGCCTCGCCGCGATACTCGCCGAAAAAGGTCAAGAACCAAAGCCGGAACATATAAAAGGAAGTTAAGAACGCCGTGAACACGCCGATCGCCCAATACACCCAACTTCCATAGGGACTTGAAAATGTTGCCCACAATATTGCGTCTTTACTGAAGAAAGCCGCGAGTGGAGGGAATCCAGCGATGGTAAACGTGGCGATCGTCATGGTCCAGAAAGTCCACGGAATGTAGTGGCGCAGGCCGCCCATTTTCCGCATGTCTTGTTCGCCGCCGACGGAATGAATCACCGACCCCGCTCCGAGGAACAGCAATCCTTTGAAAAACGCATGCGTCATCAGGTGAAAAACCCCAGCCGAATACGCCGCCACGCCGCAAGCCATAAACATGTAGCCCAGTTGCGAGACGGTGGAGTAGGCGAGCACTTTCTTGATGTCGGTCTGACAAACGCCAATTGTCGCCGCAAATAAAGCCGTCAAAGTTCCAACAATCGCGACCACCATCAAAGCCTGCGGCGCGCGATCGAAAATCACGTGCGACCGCGCCACCATGTAGACCCCCGCCGTCACCATGGTCGCGGCGTGGATCAGGGCGGATACCGGCGTCGGGCCTTCCATCGCGTCCGGCAGCCAAACATAAAGTGGAATCTGGGCTGATTTTCCGGCAGCTCCAACCATCAGCAGCAGACCGATCGAAGTCAGCAATCCCGCGCCAGCGACTTCGCCCGGCATGCCCGACACAATCCGAAACACCGGCTCGAAATTCAACGAACCAAAATGTTTGATCATCAAGAAAAGCGCAATGAGAAATCCGAAATCGCCAATGCGATTAACGATGAAAGCCTTCTTACCGGCAGACGCTGCCGAATCCTTCGTGAACCAGAATCCGATCAGCAGATACGAAGCCAGCCCCACTCCTTCCCAGCCGATAAACATCTGAAGATAGTTGCCGGCCAGCACCAGCGTGAGCATGAAAAACATGAACAGATTAAGGTAGGCGAAAAAACGATAAAAGCCGTCTTCTTCCCAGATGTAGCCAATCGAGTAAATGTGAATGAGGAAGCCGACGCCGGTGACCACCAGCAGCATCACCAACGACAGGGGGTCGAGATAGAAAGCAAAGTCCACGCGAAAATCGCCGGCGCGAATCCACGGCGCCAGCACTTCCGTATGAGGCAGAGTCAAAGAAGAAAATTCAACCGCAATCCACAACGCTCTCAAAAATGCCGCGCCACTGAATCCAAGCGCAATCGCCGATACAGTTTGCCGAGAAAAGCGCTTCCCGAAAAAACCGTTGATGGTAGCGCCCGCCAACAGCAGTACCGGAATCAGCCAAAGATAAAGGTTGGGCGTCATAGTTTGAGCAGGTTTACTCGATCCACATCCAAAGTTCCGCGAGTCCGGTATACGGCGATAATGATCGCCAGGCCGACTGCGGATTCGGCAGCCGCCACGACCATCACAAAAAACACAAAGACCTGTCCGCTCAGAGCGTGCCATTGCGCCGCGAACGCGACAAAAGACAGATTCACGCCGTTAAGCATCAGCTCAATCGACATAAAGATGGTGATGATGTTGCGCTTGATCAGGAACCCGGTCACGCCGCAGGCGAACAAAATGCCGCTGAGGATCAGGTAATAAGAAAGCGGGACCATCAGCCCTCCCTCTTGTCGGGTCGCGATGATGCGGGTTGCACCGAGCCCGGATGGCTGGCTAAAACTACAGCGCCCATGATTGCGATCAGGACCAGCACCGATGTGACTTCAAAGGGCAACAGAAAATCATGGAAGAGCAACCATCCAATCACTTTCGGAGGCCCGGGAAGCGCGCCCACAGCCACGCTTCCGGTGCCCGAGCGTCCGAGCAATACCCAAGCCACCAACACGCTGCCGATCAGCACGCCAGGGATTCCGAACAGCATTGCCACGCGGCTGCCTTTGGTTCGATCTTCTTCGCCAGCGTTCAACAGCATGATGACGAAGACGAACAGCACCATAATTGCTCCGGCGTAGACGATCACCTGGACTGCGGCTACAAACTCAGCTCCCAGAAGCAAATACTCCACCGCAAGCGATCCCATCACTACGACGAGAGAGAGCGCGCTGTTGATCGGATGCCGCTGCACCAGCAGATTTACTGCGCCGGCAACGCATACCAGACCAAACGCCGAAAATACGATCAGATGAAGCATTTCGCTTTACGCTATGCCCTCAATGCCACGATCAGGGCTGTGATCACAATATTTGCAATGGCCAGCGGCAGCAGGAATTTCCATCCGAACGCCATTAACTGGTCATAGCGAAAGCGCGGCAACGTGCCGCGCACCCATATATAAAGGAACAAGAATGCGAAAATCTTAGCCATAAACCAGAACACAGGCAGAACCGCCTGCAGGATCGGAGGTCCGAAGCTATGCGGTCCGTGCCATCCGCCCAGAAACAACAAAGTCGCGAGACATGCCACCGTGATCATGTTGGAATATTCGGCCATGAAAAACATAGCGAACTTCATCGAACTGTATTCGGTGTGGTAGCCAGCAACCAGCTCGGTTTCCGCCTCCGGCAAATCAAACGGGATGCGATTGGTTTCCGCATAAGCCGCCATGAGATAGATAAAGAATGCTACGAACTGCGGGAAAATATTCCAGCGCGGGATGAATCCAAAATAGGTTCCGCTTTGCGCATCGACGATGTCCCGCAAACTGAAACTGCCGGCCAGGATCAGCACACCCACGATTGAAAGGCCGAGCGAAACTTCATAACTTATCATCTGCGCGCTGGCGCGCAATCCGCCGAGCAGCGAGTACTTGCTGTTCGACGACCACCCTGCCAGCGCAACTCCGTACACGCCCAGCGAGGTGATGCCGAGCACAATGAGCAAGCCGATGTTTACATCGGTAATTTCGAGCGGCGTGTGGATTCCGAAGACCGTGATCCAGTTGCCGATGGGAATTACCGAGATCGAAGTCAGCGCGAAAATTAACGCGATCATCGGCGCCGCAATATATAACGGCTTGTAGACGTGCGGCGGGATGAGATCCTCTTTGAAGATAAATTTCAATCCGTCCGCCAGCGGTTGCAAAAGGCCAAACGGGCCGACCCGCGTGGGCCCCCATCTATTCTGGATATGCCCCACAACCTTGCGCTCCAGCCAGACTGTGTAGGCGACTGCCGTCAGCAACACGGCGAGTGCGATCACAATCTTAATGATGGAAACGAGAATGAAAGTCGGAAGACTCAGCAATGTAGTTTCCCCAAGCTAACCGCAAGGCTGTGGCAAAGACATCTCGCGCAAAACCAACAAGCTCGAGAGCCCACTCGATACCAATTTAGTCCGCGGCGACTTCCGCGGGTTGTTTGTGACGGTTCTCAATTACCGAATTTAAAGTGCGGGAGTAACGCCCCAAGGTGCCGGAACTAAAAAGACCATCGTGCGCGGGCACGATCAATTCCGGATCATGCAAAGCTCCGGGCCCGCTTCCGGACAACCTCGTATGTTCGTCATTGCCCGCCAGGATGTTCATCCGGGAGACATCGTACCCGGGCACCAATCGCTGGATTTCATCCAGAATCGCCATCGGATCAAACGGATTCATTTTTGGTTCGAGTCCATTAGCTTCGAGCCATACTGCGTGGCGGTCGGCTTCGCCAGATTGCGCGCCGCGCGATTGCCCCATATCCACACCAGTCCCGCGGCCAAACGGAACCAAGCGCCGAATGTCGAAACCCATCGCCCCGGCTATTCGAACAATCATCTCAAAATCTGACTTCGTGCCGGTCACCTCGCCGGCCTGTTTTACCAGTTGCAAATCGCCGCAGGTGTTTGTAAATGTTCCGGACTTTTCGTAGGCATTCGCGGCTGGTAGGACTATGTCCGCAATAACGGCGGTCTCGGTCAGGAACATGTCTTGCACAACCACAAAACTATTTGAGAACACAAAGGGATCGATGCCGAATCGGCCAATGGGATTCGATCCCACCACATAGAAAGCTTTCAGCGCGCCAGACTTCGCGCTTTCTACCATCGCAGGAAGGGTGAGCCCTGGAACTTGCGGCACGCCGCCCCACTCCTCGTGAAACTTTCCTATCTCCGACGCTCGTTGATACCCTGGAAGCAAATCAGGGAAAAGCCCCATGTCAGCGGCGCCGCGCGAGTTGGCGTAATCGCCCAGGCAAACAATCTTCGCCCCTTGAATGCCGGAAGCAAATTTCACAACGTTAGCGATGTCCCCGCCCCGGATCTCCGATCCAAAAATAATGATCAGATTCGCTTCGCTCCGCAGTTTTTCACGCAGTGAAGTCCAGGCAGATCGGTTGTTCTCCTCGGTGGCGATCACATCGACAGCGCCTTCTTCTCCCGCAAGAAATGCAGCCGCGCTCGCTTCCGATCCCGCAGGAATCTGCACGAAACTCGTTGCCTGGCGGCGGAGTTTAATGGATTGCGAATTGATCAAGTACAACCGCAACTGGTGCAGCCGGACATTATTTCGAATCTGCCACGCCAACAACGGATGCTGCTCGGTTGGATCGTTGCCAATCACGAGAATCGCAGGAGCGCTGTACACACCTCGCATGCTGCCGGTTGTATCCGGCTTGCCAGCGAGGGCAGCTGCCAGGGCAGGGAAGTCCGCGGTGCGGTGGTGGTCGATGTTGTTGCTGCCCAAAACAACGCGTGCGAATTTCTGCAGCAAATAATTTTCTTCGTTCGTAGTGCGGTTTGAACCGAAGACGCCAATCGCTTGTCCACCAACTTGATCGCGAACGTCTGCGAAGCGTTGCCCGATCAGCTCAAACGCTTCTTCCCAGGTCGACGGAGTTAAGCGGCCATTCTTGCGGATCAACGGCTGCGTCAGCCGATCTTCATGATTCGCAAAGTCGAAAGCATAGCGCCCCTTGATGCAAAGAAAATCGCCATTGATCCCGCTTTTATCGCGATTGTCTCCCCGCACAATCTCCATGCCAGTGTCGGATCGGCGCACGCCCAGCGTGGTCTTGCAGCCGTCTGCGCAGTGCGTGCAGGTTGTGCCCACATGCTTCATCTCCCAGGGACGCGTCTTGTAGCGATACGCACCGGAGGTAAGCGCACCCACCGGGCAAATATCGATGCACATGCCGCACTCTTCGCACTCCAGATGATCCTCTTGGTTCGGTGCGATGATCGAACTCACTCCCCGGTTCTGCACGCCGAGAGCCCAAACATCCATGCCCTCGCCGCACACTCGTACGCAGCGGAAGCACAAGATGCATCGCGGCCGGTCGAAAAACACAACGGGCGACCACTGCTGCTCCTCTTTGTGATTCTTGGCGTCGATGTATTTTGATTCGGCGGCGCCGTAGGAAAAAGTCATGTCCTGCAGTTCACATTCGCCGCCCGCATCGCAGACCGGACAGTCAAGCGGATGATTGCCCAGCAGAATCTCTACCGTGCTCTTGCGCGCCTGATGGATTTCGTCGCTCTCGGTCGTGACCACCATGCCTTCGCCGATGAAAGTTGTGCACGCAGTTTGCAGCTTGGGCGCCTTCTCGATCTTGACCAAACACATGCGGCAAGCGCCCTGCGGCGAAAGATTTGGATAATAGCAAAATGCGGGGACCTCGATGCCCACGCTTTTGCAGGCTTCAATGAGGAGAGTTCCGGCCGGAGCCGTGACTTTTTTTGCCGTCTACCGTAATGTTTACGTCAGCCATAAGAACCTGTAGGAATTCAGTGATCAAGTAAGTTTGTAATTGAAAATCCTGCTTTTCAAATTACTCGATTACTCAATTTCCAAATTACCAGTCGCTTCTACGCCAGTACCGCTTCTCGCTCCGCGCCAGCTTTTTCAAACGGACACGGCTTGCCGTCCAAGTGATCTTCAAATTCTTTGCGGAATTTCTTGACGATCGAAATCGTCGGCATCGCCGCCGCGTCTCCCAACGGACAGAACGTGCGTCCCAGCATGTTTTCAGACAAGTACTGGATGTTATCGATATCTTTCTTCACTCCAGCGCCGTGGTGAAACCGAGTGAGCGTTTTCTTTAACCAGTCCGTGCCTTCGCGGCATGGGATGCACCATCCGCAGCTCTCATGCTGATAAAACTTCATGATTCGCAGAGCAAACTTCACCATGCAAGTGGTC
>Ga0206819_10281_pt1 | contig 15826 bp, 13 predicted proteins | sample Alteio_BWOrgCont_87_FD_152855 | JGI IMG/M metagenome (GOLD analysis project Ga0206819, IMG submission 152855) | Enriched cells from forest soil in Barre Woods Harvard Forest LTER site, Petersham, Massachusetts, United States -... | ecosystem: Environmental > Terrestrial > Soil > Temperate forest >... | reverse complement strand
TCCTGCGCGAGGCTCAGAAGTTCCAGAAATTAGGTGGACGCATCCCCAAGGGCGTGCTGTTGGTTGGGCCTCCGGGAACGGGTAAGACTTTGTTGGCCCGAGCTGTCGCCGGCGAAGCGAATGTTCCCTTTTTCTCGATTTCCGGCTCGGACTTTGTGGAAATGTTTGTCGGCGTCGGTGCAAGCCGGGTCCGCGATCTGTTCGAGCAGGGCAAGAAGAATGCCCCGTGCATTATCTTTATTGATGAAATTGATGCCGTCGGACGTCATCGCGGCGCTGGCCTCGGTGGCGGACACGACGAACGCGAGCAGACGCTGAACCAGTTGCTGGTTGAGATGGACGGCTTTGAATCGAACGAAGGCGTTATTTTGATGGCCGCGACGAACCGGCCGGACGTGCTTGATCCCGCATTGCTGCGCCCGGGCCGTTTTGATCGTCGGGTCGTCGTGCATCGGCCAGACGTGCGCGGACGTGAAGAGATTCTGCGGGTCCACACGCGCAAGATTCCTTTGGCCGACGATGTCGATCTTTCGGTATTGGCGCGGGGCACTCCGGGATTCTCCGGAGCTGACTTAGCCAACATGGTGAATGAAGCGGCGCTGAGCGCGGCGCGACAGAACCGCAAGGCCGTACTCATGTTCGACTTCGAACTGGCAAAAGACAAAGTGTTGATGGGCGTGGAACGCAAGTCGCTCATCCTTACCGAAGAAGAAAAGAAAGTGACGGCATATCACGAAGCTGGGCATGCCCTGGTGGCATCCAAGCTGCCCAATTCTGATCCGCTGCACAAAGTCACGATCATTCCTCGCGGTATGGCGTTGGGCGTCACCATGCAGCTGCCAATCGATGACAAGCACAATTACACCAAGGAATATCTGGAGACGGAGATCGCCATTATGATGGGCGGTCGAATCGCCGAGGAGATGTTCCTGAACCAGATGAGCACCGGCGCGGGCAACGACATCGAGCGGGCGACTGAACTGGCACGCAAGATGGTTTGCGAGTTCGGCATGAGCGATCTTGGTCCGTTGACATTCGGCAAGAAGGAAGAGCAGATCTTCCTGGGCCGTGAGATCGCACAGCACCGCGACTACAGCGAAGCGACGGCCATCAAGATTGACGACGAAGTTCGACGCATCGTAGGCCAGGGCTACAACACGGCAAAAGGCATTTTGGCAGCGGACAATGGCGCCTTGGTAAGGATCGCGTTGGCTTTGCTGGAACGCGAAGTTCTGGACGCCAACGAGATCAAGATGATCATCGAAGGCAAGGAATTGCCCAAGCTGACGCCTCCGCCGAAGTCTGATGATGGCGTACAGCAGGTGCTGAAGCCGGAACCGGGACGGCCCGGAATCGCTAAAGGCGGGGAAAGCCCGGCGAGGGCGTAAATTTAACCACCGCATCGTTTGAATTAGGGCAGCTTAAAGCTGCCCTTTTTATTTGTCGGGTCCGGGCTATGGTGAAACTATCCCTCGCGCGCCCAGGGCTAGCCCCGGCACAGCATGGGAATATCCCCATCCAAGCTAGAGTAAGAAAAATAGAAGCGCGGATAGAACAACGCTTATCTGAGTAATTAATCCATAGATGCCCGCTGCTCAAGCGGGCGTCAGGCATTTCGGTTTGGGGAGGTCTTCGTGGTCCCTACGTCAACAAGTAGAGTTCCCGCCTGGTTTGAGCGGAAGTTTGAATTCTCGTTTCCGGTTGAGTTATATCCGAATCTGTGCGTCCGCCTGCGAGGCACACCCGCTAGGCTGGAGGAGATTACCCACGCTCATCCCAATGAGCGGTTGGTAGAGAAGCCAAACGAAAAATGGTCGGCACAGGAGCACGCCGGACATTTGCTTGACCTCGAGCCTTTATGGATGGCGCGAGTTGACGATTACCTGGCCGGGGCAGTTGAACTCACGACCGCAGATTTGACCAATCGAAAGACGAGTGAAGCCGGGCACAATCGGCGGCACATCGACGAGATTCTTGCGGAGTTCCGGAAGGCACGCTTGCAGCTGGTGGATCGAGTCGCGGGGCTCGATGCCGCACTGTTTGCCAGATCGATCCCGCATCCGCGGCTTAAAACGCCCATGCGGTTGGTCGACCACTTGTACTTCGTCGCCGAGCATGACGATCATCATCTGGCGCGGATTTGGGAGCTCCTGAATTGAAAGATAGCGGCGCGCAAATTCTTCCCTTTCGCTCGTCCACGGAGTTTCGTAAATGGTTAGCCGTGAACCATCGTGAATCAGAGGGGATTTGGCTGCGTATTTTCAAGAAGGACTCGGGAGAATCCTCCATCACTTACGCCGAAGCGCTGGACGAGGCGCTCTGCTTTGGATGGATTGACGGCCAGAAGCAGCGCCATGACGAGGCTTCCTGGCGACAGAGGTTCACTCCGAGAAGGCCTAAGAGCGGCTGGTCCAAAATCAACACCCAACACGCGGAAAGGCTAATAGCGGCAGGCCGGATGAAGGCTGCAGGCCGCGCGCAAATCGATGCCGCGAAGAAAGACGGGCGTTGGACAGCCGCCTACGATTCCCCAAGCAAAGCAACTTTTCCTGAGGATTTTCTGGCGGCGGTGCGGCGAAACAAGAAAGCCGAAGCGTTTTTCGCATCCCTCAATAAAGCGAATCGCTATGCCATCGCCTATCGGCTGCAAACCGCCAAGAAGGCGGAGACGAAACAGCGACGCATGGAAATGATTCTAGCGATGCTGGCGCGAGGCGAGGCGTTTCACTAGGATACGACCGCAATCAAGGGCTTGGTCGACGGCAGCACTTCCCCTATTTCTACAGCTGGAACTCCGGCGGCATTGAGGGCCCGCGCCAGTTCCGCTGCATCTTCCGACGCGACCGAAATCAGCAGACCTCCAGCGGTCTGCGGATCGAACAGAATTGATTTTGTTTCTTCGCTGATTCCACCTTCATAGCCGACCACACACTCGGCGAAGTCGCGATTGGCTTTGAGGCCTCCTGGGACGTGGCCTGCGCGCACACATTCCAATGCGCCTTCAAGCAGCGGGATGCGATTCGCATAGAAGCGAATTGAAACGCCGGAGGCCAGCGCGATTTCGCGGGAGTGTCCGATGAGGCCGAAGCCGGTGACGTCGGTCATGGCGTGCACGGCGAAAAGGTCATCGGTCATTGGTCGTTGATCGCCGGCTTTTGTATGTCCTATGACGACCTCTGCGGCTTTTTTGTTGAGCGTGGTCATCGAGGTGACGGCCGCATCGATCCAGGCTTGCTTGGCCACTTTTTTCTTGATCGCTGTGGAGATTACGCCCGTCCCCAGAGATTTCGTAAAAAGCAGACGATCACCCGGTTCGGCGCCGCCATTGGTGAGCACCCGCGCGGGATCGATCAACCCGGTGACGGAGTATCCAAATTTCATCTCTTCGTCGCGAACGCTATGTCCGCCAATTATGGAGCAGCCGGCTTCGATCATTTTGCAAAGACCGCCGGAGAGAATCTGTTGCAGGATGTCCAAATCAGCCTTCTCCGGAAAGCAGACCAGCGCAAGCGAAGTAATCGGCTGGCCGCCCATCGCATAGACATCGCTCAACGCGTTGGTGGCAGCGATCTGGCCAAACGTGTAGGGATCGTCCACCATCGGCGTGAAGAAGTCCACGGTTTGCACCAATGCCTTTGCGGAATCGATTCGATAGACTCCGGCGTCGTCAGCATGATCGAAGCCGACAAGAACATTCGGATCATTCTGCCGAGGCAGCCTACCGAGAACTTTGTCCAGAACGGCAGGACTCAGCTTCGAGGCACAGCCGCCGGCTTTGACAGTCTCCGTTAAGCGAATTTCCGTCGTGTTGGCCATGAAGACATTTTAAACGCGCCACGATTTGCACGGATTACTCAGATCAGGAAGATAAGCCAAAGATCAAGTCCATGGATCCGTGGCGCTCTCGATTTTTGATTCCTACTTCACCGAGACGTCGGTCATTTGCAAGTCAGGGTAGGCCTGATTCCAGTCGCTGCTGATGTGCTCGAAAGTAAGACGAAACGCTTTGCCCTGGCCCGGAGCCAGTGGCGACAGGCCGAAGTCGACTGCATCTGGGTAGGGTCCGGTGGTTTGGAGCACGTGCAATGGGACATCTTCGGCCTGCGCGACTTCTCCCAAAGAGTTCTTAAAGATAACGTGAACCACCGCGTGGGTTACGGTCTTGTCGCCAATGTTTGTGACGGTGCCATCGATGTAGGTAACGCTGGTGCCCACAAAGTTCTCAGCCGCGCTCATTTTCAGATCGGAAAGTTTGAGATTGCTAGCGTAAGGATGCGGGGCAATTGCGCCCTTAGGACCGCCTCGGGTGAGCAGGGCAATGAGGGCGACGACCACCACAACGAACGCTACTCCGACCAAAATCGGAAGCAAGTTAGAATCGCGTTCCTGCTGGTTTAGCGGAGATGGCTCGATGAGACCGCTCATGCAGTGAAATTGTACTCTTAGCGATCCGGGCAGATTTCTACTCGCCGAAAGCGAGAACGGCTTACTCTCCGCCGACGGTCAAGCCGTCGATTCGGATTGTGGGGCAAGCCACCGCGCCGCGAAATTCGAGATCGTTTGCGATCTCGGAGATATTGAAGAACATTTCCTTCAGATTCCCCGCCACGGTAATTTCTTCCACGGGGAACGCGAGTTCTCCGCCAGAAATCCACAACCCCGAAGCTCCGCGCGAATAGTCCCCGGTCACCAGGTTGGCGCCATGCCCGAGAAATTCAGTGACGTAGAGGCCGTCTTTAATCTCCGCGATGATCTGCTGCGGCGTCTTTGCCCCCGGCTGCAGAAAGTAATTCCCTGGCCCGATTCCCGGCGTCCCCGCCAATCCGCGAGAGGCATTGCCCGTGGTCTGAAGCCCGAGTTTTTTCGCGGTATACGTGTTCAACAGGTAGGATTTGAGCACGCCGCTCTCGACCACAATCGTGCGCCTTGAGGGAACTCCCTCGCCGTCAAACGGGCTGGTGCCAAAGCCGCCGCGTATCGTGCCGTCGTCGATCACATTGACACCATCGCCGGCAATCTTTTCTCCAAGCTTGCCTGCGAGAAATGAAGCTCCGCGATAAACCGAGTCTCCATTCACTCCCTCGAAAATATGCTCGAGGATTGAGCTCGATACCATGGGATCAAGGACGACGGGAACATTCGCGGTCTTCGATTTTCGGGCGCCCAGCCGACGCAAGGTGCGCTGAGCGGCGGTTTTTCCGACGTGTTCCGGAGAGTCAAGCCGGCTAAGGCTGCGCGCGACAGAAAACCAGTAATCACGTTGCTTTGCCCCGTCATCCGATTGCGCAATCGGCACAGCCGCGAGCGAGCAGTACGAGCGCTGGTATTCACCGACGAATCCGTTAGAGTTTGCGAGAATCTTGTGTCCAGTTGCGGCTTCGAACGAACCGCCTTCGGAATTCTTGATGCGAGGATCGTAATCCAGCGCAGCCTTCTCGGCGCGCCGCGCATAGCTGATGCGCTCTTCGCCGGGCAGCGAGTAGACATCAGCGGAGTATAGGTCGAGGTCGCCTTCGATCGAGCCAAGTTGTGAAGTTTCTGGTATTCCACTGAAAGGATCTTCAGAGGTGATCTTGGCGAGTTCGAGTGCTGATTTCACCATCCGATCAAGGCCGGCGCGAGAGAAATCGCTGGAATATGTGCTGGCCGCGCGTTTGCCGTAGAAAACACGCATGCCTATGGCCTTCGATCCGGACTCTTTGAGAGTTTCGACTTGCCCTAGCCGGACGACGGTGGAAAACTCGTCGCCTTCCCGAATCACGCATTCAGCAGCGGTGGCTCCGCCGGACATGGCGCGCTGAACGATATCCCGGGCCAGTTCGCGAAGATCCGTTTCAATTTCGTGCTTTCGACTTTCAACTTGGGTTTGAGACATAGAGTTTACTTATAGAACTCCTTGTGAACCTTCGTGTCTTCCGTGTTTAATGCCTTATATCCTTCCCCAAAAGGACACGAAGGTTCACAAAGGAAAAAGCAACGCAGGTTTACTGCATGAAGCCGCCGACATCTTTCTTCGCCGTTCCACCGACGGTCAGGCGGTCGACCTTAATTGTCGGAATGCCGACGCCGACGGGGACGGCCTGGCCATCCTTGCCGCAAGTGCCAACGCCTTCGTCGAGTTTCAGGTCATTGCCTACCATTGAGACCCGGGTCAACACATCGGGACCGTTTCCGATCAAGGTCGCGCCTTTGATGGGAGCGGTAATCTGTCCGTCTTCAATCAAGTAAGCTTCCGAGGCCGAAAAAACAAACTTCCCGTTAGTAATATCTACCTGTCCGCCGCCAAAGTTCACGGCGTACAGGCCGCGCCGGACGGACCGAATGATGTCTTGCGGGTCATCTTCACCAGCCAGCATATAAGTATTGGTCATGCGCGGCATGGGAATGTGCTCGTAGCTTTCGCGGCGACCGTTGCCAGTATCGGCCATGCCCATCAAGCGGGCCGAGAGCTTATCGCTCAAGTAGCCTTTCAAAATACCTTTTTCGATGAGCATGGTATTTTGCGTGGGCTCGCCTTCGTCATCCACGTTGAGCGATCCGCGACGCCACGGCATGGTCCCGTTATCCACCACGGTGCACTTTTCGCTGGCCACACGCTTTCCGATTAATCCAGCGAAGGCGGAAGTCTGCTTTCGGTTGAAGTCAGCTTCAAGGCCGTGGCCCACGGCTTCGTGCAGAAGTACGCCTGGCCAGCCGGGGCCGAGCACAACTTCCATCTCGCCCGCCGGAGCCTCGCGAGCATCAAGTTGCAGGATCGCCTGCCGCGAAGCCTCTTTCGCGAAATACTCCGGAGTCTTTTCGCCAAAGAAAAAGTCGAGCGCCACGCGTCCGCCGCCGCCGGAGCCGCCGCGAGCGGAATTACCGCCCTCGGTTTTCGCAATGCAGGAAACGTTCATCCGCGCCAACGGCTGAGAATCCTCGGCGAAAGTACCATCCGATCCGACCACCAAAATATGTCGGAGCTCATCCGAGTAACTGGCCCGAACCTCTTTGATTCGAGGATCGTAGGCCCGCGCAGACTGATCGGCGCGCATCACGAGCTCTACCTTGGCGGTGATTTCCGCATCCACGGACGGGAGCGTCACTGGATACAAACTGCGCGCGGGTTTCTCCTGGAAGCCGACCGCGGGAGTTTTGGCCGGGCCGCTGGCAATCAAGGCAGCGGTGCGGGCCGCGTGCAGAATACGCTCAGAAGAGAGATCGTCGGTATAGGCGTATCCGGTGCGCTCCCCTGAGATCACACGAATCCCGCACCCCGCCGAAATCCCTTGCGAAGCTGACTTCACCATGGACTCGTCCACCATGAGCGAAGTCGAAGAAAGGTATTCGAAATACAGGTCGGCAAAGTCCCCACCTGCCGAAAGCGCTGCCGCCAAGTAGTGCTCGAGATCGTGTTCAGTCAGGCCGTAATGCTGGAAAAAGAATCTGTTTTTGTCCACAGTGATTAGATGTCCTTGAGCTCGAAAAAGCTCCTAATGGCATTATCCCATACGTGTTCATGTGGCGCGTGGACCCTCGCCGGTCTTTTCGGGTGCCGGCGGGCCATGTTCACTCGTCACAGACAAGCGGGAAATCCACTGAAACAATTCCCGCATGACTCCCGAATTCCTGGCACGCACAGTTGACGACTTCCTGGTTTGTGCGCGAGACGCGGTAATCATTGAAGACGGTGCCGTAGTTTTCGATCTCGCGCAATCCAGGTACTCAATCTCCGGGGAGCGCAACAAATGTTTGCTGCACCTGTGGTCGGCCGAACGGAACTTCGTACGGCGCGTGTTGCAGGCCGAGGTCAAGAATGAAGTTCTTCGACTGGCCGTCCAGCGCATGGGACAGGCAAAGCCTAGCAAGCTCGAAATCTGCCGTGAACGCGACCGCCGCACTTCCACGGCGAAATGGGCTGCGCGCGTGGCCTACCGGCGGGTGCTACAACGGGCGCTGGAACACCGATTCTCGGGCTTCACCGTGGACAGGCTCAGCACCGCCATGGATCTGGAGCGTTCCTTCGGTCCTGTTTATGCGCGAGGCTTGCTGCATCGAGGACAATCTGCTTTTGCCCTACTCGGCGTCAATGCTCAAGAGACGCAGGGTTCGATCGATGCGGCACTCACCTTCGCCATTTTGTGGCTTGACGCTTGCCGCATTGCGAAGAGCGGAAAGTTCGTGGTCGAAGGGCTGAAGTTATTTGTACCAACAGGCACTTCCGCGCTGACTCGGGAGCGCATGGCACATTTGAATATTGAAGCTGCCAAGTGGCAGTTGTACGAGCTTGAAGAACAAGAGGCCAACTTGAAAGAGTTGGATGTCTTCGACTGCGGTAACGTCGCGACCCGGCTGGTGCATGCGACTGACGAATCTGCAACACAAGCGAGATTCGCCACCGCTACCACGCGGGTTCGCGAACTCATGTCCGAGGTGGAAGTGGCGATCCTGTCGCCTGCGGAGGTCGCTTTCCGTCGTCATGGACTGGAGTTCGCGCGAGCGCGCATGGCGCATACGCCGGGTTCATTTGTCAGCGCGCCCGAGATTGTTTTCGGCCTGGGCGCGCAAGAAAGAATCCTCACCGACACGACCTTTGCAGCGTTTGTGCAGCTAACACGCAGCATCGGCGAAGTGCGCCACGCCGAGGGACCGCGCGATCATCCATTATGGCGGCTGCATCCTGAGCGCTGGCTGGAATCGCTTGTCGTGCAGGACGTAGAAGCAGTCGACGAGCGCCTGGATCGAGCCTTCTGCTATTCGCAAGTGCCTGCATTCTCCGCGTCCGACCGCGCCATGATCGATGTGTTGACCGTCACCCGAGAGGGACGGCTTGGGGTTATCGAACTGAAAGCCGACGAGGATATCCATCTGCCATTGCAAGGCCTCGACTATTGGGCTCGAGTGGCGTGGCACCACAGCCGCGGCGAGTTTCAGCGTTTCGGATATTTTGCCGGGCGAGAGTTATGCGCTGACAAGCCGCTGCTCTTCCTGGTGGCTCCGGCCCTCCACGTGCACCCCGCGACCGATACTCTGCTGCATTACATCTCATCCGAGATTGATTGGGCGCTTCTGGGCGTCGACGAACGATGGCGGGACGGCGTGCGGGTCCTGTTTCGCAAGCGGCCTGCGCGACACCCGCTACTCACGCAAGCCAGCTAACCCGACCTCGATTCTACTTCGCTGGCCAGGCTCCCAATAATCGCCGGATGTCTAGCATCTGCCCTAGATGGTATGCGTTGTGATCGGCCAGCAGCAGGGCTTCGCGCAGGATCGTCTGGCCTTCGCCCCACGGGATCCGAGCAAACAAATCCGTTTTTGGGTTCTTGACCAACTGCTCCATCGCTTTCAAATCCTGGCGGAATTTCTTGATACTCGCACTCCATGCGGAAGCGTTCGGCGGAGCGTCCGTTGTTGGCCAATATTCCTCAGGCCATTTCCGATGGGCATATTTCGGATTGCGGCTAAATTCGAGAATGTCCCATTGTGCGATGCGCAGATGTTCGAGCTGCATCCACAGCGAGTGGGGAAGGCCCCGGGGAATCTGCCCGCGTAGTTTGGCCGGGACGCCCTCAATGATATCGTCGAACTTTGCGTGCGCGCCGCCGCCGTCGAGCAAATAGAGAACATGCTCCCGTAGAGCCTTGTCCTTGCGACCTTCATTCATAGCTTTCATAATTTGCGTAAACTCCCCTCTACTATTATTGCGGTCATTATGAAGCAGGTAAAGTATTGGTGACTTTCGGCTGCTCCGGCTCTGATAGCTCCCCGCGATAAACTCGCGAAATTCCGCGTACGAGGCGTCGCAGAGGCAACGTTTGTTTCTCGTCCGCGAAGAAGATTTCGCCCGCGCGGCTGCTGCGATAGAACCAGCGCTTCAGCAGCGCCAGGTGCTCCATGGTTTCGATGGCTGAAGCCGGCGCTTGCTCGGGGAACGAAGCCAGCACTTCCTGTATTCGCGATTCCATCGACTGCGATTTGGTGTGTTCCGTGGACTGGATCGGAAAAGCCGTGGGGCCCGAAATGCGCCCTGCATCGATTCGGAAAAGGTTGACGGACTCCTGACTGGCACTTCGCTGAACCATCACACCCGCTAGACGATCGATGCGGTGAACGATTTCCGGGATTTGGCTCATCACGGGTTTGAGCTTGTCTAAGCGCGCATGCAGCGCAGCCGCATCTTCAAAGTTCAGGTTGGCTGAAGCAGTGTCGCGTTGCGCTGAGATTTCTCGCACCAGCGATTCGCCGGCGCTATCGAAGTATGCCTGCACTCTCGAAACTTCTGCATGATAATCCTCGTCGCTGCAGCCCTTGAAACAGGGTGCGAGACACATCTTCATTTCCGAGTAGATGCAACCAGGAAACTGCGGGTCGGGATGCAAATCATCCACGCAGCGGCGCATCTTGAAGAAATCGAGGGACTCGCTGGCGAATTTCTCTGCCGCAGCGCGGGATGCGAACGGCCCATAGTAAACATTGCGCCCGCTTAAACGGCTAAGCCGGGTCGTGATGGAGGCGCGCGGAAACTCGTTCTCCAAGTGCAGCTTGACCAAGGGAGCAAAGCGCAGCCTCAGACGATTGGCGTAGGTTCTGGGAAATGCTGAACGCAGCAACTGGTAAAGCAGGAAGCTGGATTCGAAATCCGAGCCGGTCGAAGTGTATTCGATGGAGCCGACGCGATCCCGCAAGTTCAGCTTCTTGCTGTGCTCTGCCGGCTCGCCGAGCAAGCGCTGGAGACGACGGCGTAAGTTCGCCGTCTTGCTGACGTAAGGCTCGGCTTGCGGATCATGCCCGCGTAGCAGAAATACGGCGGGGGCCGCGGGGGCCGCGGGGAACGTTCCAGCGTCATTGGTCGAGATGAAGTCGAGGCGGAACACCAGCACAAAGTAATTCTAGTTCGATTGCGCCGACCCGTCTTACGTATCTATTGAGGTGCCCAGCCTAGCCGTGCTAACGCTTGGCTAACTCGTTGTCGAGCTTGCGTCTAAGCTCTGCCTTGCGTTCTTGGCTTGGTTCGCCAACGCGTGATAGCGGCGGAAGAACTTCCGGCGCTGCGGGCTGCTGCTCCATTGTCAAAGCTCCGGTCAACTGCTTCACATTTCCGACGAGTTTGCGATCTCCAAATTGTTCAAGTAGTTGAGGGGCCATTAATTCCGCAACTGGCGCTAGAACATACGCTTCGCAAAAGTCGCGGTACATAAAGGGCCGGCTCTCAGCGCCCATTTGGTTAAGAGCCCACAGGCCGCCAATTCTTCGCAGCGCATATTCACTTCTAGACTCCAGCCGTGGCGCTGTAGCCTTATTCCCGCCAGAGTAAATGGGTAAGCGGTCGACACCCCACTTGCGTAGGTACTCGTTCACATGGTTCCATGCAGCATCTGCCTCGACCTTCTTCTGGTCATCCGGTTTTAATCCCGCTAGGTTGCGCAGTTCAGCCAGCTTGGGAAACCACGTCAATTCATAGCGTGCTCTTCGGAAGGCACCCTGCAATCGGTCCTGCGGAATGTCGGCCAAGCCGCTTGTATAGATTTCTACACGTTGTTCTGTTAATGGTTCTCCAAAAGCTTCTGCAAGTATCATCAGCTCATCAGAAATCCAGCTAAGAATTGCCAAGCTTCTGTCTGAGTCGCTCTTTGACCCTTGCGTTGACTTCAAGGTTATCGAGTTTTCGTTGTTCGGCTTTGCTGACTCTTCCATTTGACCTCCATCTGCAATTCTCAAAGTAGAACCGGTCAATCGTCACCCCCCTGCGACGATCATCGACCGCAGCAGCCACAATCAGACTCGATGTTTCCTCTAAACCTAGGCTCCGGTCCTTAGCCTCGGCCTTCAGTGCAGCCACGGTAACCTTGATCAGACTATCGGTAGGCGGAAGGTTAACCTCGTCCAATATCCGTTCCCCAAACCACTGTGACAAATAATCGTTCCAAAATTTCTCACGGGATAGATGTCGATGATCGGCTTTGGTTACTTTTTCCCAAACCTTGGTCTTGACACCCTCAGCCGAGAGCCCCGCATCCTTCGACTCTATCCGAACTGCCGCCAACACTGCATTCTTGGGGGCCTCTGGAAATATATTTAGTATGCGTTGGACCGCCTCTTGCAATTCAGAGTTTTGTTCTTCGGGGGTTATGAAAGAAAAGTCTAGTTCTTGTGTCTTGTTTGATGAGTCTTGTTCTTCCTTATTACGAATCTCACCGATGCGACCAACCTGTTGCGCTTGTGCGACTGCTGGTTGCACTGGCGCAACTGAAGAGTCGCGGTGATGCAACTCAACCTCGTCTGCGCAACTAAATGGCGCCGATGCCACAGGATGCCAAGTGGAATGCGCATTACCGGACTTCGCCTCGACTACATCGAAAAGAGGTGTGGATGCTGCCTCACGAGGCGGGGGCGGAACCGGAAGAACCACGTAAATAGTCCTTCCGCCCGTGCGCATACTTCTAATCAGCCGCAGCGTTTCGAGTTGCTTCAGTTGTCTATACACTGTGCTTCGGTCCATATCTAGAACCTCAGCCATCTTATCTGCACTGATCCAAGTTTCCCGGGTCTCGGAGTTGGCGCAGCGTTGAAGGATGCTATAAACGGCTACGCCGCTGCCCCCGACCCTCGCTGCGTAGCAATCGATGAATCGATTCTCCGTAATGAAAAAGTTTGCCCTTCTCCCGCTCCGAACTGCAATCGTATCTCGCATCTCCTCAGCCCCGCCCTCCATCAGATTAAATCCTATTACAGGTTGTGGTTCTCTCTGGAAAACGCAGACGCATCAAAAATAGTTCGACATGCCGAGTGCGCGCATTCGCGAGGCGCCACAACTGCCCGTCGTCTGGCAAATATCCCGGTCGCTCCGAAACCCACGATGCAAACAGAAGATTCAAATACCACGCTTGTTGATAGTCCTTCAAAGCTCTGTATCGTATGTCCCCCACCAGACGATGGACATAGAACGGAAACCACTCCAGGAGTTGATTTCGCCGAGAACTCACGGGTACAGAGGCCATGATTTTTGGGTGCGGTTTGAAGACTGCCTCATAGTCTTCGGGCAAGCAACACGAAAAAACTTTTACTCTGTGCACATGCTGTGGAGATGTGGTCCAGGTTGTGGACGACGGCGGAAAAGAGAGCTTAGCAAAAATCTGCTTGAGCTTTTACTAAGCACGACTATCGAGGGACTGTCCCACCTGAATTTATTTGGTCGAACGTTTCCGCTTGCTCCTGAGCGGATTGCCTGCAGCCGAATTTTCATTGGCTGCCTCTCTGACGGTTTGAAGGAACGCTCGCACTTCCGTCCTCAGCGGACGATGCCGAGGATGAATGACATCCAGACTTCGCCGCAGGGGTTCAGCGTCGAGAAGTTTTACTGTGAAAAGTCTGTGAGTGTGAATTTCCCTGCCAACCGCGATTTGAGGCAGGAAGGAAACACCGAGTCCGCGTTCCACCATCCGCTTCGCAGTCTCGATCGAGTCAACCTCGAGCGCGACATTCGGGACCAGGCCGGCAGTGCGGAACAAGCTATGAGTCAGTGTCCAGTCGCTTGATCCTCGTTCGTAAAAGATCAGAGGCCAACTCGCTACCTGCTCCAGCTTCGCCCGCCGTGAATATTTCGAGCCTCGCTTGGGATGTGCGACCAAAAGCAAAGGATCGTCGCGAAGACTGATGGTTTCGACCTCAGGATGCTGCAGAGAGCGGGCCAATCCGATCTCTGCCTCCTCACCCAGCACCATATCCAAGACTTCTTTGGAGTGTCCTGGCCGAATGCTGATAATGACGTTGGGATTAGTTTGCTGAAAACGCTTTAGAACGTCCGGCAGAAAGTAAACTGAGATGGATAGCGCGGCCGCGATCTGCAACGGGGCTGCATTCGCCGGATGCGATTCATGCACGGCTTGCCGTGCAACCGCTGCTGTGCGCAACAACAGTTCGGCGTGCGGACGAAACGTTCGCCCGGAATCAGAAACAATCAGTCCGCCCCGGGAGCGCGAAAATAACTTTACGCCAAGCGACTCCTCCAGCGCCTTAATACGAGCGCTGACCGCGGGCTGGCTGATCCGCAGAGCTTCAGCGGCGCGATGAAAACCGCCAAATGTCGCTACTGCGATAAAAGTCTCAACCTGATCGATTTCCATGCGTTACGCGCCTGCCAATTCTGGCATCTAAGAAGGTCTTATTATCACAGACCTCGATGCTGATAACAATTATTTATCGATACGATAGAAACGTTCAGTTTGACCGGGCCGGGCATGTGCCCCACAATCCCCAGAGGTACAGGCCCTTTTGGGGCCACGTTTGAACGCGATGGGGCTGGAGTCGAGTTCAAAAGGCGCCTCGGCTAGGCTCGGGCGCCGCAAAGGAAAACAAGATATGGGAAACAATGGCAACGGCTCGCACATTAAAGAGGATTGGAAGTCGAACCCACGCTGGGCAGGGATTATGCGGCCTTACACCCCCCAGGATGTCGACCGTCTGCGTGGATCGCTCCACATCGAGCACACTCTCGCGCGGAGCGGCGCGGAGCGGCTTTGGGACCTTCTGCACAGCAATTCTTACGTTCCTGCCCTCGGGGCGATGACTGGGAACCAGGCCGTCCAGCAGGTAAGAGCCGGGCTCAAGGCGATCTATGTAAGCGGCTGGCAGGTGGCGGCCGACGCCAACGATGCCGGTCAGATGTATCCCGACCAGAGCCTCTATCCTGCCAACAGCGTGCCCAGTCTTTGTCGCCGCATCAACCAGGCATTGACCCGGGCCGACCAAATTCATCATGCGGAAGGCAAGAACGGAATCACCTGGTTTGCCCCGCTGGTCGCCGATGCCGAGGCTGGTTTCGGTGGCAACTTAAATGCCTTCGAGTTGATGAAGGCCATGATCGAAGCCGGCGCGGCATGCGTGCACTTCGAAGACCAGCTCTCCTCCGCGAAAAAGTGTGGACATCTCGGCGGCAAGGTTCTCGTACCCACCGCTGAGGCGATTCAGAAGCTGGTTGCGGCCCGCTTGGCGGCTGATGTTCTGGTTGTGCCTACGCTGATTATGGCACGAACTGACGCCGACAGCGCGCACCTCCTAACCAGCGACGTGGATCCACGCGACCGCGAATTCCTCACCGGAGAAAGAACGGCGGAGGGCTTTTTCGGCATTCGCGCCGGTATCGAAGCTGCCATCGCCCGCGCCATTTCGTACGCGCCTTATGCAGATCTCCTGTGGTGCGAGACTTCGCATCCTGATCTTGAAGAAGCGCGTCAATTCGCCGAGGCGGTTCATGCGAAATTCCCCGGCAAGCTGCTGGCGTACAACTGCTCGCCCTCATTCAACTGGAAGAAAAAACTGGACGATGCCACCATCGCCCGCTTCCAAACCGAACTCGCGGCCATGGGATACAAATTCCAGTTCATCACCCTGGCTGGCTTCCATGCCTTGAACCTAAGCATGTTCGAACTCGCCCGCGGATACAAGCAGTCCGGTATGACTGCGTACTCCCGCCTCCAGGAAAAGGAATTCAACAGCGAGCTTGATCACGGCTACGAGGCGGTGAAACACCAGCGCTTCGTAGGCACCGGCTACTTCGACGCCGTCACCCAGGTGATCGCCGGAGGAACCTCCTCCGTGACCGCCTTGGCTGGTTCGACCGAGGCTGCCCAGTTTGCACCGACGGAATCTCAGGCGAGTTTAAGCCCCGAACCTGCCATGGCATCGCAGGTACAGGAGCTTGATTTAGAGGAGAGCCTGATGCCTTCCGGGGATTAACTCTCCCGCTCGATCGCAATTGTTAGACCCAAAGAGCCACTCTTCGAACGCCAACCAGCGCGCAGAGTGGCTTTGGTTTTGGTGAGATTCCAATCCTTGGACAGTTTCTCCT
>Ga0206819_10280_pt1 | contig 15855 bp, 7 predicted proteins | sample Alteio_BWOrgCont_87_FD_152855 | JGI IMG/M metagenome (GOLD analysis project Ga0206819, IMG submission 152855) | Enriched cells from forest soil in Barre Woods Harvard Forest LTER site, Petersham, Massachusetts, United States -... | ecosystem: Environmental > Terrestrial > Soil > Temperate forest >... | reverse complement strand
TGCAACGGTCGCTGCCGGGAAACATTCTCGTCCGCTCCCGCGCGTTGCCGGGCCGCGCCCTTTTTATGCCCAAAAACAGTCGCAATGACATCGAACAAAGCCGATTGCTTGACCGGCTTGGTCAAATGCGCGTCCACACCCAATTCGCGGCAACGCTCGGCATCGTCGGAACGTCCCGACGACGTCAGCATGATAATTTTGCTGTTTTTGTGCGCGGCGTCCTGCCGCAGCCATTGGGCGAGTTCAAAGCCGTCGGCGCCCGGCATGTTCGAGTCCGTGATGACGAGCGAGAACCCGTGTTCGTTCCGCTTTTTGACTTCGGCCATGGCTTCAAACGCGTTGGTTGCCTTGATGACGTTCATGCCCCAACTGGACAACATCTCATCCAGGATGGTGCGGTTGGTCGGGTTGTCGTCCACCGCCAGCACTTCCAGATCGTTCAGGCCCACCGCGGGTTGCATCGGTCCGTCGGCCTGTGGTTTGCCGGTGCGGAACCGGAGAAAAAAGGTGAACGTCGTTCCGCGATCCAACTCGCTCTCGACATCGATCCTCCCGCCCATGAGCGAAACCATCTGCAAGGTGATGGCCAGCCGGTGCCGCCGAATTCGCGCGTGACCGACGTGTCCGCCTGCTCGAACGCCTGGAACAATTTTGCGCGATGTTCCGGCGCGATGCCGATGCCCGTGTCCTTGACGGCAAAGCGCAGCCAGGCCTCCGCTTCGCTCGTGCGCTCTAGCGCAACCTCGACGATGACCTCACCCTGCTTGGTAAATTTCACGGCATTGCCGATGAGGTTGAACATGATCTGCCGCAAGCGGTGTGGGTCGCCTACCAATGCGTCCGGCACGTCGGAATGCACGTGCAGGCTCAGTTCCAGGTTCTTGGCGTGCGCGCGCACGGCCAGCGTTTGCATGACATCGCCGAGCGAGTCGCGCAGGTCGAAATCGATCTCCTCCAGTGTCACCTTGCCCGCCTCGATCTTTGAGAAATCCAAAATATCGTTGAGCAAAGTCAGCAGCGCTTCGGCGGAATTCCTCACCGTTTCCAGGTATTCGCGTTGCACGGGTGTCAGCCGCGTGTTGAGTGTCAACTCCGTCATGCCAATGATGGCGTTCATGGGAGTGCGGATCTCATGGCTCATGGTGGCCAGCAACCGCGATTTGGCCTGGGTGGCTTCGGAAAGCTTTTCATTGAGGCTCATCAATTCCTTGTTGGTGTCCAGGAGTCTTTGCCTCGCTTCGCGCACTGCCTCCATCATGGTCGTGAACACCCGGCCCAGTTCGCCCACCTCATCGCGCCGCCGTCCGATGGCCACGGAGGTGTCGAGGTTGCCCGACGCCAGTTCGCGGGCCGTTCCCACCAGGCTGCCGAGGGGCGAGGTGATGTCGTGTGCGATGGCAAGCCCGATCAACGACACGAGCAACAGACCCAGCCCCGCCCAGATCAGCGTGTGTATCACGCCGCTTTGGAACCGATCGATGCGCCGTTGGAGGAGATCCTGGATCGAGGCCGAGAGGATGGATTCCATCTGGGAGAGCGTCGAGAGTTCGTTCTGGACCTCAACGTTCGCACCCGCTCCCAAAGGCCCCTGCTGGAGCGCCTGGGTTTGTGCATCGAGGACTTGTTGGAGCGACGAGGCGGCCGCCGCCTGCGGCAGCGCCAGTTTTGCGGGAAGGGTCGGGTTGCAATCGTACACTTTTTTCAACGCCACGTTGATCTCGTCCTGCACGTCCTGCGTAAGTGTGGAGAGCCGGTGCAGTTGTTGCGTGCGCTCGGAGATGTTGATGCCCGTCGCGCCCTCGCGGGAGAGGGTCCAGGATTGCGCCAGCCATTCCGTGAGCTTCGGCCCTTTGAAGACCAATACATCCATGAGGTAATACGTGTCGATGTCCGGATCAAGGGTGAGATTTGACGTGTCGCCGACGTCGGTGATGAACGCCAGCGTGTCACTGATGATCTTGCTGCTGCGGTCAAAGGATTCATCGGGGGGAGGGGTGGTCGTCAACTGGATCCACTCCTGGCACTCGGCCTTGAGCATCTGCCACTCGACAGTGGTGTGCAGAATATCGCGGAGCCGCGCGTCCACCTGGTCCACTTCCCGGATGTCCTGCTGGATCTCATTGGCATTGGCGCCTAGTTGGGCGGTCAACGGATTTTGCGGTGTCGCCAGGCAGATCAACTCGCGCCGTTCCTGCAACGCCGGCAGGAGTTTCAGCAACGGCGTGCAATATTCGAGGCCGCGGCTTTCCTTGACGGCAAATTCGACGCCGAGCGTGTTGACCGAATTGATGAGTTTGTAGGTGACGACCGCGAACGGGATCATGAACACAATGCCCATCAGGGTGAGCTTTTGCCCGATCTTGAGATGCCGGATGACCGAAAATGGGTTTTTATATTGCATGCTCGGCAAATGATTTTCAGTTCCGATTGTGTCTCCGGCTGTTATGCCACAGACATAAGCAACTGTAAACGACACAGTACGGATTATTTTCCGGCCGTTTCAGTTGCGGCTGGAAGCCGGCAGTCACGGCTTCCTGCGAGCACAATTAGTTCGGCGGCACGCGTATTTTCAAGGGGATATCGGATCGTGCCCGAAAACTCAAAGCGATGCAGAGCCTACCGTGCTTTGAAGCGGATAACGGTCATCGAAAAACGCGGGAAGTCATGGATGGATCCGGATCGGAAGGTCTTTAAGGCGCGAGTTTTGGGAGCAACCCGTTTGGGTTCTTCAAATGAATTTACATCCTGCAGGCTCGAGCCGGTCAACACGGTTTCGGCGCCACTGCCAATGCGTGAGGCGCCCGGCACATTGATTGTCGCCGATATTTGACTGCTGCCAGGGTTGACAACTTTCAGGATAATTTCTCCGGTGCGGTCATCGCGAACAGCGCTGGCATACAGGTTTTCGATTCCGGAGGAAGATTTCCTGATGCCTGCCAATTGAAGCGGGAGAACCACGTCGCCGCGATTGCGGCTGAACAACTGCTGGACATAGTAATTGGGCGTGCCGTAGATGCGCAGGTTATCCACCCAGATGAGGTTGGGTGTCCATTGCCACGCCTCCGCATGTCCAAACAGCGGCGCATAAGAGGCCATCCGCACGACATCGGCGTTGCGCTCCAATCCGGTGAGATAGGCGGCTTCGGAAAGCGCGCACTCAAGGTTGTTACGGTTCTTCACACTGACCATGGCCACGCTTTGCGCGGCATACTCGCCCATGAAAACCTTCGGGCCATTCCGGTCGTACTTGTCATAACGGTGATTGTTTGCAAAAAACCAGACCGGATTGGCGTAACAATGTTCGTCCACGATGTCGGCATTGCCCAGCTCGCGAAGTTTTGCCCAAATGAATTTGAAACGCTCGTCTTCGGGCAACGGACCGGCGGCGGAGATGAGCTGGATTTCCGGATGCTTTTCCTTGAGCACTTTGGCGAAGCGCGAATACCGTTCGATATATTGCGGGCCCCACTGTTCATTTCCAATTCCCAGGAGTTTCATCTTGAACGGTTTGGCATGTCCCATCGCCGCGCGTTTGGCGCCCCATCCACTGCCGACGGGGCCGTTCGCGAACTCGATCAAGTCGAGCGCGTCCTGAATATATATATGCAGATCTTCCATGGGGCAAAGCTCGCCCGAATTGAATTGGCACGCCATGCCGCAGTTGATGATCGGCATCGGTTCGGCGTCGATGTCCTCGCACAATTGGAAGTATTCAAAAAATCCCAGGCCAAAGGATTGGAAATAATCAGGTGCAGGCCGGTGAATGAATTCGTAGTTCCACCGGTTGACCAGCGGCTTGCGTTTTTCGACGGGGCCGATGGTGTTCTTCCACTGGTAACGCCGTTCCAACACGCTGCCCTCAACGATGCATCCGCCGGGGAAGCGCAGAAAGCCGGGTTTCATATCGGCGAGAATTTTCACCATGTCTGCGTGCAAACCGCCGGGACGGTTCTTCCAGGTGCGCCGCGGAAAGAGCGATACCCTGTCCAGATCCACCGTCCCTTTGCCCTCCAACACGATCTGCAATCGCCCTTTTGGGTCCGTTTCCGCCGGGCGCAGCGACACCGCGCGTTCCTCCCACTTCGAAGAAAAATCACGCAACGACGTTGACGCCAGCAACGCGCCATCGGCGCCATATAATTGCGCGTGGACGACAGGCGCGCCCGACACTCCTCGGATGCGGACGGAAAAATCGTATGTCTCCCCCTTGCGCAAACCCATTCCGCGAAAGCCTTCGTTGGCGATCCCGAAGAACGCCGTGCCCTCTGACTGTAGGCGGACGTAGCGCGGATTGGCTGCGTCGAACGGTTGTTCTTGAAGGACAGATAATGTTCCCTGCGCCAGGCTCGGGCTGATTTTGGCCCAGCCCATGAGTGGATTTTCGAAGGCAAAAGAACGGTTCTTCACCAACTCCGCGTACAAACCGCCATCGGCCCCGAAATTGATGTCCTCAAAAAAAAGACCCCACATCGCGCGATTGATCTTCGCGCCGGGTTGATCGGCCAGGACAGTGATGGAAACCGAAGCCCTGGCTGCGCGGCGTGACGGCCTGATTTTTTTCATGCCGTGGAACGTAGAACAAGCGCCTCCAAACACAAATAAAAATCACGCGTAAAATTGGCGTTTTTTTTTCGCAAAATGGCGGTTGGCTTCCATTCCTCGCGTTGTATTTTGGAAAAATCAAAAGCACCGCACTGTCCAAATTATTCGCGCCAAAATCGTCCGGAAAATCACGTGGTTCACGAATCGTACTCGTGATGGTGGCCGGATTGATGGTGGCCGTTTGCCGGCTCAGCGCGGAAATCCCCTTGACCCTCCATATCGTTGGCCCGGCTGATCGTGATGTCATCACCGGCACATTGTCCTATGAAGTGGACGTTACAAATCTCTCGTCGGCACCCGTGTACAATGTCAACATCACCGACACGTTTCCCGGAACAGCCGAGTTGATGGGCGCCACAAACCAATACACCGGCGGTGCGACCGCACAGGCGGATGGAACCAACGTCATGTTCACCATCCAGCGTATCAACGGCTCGGACACCGCGCGGATGAGCTTGAGGATATTGCCCTCGGTCGCCGGCTCCATCACCAACATCGTGACCTTGTCCGTTCCGATGGATGACAGCATCGCTGCCACCAACGTGTTTACCGTGCGTTCCACCCAATTGAGCATCCACGACCCGGCCATGGCCAAAGAAGGCGGCACGTACTATCTGTTCAGTTCAGGGCCGGGAATCATGTTTTACACGTCGCCGGACATGGTCCATTGGAGGATGGGCGGCCGGATTTTCCCTGGCGAACCCTCTTGGGCGAAAAGTGTGGCCAGGAAATTCGACGGCCGTGAATGGGCGCCGGACGTCTCTTATCATAATGGCGAATATTATCTCTACTATGCCGTGTCGGCACCCGGTGAGAACGATTCCGCGATCGGCGTGGCGATCAACAAGACCCTCGACCCGTCAGCTCCCGGCTACCAATGGCAGGATGCAGGCATCGTGCTCCGTTCCATTCCCAACCGCGATCTCTGGAACGCCATCGACCCCAACATCGTTGTGGATAATAACGGCACGCCCTGGATGGATTTCGGGTCGTTCTGGGGCGGCATCAAACTCGTGAAGCTGGCCCCTGACTACAAAAACATCGCCGAACCGGAGAAATGGTATTCCCTCGCCAAACTGGAACGTTCTGTCCTGGAAGACGACCGGTCGCCCGGTCCCGCCCAAATCGAAGGACCGTTCATCTACAAGAAGGGCGATTACTATTATTTATTCGTTTCATGGGGCCTGTGCTGCCGCGGTGAGAACAGCACCTATAAAATCGTGGTCGGGCGTTCGACCGACGTCCGGGGACCTTATCTGGACAAGGATGGTATGGACATGGCGCTGGGTGGCGGCAGTATTTTGCTCTCCGGCGACCAGGATTGGGCAGGGCAGGGCGGATGCAGCGTATACACCCTTGATGAAAATGATTATCTCGTTTTTCACGCCTACGAGATGGCGGATGATGGACTGCAAAAATTGAGGGTCGCCAAACTCGGCTGGGACAAAAACGGGTGGCCTGTCATCGATGAGGACTCTCTCGGCAAATACAAAAGTGTTGTGGTCAAATGAGCCGGCCCGCTGCTATTCTAAATCAAGCTACCCGTCATCGATCCTAATAAATGAAAACTCCCAGGCTTACCCTACTTGAAAAAATCGGCTTCGGCGCCGGGGACATGGCCGTGAATGTCGTCTGGTCGTCCATGGCCCTCATCCTGACGTTCTTTTACACGGACATCTATGGCCTCAAGGTGTCGGACATCGCTCTGCTGATGCTCTTGCCGCGCCTGATCGATGCGTTCGCCGACGTGGCCATGGGCATGATCACCGACAAACACATGACCCGCATGGGCCGCTACCGTCCTTACCTTCTCTACTTCTCCGTTCCCTTTGGCCTCTCCGTCATGCTCGTGTACACGACGCCCGACCTGGCCTATAACGGTAAATTAATGTGGGCCTACGTGACCTATATCCTGATGATGCTCGTCTTCACCTCCGTCACCATTCCGTACATTTCGCTCATCGGCGTCTTGACCGATGACCCGCAGCAGCGGTTGTCCGCGAACGGCTACCGGCTTTTTTTTGCCAAAGTCGCCGCCTTCATGGTGACCATCATCGTGCCGCTGCTCGCGGCCCGCTGGGGAGTCAACCATCTGGCTCGCGGCTACCAGATTTCCATGGCGTTGATGGCCGGAATGGCCACGCTGCTCTTCCTGTTCTGCTTTTTCACCACCACCGAGCGCGTGAAACATCAGGTGGACGAGAAGCCTTTGTCGCTGCAGTTGAAGTTGCTCTTCAAAAACGACCAATGGGTCGTTTTGGCGTTGGTCTGCGTCATCGCCACCATCGGTTACGTCATCCGCGGTATGTTGGGGGCTTACTACGCAAAATATTTTCTCTACAACAACCTCCCTGCTAGCCAGGGGGCGCTTTCGCAATTTCTCTCGACCCGCTCCCTTCTGGGGGGATGGAGCAGCACCACCACTGGTGATGCAATATTGCTCTCCAACTTCCTGACCGCCGGCGTGGTCGCCTCGATCGTTGCCATGGTCGCCTCCACCTGGATCACCAAGCGTTTCTGCAAAGTGCAGCTCTTCCGCTGGAGCCAGATCATCACGGCCGTGCTTAGCGTCGTTCTTTTTTTCGCCGTGAAACCCGGCGACGTCGTGCCGGCATTTATTCTGTATTTTCTGGTTTGCTTTGTCGTTGACCTGCAGGCGCCCGTCTTTTGGTCGGCCATCGCCGAGGCGGTCGATTATGGCCACGTCAAAAGCGGCAAACGCGTGGCGGGGATTTCCTTCGGCGGCATATCCTTCTGCCAGAAAATGGGCATGAGCCTGGGTGGCTGGGCCGTCGGCAAGTTGCTTATGTTCTATCATTATGTGCCCAACGAGGTGCAAAGCGCCTTCACCCTCACCGGCATCGCCCTCTCGTTATCAGCCATCCCCGGAATCTTTCACCTGGTCACGGGTCTTTTGATGTTCAAATACCGCATCACCGACAACTACTACCATGAGCTTATGCGCGAACAACCCGACACTGTCCGTGCCGATGTCGGCGCCACGGAAATAGCCACTCCCTGAACTCCCGATCGCAGCCATTCCCGAATGTGCGTTTTGGTGATTTTTTTTCGCAAAATGGCGTTTGGACTGCTCGCCCGGCCAAGGTAATTTGATTCACTCGATAAAGTGTCGCCGTACATGAACTTTTTTGCCGATGCATCCCGTCCTTCGTCATGTCGAGTCGGCGGCAATAACAGGTGGTTGCGGTTTTTGATGCGAATTTTCCTGGTTTTAATGGCTCTGAACCAGGAACTTGTGGCCCAAACCCTTCTCCGCGGCAGCCTCGGCATCCATGATCCTTCGGCGGTCATCCAATGCAACGGACTCTATTACGTCTACGCCACAGGGCAGGGCATCATCTCAAAATATTCCACCGATGGCGTTTATTGGATCACCGGACCGAGCGTGTTCAGCAAGCCTCCTTCCTGGACGACCAATGCCGTGCCGGGTTTTACGGGAGATTTCTGGGCGCCCGATATCGAATATTTCGACGGCGTGTATCATATCTATTATGCGGTCTCAACGTTTGGCAGCCAGGTTTCCGGCATTGGACTGGCCACCAACCCCACGCTCAATCCCAATGATCCGAATTATCTGTGGACCGACCAAGGACCGGTCATCCAATCCACCACCGGTTCTTCGTATAATTGCATCGACCCAAGCGTCACCTTCGACACTTCAAGCAATCTTTGGATGTCCTTCGGGTCCTTTTGGACCGGAATCAAGCTGATCCAACTCAATCCGTCCACTGGATTGCGCAGCACCAGCAACACCACCGTCTATTCTATCGCCAATGACAATGTCGCCAGCGGCGATCCGATCGAGGGCTCCTATCTTTACCCACACGGCGGGTATTATTATCTGTTCGTCAATTGGGGCACTTGCTGCGACGGCCTCCAAAGCACCTACAACATCCGCGTTGGCCGCAGCACAAGCATCACCGGCCCGTTTGTGGACAGCAACGGCGTGAGTATGCTTTCCAGCGGTGGCACTCTCTTCCTCCAAACCACGGGAAAATATGTCGCCCCCGGCCAGGTCGGCATCATTTACCAAAACGGAACTTATTACTTCGGCTACCACTACCTCGATGCCGATGCCAATGGCGCGCCCACGTATGATCTCGAACCGCTCACCTGGACGGGCAGCGGTTGGCCTGTCTTCACCAACAATTGGACTGCTGCCTACCATTTCCGGATGGATGCGCGCGACGATGACAATCAGTACTATGGCCTGCTGAAAAATAGCGCCGCCATCGTTGACGATCCGCTCTTGGGTAATTGCGTGGCCCTAAATGGAAACACTCAATACGTCAACCTGCCCCTGGGCCTGGCCAACGCGCAAACCTTTGCCGCCGTTTTCGAATGGAACGGCGGCGCCGCCTGGCAACGCATCTTTGATTTCGGGAACGGAACGAACAGCTATTTGTTCTTAACGCCGCTCGCCTACACCGGCTATCTCCGTTTTACGATCACCACCTCCGGCATCGCCGGCGAAGAGCATCTCGACGCGACCTCCGCCATCCCCACCAATGTCTGGACGCACGTCGCCGTCACGACCGATGGCACCCGCGGCATTCTCTATATCAACGGCGTGCCTGTGGCGACCAATTCCTCAATGACTTTCGTCGCTTCGCAAATCGTGCCGACCAACGTCTGGTTCGGGCGCAGCCAGTTCTCCACCGACCCGTACTTCAACGGTGAGATCAGCTCCATACGCATTTTTGGCCGCGCCCTTTCCGCCGCTGAGATCGTCGCGCCACAACCTCAAATCTCCACGCCCGTCGCGGATTCGGATTATCAACCCGGCCAAACGGTTTCGTTCGCCGGCCACGCGACGGATTTTGCCGATTCACCGTTGTCGTCCACCGACCTGACCTGGACGGTCGAATTTTGCGACACAAATACCACCAATGTCGTCCTGGGGCCGGTATCGGATATTAGCAGCGGCAGCTTCACCGTGCCGGCGAGCGGCGAGGAGGCCACCAATGGTTTTTATCAGATCGTCCTTTCCGCGACCGATTCTTCGGGCCGCACGGCATCAAACTGCGTGGATATATTCCCGAACCCGGCCAACACGGATTGGACCTCGTACTATCCCTTCACCAACGGCGCTGCCGACGCCAACGGCAATTTCAACGGCTCACTCATCAATGGCGCGTCCACGGCCGCCGATCCCATCCGCGGGCCGGTGTTGTCCCTGAGCGGTTCCAGCCAGTACGTCAGCCTCCCGGCGGGGATTGGCGCCATGAAAACGTTCTCGGCCTGGGTCAAATGGGGTGGAGGAAACGACTGGCAACGCATCTTTGATTTCGGCCAAAATGATACCAGTTACGCCATGCTCACCACCAAGGCCAACAGCGGCAAATTGCGTTTCGAGATCACTCCGAATGGCTCCGGCGAAACGCGGGACCTCGATTCTCCCAATTCGTTGCCCGTCAATGTCTGGACTCATGTCGCCGTGGCCCTCGATGGGCGGCAGGCCATCATGTATATCAACGGCCACGCGGTTGCGGTCGACTCCAGCGTCAACCTCCTGCCGTCCGATGTCATGGGCTCGGCGGATTATCTCGGCCGCAGTCAGTTCTCCGCCGATCCCTATTTCAACGGCCAGATGGATGACGTGGAAATCTCCTCGGAGACATTGCCCGTCGAACAGATCACGGCGGCGAGTATCGGCTTTTCAAACACTCCCTCCGCTCTGACATTGAATTGGCCTGCATTGACGAACGGCCTGGCGCTTTACTCGTCCCCGGGCCTCGGAGCCGGCGCGAATTGGTCTCCGGTCGCAACCGCGCCCACCGCCACCAACGGCGTGAATTTCCTGGTCCTCCCGGCAACGAACAGCCTCGGCTTCTTCCGGCTGCAAACGCCGTGAACAAGATGCGGAAAAGATCAAGAATGAGCGCTATCGTGAAACGTAGCGGGGAAATGTTTCTGCTTTGTAAAAGTCTTCAACGTTGGATTTGCTTGCAGGATTTCGGAGTAGTGCCTTTGAAAATAGCCCAGCCCTTTAGGGCTGGGAATCTTGCGTTTTTGCGAGAAAGTCCCGTTAGGGACGGCAGAAAACCTATTTGTAAAACAAGGTTTCTACAAAGCAGAATGCTTCCGATGGCTCTGTTGATATTCGTCATGACTTGTGTTGTTCCCACCCGGGGCCAATCCACGGCCACAATCTCCATCCAGGCAGACCAGCCGGGCGCACTCGTCAGCTCGAATCTTTTTGGCATCTTCTTCGAAGAGATCAGTTTCGCCGGTGAAGGCGGTCTTTACGCCGAAATGGTCCGCAACCGTTCGTTTTATAGTTCGACCAGCGCGAATTATTGGACGCTTCAAACCACAGGCAGCGCCGCTGGCACGATGACCGTGGACTCCACCCAGCCCTTGAACACAAATATCGTCAATTCGTTGAAGCTCACCCTGTCTTCCGGGACCGGCAGCGTCGGCGCGGCCAATGCCGGTTTTTGGGGAATGTCATTCCAGGCGGGTGCGACCTACTATTTGAATTTTTACGCATTGGCCTCGAACAATTTTACCGGCTCCATCACCGCCCGGTTGGAAAATTCCAGCGGCAGCACCGTCTATGCGCAAACCTCGTTCAGCGGACTTACCGGCAATTGGCAGCATTGCGCCGCCTCCCTGGTTTCCAGCGCCACGGACACAAACGCGCAACTCGTGTTGAGCATCTCCAGCCCGGGGACTGTCTGGCTCGATGTGGTCTCTCTCTTTCCGGCCAATACCTATAACAATCGTACCAACGGGCTGCGTTCGGATCTGGTCAACATGCTATCGGCGTTGCATCCCTCGTTCCTGCGTTTCCCCGGTGGCAATTTTATCGAGGGAGCGAACATCACCAACGCCGTTCGTTGGAAAAAAACCATCGGCGATATTTCGCAAAGGCCCGGCCACATGAACGATGCCTGGGGATATTGGTCCACCGATGGCTTCGGTTTTCACGAATTTCTCCAGTTTTGCGAAGACATGGGAATGCAACCGCTTTATGGGATCAATTGCGGCCTGGCCCTCGGTTACAATGGCAGCACCAACAATACCGTCCCCGGCTCGCAATTGGGGCCATGGGTGCAGGATGCCTTGGACGCCATCCAATACGCGAACGGCGGCACCAACACCACCTGGGGTGCGTTGCGCGCCGCCAACGGTCATCCCGCTCCGTTCAACCTCCAATATATGGAGATCGGCAATGAGAACGGCGGGGTTTATTACAACACCAATTACGCTCTGTTCTATAACGCCATCAAATCGAACTATCCCTCCATGCATCTCATCGCTCCCGATTGGGGTGGCATCCCCTCCAGCGATCCCGTTGAGATTGAAGACCAGCATTATTATGTCGGCGCCGGCACGTTCGATTCTTATGCCACGATGTACGATAATTACGACCGCGCGGGTCCAAAAGTTTTTGTCGGCGAATATGCGGTCACCTCCGGTTACGGGGTTTACGGAAACCTGACCTCGGCATTGGGTGAAGCCGCGTTCATGACCGGCATGGAGCGCAATTCGGACGTGGTCCAGATGGCTTCGTACGCCCCGCTGTTTGCCAACCTGAACAGTTTCCAATGGCTGCCGGACCTCATCTATTACGACAGCGCGCGCAGCCTGTTCGGCACGCCCTCGTATTACGTCCAGGAATTGTTCGGCCAGAATCGCGGCGATATGGTTTTGCCGGAGACGGTCACTATCACCTCCAATTTCCCCGCCGCGTCCGCGCACGGCTCCATCGGCGTGGGTTCCTGGAACACCTCCGTCCAATACACGAACATCGTCGTGACCAGTAATGGCGTGGTCCTTTATCAAAGCGATTTCGTAGGGCAGGGCACCAACGGTTGGCGCGTTTTCAACGGCACATGGAGCACCAACAGCGGTCTTTACCAGCAGACCGCCATCACCACCGATTGTTATTCCACCTCGGGCAACACCAATTGGGCCAATTACACCATCAGCCTCCAGGCCCGCAAAGTCAGCGGCGACGAGGGTTTTCTCATCCTGTTCAATTTCCTCAACGACAACAATTGGACGTGGTGGAACGTCGGCGGCTGGAACAACACCCTGGACGGCGTCGAACAAATGGTGAACGGGAACAAGAGCACCCTTGCGCAGGTTTCCCAGGCGGCCATCGCCAACAATACCTGGTATAATATCACCATCGTGCTGAATAATTCGGCCGTCTCCTGCTATTTGAACGGCGCGTTGGTGCAGAGCGTCGCGTTTCCCATCGGATTTTACGCTTCAACAACGTATTCAAGATCCAGTAACCAGATCATCGTCAAAGCCGTCAACCCCAATAACACGCCGATGCAGACGACGTTCAACATTTCAGGGGCGGCTTCCCTCGCGCCGACCGCCACCCTCATCCAATTGGCTTCCGCGAATGCGACCGACGAAAATTTACTGGCGTCGCCCACTTATGTCTTCCCCGTGACAAATTCTGTGGCGATTCCGGCAACGAATTTTACGCTCACTTTTCCGGCCAATTCATTGTCCGTTCTCCGCCTCGGCACCGTCAGCGTCAATACCTACACCAACCTGCAATTGCAATTCCCTTCGCCCATCCAAACAGGCCAGTCGATTGCTTCCGCGGTTTTGGGTGAAAAGTTGGGCAACTGGTTCAATCTCACGGCCAATACGAATCACGCCATCACCTGGTCGTCCGCGGATCCTGATATTGCCTCGGTGGATATCTACGGCAATATTGCGGGCGTGAGCCCTGGTATGACCAGCATCACCGCCGCCTATCCGGCGCTCGGTCTATCTGCAACGGAATCCGTGACGGTATCCAACGCCCCGGTTACGCTTACGCACCGTTACACCATGAACGAAACCTCCGGCACGACCGCCACCGATTCCATCGGTGGCTCTTCCTGGAACGGAACCCTCCCCAACGGCGGCACGTTCGGCAGCGGCCAGTTGGCGTTTTCTTCGGCTTCGCAGCAATACCTCAAATTGCCGGGCGGCATTCTCAGCGGTTATCAGGCGGCGACCATCGAGATGTGGATCAACAACATTTCCGGGGCGGCCACTTCTCCACCCTACGTCTATCTCTTCTCTTTCGGAAACACCGACAGCGGCGGCTCGGGTTACGACTACATATTTTTTAATCCAAACCTGGCGCGCGCGGCCATCAGCGCCGTTGACCCCGGATTTGACGGAGAACAAGGGGGCGACCTGCCTTCATCACTGGGCACGGCCGCCAATCTGCACCTGGCATGTGTGTTCGATTGCCCGAATGGCGCGATCCGCATCTATACCAACGGCGTTTTGGCGTCCACGTTCACCGGCATCACCAACCCATTGAGTTCTGTGGGGAACCAACTCGCCTACATCGGCCGCTCGCTCTACACCTCCGATGCCTACCTCACCTGGTCGCTCCAGGAATTGCGGATATACAACGGAGCGCTGAGCGCGGCAGACGTCGCTGCGACCGACGCGCTCGGCCCGGGCCAGTTGCTCACGGCCGCCAATCCTGCGGTAAATATCGCTGTGTCCGGCAACCAATTCATCCTGTCCTGGCCGCTGGGCTCGGCCGGTTATACGGTCATGACCAGCACCAACGTCGCGGGACCCTGGACAACGGCGACCGGCACACCGCAAATCTCCGCCGGCCAATGGCAGTATACCGTACCCGTCACCAACAACACCCAATTTTTCGAATTGGCACAGTAGAAAATGAACCCGTTTCTAAAATATTTTTGCGCGCTGCCGGTTGTCCTCACGCTGGAAGCGGCCGATCCATCGCATGCTCAAACAAATCAATCACCGCCATGGATGGTGCGGATGCAGACCAACTTCACCTTTGAAGTTTCCCCTGCCATGGCCAAATTCGGAAGCCGCGGCGTTTATGTGCACGACCCTTCGCCCATCGTCAAATGCGGCGGCAACTACTGGATTTATTATACCGGCCCCGGCATTGCCTCCTGGTATTCATCGGACTTGAAAAAATGGGAGCGCGGTCCGGCAGCCATTTCCAACGCTCCCGCCTGGGTTGCCACGGCCGTGCCGCGAAACCACTTTAGATATTATTGGGCGCCCGATGTCATCCATGTGGGTGACCGCTATCTGCTTTATTACGCCGTTTCCTCCTTTGGCAAGAACCGTTCCGCCATCGCTCTGGCAACCAATTCGACGCTGAACCCGGACGATCCGGGATTCGGATGGGTTGACCAGGGAGCCGTCGTTCAATCGGTGGAAACCGACAATTTCAATGCCATCGACCCATCGGCTGTTTTGGACGAACAGGGGCGGCTCTGGCTCGCTTTCGGTTCGTTCTGGAGCGGCATCAAATTGGTCCAGTTGGACCCAAATACCGGCAAACGTATCGCCACCAACTCGCCCATGTATTCGCTCGCCTTCAATGATTCCATCGAAGCCTCATATATTTATCACCACGCCGGATATTATTATCTCTTTGTGAACTGGGGAAAATGCTGCCGGGGCACGAACAGCACTTACGAGATTCGCGTCGGACGCAGCCCGCGCGTCACCGGTCCCTACTTTGACAAGGACGGAGAGGACATGCTGGTCGGGGGCGGCAGCCCCTTTCTGGCCACCCGGGGTCCGTTCATCGGTCCCGGACAGTCCGGCATCTATTCCGAAAATGGCGCCGATTGGTTCAGTTGCCATTTTTACGACGGCAGCCGCCGCGGCCAGGCCGCCCTGTCTATCCTGCCCCTGGGCTGGGACACCAACGGCTGGCCGCAAATCGACTGGGATAAGTTGAAATGATCGGGCGCACCCCATAAAGCAAAAGATGTTCTCGTGCTGTTCCTCCTCCCTTGCCGCGTCGTAGCGTAGCGAAGACGGGCCGGTGAAGGAGGTCAGGAGGAGGGGTGAGACAACAGCGGGGCATCCTTCCACCTTCCACCAATTTGCGTTGAGACGGCGCGATGTTTGATTTAAAATCGTTTCTTCATCCAATCACAACCTGAATTTCACCAATGCCCGACGACATCACCAGCGACATCACCCGGGTGTTGAACGCTATGAAAGCGGGCAACGACCAGACGGGCGAAGAATTGCTGCCGTTGGTCTATGGAGAACTGCGCCGCCTGGCCGCCTCGCACATGGCGCAAACCGCCCCCGGCCAGACCCTTCAGGCGACCGCCCTCGTCCATGAAGCCTGGCTCCGCCTCGTCAGCGCCGGCGACCGCACCTGGGAAAACCGCGCCCATTTCTTCAACGCCGCCGCCAAGGCGATGCGCCATATCCTCATCGGCAACGCGCGCCGCAAATCGCGCCTCA
>Ga0206819_10183_pt3 | contig 15903 bp, 15 predicted proteins | sample Alteio_BWOrgCont_87_FD_152855 | JGI IMG/M metagenome (GOLD analysis project Ga0206819, IMG submission 152855) | Enriched cells from forest soil in Barre Woods Harvard Forest LTER site, Petersham, Massachusetts, United States -... | ecosystem: Environmental > Terrestrial > Soil > Temperate forest >... | reverse complement strand
GTCGAGGCGTGGATTGCCGGAGGGCGGCCGCCGTCCGGCAAGTTCGACGCGACAGGAGCGTTCCTCCCGAGCATCAGGGCCAACCCTTTCCAGATTCACCAAGGCGAAAAGCACTTACGGATCGAAGGAAGCGACAAGTGGGTGCAGACGACAAACATCGACGCGAACACCTTCGGCCTTCACTGGATGCCCGCCGCACTCACGACCTGGCGGGCCTGATCGCTAGCCTTGCTGAAGCTCCAGATGAGTCTCCGGCCGAAGCGGCGGCAACCTCTGAGGAGTCCAACGCTCTTGAAGAGCCTAGTGATCCGGAGGGTTCGCACGAGGATCTTGTTGAGTTGGAGGAGCACTTCTGTCCTACCGCGCCGAAAAAGGCCAAGGAGAAGAGGAAGAAACTGGTTCCTTCCACCTACGACCTGGACGCAAAGCCGACCTTCAAACCCGGTTACCAAGCTCAGCCTTCCTACAAGATTGGGGTTGCCGCAGATTACAAACACAGGGTGATTCTTGCTGCGGATGCTTATCCTGCATCGATGGGAGAGGGACACACTATGCGTCTGTTGTTCTCCGAGTTGGTCCGGACACTGGGCGAAGTTCCCAGTAAAGCAGTGGCGGATGCGGGAATGGATGATGCCGGCTTCCATGCGACGGTCGAGTTCTTTGGCGCGGTTCCGGTGACCAACCTGCAGAAGAACACTTCTATCGCATCGGGCTTTGGCAAAGAACGCTTTTTCTACGACCAGGAGCTTGATGCATACATATGCCCGGCTGGCGAGGTTCTTAAATGCAAATCGAGCAAAGACAAGCTGCGCCGAAATTACGTATGCCCAGTGGCGATCTGCAAGGAGTGTTCCCTTAAGCCCTGGTGCCACGGTTCGCTCAAAGGCCCCAAGCAGATTGACCGTACTTTCGATGAAGACAGCCGGGACCGTGTCGTGGCGGCAAGGAATGACCCCGAGCACAAAAAATTACTTGCCACGCGCAGGGCGATCGTCGAACCCGTCAACAGCGACTTCAAGGAACACGATGGACTCTCCATGATCTGGACCAAAGGATTGCCTTGTGCCCAAATGAAGGCCAAACTTGCCGCCAGCGTCTGGAACCTCAAGATCCTTATGAAGCATCTGGAATCTCAAGACAGGGCAAAAGCTAAAGCAAGCATCCCCACCAAACCCACCAACGGCAGGAACAAGGGCAAGAGTCGACCTGTTGGTGTCCTCATGGCCCTCATTACTGCCATTTGGGATATTTGGCTGCTGCTACTGCAAACAACTGCATCAAAGCCCAAACCCCTTCTAAGTCTTGCAACCCAACAGCCTTAGTCGCCGAGCAGAGCGCTAAATGGGGGTTTCAAGATTGCCCCTCACGCGCGTACTCCCTGCATAGATTAGTGATTCGATGTGGCCGAGTAGTCGTCTAAGCTGCGAGGGTATTACGATGTCACTCTTCGCTGCAATTCTGAAGGGCCCGCGTGCCGGTTTAGCATCGATATGTTGCGCCGCACTCGTAGCCGCAGCCGTTGCACGATCACCTCTTCACCGCCCGTTTGCGCAAAACCAAGAAACCTTGCGCCTCCTGCAACGCTTGGCGGGAGGCAAAGTTCTCCATCTTCCAGACCAGAGCAGCGAACCATTCCGGGAGTTCCTGGCGACTCATCTGCTTACGAAAGAAGAGTCAGACTCATTTTCCACGTCACCTAACATGATCTCCAATACGTCGCCGATCATGGAGTCACCTGCCGCGATCTTGCAAGTCGGTGGCGATGCCTATGTATGGGCCTTTCCCTGGGCGCCTTCCGCCAGCTACTTGACCCTCTTGAACCCGGCAGCAATCTTTACTCCAAGTACTGCGCATGCTTGGATCTTTATCGTGGACAAGGACGGCGCCGTTCTCAGCCGTAAAGGCTTCGACATTGGTCATCGGATGCGCGCAAAGTCGGCTTCCTTTGAGTCGACGTCGTGGCTCTCTTCCAAAGTGCTTGTTCAAGAGACAAGACGCGGATTTACCGACAGCCCGCCTCTAAGGCTTTCGATCGCATTCGACAGGCTGCGTCCGGTGACCGTCAGAATTGAGAGCCTGGACGGTTCGCTTCGGAGAATGCCTTATTGGGCTCTAGGCTCCGTGGTCGGGCCCATTTACGAGCCACCGGCATTGACTGCCCTTGTGCAGATTCTTCAATGCGGAAACGATGTGCAGCAGCTTGAATCCCTAACTTGGCTTAACGGCGATCACAGCCGAGTTTCCGATCGCGCAGGTGAGGACATGAAGGCGCGGGAGCGCTACGCAGAAGCCATTAATTCTCCAAGCATTGCCGCCGCCGTTGTTGCTCTTCGGAACAGTAAGAACGCGACCATCCGGGAAATCGCGGCACAGATTCCGCTCGGCAAACCGGATTACGATCATCGTGGAATTGACGGCGGATTTCGACGGGGATAGGATCGGGACGGGGCCGGCAGTTACGCTCTCCGGTCTTGACAGGCATGTGAATTTACAGTGGCCCAGTTCTGCGTCTCTGCGTCTCTGCGTGCCACGTTCACTTGCATGGCGACTTCCTGCCAAAGTTGGCTGCGGCGCCACCGAGACGCCGGCTATGGGGTTGGGCTGAGAATGGGAGTGGAGAAAATGATGCCTGGATGGGCCGATGGGGGTTCCTTTGACGGGTCGACGACTGGTAGGACGAGATGGAAGGGGTACTGCCGGTCGATCACGCATGCGGTTATCTTCATATGGATTAGCACGGTGTCCGAGACGCTCGGACCGTACGCCGAGAACCGTAATGGGCGCGTGGTCAACTCTTGCTCCAATTGGACTGGACTTAAGCGGTAGTAGGACCCCAGAAAAGTCTCGTAACCGTCGAGTGGGACCGTGACTTCGATGTCGATCCGATCGGCGGCTTTCCAGAAGGTTTTAGCAAGCAGGTGCTTGATCTCCTTGTTAATTGCGGCAGAGTCCAAATTCATGCGCAGGCCGACGAAGTTTTGGCCCAAGAAGTCGTACTGTATGGCGGTGCGATCGGAAAAGAGCGTCCCGACAGTTCCCTGCTTACCCTCGATCTTCGTTACGTCGTCGGCAATCCATTGCCAACCCTTCGCCAACTTCTTACCCGGCGTCGCCCGAAATCGAATGTCCAGAACCTCGGATGCCTCTTGGTAATGGACGAGAGAACCCTCGAGTCTGACTCGGTCAATGTAGGGCGCAAAGGCATACCAGCAATATATGGTACTGAAGTCTGTTGCCTTATATTCCCCCACGTCTTCCGTACCTGCTTCCTCACTGATCTGATCGACGGGGGGTAGGCAGCGTACCCTCCAGAACCAGCCCTCATGAGAAGGCAAGGGGGGCGGCGAAGGCTGCACAAAAATGCCCGTTTGGGGAGTGATAAAGGCCCTGGCGCTTATTTGCCCAACGGGCATCGGCGCGAATCGACGGAAGCGCGGTATGGGCGAAGATTGCGATGGAAGATTCGAGATCACCCATGTCGAAACTACTCTTTCGCTCTTGACGCGCTGATCCAGAGTAGGCGCAGTCGGTGCGGCCACTTTATCCGGACCTGAGCCGGTCTTCTTCCGCATCATCCCGGAAGGCGGTGCCGGTCCCGAGCGCAAACCAATTTGGATGGTGAGTGAGTGCAAGTTCGGCGGGTAGTTGGTCGGGATATAGACCGTGAACTCATCGCTCTCCGAAGTCTTCTTTCCGCCGACAAGGTGGTAGGGGACGAGATCGGTTAGGCCACACCAAGCGTTGCCATCGAACTTGGTGGGCACCTTGAAAAACAACTCGATTTCTTGGCCGAGCTTGCCGCGCAGAAATGCAGACCGAATGTCTGGAACGAGTTCTGCTCTCTCGAACCGCAGTTCCCCGGGATCCAAGGACGTCACCTGAATACCCAGCCCTTGCATCGCCATCGCGAGAAGAATCGATGTCACTTTCAATAAGGACGGAAAAACGAATATCTTCGTTTACGACAATTGCAGCGAGGGGAAATTGGTTCGATATGGAATCGTTAAAGCCTGTAGAATAGTCTAGCTATGAGCTGCTGGCTTACCGTCTCGCTCTTTCTCCCAGCCCTTGTGCAGACTGGATCCGGGAATGTAAAAACTCCTGGGTGGCCCATGCCGATCCCTTGCCGAGTCAAGGATTCTGCTGACAAGGATCTTTTCGTGATGACCCTTGGCGATGTGAAGACTCCATTGGCCCAGGGAGTTTTTGACCCGAGAACCGACGAGTACACGGCTGAAGACGGAACGGTTACCAAGAACTATTACAAAGACGTTCTCGGCATCAAGTATTTCCAGCCGCTTGATAAGACTCGGTTTCCGCTGCCGCCCTCCGGCTGGTGTACGTGGTACTTCTACTATTCGAACATCACTGCCGACGAGGTGAAACTCAACGCAAAGTGGATCGCCGACAATCTGAAGGATTACGGAGCCAAGTACGTTCAGATCGATGACGGATGGCAGGGGGCAAACCGCGCGAATGGGGGCCGGGACTGGACCTCGCACAACCAAAAGTTCCCGGCCGGAATGGACGGCCTTGCCCGGTACATCAAGTCGCTCGGTCTCACCCCGGGCCTGTGGCTGGCGCCGCACGGACAAAGCAACGAGGCCGTTATCAGCGCCAATCCCCGCGTGTTCCTGAAGAAAGCGGACGGCACGCCCGATGCCGATCAAAGGCGCTGGGAAGGCAGATATCTCGTCGATCCCTCCACACCGGAGGCCCAAAGCTATATGACAGACCTGTTCAAGCGGCTGTCTAGCTACGGATTCGAATACTTCAAGATCGACGGCCAACCTGATGTCATCGACGAGTATCGGCGTAAACACACGCTCCTGCAGAACCCAAGCCAGGATACGAACGGGCTGTGGCGGCAAACGCTGCAGTCGATCCGAACCGCGATCGGCCCGGATCGGTATTTACTCGGATGCTGGGGTAACCCGGTTGAAGGAATCGGGATCTTTAACGGCTCCCGCACCGGCGGCGACATCGTCGAGGGCTGGGGAGGATTTCATGTGGCGCTTCGAGCCACGCTTGAAGGCTATTACTTGCACAACATAGCCTGGTACTCGGACCCCGACGTCATGCTTCTCCGATCACCGATGACGCTCGACCAAGCCCGGGTGTGGGCGGCAATCCAAGGGCTCACCGGCCAAGCTCTGATGGCGACGGACCGAATGCCGGACTTGTCAAAGGGGCGCGTTGATCTCTTGAAAACGGTCTATCCGGCCACCGACATCAGACCCCTCGACCTATTCCCGGCGGGCAGAACCAAGAAGATCTGGGACTTAAAGGTCAACCATCTTGGGCGAAGCTACGATGTCGTCGGTATCTTCAACTTCGACGCGTCCAAATCAGAGCAGACACTGCTGCGGTGGAAAGACCTTGGGCTTCCCTCCGACCGCCAGGTACACGTGTTCGACTTCTGGAGCAAGGAGTATCTGGGGGAGTGGGGAGCCGGAATTGCAGTGGACGCGGCGCCTACGTCTTGCCGGCTTCTAACCCTCGTTCCTGCAGATGACCATGTCCAGTTGGTCTCAACGAGCCGGCATGTTACACAGGGCTGGGTAGACCTTGCCGACCTCGGACGAGGCGACGACGATTCGTTCCATGGTACGAGCCGCGTCATCAAGGGCGACCCTTACGACCTCCGATTCGCATTCCCACGAGGGAAAGGCATGGCGGTCGGATCGGTTACGGCGCGCGGAAAAGGCCGTGTTGCGTTCAATGTAGACAACCATCAGGGTTGGGCCTCCGTCGAATTAGTTTCTCCGACTACTCAGAGCGTGAAATGGGAGGTTAAGTTTAAACCCGCTCCCTATTTTCACTATCCCTTGGGAATACCGACCCGCCTCGCAGCAACAAAGCAGGCAGCCGATCGGGTGACGCTGCGCTGGGCTGAGCAGTACTACCTGAACGCCGGATACCAAGTTTATGTGAATGGCGCCCTGTGGGGTTACACGCCCAACGCCTCATTCACACTTCCCGGCCTCGATCCCACCGCGGATTACACGGTCGAGGTTCGCTCGGTTTGGCAAGACGGTATTGAGAGTCCAAGCGACAACCGCAGGGGCGCTCGATTAATGTTCAACCTGAAATCGATGCCGTCGCCTCCGGGGCAATAGTCTTTTGAGACACAGTTATGCAAAGATTGCCGGAATCGTGAAGCGCTTTATATTGGTCCTCGCCACTTTGGCCGCAGTTTGCTCAGCATTTGCCCAAGACAACTACGAGATTCAGGTTTACGCTTCAGATACCGTAAAGAAGGGCATGACGATGTTCGAGCTTCACTCGAACTACAACTTAAATGGACCGAACACTACGATAAACGGCGTTCTGCCGACCCGCAACGCGCTTCACGAGACGCTTGAGATCACTCACGGCTGGACCAACAATTTCGAAACCGGGTTTTACATCTTTACCAGTTATCAGCAAGACCAGGGCTACAACTATGTAGGAAGCCACATCCGTCCGCGCGTCAAGGTGCCCGACAGTTGGAAATGGCCGATCGGGGCGAGTCTTTCCCTCGAATACGGTTTAGAAAAGCGCCAATTCTCAGAGGACACTTCGGATCTCGAGATTAGGCCGATCATCGATAAGCAACTCGGCAGGTGGTATCTGGCGTTCAACCCCGCCCTCGAGAAGACGCTCGGCGGCGGCAATCCCGAATCTCAATTTATCTTCTCTCCTAACGTCAAGGTCAGCTACGACATCACGAAGGTTATAACCTTTGGCGTTGAGTACTACGGGTCGGTCGGCCCGGTTGAGGATTGGGATACGCCGGCAAACCAAATTCACCAAATCTTCCCGTCGATCGATTTGAATCTGGGCGAGGAGTGGGAGTTTAACTTCGGAATCGGCTTTGGGCTCAATACAGCCTCGCAAGATTCCCAAGGCACGATCATTAAAATGATCATCGGCCGCCGATTTACCTTTTAGAACTAGCGCTTGGAGCTAGGCGGTTTCTGGCAAGATGCCGTCAGTTTGAGTACCCTCTAACACCCTTTTCCGGTTGACCATGTGCTTCAGCATGAAGTAAAAGGTAATCCCTAAAACGGTTGTGCAGACGCACGAAGCGATGAGCTTCGGCGCAGAGCCGCCCATAACGTTAAAGTACACAATCTGAAAGATGTTCAGCGCGATGATGAATCTCAGCATCCAGTTGACATGAAGCTTTGCCAGCACGTAAACGCCGAATGGCGCCATGAACAGCACCACTGGAAAAGCGCACAGCCAGGTCCGAATTTGGTAATTCGTCAGGCCGTGATCGACGAACGCGCGGTAACTGTATCCAAGGATGCTTATGGACGCCTGAAGGAATATGCTGATGCGGGTCGCCTTCTTTGCCGTCATATTGAAGTGCGACACCAGAAGCAAATAGAGAACAACGTCTCCTCCCGTGCCGAACAGGCTTGAGACCATCCCGCCGATAACCAGGATGACTCCCAGATACGCTATGTCCAGATTCGACTTCACTTTCACTCGCGTTTCCGTTCCACGGTGGTCGCTGAAGTAATAGGCGATCACAAACGTCACGCTAAGCGATAGAAACATCGCCTGAATGATATAGACCGGAATCTTCTGCAAAAATAGGAAGCCAAGCAGGGTACCGACCGCGCACACCGGAACAAAAACAAGCAGCGGCTTGTAATCGCTCGGATCCGTATCCTTGTGAGTAAGGATAAAGATACTGGCGCTCGTCATCCCGATGCTTTGGATCATCATGCTGAAATCGCGCGCGAGCACCCGGTCCACATGCAGGAAGACGCTGAGAACGGGAAACGCAACCGCGCCGCCACCTTCCGGCGTGAAGCCCGCGACGAACGCTCCGCCGACCATCATAGCGGCGTAATACCAGTGCTCCAGGAAGAACGGAATACTGTTGAAGACGGCAAATAACACCGCCCAAATCGAGAGCGCGGAAAAGTACCACGCCGTAAATATTTTGCTCTTGAACATCTATACCCTGGCAAACACCGACAATAGAAAAGACCATTATCGTCGAACGCTCAGCTGTTAGCAAAGCACCCGTTGGGTTAACCACGGAAAAACGGCATACTTTCGGCACTTCCTATGCGACTTGAGGCCAATTCCAGATCACAGGCTCTTGCCGAGTCCATAAGCGTCCTGTTCATGGCTGCGATCGTCGCGGCGGCCAACGGGTTGCACTTAGTTTTTATTCTCTTCCCGGAACTGGGAGCACTCTCGAGCGATGTATTGCTGAGACCTCATGGCAAATGGGCGAAGGAGCCCTTGAAACTGGTGGCAACTCCTGTCATCACAGCAACGATCGGTGTTTTGATCAGCACTCGCCTTGCCTACGGCGTATTGGCGATTTTGACTGCGATGGGTGCCGGCATCGCCGTACTGTTTCTGTTGAAATCGGCGGTCGCTCCCGCCATATCGGCCGGAGTTTTGCCTGTTGTACTACGAATATCGAGTTGGCTTTACCCACTGTGTATCTTGGGCACCCTCACCGCGCTTGCCGGCGTCCTGCTGATTTGGCGAGCGACTCATTCAGGAAAGTCGCTCTCGCTCAATATAGGAGCCGATCGAAAGGCGGTTGATGTCCTCGAATCGAGACCTACTGGAAAGTGGTGGCTCCCTTCGCTTGTCCTCTTTGTGACTGTAGTCGGCACACTTGCCGAGGTAACTGGATGGAAATTCATCCTTGTCCCTCCCCTCATCGTAATGGCTTACGAAATGCTCGGGCATCCAAATACGTGCCCCTGGGCGAAACAGCCATACACCTTCCCGCTTATCTGCTTCGGAGCTGCGCTTGCTGGAGTCGCCGCAGTCAGCTCCTTGGGAGTCACGCCAATTGCAGCGGGGTTGGTGCTGGTTGCCACCTATGCGATGTTGCGACTGCTCCGCCTTCGTATGCCGCCCGCGCTCGCGATCGGCCTGATCCCGTTCATCTTGCCAACCCACACCGTGGTGTACGCCTATTCGGTCGGAATTGGGACCGTGTGCCTCACTGCCTGGTTCGTGTTCTTTAGAAGGTTCATTGTGCCGATCGGATGACCGCGGCCTCATTCGACTTCATTTCGTTGGCAGCCTATTCTGCTTCTGACCGAATGTTGTCCGCCAATTCTGCCTTGGCCAGGACGGTAAGTAGATCGCCAACGCGCAGTTCGGTCGATCCTCGGGGAAGCACGCTTTGAGTTTCGCGTTCGATAGCCACCACGAGGCTGCCCTCAGGCAGATTGAGTTCGGCGAGTCGCTTCCCTGCCCAGGGGGAGTTCTTGCCTAGCCTAAAAACGACGGCCTTGGCGCCGGGCGCGCTAATACTTATGTTGCGCATCCGCCCCGCAAGATTGGTCTTTTCGGTGGCAGTCCGAGCGTAAGCGCGCACGATGTCGCTGCGGCGAAGTAGGCCGACCAACTTGCTGGAATCGGCACGATCGACCACGGGGATCCTGCCGTGGTCCCTCGCGCCGAATTCATGGAGCACGCGTCCCACGGTCTCATCTGGATAGCACGTCATGATCGATTTCGTGGCGACGTCGTCCACAGTGAGGTTAGGCTTATCGTCGAGTTCGACATCCACTAAGTCAGCCAGTGTGACGATTCCAACAAGCCGATCCGCTGCGTCAACGACTGGGAACCCGTGGTGACTTGAATTCGCAAACAGTTCAACAAGATCGGCGACAGTCATATCTGTGGCGACCGTGGTGAATTCCCGGGTCATAACCTCATCGACTGCAATAGAGTCGAGCACATCGTAATGTCTGGGAGAGGTAATGTCGATCCCTCGGCGACGCAATTTCAGCGTGTAGATGCTCTCGCTGCTGATCCATTGCGAAACCAATGTGCTTACTACTATGGCTGTCATCAGTGGCAGGATGATTCGGTAATCGCCGGTCATCTCGAAGAGAATGAGAACCGCCGTAATCGGCGCGTGGGCGGAACCCGCAAACACGGCTCCCATCCCCACCAGAGCATAACCACCGGGTCCCCCGGTCGCATTCGGCCACCAACGGTGTACGATGTCGCCGAACGTCGCGCCAAGCATCGAGCCCAAGAACAGCGAGGGAGCGAATACTCCGCCGGATCCACCGGAGCCCAGAGTTAGCGAAGTAGCCAGGAGCTTCAGTACGAGGAGGATGGCGGTTGTAGCGAGAACTAGCTTTCCCTGAAGGGCGAGGTCGATCGTTCCGTAGCCCACGCCGAACACCTGGGGATACCAGACGCCAATTGTGCCCACGAGTAGGCCGCCGGCCACCGGTTTGACGTACTCTGGAAAGCGCCATGCGTCGAAGAAGTCTTCGAATGCGTAGAGCATTCGAACAAATCCAACGGCCACAACGCCTGCCACGATGCCCAGCACAAAATATAGCGGAAGCTCCTGGGCTCCGACCAAGTTATATTGCGGCGTCTGAAAAGCGGGTTTGTCCCCCATGAAGCCTCGAGATACCGCTATGGCTGAGACTGCCGAGATCACGACCGTGCCGAAGGATCTTGTTGCGAAGTCACGAAGGATGACCTCCAGCGCGAAGAAAACGCCTGCAATCGGGGCATTAAAGGTTGCGGCAATTCCGCCTGCTGCCCCGCACGCAACCAGCAGCCGCGTCTTCTCACCCGACAGCTTGAGGAACTGCCCTAACGTCGAACCAATCGTGGAGGCGATCTGGACAATTGGGCCCTCTCTGCCGACGGATCCGCCCGAGCCGATGCAAATGGCAGACGCCAACGACTTAACGACTGCGACGCGTGGGCGAATGCGACCACTTTGCAAGCTCACAGCCAACATCACTTCGGGCACTCCGTGGCCCTTGGCTTCGCGGGCGAAGAAATACACCAAGAGGCCGACGAGGAGTCCACCTGTCGCCGGGATGAGGATCACGTCATAGGGGCCAAGAGCAGCGAGGATATGGTGGCCGCCGCCGAAGAACAAAGCCTGGGCCTGACCGATTAGCCATCGGAATATGACGGCCCCTAATCCAGAGCCGGTACCGACGACTATTGCGAGTAGGACTAGCCCTGTTGCTTCCGAGCCATGAGGACGTTTCCTCCGAACTGTTTGTCGAAGTCTTTCGAAAAGCCGCGTCACCATTCCCTCGCCAGCCATACACCACCGGAAGCGCCAAGCAGATTCGCCCGGGGCTTCGTTGTAAGGTACAGGATAGCAGAAGGCCGGAACCGCAAATCTTGTTAGGTGTTCGGGCATTCAATTGGGCGGAACAAACCAGTACTGGTTAGCGCCCTACTGCCAGCCCACAAAACAATGGATCATTTCAATTGCAATCGGGCCACCGTAACAAATTCTGGAAAGGTCGTATCCGTTCGCGGCAGTGTCGTAGACGTGCATTTCGACACGAACATCCCGCCGATCTACTCCGTGCTTCGCGCGGGTGAAAAAGAGGAAATCGTGATCGAAGTCTTGGCTCAACGTGACGAACATCGAATTCGGGGAATCGCGTTGACCCCCACTCAGGGACTTGCCAGGGGGATGCTGGTTCAAGACACGGGTGGGCCGCTCAAGGCCCCAGTGGGCAAAGGACTCTTGTCAAGGATGTTCGACGTGTTCGGGAACACGATCGATCGCGGAGATCCTGTGGCCGACGTCGAGTGGCGCACCGTGCATCGTCCTCCCCCTCCTTTGGCAAGTCGTTCCACAAAATCGGAAGTCTTCGAAACGGGGATCAAGGTCATTGACGTGCTCGTGCCGCTGGAACGGGGCGGGAAAGCGGGTCTCTTCGGCGGAGCCGGCGTCGGGAAAACGGTGCTTCTCACCGAAATGATCCACAACATGGTCGGCCACCAGAAAGGAGTGAGCATCTTCTGTGGCATCGGCGAAAGGTGCCGCGAGGGCGAAGAACTTCATCGCGACATGAAGGATGCCGGAGTGCTGCCGAACATGGTGATGGTCTTCGGCCAGATGAACGAGCCACCCGGCAGCAGGTTCCGAGTCGGCTTGGCCGCTCTGACGATGGCCGAATACTTTCGAGACGACGAGCATCGCGACGTGCTGCTCCTCATCGACAACATCTTCCGCTTCATCCAAGCGGGTATGGAGGTGTCCGGTCTACTGGGACAGATGCCTTCGCGACTTGGATATCAGCCGACGATGGGCACCGAGCTGTCCGGCTTGGAAGAACGCATTGCCAACACGGAGTCGGGCGCAATCACTTCCATCCAAGCCGTGTACGTCCCAGCGGACGACTTTACGGATCCTGCCGCCGTACATACGTTTTCCCACCTCTCCGCCTCCATCGTCCTTTCGCGCAAGCGAGCGAGTGAAGGTCTCTTTCCCGCGATCGATCCTCTAGAGTCAACTTCCAATATGGCGACTCCCGGCATTGTCGGCGACCGGCACTACGCCATCGCACAAGAGATCCGGCGCACTTTGGCTCAGTACGCAGAGCTCAAGGACATTATCGCCATGCTTGGCCTCGAACAGCTTTCGCCTGAGGATCGCAAGGTGGTCGCTCGAGCCAGGCGGCTGGAGCGATTCCTCACCCAACCCTTCTTTACTACCGAGCAGTTCAGCGGCCTCAAAGGAAAGCTCGTCAACCTTAAGGACTCATTGGACGGTTGTGACCGAATTCTTCACGACGAGTTCAACGACTATGCGGAGAGCGCACTCTACATGATCGGATCGATTGATGAGGCAAAAAAGGGGGCCAGCCCTCATGAATCTTAAGGTCCTTCTGCCATTTCGGGTTTTCATGGACAAGGCCGACGTTACGCGCATCGTCGTAGAAACGATTGAAGGCTCTTTTGGGCTATTGCCGCACCGGCTTGACTGTGTGGCACCCCTTGTGGCGGGCATCCTGACGTACCAGACAGAAGGGAAAGACGAGACTTACATCGCGATCGATCGCGGGGTTCTTGTCAAGGCAGGTCCAAATGTAATCGTATCGGTCCGGCAGGCGATGGCGGGAGTCGAACTTGCGCAACTAAAGGACCTATTAGAGAAGCAGTTCCTGTCCCTCGACGAGCAGGAGCAGAAGATCCGGATGACCACTGCAAAGCTTGAATCGGGGTTCGTGCGCCGCTTTGCGAGTTTGCAACATGAATAATCCTGCGAGCCCAAAGAATGCAAGGGAGCGGGAGATTCTCGTCAAGCAAATCGACGCCGGGGTGTCGCGAAAGATCAAGGCTCGACGAACGGCCGACCAAGCGGTCTGGTTTGGCCTGGGAATGATGGGGCTTATCGGGTGGTCGGTGACTGTTCCGACTTTGCTTGGCGCCGCGCTCGGTATTTGGCTTGATAAGAACCATCCTGGAGCCCACTCGTGGACTCTTGCTCTATTGGTCGCGGGCCTAACTCTGGGATGCTTCAACGCTTGGCATTGGGTCTCCAGGCAGGATCGTGAGATGCATGAAGATCCAGGGGGAGACAATGACTGAACTCATCGGTTTGACCCTGGCCTTACTTGGAGGCCTCTTCCTTGGTGCAGTTTTTTTCGGCGGTCTTTGGTGGACCGTCGGAAAGGCTGTTAACTCTAAAGCGTCTGCTATCTGGTTTCTCGCCAGTCTGCTCCTGCGAATGGGGCTGACCGTCGCGGGTTTTTGTGTTGCAGCCGGCCGTGGCTTGGAACATCTTTTGTCCTGTTTTCTCGGATTTCTGATAGCCAGGCAAGCCGTCATCTGGTTCACCCGACCGGCGAACGGAACGAAGATTTACGAATCACAGGAGGCGCCTCATGCGCCTTAGCGCCGACACATTGATTTTTTGGCAGCACGGGATCTTAAAACTGAACGGGACGATCGTATTCAGTTGGGCAATTATGCTCGTGCTAGTCCTAGGGTCCCTTCTTGTGACAAGAAGGCTGTCCACGAGTTTGCAACCGTCTCGGTGGCAAAGCCTTTTGGAGCTCGTCGTGACATCGATCGAAAAACAGATCGAAGATGTTGGCCTCCGCAATCCGAGGAAATACCTCCCGTTCCTGGGCACACTGTTCCTGTTTGTCGCGACCGCAAGTCTGTTCACCGTCATCCCCGGCTACGAGCCTCCAACCGGCTCTCTCTCGACTACGGCGGCACTGGCCTTATGCGTTTTCGTAGCCGTTCCGCTCTTCGGGATCGAGGACCGGGGCTTTGGCAAATACCTGAAGACTTACTTGGAGCCGACGGTCATCATGCTGCCCTTCAACATCATCAGCGAGCTTTCCCGGACCCTCGCGCTGGCGGTTCGCTTGTTCGGCAACATGATGAGCGGGGCAATGATCATCAGCATCTTGTTGACAATTACTCCCTTTATTTTCCCTGTCGTAATGACCCTGCTCGGATTGCTCACTGGAATGGTCCAAGCCTATATCTTTACGATCCTTGCCGCGGTCTATATCGCGGCAGCAACCAGCTCACGCAAGGCAAAGTAACAAGAAAAATCCCATGGATAGCACAACCGTCATCGCCGTCGCCTCAATCACTACAGCCGGTCTTACGATCAGCATCGGCTGTATCGCTCCTGCACTGGGAGAGGGCAAAGCAGTGGCGACCGCTCTGAGTTCCCTCGCCCAGCAGCCAGATGCTGCACCCACTATCACGCGCACCCTGTTCGTCGGCCTGGCAATGATCGAATCTCTCGCGATCTATTGCTTTGTCGTCTCGATGATCCTGATCTTTGCCAACCCGTTTTGGGGCCACTTCTTGAGTCAGACGACAGGCAAGTGATCTCATGCTAATCGATTGGTTCACCGTCTGTGCCCAGCTGATCAACTTCCTCGTCCTCATATGGTTGATGAAGCGATTTCTCTATAAGCCAATCCTCTCCGCGATCGAGACGAGAGAGAAGAAGATTGCATCAGAGATTGCCGCAGCCGATGCTAAAAAGTTGGGTTCACAAAAAGAACATGACGAGTTCAAACTGAAGAACGAAAAGTTCGATAAACAGCGAGCTGCCCTCATGACGAAAGCGAAGGACGAGGCGGGGGCCGAGCGCGAACGTCTGTTGGGCGAAGCCCAAAAGGCCGCCGACGACCTCACCGCGAAGCGGCAAGAATTGCTCCGAACCGATGCCGAAAACATCACCCAGGCCCTGAGCAGCCGCGCTCGTCAGGAGGTTTTCGCAATCACGAGAAAGGCCTTGTCAGATCTCGCCACGACGAGCTTGGAAGAGCGAATGGGCGCGGTGTTCACACGACGACTCAAAGAAATGGACGCGAAGACCAAGGAGGCTCTGGGGGAGGCAATGAAAACGGCCAAAGCCCCTTCGGTAGTAAGGAGCGCGTTCGACCTTCCCGATCCCGAACGAGCGACGATCCAAACTGCGCTCAACGAAACCTTTGCGGCCTCCGTCGACCTTCGGTTCGTGACTTCGCCAGATTTGATAAGCGGAATTGAGTTGAGCGTGAACGGACAAAAGGTCGGCTGGAGCATCGCTACCTATTTGACGTCCATGGAGAAGGACGTCGACGATCTCTTTGCCGCGAAGGCTTCGCCAAAATCCGCAAAGACAACAAAGACCGCAAAGTCCGCAAAGTCCGCAAAGACCGCAACGGCCGCAACTAAATGAGACCTAAGCCTGACAGTTTACAAGCCGTAGTCGACCGCACTTTTGACGGAATAAGTCAGGTGCGGGAGTCATTCACGCCCCAGCTTGTTGCTCGCGAAGTGGGAACGATTCAATCTATCTCGACCGGAATCGCCACTGTCTCCGGACTTCCGGGCGTTGGATTTGAGGAACTGATAGAGTTTCCAGGAGGAGTCTACGGCATCGCGTTTAACGTGGACGAAGACGAAATCGGCGTGGTCTTGCTCGGCGAACATTGGCGCCTCCATGTGGGCGACGAGGTCGAGCGTACCGGCCGCGTCATGGACGTCGGGGTCGGCGACGGGCTGTTGGGAAGAGTCGTCGACCCACTCGGGCAACCACGTGACAACAAAGGACCGGTGGCCGCAAACGCGCGCCTCCCAATCGAACGCCCGGCAACTCCGATCATGGATCGCGCGCCTGTCACG
>Ga0206819_10279_pt1 | contig 15955 bp, 11 predicted proteins | sample Alteio_BWOrgCont_87_FD_152855 | JGI IMG/M metagenome (GOLD analysis project Ga0206819, IMG submission 152855) | Enriched cells from forest soil in Barre Woods Harvard Forest LTER site, Petersham, Massachusetts, United States -... | ecosystem: Environmental > Terrestrial > Soil > Temperate forest >... | reverse complement strand
ATCGCCTTGGCGTTGTCCAGATAGACGCTCAGGTGAATTTCCTCGTACCCGTGCTGACGCGCGAGTTCCTCGCTTGCCTCCAGCAAGTGCCTGCCCACCCCCCGGCCTTGGCAACTCGGGTCCACAGCCAGGTATTGGATGCCATACGAGCGCCCGGAGTTCCGCTCAGTCGGCGCCGCGGCAGCCGGGGGCCGAGATCGCCGCAGGAGCAATTGCAGGCCGCTTGCGATCCTTGACCAGATAAACGCCTCCGCCAGCAGCCACGGATGGGTCGCGATTCGCCAAGCGAGAAACAAGGCGTGGTGTCTTAGGTAAGAGGTTTCGGCGATATGGCGCACCCCCACGAAGCAAAAGCCCGACAGACGCCCTTGTTCGAAAGCGCCCAGGCCCACGGTGCCATAAGGGCCGGACATCAATGAATCATAATAGCGCCGCGCCGCGCCGCCGCCCAGGCGGCTCACGGCCGCGCGTGGGAAAGCCGCCAGGTGCAGGGCGGCGACAGCCGCCAGGTCATCACGCGTTAGGATACGAAGGTTCATGGCGGGGAGCCGCCGTCGTGACATAGTCCGAATCTTCCGCGCCTGCCGCGTGAGTTTCCTCCGCCACGATCTGCCCGTAGTCCAGTTTGATGAGGCGATCCGCCAGGTGAAAATAGCGGTCGTCGTGCGATATGACCAGGACGGCTTTGTGCTTCGCTTTCAGCTCCGGCAGCAATTGCGTGTAGAATACGTCCTTGAAGAGCGGATCCTGATCGGAAGCCCATTCGTCGAACAAGTAGAACGGGCGGTCTTCCAGATAGGCGGTCAGCAGGGCAAGGCGCTTTCGCTGGCCCTGGGAGAGTTCCGTGGTCGAAAGGGTTCCGTTCCGAATTTTGACTTTGTGGTCCAGGTGCAGGCGCTTCAGGTAAGCCCCGACTTGGGAATCGAGGTTGCTGCGTTCGAGGCCGGGAAAGGAGTCAAAAAGATAGAAGTCCGCAAAGACTGCCGAGAAAAGCTGCCGATAGTTGTCTCGGTTGTGATCGTCGATGAGTTTCCCATCCACGCGGATTTCACCCAGGGTCGGCGGATACAGTCCCGTGATTATCTTGGCCAGCGTGGATTTGCCGCTGCCGTTGCCCCCCACGAGAAACACAATTTCTCCGGGCTGAAAGGCCAGGTTCATCGGACCCAGCGTGAACGTGTGGTCTTCCCTTTCCCCGTGGTAAGCGTGCCGGATGCCGGTCAACTCCAGCCTCCTGAATGCGGGCGCGGCGTCGTGGCGAGCAGCCTGACTGTGGTCGCTCAATCGGCTCGTCAGCGCGAGGCCGAGGTGCTCGATCTTTCGCAGCGACACATTGGCCCGCCCGAAGACCGGGAGCACCGACAATATCCCCGCAAGCGGACCCATCAGATAGAGCGTGGCCACGACGTAGCTCGTCATCGCATGCGGGCCGACGTGCTCAATTCCCGGCATGACGAAGAGGATCAAGCCGATGAGGATGAAAAACAGCAATTGGCTCCAATTTTGCGCGACGATGAAGCGAATTTCCGCCGCGATATTGTAGTGCTGGTAGGCGGCCGTCGCCGAATCGATCCCCTCGGCCAGGAACACATCCCGGCGCTCCCGGTGCAGCTTGAGTTCCTTGATCCCCTCCGTAAGCGCCCGAAAGTGTCGAAATAGTTTATCCTCAGCTTCCCGGGCCGATTTCAGCAGGGTGAAGGCGCTATGAATCGGCAAGCGGTAGAGCGCCGCTCCGACGGCGACGAGAACGAAAATCGCGAGGAGAATCCCGGGAGAGAGCCAGCCGAGATACACCGCGCCACCGAGCAGAATGGCGAAGTTCATGATGAACGTGGGAATGGCGCGCATCGCCTCGGTGATGCTCATCACGTCCTCGGTCAGCGCGACCATCAGCCGCGGCGCCCCGATATCCTCCAGTTGGCGCAACGGCACGGCGAGAATCTTGCGCACCAGGTCGCGGCGCAGGCTCGCCGTGCTCCGTTGTGAAAACCGCGCGAGGCTGACCTGCGCGAGGTAGTTCGCCACTAGCCGCCCCATCCCAAGCGCCACAAACCACCAGAGCAACGTCGCGACGGACCGGCCTCCTCCACCCAGGACGGCGTTGACCAGGGCAATCAGGCCGGCGTTGCAGCCCCCGCTCACCAATGCTGCGAATGCGCTCCAGATCATGGTCCTGCGCGAATAGCCCAATAGAAATCGAAAGAGATTCATGATGCTTTCCCTTCTTCCCGCTGAATTGCATCCAGATGGGCCTTCAATTCGCAGGCCAGCACCCTGACAAAGGGTTCCTCGAGCAGACTCTCGTGCAACCCTGGGATGATTTGCACCGCGACCCCGCCCAGGGCAAATTCACCCCACCCGCATCGCGCATCATAGGAGCAATGCAGGGCATGACCCCGCGTGCGCAACAGAACGACTTTGCCGCCATAGGATCCGGTTCGATGCTTGTCGAGCGCCCGCACATGCGATTCCCACAGGCAGCGCTGATTCTCCGGGACCGCCGACAGATCCAGCTGTTCGTCCACATCGGGCCCGGCGGAACTCCGGGATGTGAGCCGCAGCCATTGCGCCGCATGCCTTTTCAGGTTCCAGAATTTCCAGCGCAAGAACCGCCACTGCTTGACAGGACCCCATCGACGAAACCCGTCCATCCAGTGGCAAAAGTTGCGAAGGAATTTGTAGAGATGGACCGGCGTCCATTCCACGCGATCATAGCTGGAATTGGGCGGTGAGGCGTTCATGAGCGCGAGCAAACTGACCCTCTGGCCCTGCCGGTCGAGGAGGCGCGCCATTTCAAACGCGACATTCCCGCCGAAGCAGTAGCCCCCCAACGCATAGGGCCCCTCGGGTTGAAAGTGACGCAACTCCTTCACGAAATGCGCGGCCATTTTTTCGATGCTGTCGAACTCCTCCAATCGCTCCCTCTCGAACGCCTTGAATGCATAGACTGGCTGGTCCGTACCCAGATGGCGGGCCAGATTTGCATATCCCCACAGCATTCCGCCTCCCACTCCATGGACAAGGAACAGCCTGGGACGACTTTCCCCCGGCTGGATTTCCACCCAAGGGGAACCTGGGCCGTGGCGGCAGGACGAGCGCTGTTCATCCACGAAGGCCGCGAGCCGACCCAGCGACGATTCCTGCAACATCGTCTCGATCGGCAGCCTGATGCCGGTCTTGTTTTCGACCTCGGCGAGCATGGCGACGCCCAGCAGCGAATCCCCTCCGAGCTGGATAAAATCGTCGTTCACTCCGATTTGTTTCAGCCCGAGCAGGTCGGCCCAGATTTGGCAAAGCAGATCCTCGGTAGGGGTGCGCGGCGCATGGTAGGCGCCTGCCCCAGCTCTGGTCCTCGCCGGCTCGGGCAGAATGGCGCGGCTGAGCTTGCCGCTCGGCGTGAGCTCAAATCGCTCGAGCACGATGAATGCGCTGGGCAACATGTAGTCCGGCAGGCGCTCCTGCAGATGCGCCCGGAGCAATGGCACGATGCGATTCTCCGCGGCTGCCAGTGTTTCCACCCTTTCCTCTCCCGGCGCCGCATGCGGAACCACATAGGCGACCAGCCGCCGCTCGCCCGAAGCTTCTTCGTGCGCGATCACAATCGTCTCGCCGACCGACGGATGCGTCAGAAGGACCGACTCGATCTCGCCCAATTCGACCCTGAACCCGCGAATCTTGACCTGCTGGTCGACGCGTCCGATGAACTCGAGCTCGCCGGTCAGCCGGCGCCGGCAAAGGTCGCCAGTCCGGTAAAAGCGGGTCGGGCACCCGGTTGCGAATGGAAGATGGATGAATTTTTCCTCCGTGATCTCGGGACGGTTGAGATAGCCGCGCGCGACGCCCTCGCCTCCTATGAATAACTCTCCCGTCGCGCCCACCGGCACCGGCCGGAAGTATTCATCCAAAAGGTAGACCTGCGTGTTCGTGATGGGGCGTCCGATGGTTGCCGGTCCCTCTGGAGTGCGCAGCGCGAAGGTCGAACAGGTCGTGGTCTCGGTCGGTCCGTAAAGATCGTACACCCGTTTGATATGCGGCAGCGCATAAAGCTGACTTACCAACTGGATCGACAGCGGCTCACCGCCCAGATTGATCGTTTCCACCGACCTGGGAATGCCGCCGATGCGCAGCAACTCCCTCATCACGGACGGCACCGTGGTGATCGTCCTGACCTCAGAAGCTGCCGCCAAGCCGGGCAAAGCCAGGGTATTGTGGGCCAGGATCACTTTGCCTCCCAAACTCAGCGGCGCGAGAAGATCCAGGATGGACGGATCGAAGGAAATCGAACTTCCGGCCAAGACGCCGTCCCACTCGCGCGCGCTGTAGACCTGCTTGGCCCAATAGACGAGGGCCACGGCGTTGCGGTGCTCGAGAGCGACTCCCTTGGGCTGACCGGTCGAACCGGAGGTATAGATCACATAGGCAAGATTGCCGGCCTGGGCCGATAGCGCGGGATTCTCCGGGCTCGCCCGGCCAATCTCCTGGTCCGTATCGAGGCAGATGATTCGCAGCTCGCCTCCCGCCGCTCGTTTGAAGCCCCGCAGCGCCCACAGCAGGGAGGTCTGGGTAAGCATCGTGCTCACCTGGGCGTCCTTCAGCATGAACGCCAGCCGCTCCCGCGGATAAGCGGGATCCAGCGGCAGATAGGCGCCGCCGGCCTTCAGCACACCCAAGATCGCGATCACCATATCCGCCGAGCGCTCCAGGAATATTCCCACGAGGGACTCCCGGCCCACGCCCACGGACCGCAGGTGATGGGCGACGCGGTTCGCCCGAAAGTTCAACTCGCGATAAGTGAAGCGCTTCTCGCCCACGACAAGGGCTTCCGATTCCGGCATGGCTGCCGCCTGCGCCTCGAACATCTGGTGCAAGCAGGCTGCCCGCAACAGCCCCTCCTCCTGCTGAGGAAGCGACGGAGCATCAAATTCTCTGGCTCGTTTCGGACTTTGTCGGGCAATGGCTATCATGTTTGAAGCCCCACTCTATCGCGGAGCGCCGCGCTTCTTTAGTGGGTGTTACCCGCAACAATTCTGGAAAATCGGCGCCCGCGGCTCTTTTTGGAGGGCATAGACACCATACCGCCCCTCTCCAGAAGGGCGTTTAGTAGGGCGATGCTCATCGCGCCCTCATTTGCACCCACGGACTCCCGCCCCAGGCAGGCCTGGCCGATCGGGTTGCTGGGAGTTCCGTTCGACAATGTCACCAAGGCGGAAGCGGTGGCTCGCATCGAAGCGATGATTGCGTCTCGGCGACCTCACCATGTCGTCACGGCCAACGTGGATTTCCTAGTGCAAGCGCAGCGCGATGTAGAACTGCGGCGCATCCTGCTCGAAGCCGATCTGGTATTGTGCGATGGCACTCCCCTGCTCTGGGCGTCGCGCTGGCTGGGGAATCCCCTGCCGGAGCGCGCCGCGGGATCCGACGTGGTTCCGCTCCTGATTCGCGCCGCCGCGGAAAGCGGGCACCGAATTTTCCTCTTGGGCGCCGGAGCCAACGTGGCGGCCGAGGCCGCCGAGTCGCTCGAGAAGCAGCATCCTGCCCTCACGATCGCGGGTCATTACTCGCCGCCCTTCCGCGATCTCCTCGAGATGGATTTTCCCGAAATCGTGCGCCGCGTGAGCACAGCTCGGCCCGATGTCCTGCTCGTTTCTTTCGGCTGCCCGAAGCAGGAAAAATGGATTGCCATGCACTACCGCCTTCTCGGCGTCCCGGTCGTGATAGGCGTGGGCGCCACGCTCGATTTTATCGCCGGGCGAGCGAAACGGGCCCCCGCTTTCATGCAGCGGACCGGCATGGAATGCGTGTACCGGCTGGCCCAGGAGCCGCGGCGGCTCGCGCGCCGCTATGCGGGCGATCTCATTCGCTTCGTCCCGTCGATCGCGCTCCAGTTGTGGAATCTGCGCGTACCGCATCGCGGTACCCCGGCGGTGGAAGCCGTGACGCTGGTCCGCAGCCCGGATTTGCGCGAGATCCGGCTGGCGGGAGACTTCGGCGCAGCGGCATTGAATCGGGAGCGAAGCTTTTTCGATGAAGCGCTGCAATCCTCGGAGGATTGCCTGCTCGATCTGTCGCAGGTCCGTTTTCTGGACAGCACGGGAGTGGCCGTGCTGGCGCAATGGCGCAAACGACTCCAGGCCCGTGGCAAGCGGCTGAGGCTGCTCAATCCCAGCGCCGAGGTGCGGCGCACCTTGAAGCTGATGCGGCTGACCGAACATTTTTTGATCGTCACCCAATCCGCAGAGGGTTCGAGCCGGGTCGAATCCCTTCAATCAAGCCAGCCGGTCGTTCCCCCTTATCCGGGAGGCCATACCCTGGCCTGGCAAGGAGAGGTCACCGCCGCCAACGCGGAGGCGGTTTGGGGCCTCACCCTGCGGCATCTCGCGGCGGTCGGTCCGCCCCCGCGCCAGACCTTCATCATCGATCTCTCCCGGCTCCGGTTCATCGACAGCGCCGGTGCGGAGGTGATGAGGCGATTGCGCGCGTGGGCTCGCGATCTCAAGAAGGAGATGCGGTTTCTCGGCTCCCAGCCCGACGTGCGCAATGTCCTCCGTCTCGCCAAGCTTGGCGAACTGCTGGAGACGCCCCGTCCATGAGAATAGGCCTATCCACCTCCGTGATGCAACGCGGCCGATCGGGAGTGGGCCAGTATATCCTGGCCCTGGTGCGCGCGCTCCTATCCGAGGCCCGGCGCCACGACTTCACCCTCTTCGTCCTGGAGGAGGATCTGCCCCTTTTTGCATTTGCCGCGGCGGCGATGAAACTGCTGCCGGTCGCCGAGCGATTTCGGCCGCCCGTGAAAAACGTGCTCTGGCACCAGCTTCATCTCCCTGCGCTGGCCCGTCGGCTTCGGCTCGACGTGCTGCATGTGCCGAGCTACCGCCGCCTGCTCTGGGCGCATCCGTGCGCATTGGTTGCCACCATCCACGATCTGGCACCCTTTCGCGTCCGGGGAAAATACGACCTGCCGCGGATGTTCTACGGGCGCGTCGTCGTGCCCTGGCTGGCCCGCCGGCAAGATGAAATCATTGCAGTCAGCGAGTCGACCGCCTCGGATCTGGGCGAGTTTTTCGAGCTCCCACGCCAGCGGCTTCGAGTGATTTACAACGGCCTCGATCACGAGCGTTTCTGGCCCGGCTCGCGGACCGGAGCCAAAGCCGCCGTCGCCGACAAGCATGCCCTGCATCGGCCGTACTTTCTCTACGTGGCCCGGCTGGAACATCCGGCAAAAAACCACGCGCGATTGATCGCCGCGTTCGACCGCTTCAAGGCGGATACGGGCTCCCCATGGCAATTGGTATTGGCTGGCAGCGACTGGCACGGCGCCGAAGCCGTGCACAGGCTGATCGCGCAGTCTGTCTTTGCGGCCGATATCCATTCGCTCGGCTTTGTGCCGGATGCGGATATTCCCTCGCTCTATCGCGCGGCCGACTTGTTTGTCTGTCCGTCGCTTTTTGAAGGTTTCGGCTTGCCTGTCGTCGAGGCGATGGCCTGCGGTTGTCCCGTGCTGGCCTCTGCGCGCGGCGCTTTGGCTGAAGTCCTTGGCGAAGCAGCCGCGATCCTCGATCCTGAAAACACGGCGGACATCCAGAGGCAGCTGACTCGCCTGGCGGGCGATTTCCGTGCCCGCGAGGATTTGCGGGCCAAAGGGCTGGCGCGAGCCGCGCAGTTTGACTGGCGGCGCACCGCCGCTTCGACCCTCGAAGTCTATGCCGCCGCGGCATTCAAAAATAACCAAGTGCAGCCTGTCATCGCAGGCGCGCAAGCTCACCCCCAACAACCGTGAAATACCCATCGCGCAGTCATGAGCCCGACGACGCGCCCTCCCAGGCCATCCTCGCGCTGTGCCGACATGAGGCCTGCCACGCCTCCATCCTCGACACCAGTCCCGATGCGATCCTCTCCATCGATCAAGCCGGCAATATTGGCGATTGGAATCCGGCTGCCGAAAAGACGTTCGGCTACACGCGTTCTCTGGTGATGGGAAAGGAAGCGGCTGGATTCATCGCGCCCGACACGACCCTGCGGGCCCACCGCGCGGAATTCCTGCATGCTCTGAGGACGGGAAAAGGACGGTTGATCGGGAAGCGAACCGAAATGACCGCCGTGCGAGCCAACGGCGCCGAATTTCCTATTGAGTTGACCCTCACGTTTGCGCCCGATCACGGGCCTCCTTGCTTCACCGCGTGCATTCGCGATATCACGGAACTCAAGAGGGCTGAGGACATCCTGCGCAAAAGCGAAGAAAAGTTCCGCCTGCTCGTGGAAAGCGTGCAGGACTATGCGATCAACCTGTTGGACCTCCGCGGCCGGATCCTGAGTTGGAATGCCGGAGCGGAGCACCTCGAAGGCTATCGCGCCCGCGACATCGTCGGCCGGAGCTTCAAGCGCCTTTATACGCCGGATGACGTTGCCCGGGGAAAGCCGGAGCAGGCCTTGACGACGGCCGCCGCGGAAGGCCGCTACAGCGACGAAAGCTGGAGCCTGCGCAAGGACGGTTCGCGCTATTGGGCGAGCATCGTGCTCACCGCCCTGCGCGATGAAAACGGCGCCTTGTTTGGCTACTCCCGAATTGGGCGCGATCGCACCAAACGCAAGGAAGCGGAGATTGAGGCCGAGAGACTGACCGCGTCGCTGGAAAACGATCTGCGGGAGCGCACGGCCGAGCTGCAGGCGGCAATGCGCCTGCTTCGGGAAGTTCAAGAGCCATGAATCCCCCGCTTCGCATCTTGATGCTGGAGGACGACCCCGCACACGCCGAACTCACGACGCAGGCCTTGCTGGAATCGGACTTCGATTTCTTCGCCATTCGCGTGGACAGCAGAAAGGATTTCGAGGGCCAGCTCACTGAGCACCCCCCCGATCTGATTCTTTCGGACTATACCATTCCCGGGTTTGGCGGCCTGGTCGCGATGGACATCGCCCAGACCATGCTGCCCAATGTCCCGTTCATTTTCGTGACGGGCACGATGGGCGAGGAAGTGGCAATCGAAACGTTGAAAATCGGGGCCACCGATTACGTCCTCAAATCGCGGCTGGCGAGGCTCGGGCCTTCCGTGCGACGGGCATTGCGCGAAAGCGCCGCCCGGAAAGACCGCTACGAGGCCGAAACAAGGCTGCGGCAATCGAACGAGCAATTGCGGGCCCTCACGGCCCATTTGCAGAGCGTGCGGGAAGAGGAGCGAACCCGCATCGCCCGCCAGGTGCACGATGAACTCGGACAAGCCCTCACCGGCCTGAAGCTAGACCTCTCGTGGTTGGCCGGCAATTTGCCCAAGGGCAGCAGGACGCTGCAGCAAAAGGCCCGTGCTCTCTCCGCCTGCATCGACACCACGATTCAAACCGTGCGTAGAATTTCCACCGAATTGCGCCCCGGCGTTCTCGACAATCTGGGGCTCGTGGCGGCCATCGAATGGCAGGCCCAGGATTTTGAGCTTCGCACCGGCATCCGCTGCAGCACGACGATGATGGCGGCTGAAACGATCTGGGATCAGGATATCTCCACCGCTTTCTTCCGCATTTTCCAGGAAACCCTGACCAATATCATCCACCACGCCGGCGCCAGCCGGGTCGACGTGACGCTGACTTTGGAGACGGACCGGCTCGTGCTGAAGGTCAGGGATAATGGCCGAGGCATCTCGGAAGCTGCGATCGCCAGCGCCAAATCGATCGGCCTGGCCGGCATGCGGGAACGGGCCGCGCTGCTGGCCGGCGAGGTGCTCTTCGCCGGGATTCCCGGGCAAGGCACGACTGTCACCGTGCGGATTCCCCACTCGGCGGCAACAATCCCAAGCGAGGGCGCGGCATGAGAATCCTCATCGCCGACGATCACGCCGTGGTGAGGCAGGGTCTGAAGCAAATTCTCGCGGCAGAGTTCAAGAATGCCGTGTTCGGAGAGGCGAACAACGGCCAGCAAGCCATAGACCTGGCATCGAAGGAGCCCTGGGACATTGTGGTGCTCGACATCACGATGCCCGGGCAGAGCGGCCTGGACGTGCTCAAGGCGATAAAAAAATCCCGCCCGAAGCTGCCGGTGCTGATGTTGAGCATGCACCCGGAGGATCAATTTGCGGTGCGGATGCTGAAAATCGGAGCCGCCGGATACATGACCAAGGAAAGCGCTCCCGGGGAACTCGTCGGAGCCGTGAAGAAAGTCGTGTCGGGAGGACGCTATGTCAGCTCGGCTCTCGCGGAAAAAATGGCCTCCTATCTCGCGATCGATGTGCAGACGCTTCCCCATGAACGGTTGTCCGACCGTGAGTTCCTAGTGCTGCGCCTGATCGCTTCCGGCAAAACCGTGAGCGTGATCGCCAAGGACCTTTCGCTGAGCGCGAAAACTATCAGCACGTATCGGACGCGCATCCTGGAAAAGACGGGCATGGTCAACAGCGCCCAGTTGACCCACTACGCCATTCAAAACCACCTGGTAGAGTGATAATGGGGCAATCACCCAATGGCCTCCGCCCGCAAATTTACCTATAGTCGGCGCGTGAACCCTAGAATCCTCTAACATCAAATCCGTGATCTCAGCCGCCCTATCCTCTTCCGAGTTGCGGTACCGCAGGTTATTCGAGGCCGCGCACGACGGGATCCTGATCGTCAATCCCGAAACCCGCCAGATCATCGATGTGAATCCATTCCTGATGAATTTCCTCGGCTACTCCTACGATGAGTTCGTCGGGAAAGAGCTGTTCGAAATCGGCCTGCTCAAGGACGAGGCCGCAAGCCAAGCCGCTTTTCGGGAACTTCAGGCGACCGGCTATATCCGCTACGAGGATTTGCCGCTCAAGACGAAGGACGGCCGGTGCGTCGACGTAGAGTTTGTGAGCAATATTTACAACGAAGGCGGCCAAAAGGTCATTCAGTGCAACGTTCGGGACATCACCGCACGCAAGAAAAGCGAAAAGGCCTTGCACGATGCGCAAAAGAAGATCTCGCAGAACGCCGCGGAATTGGCGGCGACGGTCAGGCTTCGCACGGCCGAACTCCGGCGCAGCAATATGCAGTTGGAAACCTTCGTTTATTCCATCGCGCACGACCTGCGCGCGCCGCTGCGAACCATGCAGGGGTTCGCCCAGCTGCTCGTTCAAAAACACGCGGCAGGCCTCGACGAGCAGGGGCGGGACTACGCCCGCTTCATCGACACGGCGGCGCAGACGATGGACTGTTTGCTGACCGACCTGCTGGAGTTCAGCCAAATCAGCCAGCAGGAAATCGAGTTGGGGGCGGTGCCGCTGGAGAGCGTGATGCGGGAAGTGCTCTTCAGCTGCGAAAAGATGATTCGGGAGAGCCGCGCTCGGATCGAAAATATTTCTCCATGGCCCGTTGTCTTGGCGCATGCGACCATCTTGCGCCAAGTGCTTGTTAATTTGCTCAGCAACGCTTTGAAATTCGTCTCCTCCGAGGCGCCGTTCGTGCGCATCTGGAGCGAGGAGCGGCCGGACGAGATAATTCGAGTCTGGGTGGAAGACAACGGAATCGGAATTTCTCCCGAATTCCACGAGCGGATCTTTCAGGTGTTCCAACGGTTACACACCAAGGAATATGCGGGCACCGGCATTGGGCTCGCCATCGTCCGGAAAGGAATGGAGCGAATGAACGGGCGCGTAGGCGTGATCTCAACGTCCGGAAAAGGAAGCAGATTCTGGATCGAACTTTCGAAAGCCTCCGATGCAACGATCGACCTCCCTGCCAAAGTACAAATGACATGAAAATTTCGGATCCCATCGTCCTTCTCGTGGACGACAGCAGAGACGACTCGTTGCTCATGCGCGTCGTTTTCGAGCGGGCGGGGTTTGCCCAGCCACCGCGATTCGCCTTCGACGGCATGGATGCCATCGCCTATTTGCAGGGCGACGGACGCTACGGCGATCGGACGCAGTTCCCCATCCCTACGGTGGTGCTGATGGACTTGAACATGCCGCGCAAAAACGGCTTCGAGGCGCTGGAGTGGATCCGCGGGCAACCGGCGTTCAGGCGGCTGCCCGTTTATATCCTGAGCGGGTCGAGCCGGCCCCAAGACATCGAGCGAGCCTATGACCTCGGCGCGAATTCCTATCTGGTCAAACCCGGTAATCTGGACGGACTCGTGCAAATGGCCAAATGCCTCTTCGGGTGGATAAATATCAGTCACTTTGCGCCACCGCACAATGTGGACGAAATCCATGCATTCTCCTCGGCCGGCGGCGGCGTTCCTGCCGCGGTCCGCAGCGCGTAGAGTGTCGCGTCCTATGACGACGAATGCCGCGGTGCCATCCATCCATATCTCGATCGGCATCATGGCCTACAATGAGGAGCGGTCGATCCTCACCACCCTCGAGTCGCTCTTCCGGCAATCCCTGTTTGAAAGGCTGCGCGCGTCGAACAGGCGCTGCGAGATCATTTGCCTGGCGAACGGCTGCACCGATCGCACGGTCGAGGTCGCGGGCGAGTATTTTCATCGGATGGAACGCGAGCACCCGCACGCCGCGGGTTTTGCCGCCCGGGTGGTGGACATCCGCGAACCCGGGCGCAACAACGCCTGGAACCGGTTCGTCCACGAATATTCGGCGCCTTCGGCCGCCTTCCTCTGCCTGATGGACGCCGACATCATTTTCCTCAATCCCGATACCCTCCACCGTCTCGCCTCCGCGCTAGAACGCGACACTTATGCCCGCGTCGCCTCCGGCCGCGCCCGCAAGGATCTGGAATTCAAGGAGCGCAGGAGCCTGCTCGAACGGCTTTCGCTCGCGACCTCGGCGATGACGGGGACGATCGAAGGGGGCTTCACGGGCCAGCTCCACTGCCTGCGCTCCGAGGTCGTGCGCAACCTCCGGCTTCCGCGCGATCTCGGCGCCACCGAAGACGGATTCCTGAAGGCCGCGGTCTGTACCGACTGTTTCACCGCGACCTCCGATCCCCGCCGAGTTGCCGCGGTGCCCGGCGCCGAGCACCTCTACGAGGCCTACGTTTTGCCCTCCGAAATCCTCAATAACCAGAAGCGCCAGATGATCGGGCAAGCCATCGTGTATGTGTTGGAACAATACATTCGGGGACTGCCGGTCGGGGACCGGCGGGCCTTGGGAGAGACGATCCGGCGTCTCGAGCTTCGCGATCCCGAATGGCTGCAGCGGCTCGTGGAGCGCCGGCTCCGCAGGGTGCGCGTATTCTGGCGTCTTTTTCCCGGCCTGCTCGGATTTCGATTCCAACGCCTTGCGAAGCTGCGGGGAACCGCCCGGCTCACGCATTTGCCCGCGGCCTGCTTGGGATTCGGGGTGACTCTCGTCGCGAGCTGGCGTGCGTTCCGCCACCTGAGGCGCGGTTCGACGCAATTCTGGCCGAAAGCGACGCGCGGGGCGCTCCTCTCGGCCGGACGGTAGCCGTTGGGAACGCCGCTTTGCGCCGGGAGTACGGTGAGCCCCCCGGGCGCAGGTAGGGTTTCACCTGATGTCTAAGCGGGCCCTTTTGCCCTATTTTTGGCGCTTCAATCAACCCAGGAGCAATTGATGCAACTCGAAATCTCAAATCAAAGAGCGACGCCGGCCGCGGAAAGCGGCTCGCACGGGCGGAACGGATCTCCGGATCTGGAAGCCCGGACGGCCTCGCCGACTATCAATCGGGCGGACGACTCAAGTTCGCCTGCCTTCGAAGGCTTGGCCGTCGCCGAGGCGGTGCTCGGCCATTGGCGGGCAATCGCGCTGGCCGCATTCGCTTTCGCGGCAATCGCGGGTGCGGCCGGCTGGCTCCATTGGAAATCGTTCTCGGTGGCGACCGCACAGCTCTTGCGATACGATTCGCCGAACACCGAGGAAGTTTTCCACCCGCGCCAGGTTTCGCCGCAGACATTCGCCCTGACGCTGCGCTCGCCCGAGATCGCCCGCCGGGTCGGCGCGCAGCTTCTCCCCGCACTTTCCCCCGAGGCCGTCGCGACGAAAATCGCCGTGGCGCCTCAGTACGACAGCGACCTGCTGACCGTGACGGCGACCGCCGCCAACCCGCAGCAGGCGGTCGATCTCGCCAATCTGTACGCCAATGAAGCGGTGCGCTTCACCCAGGGTCTGCAATCCGCCGACGCCGGCGAAATCGTCCGATACCTGCACAGCCAGATCGCCGACACCGAAGGCAAGATTCGGCAGCTGAACACGGACTGGCTTTCCCAGCCGCGCGCGTCCGCGGTGGCGGCCGCCTTCCCGTCGCAAACCGCGCCGGACGAGCGCCCCTCGCCGCTCATCGCCCGATGGCAGGAGGCGCGCGACCAGCTCGTCGATCTGCTTTCTCGCTATACCGATGCCCACCCCGCGGTGCAGGCCCAGCGCGCCAAATTGGCCGCAATCGAGACGGAAATGGCCGCGATGGGCACCCCGCCGCCTTCGCCCGTCCAACGTCCGGCGAGCCCCGTGTTGACCGCCGCTGCAGTTCCGGCCGTGCAGGTCGCAGCCACCCGGGAAAGCCGGGCTGATCCGGAATTGCTTCGAAGCCAGCTTCAGTCCCTTGAGGGCACCCATCAATTGCTCGAATCGCGCCTGATCGCAGCACAGCTCTTCCAAGACCATCCGACGGGATACCTTCGGTCCTTCACCGAAGCGGTGCCGCAGGACGTTTCATCGGACAATCCCGCGATCAAGATCGGCGCACTCGCGCTCTTCGGTGGGCTCGTCGGTTTTCTGCTCGCCGCCGGCTTCTCGTTATATTCGGAATTTTCCAACCCCCGCCTGCAGACCGCAGCCGACGTCACGCGAGTGACCGGCCTTCCGGTCCTGGCGACCGTCGGCGACCTATCCCGAATGAATCCGGAGGAGCAGGACCGCTGGGCCTTTCGCGTCTGGACCGCCCTCCAGAGCCGTCTGAAACGCTCCCCTAACCAGGGCATTGTCTGCGGAATCATATCGGGTTCGGACGGCGAGGGCCGATCGACCTGGCTGAACCTGCTCGCCCGGGCGGCCGCCCAGCGCGGTTTGCACGTCCTGAGCATCACAGCCAGCGCCTCGCCGGAAAATCCGGATAGGACCGATGACGGAATTATCGACGCGGGCACCGGGAAAGACGGCGCCTCGGTCGCCTTGACCGTGAACCAGCTCGCGGCCCCCGTCGGAATCGCCGAAACCCTCGCCGGTTCCGAGGCGCACACCCAAATTCATATTCCTCTGCCCGGCTGGGTCTGGGACCTTGCACGGCGCAAACAATGGCAGGCGGCGCTCCACACCTGGAGCCAGATCGAGCAGGCCGTCATCCTGGTCGAGCTTCCCCCGGCATCCCAGCCGGAGGGCGTTCTCCTCGCGGAGAATATCCCGAACCTGATATGGCTTGCCGACAGCGGCCGTTCCGAAGCGACAACCACCCGCACCCTCATCGAGACGCTCCGCCACGCGCGCTGCGATCTCGTCGGCGCGGTGATCAATCGCGAATCCGCTCCGTTCTTTCGAAACCTCTTTCCCCGCTGGCTCGCTCGCACGGGCAGCCTCCCAGTGCCGAGCGCCTGAGCCATCTAACGCCATGCGACCGAACAAAGTTTCCGGCCCCTTCGCGGCACGCCTGTGGCTCGCACTTGCGATTTCCGCAGCCGCCGTCGCAAGCCCCGCCGCACGGGCCCAGAGCGAACCATCCGAGGCTGGTCCGCCCCGGCCGTCGGCCCCCTGGCTCACCCATCTCACGCTGGGCCCTGGAGACGTGCTCAACCTTGGAGTATTCGGCCAACCCGAACTCGCCGAGAACGGCGTCGTGGTGGGACCTGACGGGCGCCTGGGATATCTCGAAGCCCAGGATGTCATGGCCGCGGGCCTGACGGTCGACGAACTGAGGCAGCGCCTGGACAACGAAATCGGCCGCTACCGCCGGTCTCCGAGGACGATAGTCACACCCGTGGAATATCGCAGCAAGAAGTACTACGTGCTCGGCATGATCGCGAACCGCGGCGTCTACACCCTTGATCGTCCGATCACCCTCATCGAGGCGGTGGCTCGGGCCCACGGATTGTCGACCGGTC
>Ga0206819_10278_pt1 | contig 16064 bp, 12 predicted proteins | sample Alteio_BWOrgCont_87_FD_152855 | JGI IMG/M metagenome (GOLD analysis project Ga0206819, IMG submission 152855) | Enriched cells from forest soil in Barre Woods Harvard Forest LTER site, Petersham, Massachusetts, United States -... | ecosystem: Environmental > Terrestrial > Soil > Temperate forest >... | reverse complement strand
GAGATCGAGTAAACTTGCAGAGAAAAGACGGCCCGCCGGCGATCCGGATAGAGCTCCGATCAATTTCGCTTAAGCTGTCAGTGCCGACAGCATCTTAGCGTTTGGAGCTCTTTCGGCCAACGATCTTCATATAATGCTGAACTCACACTCGGGGAGAATATTGCTAAGGATGGCCGCGTTCAGCTCATCTACCAAGCAATGCTTGCTAATGGTGAAGAGAAATCAATCGACCTGCCGGAGTAGACAGATGGATTTACTCCTGCACAGCAGTTCTTCGTTGTCCTGCGTAGAATGGGTGTAGTGAGTGACGCTTGATGCAGGAGCGGCATCTTTACACGTCCGCATAGACTTGATCGTCTTCGGGGTGACGCCGCTATTAGGAAATATGCCTGAGTTTGGAGAAGGCCTTCAGCTCCAAGAAAGGACAAACTACGGCGTCCTGTCGATGTCTGCAACGTCTCGTAATGAAGCTGCAAGTGTAAAAGCGCTAACTATCAGACCGAATCAATTTGGAGGTAAGAGGAACTGTGAATTCAGAAACTATCAATGAGGAACTCGCCGGACCACCGCCCGCGCCGGTAGCTGCCGCCGGGCGCCTGCCTTCGCTTGATGTCCTTCGCGGCTTTGCGCTTCTTGGCATACTCATGGCGAACATTCAGGATTTCGCCTCACCCACGGGCATACTGCATGACGTCCCTCTCGACGTGGTGAGTCAGTCCGGTTCTCACCATGCGCTGGACGTAGCGGTTATGACCGTGCAGTGGTTATTTATAGAAGGTAAGATGCGGGCCTTATTCGGCCTCCTATTCGGCGCTGGTACGGTACTGCTTCTGGAACGCCTCGAGAAGCGCTCAGGGGCGAAACTCGCCGCCGACATCTTCCACCGGCGCAGCATGTGGCTTGTAGCGTTCGGCATCTTGCATGGCAGCCTGATCTGGAGTGGCGACATTCTGCTGTTTTACGGTAGTCTGGCACTTCTCGCTCTTTACCCCTTGCGTGACATCGGGGCCAGGTACCTGATTGGAATTGGCCTGGCGCTGTCGTTGGCCGGGGGCACCCTGGGCATTGCAAACGCCATGGATCTCGGCGCGGCCCTTCCCGCAGCCGCGTTGCAGGAAGGCGCCGCGACGGCACGCGCGTCTCACACGGCCCCGACGGCGGCTCAGGAGCGAGCTATCGATGCCGCCGTCGCTTTGCGGACCGAGGAACTGCAGGCGATACCCAAGGCGGTGACGGCCGGTCGTCGGGGTTACTTAGCTTCGGAACCAGATAACGCCAAAGGTGAGGCGGACTTCGTTGCGCTGGTCTTCCGCACGGGCTGGGTTTTCGAAGTTCTCGGCATCATGATAGCTGGTATGGGTTTGTACAAAATCGGTTTCCTGTCAGCAGGCCTGCCCTCCGGTGTTTATCTTGGTACGGCGGTAGGTGGCTATGCCATCTCAATAACCATCGTGCTGGTTGGTATTCAGCACTCACGCCGGTTTGGCTTCAGCGATGCGATCACCACGATTTATATGTTTCTGCCCTACGGCATCCAGCAAATCGCGGGTATGCTGGCCAACGCTTCTGTCGTGCTCCTGCTAGTGCGCAACCGCAGGTTTGTGCCTTTGCAGCAGGCTCTAGCGGCCGTTGGCCGCACTGCCCTCTCGAATTACCTCTTCACCAGCGTGGTCTGCCAGTTCCTGTTCAAGTGGGGTCCATGGAAGCTGTATGGCGCGTTGGAGTACTACCAGCAGGTCTACGTTGTAGCGTGCGTGTGGGCCGTCAACATTGCCGCTAGCGTGCTGTGGCTGCGCCTCTTCTCCTTCGGCCCACTCGAGTGGCTTTGGCGGTCGCTCACCTACTGGAAGCTTCAACCTCTTTCCGTGGAGCGGACCCCGTAATATACTATTCTCCCAGTGCTGGACCGAAAACGGCTGGTTACTTACGGCTCCGAAGCGCTGGACACTGCCGAGCACCTGGGGTCAATCCTCGGTTCTCAGAAACAAGCTGGCGCCCTTTTAAAGCATTTTGGTTCTCTCACGGTCTTAGCCCGGGCCTCGGTTGAAGAGCTTTTGCCCTTCGTCTCACACTCTAAAGGCTTTACGCCTAGTTAGTTCCTTGCGCATCGGCGCCGTGGCGCTGCGCGAGGAACGTCAATCGCTCACGATCGACGGTCCTGAGGCAATTGCCGATCTAAACAGACGCGTCATTGAATTGGTTCTCACCAGGCAAGTGGCTGCGCTCAAGAGCTGTGGGGTGAATTAATCGGCATCGATTTGGATCAGACAGCCCATATTGCGACCTTTGAACTCGAAAAATGGCTCAACCGAGGCCAAATCCCAACTTTGGTCACAAGAAGAATATTTTGCGAGTCGTGGATCAACCCGAGCAAGAAAAGATCGTTTAAAAGACCATGCATCCGCTATACGGGAGAACAACGGGGAACACTTTGAAAAGAGTATTGGGAAACTCGCTTATCCGGGACCACTTGGAATCTCTGCGAGGCTCGTGACAAGTCGAATTCCAAGTATGGAAAATGATAACGTTGAACTTCTCCGATTGGGCCGCAGGATCCGGACGGAACGCAAACTTCTCGGGCTTACCCAAAACGGCTTTGCTCAGGATTGCGGACTGAACCGGACTCACTTTGGGGGAATCGAGCGAGGTGAACGAAATCTGACTTTTCTAGTCCTCTGCAAAATTTGTAGCCAGCTGCAATGCGATGTGGCCCAGGTAACTCACGGCATTCCGCGGATGTCTTACATCCACGATTCAAAACCGGGATGATTGCATCCGGACCCCACTTGGCCAGATTGCCCGAAGCTTCGACACGTTGATTGGGTTCCGATAGCAGGTGGACAAAAACCAACGTTAAGCGCGGGGACCTTTCACGAATCGCTTGCTGTCTTGCGTGATCGAACCCCGTCCGGCCCGCGACCGCGGAACGTCCGTTCTGTACTAAGGCTGGACGCGACGCCGAAACTTTGAAATCCTTTCGCGGCTGCACGTCGCCATTCGATACAATACTAAAGGCACAATTTTTTAGATATTCTGCTTTGCTATCTGATCAGCGATGTAATCCGCTTGACGGATCGCGAGCGCGACAATTGTGAGGGTCGGATTTTCCGCTGTACTGGTTGTGAACTGGCTGCCGTCCGAAATGAATAAATTTTCGATATCGTGAGTTTGCCCCCACTTGTTGCAAACTCCGTCCTCGGGCCGATGGCTTAGACGACAGGTGCCAAGATTATGCGCTGACGGGCTCGGTGGGGTCCGAATGATGCGGGTCGCACCGACGGCATCGTAAACCATGGCACCGCGTTTATAAGCATGGTTACGCATCGCAATGTCGTTTTCATGATCGTCAAAATGAACGTTCGGAATCGGCATGCCGAACTGATCTTTCTCAGTCGGGTGAAGTGTTACTCGGTTGGTTTCCCGCGGCATGTCTTCCCCTACAAGCCACATGCCGGCCACGTACGCGTAGGCTTCCATCGTACGCACGTATTCGGGGCCCCACCCTACAAAATCGAGGTTGTTAGCGAGTCTGCTAGCAAAGAACGACAGGCCAACGTGCAACGTCTGCATGTAGTAGCCACCGACGAATTCCCGATCCGGCCTATGAAATCGCTCATCCTTGATGCAGCCGGCCATTGTGTTCCCGCGATACATCCGTACAGGTTTTTCGAATACTGCCCATACCGCGCCACTCATATGACGCATGTAGTTTTTCCCCACTTGTCCCGAAGAGTTTGCTAAACCGTCTGGGTATGTGGAACTCGCGGAGTTGAGCAGGAGCCGAGGTGTCTCAATGGAGTTACCGGCAACACAGACAATGCGCGCCCGCTGCTTATGATGATTGCCCTCCCTGTCAGCATACTCGACCCCAGCGACCCTTCCGGATTTATCGTGTTCGATTCTTAAGACGTGACATTGCGGGCGAACCTCAAGGTTGCCGGTCGCCTCCCCTTTGGGAATTTCGGCGTTAAGCGTCGACCACTTCGCGTTCGAACGAATTCCCTGATAACAGAACCCGTCCTGAATCGTCGCTGGACGTCCGTCGCGCGGACGTGAATTGATAGCCATATTGCCGGTGGAACATTCCTTGTAACCAACCTTTTTCGCTCCTGCCGCCATGACAATCTGATTGTTGTCGGCGTCAAGTAGAGGAATTCCGTGGGTACCGGTTACTCCCAGCTTATCTTCCGCTTTGTCATAGTAAGGCTGAAGCTCGGCCAACGTTAGCGGCCAATTCAAAAGGTTCGTTCCCGCAATGTCGCCGTACACATCTTTGGCGCAGAATTCATGCTCTTGGACCCGCAGCGAGCACCCACCCCAATGGACCGTCGTGCCCCCAACGACTTTGCAAACATTCGCGGGAAAATTTGGAGAATCCTTAGCAATCCCCCAGGATCCCGAAGTGGTCCGTTTATCGAGCCAGGCCAACTGGGCGAACGATTGCCTCTCATCATCAATATGCTGCTCCCGTTCAATCCGAGGCCCCGCCTCAAGAATCAGTGTGCGAATCCCCTTTTGGGCTAATTCGTTTCCAAGCGTGCCACCTCCGGCGCCAGAACCGATTATCAGGACCAAGCTACCGTCATCCAGATCAAATGTTCGCGGCACAATTTTAAACCTCTTCTCTATTGATCCAGTCGATGTCGTTGAAACCGCGATGGAGATAGCCGCCTTGATCATTGGACGGACCTTCGTATCCGAAGAGGGGCCAGATTGCGGGATTACTGTAGAAGTAAACGACGAAGTCCGACCGCAGCGTTTGAAAGAAGGGAGTCTGTTCAGCTCGCTTGAGTGCCTCTAGTCTTGCCTCCTCCAGGAGGCCAATCCATGCGGAACCTGTCTGGCCGTTTAGAGCCTCGACTCCCGCGGAGAGAAAACGAGGCAAGTTTTGGTTTTGCTCGGCTTTTTCGTCGAGCTTTCGGACGACATGCTCGTAAAATTCGTCGGGAACGCCATTGTGCGGGAACATGATCCGATAGATGGAGACGAGTTGTTCGACGAGTTCAGGATGGAGGTAGCGGTACTTATAAACTTCAGAAGCCACCGAAGCAGGGTCGGTAACTCCGACTGGTGGGTTCATAGGGCTATTTCCTTTCCTTTTAAAAAACGAGGTCGTTGTTCTCGCAGGGAAACCTAGCAAAAGCGGCGATGGTTGTATTGAACCCGGATTATACGGAACGGACCCAGCTTGAACAGGGTAACTAGAGCTGTCAGAGAAAACTAGCCGGGCGTTGCCAATCGCATAAGCTGATGATCATTCGGTAGGCATCTCTTTGAAGTAAGCTTCAAGAGCGCTAAACGTCTTGTCGTCGAACTCTGGGTGAGGCGTCATATTGGAAGTCGGATTCAATGAACGTGGATCTGTTACCTTTTTTCTGAATTTATCCTTGGCATTCACAGCAGTCACGGCAAGCAGCGACCACGGGTTACCAGCCATTTTCCCGCCAACGTTACCAAGATTGTGGCAGGAACTACAGCTGCCGACCGCGATTTTTTGGCCTTTTACAACTTCTGGATCATTCCCGTTCTCTTTTGGCCCGAAACGGCCCAGCGACTGGCTGAAACTGGTCAACTCAAGGGAGACGACTCCGTACATGCTCCTTGGTTGTTCGACGTAGCCGTAGATTGTTTGCGCAGGGCCAAACGATGCGTGAACAACGCAGTAGGGGCCGAGCATGGTCCTGTCCTCCGACTGCGGCCAGTCATCGGGCACCTTGTCATCGAACTTCAGAAGAAGAATGGGGCGATGTTCGGCGACATAATCACGATCATAGTATTGTTTGTATCTATCGAGACGGTTCGCTCCGATCACATCAAGGGACGCGTCAGCGCCGAACGCCTCGAATAGATCGCTGATATAGATCCCAGTGTAGGTTGCCGGTGTGTTGGTGTTGGGATCGCGGTCGGTTCTAACAGTTACCGTTGGCAACGTGAGCAGCTGATCGTAGCTGTAATAAACGGTCTTTGCGCGATACCCCTGCGAATCAAGGGTGATCACTTCGAGATCCTGCCAGTCCTGACGTGTCTCCGACGCCTCAAGGGATACCGCATTTGATTTGCATGTGAAGAGCGCGAGGGCGACGAGCACTCTGGGCAACACTGGGCCGATAACCGACACCGCGAGGGTACCCAGTAAGCGCATCTTCATTGTTTCCTCGGAAGTTTGGATTGGTCATCGCTGAGCGACCTGCTTCGGGATTTCAGGCTCCAGGAACGTTCGCGTCGCGAGGGTCAGAGGGAATTCACATGGGGCATGGCAGTCTCTTCGAATCGGTTATTTGTTGTATAATTCTCGCGTCTAAACGGTCACATTACACTCCAACCAGCGCTTGCCGGGAGCCTCGACCCAGATCGGACACTTTTTCGCGTCGCCGTTCGTGCAGCCCGGCACGATTTGAGAGCGCTGAACTTCGCCCTTTAAATCGAACGGTAATCAGTGGACAAGAATTACGACCCCGTTGCCAGGGACGGCAATTACACTTTGGTGTTAACCGAATAGGTCTTTGGAGAGGATATCTCTGAATTGTTTAACAACCGGCACCTCCGGTTGAGCGGGCTGCTGACCGAATCCAGGCAAAACTGAGTCAAACCAGCCAGCTACTAGCCGACCGACAATCGCGCCAGCGCCGCCGGAACTCCAGATGAAATTATGGATGCCGAATTGAGAGCGCATTGATTGAGGAATAGACCAGCATCCAGAAAGACGCTCTAAAATCCGATGAGAGCGCGTTTTTAAAAGCTGCTCGCTAACCTTTGACGCCCTGTAGAAAAGACAGTTTAGAAGGCAAACGCTACATATGGCGTCGACCCTTCTGGCGCACCTGCAAGGATCACACACCGAGGGCAACGCGACGAGGATGTTTCGTTTAGCATCGTCACGAGGCGAGGCCTACAATGATAGTATGAGAATATTTCTTGCCGGTGCCTCCGGCGTGATTGGGCAGCGGCTGATTCCCCGGTTGGTTCAAGCCGGGCACATAGTCGGCGGCCTGACACGCTCGCCCAGCAAAATGGAGTTACTGAACCACCTCGGTGCCGAATCGATTCTTTGTAATGTCTTCGACCGGGAAGCACTTATCCAGGCGGTTCGTGACTTCAAACCGGACGTCTTGCTGAACGAGCTGACCGATCTTCCGGATGATGCGGCCAAGATCAGTGAACTCGCAGATTTGAACGCTCGCATCCGAACCGAGGGAACCCGGAATCTGATCGAAGCCGCGCGGCGGAGCGGATCGCCAAAAATCCTGGCTCAAAGCGTCGCCTGGCAATTACCTGATGGGCCCGATGCCCAGGCTGTCGCAGAACTGGAGCGTTCCGTTCTCGCCGAGGGCGGTGTTGTGCTGCGCTATGGACAGTTCTACGGGGCCGGCACCTATAACGAGCAGCAACTACCTCAGGAACCTCGGGTCCACATCGACCGAGCTGCCGACCGAACGGTGGAGGCCCTAGGGGAGCCGGTGGGCGTCGTCGTCATTGTCGACTGAGCGCGCCGGCGGAATTGCAGGGATCATCTATGAGTCTTGTGCAAGCGACTGTTCCGGTGCTCAACGTGCGACGATCGCAATGGGCTCGTTGCTGGGCTTCCCGGCGACCGAAGAATTCCACAATCTTTGGCCTTTCCGAAAATTCAGCGAGCGCTAGCTTGGCAAAAATCGATTCGTCGACCTCACGGATTGATCCACTTCTCGAAATGAGCCTCGAGGCGCTTGAGCATCTCTTTTTTGATGTCTTTGATATCGGTGAACGGCCCCAACGAGTGACATCGCAGTTCTTAGGTGTACCCTCAATCTCAACGATAAATTCTTCCACTAGCTCTCGCTGGTCCCGATATTTTTCCCGGAGATGCAGCTTGCAAATGTCCGCCGTTTGTTTCTGCCGGTTCTTGGTTCCTAAACCCATCTAGGTTCTCGAATCGTAACGGCAGCTCTTGTAGGAGGCAAATCAGAATTATCCGGCATTCGGAGATCTGGCCCATTTGTCGCCACTGGGACACGTCGCCGACCCTCGGTCCAGATGAATTACGGCCGCTCCGCACCCATGTACAATGACTTCACCCCGGCCGCTTAGCCTGCTTTGAAGTCCGAATCGTGTCTTCTCCTCTAGAAGGCGAATCTGAAACCGAAATTGGTCTGTACAAAGTTCTTCACTGAGGAATTTGAAATTATGTCGGCCGCCGCCGACCCAGTTATAGCCCGCCTCGCCAAGGATGCCGATATGCGGAGTAAATCGATACTCGAACCCACCTCCGACGTGCCCGAGTCCGCGATCGTTATCCACGTTCGCAGAAGCATTATTGAACTCTTGATTTAGCTCTGAAAAGCGTGTGTGTATCGTATTTCCTCCCCCACCGGTGAAAACACCGCCGCCGCCAAAAGTGTATGGCGCCAAATGAACACCTGCCAGAAGTTATCAAACGGGAGTTGCAGGACGAGGTCTCCTGTTAGTATCCCCGCCCCTCTACTGGATGAGCGAGATCTACTGAAACGGAATGAGTCATTTGGCCGAGCACTTTGCTTCCGCTTGCATCCCTTATTCATCATCTAGGTTATGCCCCGATTATGAAGGCTTTGATAGCCGATCGTGGAGCTAAAACGAAGCAAGGAGAAAGTATGAACAGGAAAAACGAACCACCCGTTCTCATTGACAATCCAACTACCCACAGATTTGCTGGCGAACGCACACAAATTTTACTCTCAGGCGAGCAGACGGATGGAGCATTTGCGATGTTGGCGGTCGATAAGTCTCCCGGCGCATCTACGCCCCGTCATCTTCATGAACGAGAAGAAGAAACGCTTTACGTAGTCGAAGGAACGGTAACCGCGATCGCTGACGACCGGGAATACAAAGTCTCCGCCGGTAGAGCGCTTTACCTGCCCAGGTGCGGAATTCATCAATTGATCAATCGAACCGATCGTCATGTAAAATATCTCCTTGTTTGTACGCCCGCGGGTTTCGAAAATTTCGTGACGGAAGCCGGAGAGCCATGGGACGAGGCCAAGGAGGGCAGCCCAATGACTGAGGAAGAAATTCAACGCTTACTCGCTGCAGCGCCACGGCACGCAATCACGATTTTGAAGTAGTGCACGCTTGACCTCGTTGGCTGCATGGCTCGGGTCGAGCTCCTACTCGAAAGCGCTGTCCATGCGCAGGTTGGAATACGTCAAGGCGATGTCGGCGGAATCGGATCTTTCCGTACGCAGGGCGGTTCTGCTCACGGCCGCGGCCGACGTACTTATGAGCCACTCGCCCGTCATGCCCGCCTTGCTATCCACGCGTCGCACACACTTGTTACATTTTTTCTGGAAACCTGGGATGTTCGTAAAAAGAAGGTGGTGGCATGAATAACGAATCATAATCGCCCCTTCGCCCGAACTGCGGCCGGTGTCGCTGTTCGCGCCAACACGAATCGTTTCGAATCTGTCGCGGTAAAGCCACTTTCGAGGCGGCTCAAGCTTGACTTAACGCGTAGAGCAGAGCTCTAGTTTAAGCATCGATCTCTCAACGCAAAACCTGCAGGAATTCTGCGCGGTCTTGAATGAATTCGCATTGCCTAGAGCAATTGTAGATTTCGAGCGCCATTGCTTTATCGCTTGGAACCAAAGATTTCTTGAGCAGACGGGCTACTCCGAAGCCGAAATCAAATCTGTCAAGCCGGAGGAATTGCTTGCATTCAGCGAGACTTGGTTTTCCCTCTCAAACGAGAAAGAGAGCCGGACAGTCGAATACATCTCCTGCGCTGCCAAGCGCCCTTTTGGCGCAGATGCCATACCGGGATACGTCGTCAGGTCCAAAAACAAAGTCGGTTACGTCATGCTAGAGATCGCGGAGTCTCCCTCGGCGCAATTTGAACAGGGCCGAATAGTTGGCCGAGAGGAAGAACGCAACCGAATCAGGACAGCCTTTCATGAGGAGGTCTCTTCCTCAATCATCGCAGCTCTCTTTCTGATTGAGATGGCCAAAAGTGAACTAGAAAAGGCCGGTTCACCGCAGGCTGAAGCCGTCTCAAAAGTATCGGACATTCTCACGGATGCGACCAAGAAAATAGCGGAGGTGATTGGAGATCCCGAGAGCGATTCAGAATAAATCGTCAGGCTCGATGGGTGAGCGGTCTCTCCATCGCTATCGCAGTGGGAAGACGCATTGCTGGGAATTGACCATCGAAACTCCCGCTTAACGGTGGAGCACAGTCAGAAGCGTTTCCACTAACTCCTCTACAGTAAAGGGCTTAGACAAGCATGCCCGGAAACCGGCACTGAGCATGCGCGCACGATCTGTGCGCGAGACCAAAGCGGTCATAGCGACAACGGGTACATTACCTCCGGCATCAGGTCCAAGAGCTCGAATATCATGCAGCAAATCGAAGCCGTCTCGATCAGGCATTGAAATGTCAGACAACACCAAATTCGGGCGGCTATTCTTGACCGCTTCTATGCCCTCAAATGCATTGCTCGCCGCCACGACGGTTGCGCCTAGGCGCTCCAAAAAGAGACCCAGATACGCTCGTGCGTCGTTATGATCTTCCACGATCACAATAGTGAGGTTGGAGAGACGGTTAGGCGACATGGGGCAAGCGCTATGAGGTCATTGTTCCCAGTTCGCATCGACTACACTCATCGGCTTCTCTTGATAGCCCAGAAGGGTTATTCTTCCGGTCCGAGGGTCCTCCATTTGTACCGTACCTATCAAAACCCTGTTATAATTGGTGTTCTACCACTGACCACCCGAAGAATGTTGAAATCACTGCTTGCTAAAGCAGCCAATGCTATCTCGGCCGATCTCGATCCGTAATCGCGCGGGCAATTTTTGAGGCGCCGATCACTTGGCCCGTTTCGTCTTTTATCGGAGAAATTGTCAGCGAAACGTAGACGTGGCGCCCCTCTTTAGTCATTCGAACCGTTTGGAAATGATCTCGGCGTTCGCCTCGCATAAGATGCGCCAGGATCTCGTCTTCCTCTCTCTGGCAATCTTGGGGGATAATTCTCCTGATCGAGCTGCCGATCATTTCATCGGCCGCGTAGCCGAAGATTCGTTCCGCTCCCTGGTTCCAGCTGGTGATCATTCCGTTCAGATCTTTGCTGATGATCGCATCGTCCGAGTTTTCAACGATCGCTGCTAAGCGGCGGGACATCAGATAGTATTCCCGCTGATCCGCATCGCTTTTTTGAATCTCGTCTCTCATCCGTTGAAGGGGATTAGTGATCCGCTCCTCAATGGCTTTCAATTCCGCTGCGCACGGATGGTTTTCCTTCTCCAATCGAGTTCGGATCAAGTCTAGTGAAAAGACGGCGGTCATAAACTCGGGCGCGAGATTCTCATGGACGACCAAATTCTGATCAACAAGAGCTGCCTGCCCAGCCATGGTGAGATCTTCGCCGAAAGCACGCACTTTGATCGTGAGTAATCGGCCGGATGTACTCTTCTCGTAGGAATTTGAATCTATTGTCACAATTTCTGATAGAGCAACGCTGGAGATTTCGTCGCAGCCTAGACCGATGACCCGCAGGAAGGACTTGTTTGCGACAATGAAGCGATCGGTTACGAGACTCCCTATTGCACGAGGCAAGCCGAACCTATCCAGGACCTTGCACGCCGATTTGATCGACTCGTACATCGGATATGACGCAGAAAGATCCTATCATAGTGCGTTCTTTGTAAATTCCAATTGCCGATTTCCCGGCCGCTATGGAATCGCCAGGAAACATTGCTTACTGATCGTCGATCTGCATGCGGGGGATCACAGGTCAATCGGTGTGCTTCTTCCGACAAGTAAAGGAGAGCAGCGAATGGTGTCACCCGAAGGACACAGCCATGAAAGGTGCTCGGGTTGCCTAGGGTTAAAGCCGGGACAGCAGATGGAACAACTCCAAGGGCGCCACCGGTTTCGTTAAATGGTAATCGAATCCGGCCTCGTGAGTCCTGGTCCGGTCCTGCTGGGTTCCATACCCAGATAAGGCGATGATAAAAGTCCTGCCCGTAGCGGGGAGTTTGCGGAATCGGCGAGCAATTTCGTAACCGTCAATTTCCGGCAATCCGATATCGAGGATTATAATCTCGGGGGAAAACTTCGGGGCAATCTCGAGCGCAGCGATCCCGGTGCGCGCGGTCGCGACCTCATAACCTCTGCTGCGCAAAATCGCCGCCATCATCGTGACGGAATCTTCGTGGTCGTCCACCACCAGGATGCGTCGGCGCGAGGCCGCCGGAACGGAGGTCGGTTCCCCCTCCTCGCGCGGCCCCTGCGCCTCCACAACTGGATCGAGCAAGACGGGAAGTTGCACAATGAACTCGCTACCTCGCCCTGTCCCTTCACTGTGTGCTTCGACGGTACCGCCATGGAGTTCAACGAGCTGTCGTACTAAGGTAAGCCCGATTCCTAACCCTCCGTGGCTCCGGTCCAACGAGCGATTTCCTTGAACGAATAAATCGAACACATGCGGTAGCACCTCCGGGTCGATGCCGATCCCTGTATCCCACACGCGCACCACAGCCTGTTTTGTTTGGTCTTCTAGCTTCGAAGCTTCTACGTAGAGCGAGATAACCGCGCCATTGTCGCTGAACTTGGATGCATTGTTAAGCAGGTTGCCGAATACCTGTTCCAGTCGGGTATCGTCAGCCTCAACATAGATCGATTGCTCCGGAATCGGAAAGTCCAAGGTTTGGCCTCGCACTTGCAGATGGCTACGGCTTAACTCCGCCGCCCCTTTCAATATCGATGCCAGCTCGACCCGGGTTTTTCGTAACTCGATTTTGTGTTGGGTGATTCGAGAAATATCGAGCAGATCATCGATCAGCCGCGTCAGGTGTTTGACCTGCCGCTGCGCAACTTTTCGGGCCTCTTCGATGTAATGCGCGTCAATGTCGGGACTGGCAATAATCTCTATCGCGTTGGCTAGAGGGGCTAACGGGTTACGAAGTTCGTGGGCCAACATGGCCAGAAACTCATCCTTATTCCGATTGGCGCGGGTTAACTCTTCGGTACGGCCAATCTCTTCGGCCTGGGCGACCAGAGCTGATTTTTGTTTTTCACGAACGGTAACGTCTTCGATAGCTAGCAAAATGAGAGGTTTCCGCTCTTCGTCCTGAGCTAAGCGGCGGGCATTCAACAACATGATTCGGCGTCCCAAGCCTTCAAATTCTTGCTCGATTAGATAATCGCTAAAGCTCTCATCCTTTTGCAGAATCTCCTGGAGACGCTGCCTCAAATCTGGATTATTCCACTGGCCGTGCCCGAGTTCGTAGAGCAAGCGATTCGCGGTAGTCTCTGGTACGAACTGAAACAGCTTGTAGAATGACCGGCTAGCAGCTTGTATCCGGAGCTCGGCATCGAGGACTAGGAGCGGCTCTCGCGTCGTTGCAACAATGTCTTCCGCCATGCGTTTCGCGCGCTTGATGCTGTCGATATCAATCAGCGTCAGGATAGCGCCGTCGATTTTATTCTCCATCGTCTTGTAGGGACGAATTCTTAGGGAAAACCAATGTCCCAAATGGTCACGGAATTCGCGTTCCACGGCAGCGACATTATCGATGGTTTGCTTCAGTAGCGATTCCAAGTCCGGCACCAGGGCACCCAATTGCAGATGCGCAATCGGCCGGCCCAGATCGGCAGCAGAAAGATTAAGCGTTTTTTCAGCCTGCTTAGTCAGCCGGCGTATCCTGAAATCGCGTCCTACCAGAACCAACGGGGTCTCGACATTGTCGAAGATGTTATTCAGGTCATTATTTAACAGATTTAATTCCAGATTCCGGTTGTTCAGTTCATCGTTGACTGTGACCAGTTCTTCGTTACTGGATTCAATCTCTTCTTTCGAAGTCTCGAGTTCTTCATTGACGCTCTGCAGCTCTTCGTTAGCGGATTGCACTTCTTCGTTGGCTGACTGCAAGTCTTCGTTGACGGCTTCTTGTCGTTCGATGAGGGCCTGATGCCGTTAATGGGGATAACTTCAACGGATACGCTACGAAAACCGCCGCTAACTTTTACCTGGAGGTTTTCTTCCCGGACCGGCGCTTTCTCGCTCGCGGCCTTGGTGATTGCTGCATGGACGCCGGGTAGAAGTCCCTCTCGCAACATTCGCAAAAGGTTTAGCGTTGCTCTACCGGCTCCGGCAGCGAGATAAGGACTGGTGTCACCGCGAAATTGGAGCACTTCCAGATTCGAAGAGATAAGGACGCTAGGCGGAGAATACCTAGCTAGAAGAATTCGGTCGCCCTCACGATCCAACTGAGTGCGGTCCAACTCGGCTGGCGGGATTTCAATTGGTTCAAAATCCGCCTGCACCAGCGATGGTCGCTGCAATCGGAACCCCGTGTCGGCGGATGCTGGACCAGGCCGCTTAACGTAAATTTTGTGTTTTGAATCTTTGACCTCAAATAATTCACGATAAGAGCCGATCGTCTCTGAGGCGCCTAACCAAAGAAAGCCACTAGAATTAAGCGCATAACGGAGAATTGGCATCAGGTATTGCTGCAGCACCGGTTCAAGATAAATCAACAAATTACGACAGCTGATGAGGTCAATGCGCGCGAACGGCGGATCAGTTAGCACGTTATGCTTCGAAAAGACACAAATCTCACGAATCGATTTGGTGATCCGGTATTTTCCGTCAACCTCATAAAAGAAACGGCGCAATCGTTCAGCTGAGATGTCCTGAGCGGCGTGTTTCGGGTACGCGCCAGTGCGGGCTTTCTGGATGCTTTCCTCATTTAAGTCAGTCGCAAAGATTTGGGCGGGTAGACGCAGGCCGGTGGATTCGGCAAATTCTGTCAATGCTATCGCGAGCGAATACGCTTCCTCGCCGGTTGAACAGCCCAGCGACCAGATCCGCACCGGTCTGTCAGGAGGCTTGTTTTTTACTAATTCAGGGAAAACTTCCGTTTTCAGTACCTCATAACTCTCCGGATCACGAAAGAACCTCGTGACATGGATGAGAATGTCCTGATAGAGGTCTTCTACCTCGTGCGGATGCCGCCTTAAATAATTCGCATAGTCAGCGAAGCGTTCGGTTTTGCGGAGCACCATCCGACGAGCGATTCGCCGGCGAAGCGTAGTAGGTTTATAGTTACTAAAGTCGATGCCGGTTGCAGCGTGCAGTATCTTAACCACGTCGCTCAGGTTATTGATCGCCTCTTCGGAACTCGGCGAAAGAGCCACCAACCTGGAACGCGCGATTCGGGTGATCTCGTGCCCGATTTCTATCGGCGAGAGCACAAAATCCACACAGCCGGAAGCAATGGCGCTTCGTGGCATGCTCTGATGCTGGGCTGAGACATCCTGGGCGAAAGTAATGCCGCCTTCAGCTTTAATCGCCTGTAGCCCGATCGTTCCATCCGTACCGGTGCCGGAAAGCACCACCGCGATCGCCAGATGTTTTCGGTCTTCCGCGAGCGAGTGTAAGAACAGATCAATCGGCCGATGTTGCCCATGCACTTCCCGCGGGGAGAGTTGGAGCTTCCCAGAAACGATTATCATGTCCCGCCCGGGAGGAATGACATAGATATGATTGGGTAGAACTGGGCGTTCATTCTGGCCTTCGGTCACCGGAAGTCGGGTAGCGCGAGACAGAATTTCGACCAAGCTGCTTGGGTGATTTGGCGCCAGGTGCTGGATTAAAACGAAAGCCATCCCGGTATCCGCCTCTACGCCTTCCAGGAATTGGGTGAACGCGTCTAAACCGCCTGCCGAGGCTCCGATCCCGACCACTGGAAACTCCAAGCTCGTCTCAAAGGTGCCCTCGCGACTCGGAATAGTTTGCTGGTCCGACTCAGTTTGGCGACGCGTCGTTCCATGCCTTCGCGGCTTTCGGGGAGTCATAACGCATTTATTACCACTAAGGAGAAAAGACTTTCTCCCCGTCGACCCCAAAGCGATCTCTCCTTCCTCTTTCTCCTAGGCGCACCCAGGTTCGCCTAATACCACCTGTTTCCATGTGTTTGGCCATCGCCAGATGTACTTCCGCCCCCGCGGAGGCCTCTCCAGCGCAAGAGTACCGTCTGCGGCTTAAAGTAGCCGGCGCCCACTCTCTCGCCAAACCTCCGGGGGCCCGTCTATTTAAATCCTCAACCCGTCT
>Ga0206819_10274_pt1 | contig 16218 bp, 10 predicted proteins | sample Alteio_BWOrgCont_87_FD_152855 | JGI IMG/M metagenome (GOLD analysis project Ga0206819, IMG submission 152855) | Enriched cells from forest soil in Barre Woods Harvard Forest LTER site, Petersham, Massachusetts, United States -... | ecosystem: Environmental > Terrestrial > Soil > Temperate forest >... | reverse complement strand
CAGAATTCTATCGAAGGATGGGAATATTTAGGGGCATGAGAGGAAAAATGAACGGAGCATATGAGGCGTTTGCTGAAGCACTTAAAATCAATAAGCAGAACGACAGATTCTTCGAGGCTTTGGTACTTTTTTGGTGGGGATTCTTTTTAGAGCAACATAAACAGCATGATTTAGCGGCAGAAAAATTGCATAGCGGATTCAAGGTTGCCAGTCGGCTGCCAGCCGAAAAGAGGGGTACTCTGCTTGCTGATATTTCTGAATTAGCCTCAGCTGCGGAATTTGCCCTCGGCAAATATAGGGTTGCGGACAATCTTAAGAAATGTTCTATAGATGAGATACAAGTTCAAAAGAAACTAAAAACGAAATTGGGACCAGATTTTTTCGGCAGATTATAAGATTGAACTTTGTTTATAAGTCAGTATATATAAAAAATTGGTCGCTAGGAAAACCGAGTTGATTGCCGGCTTCATCCAATGCTCGTAATTGTGCTCTGTATATTGTTTTTTTGGCAGGAAACTCAGATCGACTAAGAGAAAATTGTCCCCAGGAGGATGAAGCGCTTTTTTTAAGGAAAATAATTTTGCTATTGTCTTTTGAATTGAGGAATGTGAAAAATTTTGAATTGGGAACAATCTCTAATACAATTTGCTTGCAACCATTAATTGAACGCGCATCATATCTTATATGTTGTAAAGTTTGATATCTATCTAATTTGATTCTATCTGGTGGATAGTCAGTGGTTGACTGTAAGTGGACTGACGGCATCAAGTCTTTAATATCGGGTAGCCATATCTTTTTGATGTTAATGTTACAATCCGCAGGTAATACAACTCTTATACTATGGCATCTACCACCCATTGTCCAAGCAGGTAAATTACGCAACGGAAAAATAATTTCTTGTTCTTGTTTAGTGGCTTTTACAGCCGCATAGCAGCAATCATAAACAAAATAATCACCAAAATATTCTTTAGAATATTTTCTCGCAATATCATTCACAAAGAACAATTGAGCTCCCCGGAAAGATCCAAGATTTTCAGGCTGACTCAATTGCAGTTTTAAAGCCAAAAAGTTGATTTGCCAACAGGGCAATTCTTTTAAATCAAGCTCTATAATAGTATATTTGCTGTTACTTTTATGTGATACTATATCTAGTGTTCCATCCATTAACCAGTGTACATCGGGCTGTGATATATGAGGAAAAGATGGTGTGCGGATAGTTTGTCTTAAGCTAATATCTTGCCAATCCTTGTTTATCTGATCCTGAGAAAAAGACATGACAGGTTTTAGAACCTCTAATTCCGAGTCCCAATAAAGCAGATGTATTTGTTGCTGCTTCTCCTCAATAGCTTGCTTGAGAAAACCAATACTTGTATATTGATCGTCGGAGCCAATCCAAGAGCAATTAAGTCGGTTTTTATCTAGCATTGGTCTGTTCATCATCCCATTAAGGAAGTGTCCTAGCGGGATATAAATCCCATTAGACAATTTGGGTAATCCAACTGCATAAACCAGAGGGTCTCCTGGGATATTTTGATAATAAGCTCTAAAGGATTGAACAATTTTATTTGATACATGTCCTGCTTGAGCAAAAGCCAGATTATTTGCGTAGAGCATTGCTACAGCAAATCCAAAAAAGCTCAATGTTATAGCGCGAGATACAAAGGAAAATTGCTTTCCCGCACAAAAGTACGCTATTCCATACGTTAAGAGCATGCAAATGGGTACAGAAGCTAAATAGATGATTCTCTGTCCGCAAGGATAATCCAGAGAAGTTGCAAATACCTTATAAACGGGAGCCAGACACAACAAGAACCATATGATGAGGAAGTATATTACTTTTCGCTTATCCCTGTTTATCTTGATAGTGGCAATTATAGTGAGCAAAATAATGATAGATAAAACTATATGCCATGATCTGTAAATAAGGAGATGCGTTCCAATAATAAAGGGGTTAATAGGAACAAAAATTGTGTACAGCCCTTTTAGCCATCCTGAGATAGATAGTGGGTTACACATATTGTCCGGATAGCCGCCTATAAAGTCACCGAGAAGTAGTTTTCGAAGACAGAAATATAAGATGCAAATTAGCCAATATGGCAACGTAGTCGTAATTGCCATATGCAATTGTGTGCCTGCATTGATGGAATCAGAACCAATTTTTTGTGTATTTCTATCTGAGCATCTTTGGACGAAGAATTCATAAGCAAGAATGGTGGGTGGCAAGGCAACAGCCATTTCCTTAGTTAAGAAAGCAAGAAGGGCGCTCACAATACTGAAAATCAAGAAAGATTGTTTTGATTTGTTGCGCCACTGAATGTAACACCAGAGACTGACCAGACTGAATAAAGTTACCCAAAGATCTGAACCATCGGCAATCCAGTTAACCGACTCACTATGCGATGGAAATAGAACGAAGAAAATAGCTGAAAATAGGGCCCAAACTATTGATTGTCGGATTGATAAAGAAGATTCTTCATTTGATGTTTTGTCGAATGCCAACACAATTAGAGCTACCATTAAGCCAGATGCTAACTCAATTACTAGATTTACTAAGCGCAAATAAAGGCCGTTAAGACCTAAAAATTTACATTCCCAAAAAAGTATACTGGCAAAAACTGGGCGATAAAATAGGAATGAGTCAGTGGTTGGTATACGATCTCTGCATTCTATCCATGGTGTCCAATATGTTTTTAATAGCATATTTGGGCATTCTAAAGCGCCGTTCATCCACGTCATTTGATAAAAGTCATCTGCGATAAAAAAGTTAAATAGAGTTGGACGATAGACAATTATAAAAGTAATTAACGCGAGCGCAATTGTGGAAACATAGAGCCAATGTTTTTTCAAATATTTCAATTGATCTTTCTCCGCAAAGGTTCGGTCTAGTATGACTCAATTGTGGGTTTGAGGCTTTACGATATCTTGAGGTTCCAGGTGGTTATGATTCTTATTCTTATTCATTCTCAGTATCACTCGGTAGGTCTGCTAATGTGAGATAGCATATCTTGCTATCGAACAGACAATCTAAGGTATACTTGTATACCGTTTCGTTACGAATGCCTATGCCAGCAATTGGTAAAAGTAAGTCATGAAAATAAAGACTGTTCACATATTGACAGAAACATCCTCTGGTTCGAGCTTGAATCGTTCATCCAAGTTAAATATTTTGGGCACTATGCTATGGGCGCTTGTAATATTTATTCTAGTTAATATCGTCTTATCTTTTGCTGACTACACACATGAACAGCATACAGGCGCTTATATAAGTTGTGACTGTTTAACTAGTACCTATAAAACTGCCAAACCGACACCAGATATCGTGTTGTTTGGGTCTTCAGTAATGCGAAAACCATTTTTTCTAGCTGACTGTCAGCACACCAATTATATTACTGATTATGATCATTACTGTTGGAGTCAAACTCTACAAAACATTTTAAGGCATAACGGATTGGAAGGCAGTAAAGTTTTCAATTTTGCAATTGATGGAGAGATGGTATCAGACGCTTTTCTAATTAATAGCAAACTTTTGCAGGGACCGAAGACTCCGAAATGGATTGTTTATGGAATAACCCCCAGAGACTTAATTGATAATCTTTTTAGCAATGAAACCAGGACACCAATTTTTGATCGTCTCTTTACGATCAAAGACGTTTGGTCGAGCCAATCGCCTTTGGCGATAGGTATAAGTGAAAAGTTAAATCTCCTAATGGAGAAAAGCTGTTTTCTTTATGATAAGCGGAAACAAATACAAAATATGTTTGTCAGTATTTACACTGATATCAAAGAACAAGGATTTCCAAAAACTATTTCGAAATTGATTAAACCTCAATCGAACGGCGAGCCCTATAAACCACTTACCGATCAAGAAGCATGGGAAAAAAGTATTGAAGAATATCATAAACGATATTCAACTTTTAATAAGATGCAGTTTGATAAACAAAGTGTTTTACTAACAAAATTTTGTGAAGAGTCGAGACGAAAAGGAATTAATATTCTCCTTGTAAACATGCCTCTGACGAAAGAGAATATTGATTTGTTGCCGAAAGGAGTTTATAGGGCGTACTCTGATGCGATTGTCAAAGCCGGACAACTACCTGGCGTAAATCTGCTCGATTTGCAGAATTTAAATGAATTCCCAAAAGCTGCATATTGTGATACTGCTCATCTAAATCAACAAGGTGCTCACCGTCTTGAGATGATCATATCTGATAATTTAGTAAGTCTTGATAAACAGCTAACTAATTCACCGAAGATGGAATTGATTAACGATCAATACATGACAAAAACCGTAGCAAACAAACAGCTAAACTCGAATAGAAAAATAGGAATAGTCGATGGACTTGCTAGTTGGTGGTTAACTAAGGCGTATTATGCTGATTCAAAAGCACCAGAAGTTGTTATTCTTGGTGATTCTAGATTTGGAGCTCTCTACGGTGCGGATGCTTATGTTTATAATAAAACAATAGATATTACTGGTGATCATCGCTGTCATGTTCTTGAACGGGACGTTCATGGTTTGTTAGAAAAGGACTGGCGAGTTTTTGTTGGTGCCCTTCCGCGAGTTTCTATCTTGGATCTACTAACTATGAGTCAATCTTTATTCTCTAGCGAATACAAACCGAAAATTGTTGTTCTAGGCTTTTCCCCGGAAGATTTTGTAGAACAAAGTGACCATTCAACTCAGCGTTCTGAAGCCAGTGCTTTCTTTTCTGAATATGGAGGGCATGATAGCGCGCTTGCAGCAAATAATGCACTTACAAAAATGCAAACAAGAGAATATAGTTTTAAAAGAGATGCTGCCGATTATATAAAAGGATCTTCCCCTTTACTGTTGGGCAAGCCGTTTGAACGTTTATGTCCTGGGGAGATTAGTATAAACTCTGGTGACGGATATGCTTTTTATGATGACACAGACGAATATCGAAAGATTTATACAAAGCCGTTTACTGGTCAACTCAAATCCCACTTGCAAAAATTTGATTTGCTATTATCTTATCTAGCTAGACAAAACATTAAAGTGGTAGCTTTCGACTTACCCTTATATAGCAGGCATAAACAGTTGTTAACTAATAATTTGTGTCGGGCGTATGTTCAAGGGGTAATGGAAGTATGCAGAAAAAACAACGCTGACTATATTGATTTAGTAAATGATTGGCAAGCATTCAACGACAAAGATTTTATAGATTCCACTCATCTCAATTTGCCAGGTGGATTGAAATTAACTCGGCCAATAGCATTCTTTGTAGCAAATAAATTTCATTGGAAAACGTTTGACCAGATTTACAAGTCGGGGTGTGCAGGAAAAGTGTTATAAGCACCCCACCATTTTATGAGCGCGGGTGCGGCATTGAATTGCATGAAACGAAATGTGGTCAATTGAATTTTCTTTTTTTCTTTCATTCATGACAACCAGCTGCTGGCATAGCTAAATTCACCCATTATTGAGACAATATTACCGAGAAGCCTTTGGTTGATTTAAGCGTGAAGACAGTTCCTCAAAAAATTAGTATTGTTTTTTTTCTGCTTGTAATATGGTTGATTGTATGCGGGATACTTGTTTATCGTATAAATACTTATGGAGCGTTTGCTTCGTTGTGTAGTGCAAAAACTCTAGAATATATAGAAAAAGTTGGCAAAGCTCAACCGGGCAGCATCAGACTGAATCAGTCATATAGCCAGTGGGCATTAGCTCTTAATTTGACAGATCCTTCAAATTACATAAAAACCGGATTAGGTTTTGCAGAAGGTAAAGGGATTAGTCAAAAAAACATCAGCCCAGAAGATCCCAATAGCAAAAATTATTTGGCTTATTATTTTCAAGCGCCGGGCACTCCTGCTGTTATTGGGACAATGATCAAAATATTTGGTGAGAAAAGCGTTGTTCCATATTTTATTTTGATATCCACCCTGCATTTTATAACTGCCCTTTTAGTCTGCGTTTTAGCTAGCAGATTCATTGAAGGAAGTGCTTATATTTTTGGTGTTGGTTTGCTTAGTTTATTATGTTTACCGGCCTTAGATTATAATTTCGATTCAGGTCTGTTTTCATCTGAGCCTCTGGTGGCACCATTTGTGGTGGCCAGTTTAATTGCATTGTCTGATTTTTGGAGCAGTATTAGAGGTAAATCGCCCTCTTATAAACATACTTGTTTAACAGCTTTGGGGTTTGGTAGTGCTTTAGGGTGTGCAAGTTATTTCAGAGATGTTTATGCAACTTTTGCTTGCTTTTGTTTTATTGGTCTTGTTTTGAGTGGGATAATACAAAGAAAACGATTTAAGCATATTCTGCTTTTTGTGCTTATAGGCAGTATCGTCGTAGCTGCTATTCAATACCCTTGGGAAAAACGTAATCAAAAATATTTGGGCGAATTTACTATGGCTGGTTCAAGTTATTGCGGTTTTAGCCGGTGGCATCAAATATGGGATGATTATAGGGAATCTTCTAAGTGGAGTTGGGATGCCGGTGTAGGGCTTGGTAATTATTTGGCTCCTGAAAAATCAAAAGAAGTACTAGACTTGCTGGATAAAGACAAACAAGCAGGTAATAAATATGCTTGGCGGTGCTATATAGAGGCTATCTGCAGAAAGCCGTGGCAAGCTATAACCTATAAGCTGGGTGTATACGATACTCTGTGGTTTGGACAAAGAAGTCATTGGTATATTTATGCTTGGTGTTTGTTATCCACGCTGTGCTTTTTTACTTTTTTGTGGTTGACACGGTTTCGATTTGTACCAGAATTATGGTTGTTTCCTCTGTTTCTTCTGTGCATTTCTCCGTTTATGCATTATGAACATAGATATGCGCAGCCGTTCTTTTTCTTTATTACTCCTATTACAGTTATGTGTGTAATAAAGTATTGGCGTGAAAAAGTTACTTGAATGTTTGTTCGGGTGTGTATTTGCGCTCAAGTAGATTTCCTTGCGCGTCTTGTACGAAATAACGCGGAGCGTTGGTTCCGTCAGGATATTTTGCGTATTCACTGAACTTTTTAAGAGGTTGGTTGTCTGCTGGATCGCGGGTTTTTGCTTGATTGATTGTCGGAGTTTTGTTGTTTTTTATCTCTTCCCGATTGTCCTTTTGTACAATAAATTCGAATTGTCGATTGTTTTTTTGATATATAATTTCTCTCTCTTTATGGATTTTTGAAAGCATATTTTGGGGAGAGGAAAGTTCGCGACTTGCTTCACTCTGTAATTTGTTTTCAGGTAAATTTTGTGATGAATCGTCAAATTTTGCTGATTCAGCTTTTAATTCTGGTTTTGGTTCTGGGGGTGCGTTATGGCTGGCATGATTAGACATTTATTTTTCCTCGTTCAGGCATATTAATTTCTAAAATTTTGCCCCCTTTGCTAAGGACAGTTTTTCCACTTGGATATCTTTCAAATGTATTGGCTGCCATGGTTTCAGTTAATTTGTGACGAGCAACAATTTCTTGGTATTCAGTTGCCTCTGGTAGGGCACAGCTAAACCCAAAATATTGACTGCCATCGCGTCCTATTTTGATGTAGCAGTATTCTATAGTGCCGTCTTCTAATAAAATGGCTGCCTCAGAATATTCTGGCATTTCGTCCAAAAGATCAAAATAACTCAATGGCAAAGCATTTATTAGCAATTCATCCGATTGCTTAGAAGTTTTACTCGCAAGCAGGGTATTGTCCATTAGATTAGTGGGTCCATCAATTAGCGTTGTCATTTTCCTATCTCCACTTTTGAAGTATTTATAGTAAGGACCATTTGTCCTATTGGGGCAGGTTTTATATATAGGACAAATGGTCTCTTCGAACGTGCTGGATAGTTTAAGCAAGTTCCGTGACAAAGTTGTGGCAAAAAATTGAATTTTCCAAGCTTAGAATTAAATTGCTGTGTAAAATAACAGCAGTCGGCTTTCTGAGGAATATTAATTTGTACCGGAATCAATTTGGTTTCCAGGCTATTTTGAAAAAACAGATAAAAAATCTATTTTTGTCAGCAGTCTGGTGTTTTATTGTTTTAGGCTTGTTGGCATTCTTTACCACAAATGCAAATAATAGAGCTTGCGCTAAGACAGGCAAGGGTGAAGAAGGTTGGGTGATAAGGCAAAACAGTAATTTTGCTGGTACAGTATTTTCGGATCTTACTGACCATGCTTTGAAAATGCATATTGGCAGATTAGGCTTGACTATTATTACCAAAGCTCCTGCATGGAATGCCCTTATTTTTAATGAAAATACAAAAAAATATGTTGATTTGCCGTATAAACGTTGGCAACAAAGATTTATTTTCAGTGATAAAAGCAATTATAGAGATAGTAGTGGGAAACTTTCTTTGTTAGCTCGCAACACCGGTAAAATGAACGAAGTTGACCATTTTAAGACATATGAATGTTTGGTAATTAAAAAAGGGGATGTTAGCAAAAATATTCCTGAAGAAAAAATTTCTCAATTATGGATCGCGTCTGACATAAAAGCTCCCCCACAAATAGCCCAAATATTTTGCAGTCATTTAGCTATACCGGCCCAAAAGGGGATTCCCCTTAAAGCCAGTCGATGCGTGAATGGGAAAATGATTTCTGCGCTAGAAACACTGTCTGTTGAGAGACGTTTTATTCCTGCTTCTACTTTTGAGTCATTACCTAACTATAAAAAAGTAAAAGATGAGCTTGAACTGGTCATGAGTGAATCGACAAATGAAGCTATGGAAGATCTGCTTGACGTACCCACTAGTCATAATGAGTCTCACTCAGGTAAGAAAAAATGATTGATGCTGCCGACATGGCTGGACGAGAAATTATTGATGAGAAAAGACAGTTAAGAGTACTTGAGTGGCTTCCTCTTTTAGGCGTACTTATATTAGTGGCATTTATTTATTCGCCGGTTGTTATTAATGCCTTTAATGGCGATGATTTTGTGCATCTTACCTGGCTTGCTCAGGCGGTACATCAACCAGAACTGGTTTGGCGTAATTTTCATAGTGCCTGGCTTGATATTACAACAGCAAAATTCTATAGACCGCTAATTTCATTATTTATGCTTGCGGACTATATTGTTTGGAAAGGCAATGGGATTGGCTTTCATCTTACCAATTTATTGTCTCATCTAATAAATGTTTGTTTTTTGTGGCTTATTTTAAGGCAATTAGTGAGGCGAAATGATAGCCAACAAAATTATATATGGTGCATTGCCTCAGCTGCTTTATTTGGTCTTTATCCTTTGCACCCTGAGGCTGTTTCCTGGATAACTGGCAGAGTGGATACTTTTGTCACTTTATTTTCTCTTGCTAGTATTTTTTGTTATATCCATTGGCAGGGAACCAGACAAAAGAAAAGTTTATTATCAAATCAATGGCTTTATTTTAGTCTTATTTCTATGGGACTCGCTTTACTATGCAAAGAAATGGCTATTATCTTGCCGGCAGTGTTTTGTGTCTATGAACTTGCTATGGCTGAAAAAGCGGAAAATAGTGGACAAACTATTTGGAGTAAATTGTTTTTGGTTGGGATTAAAACAAGCCCTTTTTGGCTACTTCTCTTTGTTTATTTTGTAGTGCGTTATTTTGCATTAGGCACACTTGTGGGAGGTTATGATAATACATTCCTGTCATTAGATAATTGGCGGTCCTTGCTTAGTAATTGGAGGCGGTCAGTTTATTTTTTATGTTTTCCTTTTAATGAGGATCTGCTGGATAAACATAGCCCAATTATATTTTTATGGGGATTTTTATTGCTGAGCAATGCGATATTAATTATCAAGCAGGTTTTTTGGGAAAGAAAGAATCTATCTACTTTCTTTTTTCTTTTCGGCTGGTTGGTATTGTCTTTAGTACCGGTATATAAGCTGTTTAATATTTCTTATGATCTGCAAGGCAGCAGGCTGGCTTATTTGGCTACTGTTCCTTTGTGTGCATTGTTTTGTTTTGGTTATGCCGGGTGCTTGGGTAGCGGTAATAGAATTAACTACTGGAGGCTCACGGCATTGATTATACTGCTATCAGCTGCCGGCGCTGGCTTGCTAGTGAATAATTCTGCGTGGCTAAAGGCGGAATTAGCTTCTCAAGCAATAGTTGGCGGGCTGAATGATTTATGCAAAACAACACCAAAAAATTCTGTCACATATATTGTTGGTTTACCTGATCAAATCAATGGTGCATATGTTTGTCGTAATGCTCTTGATGGTATGAGTAGGTACCCACAGATTAGTGAAGATATTGGCAATTGTTTTAATCTAGACGAAATAAATCATGTATTTCCTTTTGGTTATGCTCGTCAGACTATGGCCGGTGCATATGCCTATAAGCAGCCTTGTCAATTTCTGGTTTGGGATGGAGTACAGCAGAAGCTGAAAAGTTTTGTGCTGCCACCAAAACAATCAACTAAACTATTAGAGATTGATTTAGAAAAGGATATTTCTATTGGTAATTCAGAAATAATGGTGAATTTGCGGGGCAAACCTTGTTTTGATATTGATTGTATAAAGGTTAATGCAGGATTAATTCAAGGGAATGAGAAAAAAGGAAAATTACCAAATTGCAGTCTTTTTTATACAAATGATCTTTGTCATCTATTCGATAATAGACACCGACTGGACGTTGTATGTAAGGCAAATGTGGGGGAACAACAGTTGATTTTTCCTTTGCATGGTCAGGCTGATTGGGCTATGGGAGGCAAAGGATTCAATTTAAAACTTGTTCTACCAAAGGAATATCCATTAACAGTTAAGAGTATTGCTATAGAGCCAATCGATAAAGTAATGCCTGTTCTTACTTTTCAACCTAATGCTAATCAGAGTGTACTTGGATTTATAGAAATGAATAAAAGTTATCCTTCGTGTCAGTTAAATTATGATGGCAGCAAAGTTATTGGGGCGAAAGAGATTATGCTTGAATCTACGGCTCCAGATCAGACTTTTGCTGTGGCAAATGATGTTAAAGTATCCTCACCGCTAAGAAAATTAACTGGTTTGACAGGTCTGCTATTATTGAATAAGAAAGATTTTTCTGTCCCTGGCATTTATGAAATAAGGGTAAGAGCATTTGCTAATAATCAGGAACCGGTTGGTATTGCTGGAGATCATATTGTTGTGACGGTAAAATAAAGTACTGAATTAATGGAAGAGAATATGAGCAAAGATGTATCGAAAAAAGAAGAAAGCAAGCAATCATTTTCTCAGGAAAAAAATGAGAACGAATCTTTAATAGCCAAAGGAAAAGGTATTTGGCCATTGATTATTTCAGTATTTCTTGTTGTTATTTACAACTTGATTTCGGTAACTATGCTGCTTATCTCTCACAAGTTTGGAAGACTTTAAGAGCGCTTAAGACTTGGTGGACTCATTGCCCCATGATTTTGGCACAGGTCTATTAAAATCTGTATTGAAAGAAGTAACTGGTTTTCTGGCAACAGGATTAGTTTGACCAGAACTAGAGTCAACAGAGTTATTTGGAAGTTGACTAGTTATAGAAGCACTGTTTGCTCCCATCTGTTGAGGATCACTTGTTGCCATGCCCTGTACTATTTGTTTAATTGAAGGTGTGCCTGGAGCAAATGGAAATGGAGGCGGAGCTGCAGCAGCCTGCTGTTTAGATTGATTACGATTTTGGCCAACAAGTGCTGCTGATGTTTCGAGTTCTACGCGCTGTTCTGAACCGCCAGATGCTTTACGCACAGGAATCGAGTTTGGAAGAGGTTGATTAGCAGAAATCTCGCCACCGGCGGTGTCAACAGAAGAAGCTGGCTGCCCAAGGAAAGCACCACAATTGGTGCAGAACTTTTTATTAGTAGCTGGTTGCTTGCAGGCAGGGCATATACGGTGAGTTAAATTGTCTTCTATATGTTTAGGAGTAGTTACTGAATTAGTACTGGCTCCGTCTGTGAGTGCGCCGGCAACAGGTTCAGTAATTACGTTTATATTGTCAGGTATGCCACTGGTTAATTCGTCCGCGAGCTTACCTACAGCAGTGGTAGAGGCACTTGGTGCGCTAGCCGCTATGTTTTCTGCTGTGTTAGCTTCAGCTGGTGCTGGTCTCCAACTGGCGCTTTGGGTTAAATTAGACTGCCAGGGTACATGAGTTGGAGGAGCAGGCACAGCAGAACCGGTGCCGTCGCCAGAAGGCGGTCCAGAGCGACTGGAAACATTGTGTAATAAGTGCAAGCGAGCAATTTCTTCAATACCTCTTAAGTCGACCATTAATGGTTTTACTTCACCAAATTCTGGATCACCAGCAGGGGAGAGATAAACAAGAGCATGTTGTTTTTCCATACGCTTGATAGCATCTGAGTCAACCCTTGCTACTACTTGTTGAGAGTGAATTCTATTCCAACTAGTTGGAAATACACCAAAACCATTTGCCTGGAAGTGATCTGATAAACCAGGAACAATTACTGCTTGCTTACCAATTTCATCCGAGAAGAAGCGAGCTGTGGTTTCGTCAGCGTTGTGTAAGCAAACACGCACAGCAGCGTTTGAGAATATAGTTCTAAGTTCAGAAGAACCTGAGCTAGAAGGATTAGAAGACGTAGTATTAGTAGCGATCTGGCTGACGTTTTGTAAAATAACAGTCAAACCACCATTTGCACCACGGACAATAGCTGACAATCTGCCGGCTGTGTCTAAGTTTAAAGTTTGATATTCATCAAAGAATGCAAATAAGGGGAGAACTGATACAGTACCGTATCTGGTGTGCAAGGCTTGTTGCAGTTGATAGACAAAGCAAGAGGCTAATGATTCAGCATCTGGTCCTAATGCTGCTGGGGCACCAAATATCAAAACAGTGGGTTTATGCATTGAAGCTTGAATGTCTACGTTTGAATGTTCGGTTACATTGAGGATGCTTTGGTTTTTAAACATGCGCAAGCGACCACGAACACCTTGAATGTTTTTGTCCCAATCAGTGTCTGTACGAATAATAGAAGACAAAGTCTGAGTAAGTTCACTTAGTTCAGCTGGGTCAACTTCTGGATTGTCTTTCAATCTTCGCAATGATTCAACAATATTGCGACGGTTATTAACTAGTTTCATTAATCCACGTGGATTACAGGGTAGCGTGGTTACTTCCGACACATAGCCATCTGAATCTTCGCCGGCTACTTGGACAGCACCCCATTTAAGTAATTGTGTTAAACCGTTAATATAGCCATGGTCACGTTCTGCCCAGTGTTGTTCTTCTGGAGCAAGCATATTTATGTCTTGCACTATTGAAGAAGCAAAAACGGTTGGAGGAAGATCAAGTGGATTCCAATGCACTGATTCTAGAGTGTCTAATGGATTGAAATAAAGAGTATTAAATCCTGCTGCAGTAGCTTCTGGCAAAACGGTGTATTTGAAACCTTCACGTTTTTCATCTAAGTTTGGATCATTCGCTTTAGCTTCTAAGGCAATGATTACACAAGGCTTAGCAAGCAAAGCTTTCATGATAGCGCGCATCAAAGTTGTTTTACCTGAACCAGATGGGGCTACGATAAACATGTTTTTGTTTGGCAGGCGACCAAGAGGAATAGTTATAGGCAAATGGGTACGAGCAAGAAAACCAAATGGCAATACAACACCGTCTGCTTCAGTCCAGGTAGCATTCGGATTACGTTTACCTAAGCGTCCATGACGTCTTAAGTTAGGCGGACAAAGATAAGACTTTTCATAGTCTCTTGGAGACATAAGTCCTGAGGGGGGATTGAATGTGCGAATAGTTTGCCATGGGAAAAGTCGTTTTTTGTGAGCGGCGGCAATACTTAAGGCAACTAAAAGCAAGGTTGGCAATAAGATAGCAATAGAAGTGGCATCCAAAAATCCGTGTGGTTTATATTGAACATTAGGAGAGCCAATTATATGACCAGGCATGCCTTCTAGTCGCAAGTTCTTACCTTGCATAGGTGTACCGGCTGTAGGTGATATACCAACACCAAGAGGCAAAGCTGGACGAGGAAGATTACTGGTAGCTGGACTTTCAGATTGAGGACTAGGAGCAGTGGCAATACTAATGGGCGCAGAAACCGGTGTGCTGCCAGGAGAAAGAATCTGAGCACCAGGTTGAATGAGCGGATTATCACCAGAATTGAATGCTGGTTGTGGCGGCGCCATGGTTACTGCGGGAGCATTTGTATAATTAGCGCCATTTGGTGGCAAATAACCATATTGAGGCATCTGAGTTGGATGCATACTGCGGCTATTATCCGGTGGTACTAATACCTGATGTCCGTTTCTAGTTTGATAGGCATACATTCCAGAAGGTTGTGCTTGAGAAACAAAAGGAGCAGCAGCATATGTGCCAGCATTAGAAAATGCAGGTTGATTTGAATAACCTGGTGTATAACCACCTTGCAGTGTTTGCATACGACGTTCATATTCTTGAGCACTGATTACTTCGCCAGTATCCGAGTTACTGAAGCGAGCAATCACTCCTCTTTCATTAATTTGTGGTCTCCAGCCCATTTCCTTACTCCTTAGCTCTTGCCACCTTCACTAATACCGGCTATACGCAAACCGTCTGCTGTATTTTTTACCAGATATTCTAGTTTGACGGAGCGTTTTTTAGCACCCTTATTTGGGATAGTCAGTATTTGTTTGCCTTCTACAGTAATGACTACAGAACCATCGGGTTGATTATTGCCAGCTGCAACGCGGCTGGCGCTAAAAGTGCTTTTGATACCAGAAGCATCAATTTGTTGAGCAATTTGTGATGTCCAGACACTTTCTCTATACGCTTTCGCACAGTCATCAGTCATATATTCTATAGCTTTTTCTTGACTGTCACTAGCTGTACCAGCACTTAAGTCCCAGGCTAATGGTAGCCAGTCTTGAACTAAATTTAAAGCATCTAATGGATTAGTCAGGGAGGCTTGAGCATTCTGAGCTTGATTAGCATAATTAGATGCAACTGGTGAGGCACGACCTGTGATATCAGGACTGTCCATATAAGCAGCGTGTGGTCTTGCTTTGGGTTGTTCAGGACCAGCTGAAAGCAAAATAGTGAAAAATGCGCCTGCCATCACGCCAGCCAGTGCCACCATGATTAGAGTTAATTTGTATTTTTCGCCTGCTTGATAATCAAACATATTGCTATCCTATCCTTGTAAATATTGAGAACTAAAAGTTTCTGGTGTAACGCCTTGAGCCAGTAAATGGCAAGCCATGCGTTGATCACCACCACATAGATTTATCATTTTGGAGCGCATAGGCTGGTCTATATTGGGCTCAGTAGTAGCTACCCAATACATGAAACGAGGTACTACAATTTTTACAACACCACGAGACAGTTTGTGATAAACAAGAAAAGCATCACTGTATTCACGATTCCTTCTTGTTAAGTGACCGATGGACTGCATTTCTTGCGGAGTTAAACCACAAGCATCTTTGATTAAATCAAAATTGCTTGGGTCATTACCAAGAATGATTTTAATAGCGCTATTAGTAGCTAAGTTGCGCGCTCTTTCATCTTTGAGCAAGTCACTTAATTCTTGTGAAATACCAATAAATAATAAACCTAAGTGACGGCTGGTGCGTGAAGCATCTTCAACCAATGTTTTGCCACCTTCATATCGAAGCAAGCGCCAGAGCTCATCTATGCAAAAAACAAAGCGGGCTGGTAAGCCTTTAGCCATTTGTTCTGCTTTGTGTTGAGCAGCACGCTTGAGGACGAAGTCCGAAACAAATAATGTCACTACAGCTTCTAAAGTTTTATCATGAGCAAGATCTGATGTATCAAAAATCATTAGTTGAGCATCCATAGGAATGGTTGTTGGACCATCAAAAAGTTTGCCAAAAATTGCGCCTCGACAATATAAACTTAAACGATTGGCTAAATCTTCACATATTTCTGCTCGTTTTGTGTTTGTGGTTTGACCAGCTTCGTGAATAAGCCAGTTAACCAAGTCAGACTCTATAGGCACACGATTTTCTTTAGCAGCGATTCTATATATATTTTGAATGCCTTGCATAAGAAGTGGCTTTTCGTCTTTTGTTAAAGCTTGTTCGCCTTGATCGCCTAACATGACTGAATGGAAATTCAAAATTTTAATTATGTGAGATTCCGGTGGATTATGTATATCGAAAGCTTTTTCACCAGGACCAACTACAGGTAAATCATATAAATTTATGCAAACCGAACCATCTGGACCTAATTTGATATAGGCAGAATCATCGTATACATCGGCTAACATTTTATATGAACCTGAGCGGTCAATAATTACTGTTTTTGCTCCGGCTAAAGTTTTCATTTGAATAATTTGTTGGGCGACCATTGATTTACCT
>Ga0206819_10273_pt1 | contig 16256 bp, 15 predicted proteins | sample Alteio_BWOrgCont_87_FD_152855 | JGI IMG/M metagenome (GOLD analysis project Ga0206819, IMG submission 152855) | Enriched cells from forest soil in Barre Woods Harvard Forest LTER site, Petersham, Massachusetts, United States -... | ecosystem: Environmental > Terrestrial > Soil > Temperate forest >... | reverse complement strand
CGTAGAAAAATTCCCGGGCTGTCTCGCCTACAAGTTGTCCATTGCCAACTTGAGCCAGCCGAGCATGTCGTTTCGGTACCCTTCGTCTCCTCTCCGTAGTGGGATCTCACGCTGAAGCGTAACCAGCGCGCGGACGGCGAGCCGGGGTGCGAACTCGTGCATCGAGAGGTTATTGCGCACCAAATACCGCTCGACGAACCCGGCACGGCGAATCGGCCAGCAGTCGTATGTCCAGCATTTGGTGATCTGATAGTGAGGGTCTTCGATTCGCGCCCACGCGAACGACGCAAATCCGATGAGGTTGCCCTCCTCGTCGACAAGCGCATTCGGACCGATCCCGCCGTCCGAGAAGATCAAGGGAACCTGAATCTTCTCGACTATCGGCCCTAGCCGAACGATCGCCGTGGAGAAAGAAGGATCGGTCATCCATGGCCCTCCTATGTTGATCACTCGCGTCAATTCATCGGCGAGCGAGCACCGCTCCAAAAGCTGCGCCACCGGGCTCGATTCCACACCGGCCGTCAGGCTGATTATCCAGTCGATGCCCTCCATTACAACCTCGCAAGCGCGTTCGACCGCTTTGATCCCCCCATCAACCGCCCACGAGCATGCACTCCGGCCACCCGGCACCGATGTCGCGATCAGTAAGCCTCGATCCGGATAATCCGGGTCCTGGGTCGGCCCAGCGACCACTTTAGGAACCGGCAAACCTAGTTCCGCGAGCAAAGGTAGCAGGGCAGCTTCGATTCGAGTGCCGTCCTTTCGGCCCGACATTCGCAAGACGACCGATTCGCTCGTGCCGCTAGGCGTGGTAATAACAACCTGCACGTCCCGTTCGGGAAGCGCCTCCCAGTCATACCCCTGGATATCCGCCGCGGAAATGGTGGATCCGACGGGAAATGCCGACAGAAGCCACTCAGCTCTCCAGGGCGACAGCGGTTGGTATTGGCCTACTGAAATCGGACCGTACTCGTCGTAGGGGATCGGAATCCGATCCGCGAAATCTTCGGGAAGAGACGATCTCTTCGTCGGTGTATCGAACATAGTCTGTAGGCTCCTTTTGAGTTGCGAACGGGCATTGCGCAACCTGCTCATGACCGTCGTTTCGGGAATACCAAGGAACTGAGCGATCTCCCGCACCGAGTTACCTTCAAAGTAGAACAGCAAGACACTGAGTCGATTCTCATCGCTGAGCCCGGCCAGCGCACGGTTCAAATCGATCGATTCGTCGACACAGTCGAACGGGTTGACCCAGATCGGGCATTCTTCGAGTTCTGCCGTCGTCCGCCTCAACCGCAACCGGTGCCTGCAAACATTGTTTGCGATGCTGCGAAGCCATGGCCGAAAGTCGGCTTGCTGACGCAACTCGCCAAGTCGCCGGAACGCGGCGATAAACGCATCCTGGCTCGCATCGAGCGCATCGTCCGCATTTCCAAGCATATTCAGACAAAGCCCATATACGAGGTGTTGATAGCGGCGTACGAGTGAAACAAAGCTCTCTCGGCTCCCCGCCAGGCTTGCCTGTACCAACCCTTCGTCTGTTTGTTGTGATTCCGAAACTGTCATTCAGATACAGAGATGGTAGCCGAGCCCGAAATCAGGCAGGCCGTTTCGTAAACTCTTACTAATAGCCGTTCGCCTGGAATTCGCGCTGCTGCGCTAACTCCATCCAGGCTTTGCCCGCTAGCCCAGACTGCGACTTGAACTACATCGCGGGTCATCGATTCTCAACTTGCGACCAAAGAGTAAACCGAGAGCGACTTGTTCCCAGCGGGCTTCGAGACCCTTAAAAGAATCTCTTGATGCGTTTTCAGGAGGTCGATGTACTTCGGCGGAAGCTTCAGCCCTTCTAATTCCTCAATTGACAAACTCAAGGCTGCTTGTATTTCCCAGTCTGCGTCCTGCAAATAATGCGCATCGATCTCAGTTTCCCGCTCTATCTCCCAACCGGCCCCAGAGATCGATGCTTGGACATGTGTCTTGGAAAGAGGAGTTCGCACGTTCGAAGTGCTTTGCGTTTTGAACGCCTCAATCTGGCCCTGGATTGAAATTGCCAAGTAGTGTGCGAACTGATCAAAGGAATGGGGTTCCAAATCCCATTCGGCAAAGCACAACCTCTTTGCCCATGGCCGAACGGTCTCCAACAGGTGAGCTAGTTGCGATGACGATGCGGCATACCACGACGAGTGGGCGAACACAACCGCCTCAGCCAATACCGACGTCATGTCGCCTTGACCGCAGCCAATTTCCAGGATCCTGCCGCCGGCCTCCAGATCCCAACTTTCGGCTAGTCTCGCGCGATGCCTCGCCTGAAACTCTCTAACCTCTTGCTGCCTTTGCTCAGCTTCAAACTTGTAATGCATTGTGCATCTCTGGGACCTGTCCCATGATCATGATACGATTGGGCGGATGGTGCACATGAAACCTGATTCGGAATCGGATGATTGTGCCGCGCCTCCTCGCATGGACCCGGCCAAAGTTGATGCCATCATTCAGAAAGTGACCGCTTTGAAAAACAAGCCCTTCGAGGAATTAAACGCCCGTTACAGAGCAGGAAAAATAGAGGCGAACTTCTCGACGTTTAATCCGGGAAAAGCTCATAGCTGTCACGGGAGGGGATACCTGGGGCAATACCTCGTGGTTGTCCCGGAGACGCGGGTAGTAGCAATTCGCATGCGGCAATTCGCTCAAGACACGGAAACGGAGATCCATCGGCGATATTTCACTGATTTTGTGGAACTTGCCGACCAGTTAGTCGTTCGGCGGTAAAGGCCAAAACTGTCGTCCATTGCGCGGTTCACGGCACCAGCTCAAACGAGTTCAAATCGGACGTCATATTTACTGATTAGGCGATCATGGGTCAGTAAAGTCAGATCTTCGAATCGTGCTTGCGCGATCAGTCCGCGGTCAAAAGGATCGGCGTGGATGGTTGGAAGGAGTCCAGCTTCATCCGCGTGCTCGGCGGTGAACTTCAATTCCAGAAAGTCTTTCGATCTAACGACGCCAAGGAAATCCCCCGGAAGGGGAAGACGCCCTCTGGCCCCCTTTACGCGGCATTCCCATATTGACAGAGGGCTGAAAGCGACGAGATTGCGGTCTGATCCGATGATGTCCCTCATTCGCGGAGTGACTTTAGAGGTGTTTCCGATCCAATGGAGCAGGACGCTCGTGTCCAAAAGAATTCTCAAACAAGCTCTCCGCCTTCAAACAAATTGATGATTTCGGGATCAGGGTCGTCAAAGTCGTCCGGCACTATAAGGCCCTCCAATCCCCCTGGAAGACGGCTCTTCTTCGAATCATTGAAGGGAACAATCTTAGCAACGGGTTTTCCCGCGCGGTCCAAGATCACGTCCTCGCCCTGCAAAGCAGCCTCAACAAGACTTGAGAGACGGGCCTTGGCATCGGTAATACTCGTTTCAATCATATTGACCATTATGCATGGTCCCGACCTGACCAGACTCTTTTGCCGGTTCGATCTGACCGTCTTCGGCTCGAAATGCAAAGTCTGCGGCAAGAGCCACACGGGCCGCCCAGGCGTTTACTTTCATGTCGACGCACGATCAATGGGAATCGCCAGCGGCTACTACAACCCAGAGCCAGCCCAGGTCCGGTCTATCCGGACCCACATTTGTACACATCTGGACGAGTTTGCAAATTTGCTGGAAGACCCAGAATTCAAAGAGCTTTTCGGAACCATCGCCGGCGAAAAGGGCAAGGTATTGCAGGCGGAATTCCGAGAAGCTGCTGCATCGCAGTCGATCCTGTTCAACAAACAGTTCTACTAACGGCGCGCTGCGCTTTAGAGTGCGGATCATCAGCACTGAGGGATTAAGGGCTCATAACACTAGCTGAGCGCCACTTGAAGGGCGGAGTTCATTCTAATGCCATCCCGGCGACCCGCGATCCCGTCTCAAACGATCTGATCGCGGCATGCGCCAATCGGAGCGCTCGCAAGCCGGCGCGAGCGTGGACGGGTGGTGAATCGCCTCTCTTGAAAGCCTCCAGTGTCGCGTCGATATAGGCATCGAACGTCCGGTGAAACTCCCGGTCGATGTCGTTGAAATAGCCGGCTTGCCAAGTCTCTCCAACCTCACTCCCCGCCGCATGGAAGGTGTACCGCCGCACGGTGTCGTCAATCGTGACTCTTCCGGTGGTGCCGCACAATTCAAGGCGTTGCGACTCGGGATAGGCGTACGAGCTGTCATACGAACCCACGAGGCTGCCAACCGCGCCACTTGCAAACCGAAGGGAAAGCGCCATCGTCGATCGTTTGTCGGTCATTTCCGCGGAAACTGCCGCTATCGGTCCGCAAAGGTATTCGAGTAAATCGAACCCATGGCATTGGGTCTCGATCAGATTCGCATAAGAGTGGTCGCTTGAGCCTTCGCCTCCGAAGCGCCAGGTTGCAAAGACAATTACGCCTATTCGTCCCGCATCGATCGCCGCCTTCGCCAGGCGAACAGGCTTGGCGTAACGGTGGTTGAAGCTGATTGCGAAGAATCGGTCGCCCGCTTCTGCGAGAAGCGCTTCCGCCTCTTCAATTTCGAACGCGAGAGGCTTTTCGACAAGCAAGGGAAATCCCGCCCGGATGACCTGCATTGTGGGCTCAAAGTGGCCCTGATTGGGTAGGCAGAGGCTGACGAGATCGGGCCGCTCCTTTTCGAGCATCTCATCGACATTCGTGTAAGCCCGCACCCGGAATTCATCGGCTCTCCGCTGCGTCCGCGCAGGATTCCGCCCAACGATCGCGCAGAACTCGACATCGGGATGCGAGCTAAAGACCCTGGCATGCTGCCGACCCCAGCCGCCGGCCCCGATGAGGGCGATTTTCACTGCTCGATCACAACCTTTCCCGTTGAGCCGGCAAAGAACATTTCGAACGCCCTTTGGATTTCACTCACGCCCATCCGGTGCGTGATGATTTGATCAAGATAGGCACGGTTCGCCCGCAACAACGAGTAGTTCTCGGCCAGTTCGTGAAAAGCGAAGTACTCGCTGCCAATGAGCGTCATCTCGCGGAAGACGAAGTCTCGATAAAGGTTCTTGATCGTCAGGCCGCCGCCGTGCGCGACACTCACGAGCACACCCCGATGCGCCAGAAGTGCCATGCATTCATCCCGCACATCTTCGCGACCGGCGGCATCGATCACTACATCGGGCGCATCGATTCCGTGCCGCTCCAGCCCTTCGGCAAGCGTCATCTCAGTTGTAGGTACAGGCAAGCCTCCTAGCTTCTCCGCGAGGTCCAACCGGTAAGGCACGATGTCTGAAATCACCACCGGCACGTCATGCCCGAGAAGAATCTTTGCCATCGCAAGGATACCGAGACCGACGGGTCCCGCACCTGGAATGAGGATCGACCGAATGTCGTCGTGGCATCGCTTAGCCCGTTTGATCGAATGGCCGCCGGTTCCCATCACGTCAAGGAGTAGGGTGGCTTCGGTTGCCGAGATATCCTCTTCAACCGGGAAGAATAGGTTCTCGTTGATTAATTCGTAAATGCCGTATCCACCGTCGAGGTTGAATCCCATGTCTCCGCGCTTGGCCAGGCACTGGTTCGTATATCCCGCAAGGCATGAGCGACACTCACCGCAGAAGTCCATGAGAAAAATGCCTCCTGAAGCTCCAAGGGGAGTATTCGTGCCAGGTCCGGCCGCAACTACCGTCCCCGCCGCTTCGTGCCCAGGTGTAATGTGCGTCCCGTCATAGAACTGGGAGCGCTCGCTACCGCAAAGTGCGTTCGCATGGACTTCGATCAGGAGCTGGCCAGGGCCGGGCTCGGGGACCGGCTTCGTTACGGTATCAATCTTCCCGCCGCCTAGAAATCTCGGAACGGTCATCTCGGACGGTAACGTGTAGGTCATGTTGGGCATCGCCTCGTCTCATTCTGCAGTTAAATTCTAGCGCTAACAGCAGTAAGATTGACTCATGCGATGGTTTTTGAGCGGATTCACGCCGCGCGAAAAATGGGCGCTCGTCCCGGTAGTGGTCCTGCTGTTAGCCGGAGCACTGCTTGCTCCACCCGCCCATGAGAGAGTGGTCGACGGTCAAGTCGTTCGGGAAATGGTTCTCTTTGGATACATCATTCCCAAGTGGCTCTTCATGGCAGTCGGAGCGCCTATAGCCGCTCTCTTATGGTGGGGTTGCCGCCTTCTTATCGACCGTATCTGGCCGGAGAACAAAGGCGCCTTCGGCTCCACGAAATTCGAATACGAAAAGGCCTACCCTCGGGAAGGCGGTGGGCAAGTCTATTGGAAGCCGGACGTCCCTGGCACGTCCTCACCTATGGACTACGAGTCCCCATTGTTCTCCAAGCAGACGACGGCCTTGGAATTCCTCAGCGCACCTGAGCCGAATGCCATGAGATTCCTGATCATCGGCGACGCGGCGAGCAAGGAAATCAACGATTTCCATGAGTTGAAAGACGGGTGGGTAAGCAAGGCGCCGGAGGCAACCCTAAGGGATCTCATTCCGGTTGCGGAGATGATCTTCGCTGCCGAACGGGGCGAGCTTCAAACTGCGGTTGCCCATGACCTAACGAGGTCGAATCAGTTCCGAGGGATTCCCAGCAACGATGAGCTTATGGCATTGGCCGACAGAGTAGGACACGAAGAAATCAGTGAGATCCTTCGCGATTACCTCAGAGAACCGTAGGGGTGAGGCGTGCCTCGCTATCGAATTCACTGCAAATAACGCAGGCTAGGAGTAAGATCCGAGCATGATCCTTTCGCTATTTGCCGCCCTCGCAATGGCCCAGACATGGAAACCGGTTGAGACGGATTTCGTAGTCCATGATTATCGACGATATCAACACCGAACCCGAGAGGCACGACTCCGCACCAGCGACGCGAACGATACGCTCTACCAAGTCTCGTCATCCGCCGACGATCTCATCAACCCTCCTGAACAGGGAATCCTAGAAAAGGAGATCAAGCATGTCGCGAAAGGACGTTATGTAGTAATCCCGATTTCGGACAAGACCCACGGCCACGGGACTCACACCGATGCGGCCGTATGGAAGAAATACCTCGATGACCTATTGCGACGGTCTTCTCGATGATCCAGGTTACTTACTTGGCGCCACCTTCTTTGCCATTGGCACGTACCGCATAGCCGCATCGGTATGGCCGAACGTGTATTTGTCCATTGTCTTCCGTTCCTCGGCAGTGAGCTTGTTCGGATCGCCATGGTACTTATCACGCATCGACTGGATATACAGCTGATACGGCGTGGGATCGTCAATCGAAGGTTCGGGCCTCGATTGACATCCTGCCATCAGCAGCGTTCCAGCAATGGAAAACAAGGTGACGCGTTTCATGCCACGTCACCGATTATAATGCGACTCGCTTTCCTAATCCAGCATTAGGGTGTCACCGTCAAGCTCGTCGTTACACTACTGGACCCAATCGTTGCCGTAATCTGATACACAGTCGTTGTAGCGACAGTGCCTGCGACCATCGAGAAGTTAACGGACGTTGCGCCGGCCGGTATCGTCACTGTGGTCGGAAGGCTCGTCCCCGGTCCGCTTGAAGTCATCGTGACGACAACGCCGCTTGACCCTGCAGGCGCGGAAAGCGTAATCGTTCCTATGGTCTGCTGAAATCCGGTGAAGGCAGTGCCTCCCTTAATCGTGGAGGGATTAAACGAGAAGCTTTCGACTTTGAAGGGCAAGACTGTGAGGGTGTCCTCGCGGCGATCTTTCCGATGATCGTCGCGGTCGTGGTCGCCATCGCCTTCGCTCAGTTCGGCCCGAATCCTCGATTTCATCTCATGATTCACTTGCATGGCGAGAATGGTGAACGTCGCGGTCTTATCTCCGGCGAGAACAGTGACGGTCGCCGGCACAGTAGCCGCGTGCGTATCGGAGCTGGAAAGCGTCACCACGACGCCTCCGGTCGGGGCTGCATCCTTAAGGGTGACGGTCCCGGTAACTTCCATCGCCGATCCGCCGACAACTTTCTCGGGGGCAATCTCCAGACTCTCGAGCCGAGGGTGGTGGTGGTGCCATTGAGCCGCAGAAGCGGTCCCCAAACTGCACGCGCCGGCAAGCATAATTGCCAACCAAAGACTTGGAAAACGCATTCGGAACATAGTTTCAGTCTCCTTTCGTATGGACATCTTCGCGCCATTAGGAGACCTCGCGGGCCATTTTGCTCAGCAATCCCAATAGATCGCGACCAAAGTCCCATTAGTTTCTATTCCTCGACTCAAGGTCAATAGAACTTGGAATCACCAACAGCATCCACAGCCGTCGTCTCGGTGGCGACGCAGCGGCCCTCGGAATCGCACTCAGCGTCCGGTATAGCACTTTGACCCATCGAATGCATAGACTAAGTCTGCGATCTGAACTCCATGATAAATTGCGCCCTCATCTCCCTTGTTGCCGGCTTCGGCCACCTGCAAACGCCGGACTTCATGCCCCTGCCGAAGATTCGCACACAAACCACCGTCGATTGGGCGAACGTCGGCGAAGACAAGGGAGGAATGCGGTACTCGCAATTGACCCAGATCAACCGAAAGACCGTCAAAGAACTCAAAGTCGCATGGATCTACCACACCGGTGACGTTGGCCCCGGCAAGTCTACGATCGAATGCACCCCTATCGTCATCGATGGAATCATGTACATAACGACCGTCAAACTCAAAATCGTGGCCCTCGACGCGGCCACCGGCAAGCCGTTTTGGGAGTATGACCCCCACTCAAGTGGCGTCAATAGGGGTTTGGGTTATTGGTCGGATCTCAAAAAGAACGGCATCCGTAGAATCATCGCGGCCCTTGGCGATGGCAAGCTCGTTTCGCTTGATGCCCAAACTGGCAGACCAGATCCCGACTTCGGACGCGATGGCACCGTCAACATCCGCGAGGGAATCGAGGGTGTATTACCGAACCAGTTCTACGGTTCCACATCCGCCCCTGCCATTTTTGAAAACCTTATTATCGTGCCGATTATCGTGCCGGAATCGATGCCGGGTGGCCCCGGCGACGTCCGCGCGTTCGACGTGCGAACCGGCAAGCAGGTCTGGCGATTTCACACCGCGCCGTGGCCAGGCGAAGTAGGCAACGAATCTTGGGAGAACGGCGGATGGAAAAATCGAACCGGCGTCAACGCTTGGTCAGGTTATACGATCGACGTCAAGAACGGAATCGTATTCGCCGGCCTCGGCTCAGCATCCTCCGATTTCTACGGCGCCGACCGCATCGGCCAGGATCTGTTTGCCAATTGCACCCTGGCGCTTGATGCAAGGACCGGCAAACGTCTGTGGCACTTTCAAACCGTTCACCACGACCTGTGGGACCACGACCTGCCTTGCCCGCCCGTCGTTTGCACCCTGATAAGGAATGGCAAAAGGATCGATGTGGTGGCTCAGCCGACGAAAACCGGTTACGTCTTCATCTTCGACCGCCTCACCGGCGAGCCGATCTACGGCGTAAAGGAGATTCCCGCCGCGGCCGCCACTCTACCCGGCGAAGTCGCTTGGCCCACCCAGCCGATTCCCCTCAAGCCCGATGCGCTAGAACCGCAAAACGTTACTGAGGACGATTTCACTAACATCTCCCCAGAAGCCAATGCTTATGTAAAACAATTGGCTAAAAACTTACTCTTTGGCGTTCGATATCAGACCCCGAGCCTCCAAGGCACCGTGGTGTCCCCCGGATTTCACGGCGGCACGAATTGGAGCGGGGCATCGTTCGATCCGACAACGAACATGCTGTACCTCAACACGAATAACTTCCCCTATGTCAGCAAGATGAAGGCGAATAATTCGGGCGGTTACGACTTTTTCGGATACACCTACTTCGCCGACAGGGACGGCTATCCCGCCGTGAAGCCGCCTTGGGGACACCTCACCGCCATCAATCTCAACACCGGCGAATTCGCCTGGCGCATCGTCTTCGGAGAGTTTCCCGAATTGACCGCGAGGGGCATTCCCCAAACCGGCACCCAAAATTTCGGCGGAACGATCGTCACCGCCGGCGGCCTCGTTTTCATCGGAGGAACCATGGACGAGAAATTCCACGCCTACGACAAATCCACCGGCAAGCTCCTTTGGGACTACAAACTGGACTTCGGCGGTTACGCCACACCGTCAACCTACATGGTCAACGGCAAAAAATACGTAGTCATCGCCGCCGGCGGCGGCGGCAAACTAGCCACCAAATCCGGCGACGAATTCGTCGCCTTCGCCCTGCCCTAAAGCTGACGAAGAATCGTCGGGTCCGTGATCTTGTTGTCGTTCGCCAACATCATCGCCTTGCTGATGATCACCGACAGGACCCAGTCGCCGTCGAAGGGAAGATACACCTCATCGGTCGAGTGATCTTTGCTCTGCCCCGGAACGATGCACAAGTACTGATCGTTCGGCTCCATGAGGATGTTGCCGCTTCCGAGATGGATCTTATAGGTTCGACGTTTGCCTTTCACCACCAAGAACCGGCCATCGATTTTAGCGACGGACGCAATTGTCAAACGAGGTAATAGCCGCTCAAGGACTTCCCGGCGCATCTCCGCCGTAATCGACAGATCGCCGAATGACACGCTTTGCCAGTAGGTGATCAGGCCAAACCGGTCGCCTTGATCCACCCATGTCGGGTCGTTACCAACGCTTGCTACGCCAACGAACAGGTCGACATCGCGCATGACCTCGGAGAAGACCGTCGGCGGGATCGCCGCAAGCCGAATCGCCCTTCCCGCCCGATCGGCGAACCGAACCTGGTCGGTTGAAACGTAGAGTGAAATGCCCAATTCGGATATGACTTCTGAATCCGGCCGCCCCCCAAGATCGGTTGCTTCAACGTAGTATTCGACGGTCAGGTCCAGCGCTCCAAGGTCCAAGGTCGGATTGTTTTGACCATCGAAGTCCCCCTGTAGCCGGTAACGCCAGCCGCGTCCCCTGGCCAGCGCATTGAGCTGATGCTGCTTAAGAATATGAGCGGCAAACCGATTAGAGTACGTCTCCGTCGTCTCCTCGGCGGCGGTGAGGATATACACCTCTCGATAACCCTGCTTGAATGGCTGCCGTATCTCGCGGCTAACGATGAACTCGCGCCAAGCTTCAATCGCGGAAGCGCCGGCGTGAATAGGATGCCACAACCTAACCATGGTTTCGGCTACCAAGTTCTGGATCGGAAATCCCTCGACGTTCAGAGGCTCGCCGGCGACCGGCATCCCGAGGACTTCGCCATCGGGCATTGCAAACCGCCAAACCAATCGCCGAACCATGTTGGCCAGAAGCGGATGATCGAGATACCGTTCACGCCATTGGTCGTAAGGCAAGGTTCGATCGTTCATCAACATCCGCTCAATCCGAGATCGCTGCGCGGCCAGCGAGACCCCCAGTTCTTTAACCACGGCCTTCAGCTCTTTGAGTACTTCAGGATGCTCGTTCTTGACTTCTATCGGCGGCGCTTTCAACTCCTTGCCGTCTCGTAACCAGCGCAACCTAACATCGGTTGAGCCAACGACTTCAACTCGGGCCTCTACAGAACCCAATATCTCTGTCCGGGTTCCCGGAAGGTCCAGCCCAAAGGTCGGAACTACGATCTCCTCAAGGTCCTCGAGAGGCATCTCCTGCTTCTCGGCGGCCCGTGTAAGGGCGGCAACAAGCGTCGCTGAGAGCGTTGCCGATTTGATTCGATTGCGCGCCTTCGACAACTCGGCAAGCGATTCGAAGGTCCCCATTTTCTCAAGTGCGCCCACTGCGCCACTAAAACCTTTCTGCGATCGGGCGCCGATCCACTCCAGCTTGTGAGCACTTACGATAACTAGTCTGCCGAGCTTCGATGCCGCAGCTGCAGTTCCGGTCAACCCGGCGAACCACGCAAGTCCTCTTAGCATGTCCGCATGGAGAGGGTCCACGGCTCTCCTCATCTCGGAAACGATCGATACCGCCGCTTCAAACGTCTCAAGAAACCGTTCTTGGCCCGTCTCCTTCAAAATCGGAAGTGCCGTTTTGGCCCATCGGTCCGACATAGCGGTGGATTTCGCGGCCGCCGCATGGGTCGCAAGAGCCTTCCAACTTTGGGCCCTAAACGGCACTTGCCATGGCTCCGGTAGGTCCAACTCATCGGCAACCCTCGGATCGATTAGCCTTCGAAGCCGGGCAGCCAACCTTCGGTCCTCCACGGTGTGGGTTGCGTAAGCCGACGGGGTTTCTAACCGTTCAGCCAAAGATCGAATAGTGACCTCGAGTTCCGGCAGCAGCCCGTATTCGGCGACGAGAGTCTCGGACAAGATCACGATCGGTGAATACGAAACAAAATAGGTCGAACTTCCGCTCCAAGCCCGAATAAGGCCGGCATATTGCGTCGGAGCGACAGAACCTCGCTTGGAAACCAAGCGGGCGCCAAGCCGAATCAGCTCGCCGTGAATCCAATGCCCTCCACCGTCATAGTCGTTCGTGTCGGTTTTGCTGGCACGAGAAAAGAGAGCAATAGCCATTAGGCACCGATTGGTTCCCTCAATTTCCGTGATTCTTGTATAGGCGGGATGATGGGCCTCAATTAGACGATCCAGCAATTCGCTGCCACTCGTTCGAGTCACCCTGTACTCTGCCGCGAATGCTTGAACGAAAACCTCAACCGCTCGAACGAATGGTCTGGGAGGTTCTAAGTCGGACCCCAACCGATTCTTGAAAAACGAGAACACCGGGTCTAGCCGCCTATCAGCGGAACCAGCCGCAAAAAGCTGACCGCGTCACCGTCGGAAAGCATAACCGTTTGTTCCAAGCTATCCGCCTGCCCTTCAGGAAGTAGAACAACGAACCGTTGAGCCTTGAATCCCCTCAACGCCACTTCGACTTGAGTGTCGGCATCGATATGGCGGAACTTCGATTCAACTTTCCCATTGATCATCGATTCCACTTGGATCGGCTGCACCAATCCGAAGAAGGTTCCCTTCCCCTCGTTGTTGTGCCGCCTGACCTCGGTTCGCACCCGCAAGGCGATAAGGTCGGCCACGGTGATAGGCTCAGAATCGACCTCAAGTGGGGTAGCGTCTACGCGTCCTCCCGAAGTCGTTTCATCGATAACTCGAATACTTGGCATGCGTTCTTCTCTCGAATTCTCAGTCGCGCCCCCATTCTACATTGACGTGCAAAGGGCAAAAGACCCAGAGCAATACAGTGCCAAGTGGTATGGAATTTGTGTAAGGTAACGTCTGCTTGTGCGTCCTCTTCGAGTCCCAAGCGTCGTTGCTGCGAGTTTATTGCCTGTCCTGGCTCTGTGCCAACTTGCCAGTTCGCCTTGGCCAAAGTTTCATGGGAATAGCCTTGGTGCAGGTACAGGCGTAGGCGGCGGATCGAATGGAGTTTTGAAGTGGACGTTTCCCCTACAGTCCGCTCCGACGTCCCCATCGCCGGTCATCGATTCAAACGGCACTGTCTATTTGACTGACGGTAGCTGCAATGTTTATGCCGTAAATCCAAATGGCTCATTGAAGTGGACTGAAAATGTCAGCAATGTGACAAGTGGCGCCGGTTCCGCCGTTGCGATTGGCTATGATGGCTCGGCTTATATGACCCTTGGCGCCTTTTTCTGTGCATTCAACTCGACCGGCGGCATCAATTGGAGCACTGAATTTGATGGACCGAATTCGCCGCCTACAATTGGGTTGGGCGGTGTGGTCTGCTTCGGGTCGCCGACAGGCTATTTCCTAGCTTACGATTCAAACGGATTGCCGGGGGGATTTAATTTCCAATGCAAGGGTGTCGTTTCGACTCCGTCAATAGGCAATGACGCAACGATATACTTCGGGTGTGAAGACGGCAACCTCTACGCGCTGAATTCAGACGGAACAAAGAAGTGGAGCTTCCTTACTGGAGGCGCCATCACCTCCTCACCCGCGATCGGGCCGGACGGAACGATCTACATCTCGTCTTGGGACAACTACCTCTATTCCGTCTCACCAACCGGAGTTGAGAACTGGAGAGTCCCCGTCAAGAGCAACGGCAGTCCATCGGCATCGTCTCCAGCAATCGATAAGAATGGCGTTATCTATATCGGCGCCTACTCGCAGGCAGATCCTACAGATAACAACTTGTATGCTTTCAATCCAAACGGAACCCAGAAGTGGGCATTCAATGGCAAAGGACCGTTCGGGGGTTCTCCTGCAATAGGATCGGACGGCACGATCTACGTCACCGCAAACGGCTTTCTCTATGCCATCAATCAAAACGGAACTCAGAAATGGAGCGCGGGATCTCCCAACATCAGCAGCTTTTCCTCGCCCGCCATCGCCTCTGACGGCACCGTATACGTGACCGGAGGCGCCAACCTCTACGCCTTCGGCAGCAACGGAAACCAGGGCCTCGATTCGATGGCCATTTCCTCCGCATATCTTGCCGGGGGAGCCCCCGCTACAGGAACTGTGTGGCTGAACTCGGTGAATCCTACCACCGACACACAAGTCAAGTTAACTTCGACAAGCCCAGACTTGATCATCCCTTCAGCGGTGACTATCGCACACGGCCAGTTATCGGCAACCTTCACGATAACGGCTTCCCCAGTATCGACTGCGACTTCGGCGACGATAACCGCCACGACAGGCGCCAATACCGTGACGGGAACAGTTGAGCTGGCGCCGCCGACAATCTCTGGCATATCCTCCACACAATGGATGGTTGTAGGAGGCACACCAAATTCCTTGAGCGTAACGCTAAACGGACCTGCGCCTGCTGGTGGCGTCGTAATCGCACTGGCTTCGAACAATGCATCTACGTCCGTGCCTTTGACCGTTACGATTCCGGCCGGACAAACATCTGGAACATTTAAGGTTAAGACGACTCCGGTTGCACACACTCAAAATGTCACGGTAATCGCCACCCTCAATGGCATTTCAGCCCCTAGCGTATGGGCACTGAGAGAGCCGGGAATCAAAAGCTTTTCAGTCAGCCCGACGACAGTGCTCGGAGGCACTTCCGCGACCGGAACCGTGACCCTTGGAGGCAACGCTCCTCCCGGCGGATATACGGTTAACCTCTATTCCTGGAACACTTCAACTCTCCCGGCAACCGTTACCGTTCCCGCCGGAGCTTCCTCGATGACTTTCTCGATACCAACTAGCCCCGTAGCATATAACGCAACCTACGAAATCGGGGTAGAAGTTTCCGACTGGTCTTGGAACTTGTGGACATATCTGACCGTGACTGCGTCTCCCGTCACCGGCATATCGGTAAGCCCGACGTCGGTTATGGGTGGCTCCACGTCGATCGGGAAAGTCACGATCGGCGTCCCTGCGCCTGTCGGAGGCAGTACTGTAATCCTTTCTTCAAGTAACACTTCCGTTGCGAGCGTTCCAACCTGGATCACCGTACCTGCCGGAGCGACTTCAGCTACTTTCACCGTTTACACCAACCCAGTCGTTTCCAATACATCGGCCACAATCACCGGCTCGGCGGGAAGCCAATCGGCAAGCACGTCGATTGCGGTCACGATCATTCCGGTGTCCGTTAAGTTACTCCCGTGGACCGTCACCGGTGGCCAGACCACCACTGGAACAATTACACTCGGCACAGCGGCCGGTACCGGTGGTGTAACCCTGTCCCTCACTTCGAGCAGCGCCGCTGCTACATTGGTTCCTAGCTCGGTGACTATATCAGCAGGCGCAAAAACCGCGAGCTTTACGATTACCACCACTTCGGTATCCGCGAACACGACCGCGACGATAACCGCGACTCAGGGCAGCCTTAGCGGGTCCGATCTGTTAAATATCACGGCAGTGAACACGCTGACTCTAACCGATAATCCGTCCTCGGTCGTCGGGGGAACGCCAAGCGTCTGTACGCTGACCCTCGGAGCGCCCGCTCCTTCGGGAGGAGCGTTCATCGAACTCACTTCCAGCAATGCCGCCGCCTCCGTCCCCGCATCAATCACGATCCCAGCCGGGGCGACGACGGTGACGTTCAATATCAAGACATTTCCGATTTCCGCTTCGACCCCAATTACCGTAACCGGCTTTTACAACGGGGCCGAAAATTCGGTATCGCTACTAGTGAAGATCCCGAATATCACCGGGTTTACGCTGAGTCCAACCACCGTGACCGGAGGCACTTCCTCAACCGGAACCATAACCCTCGGCGGAGCCGCGCCATCCGGCGGGTACACGATCAATCTAAAGACCAGTTCCACATCCGCCTCCGCCCCCACATCGATCACGATCCCAGCCGGGGCGAAGTCAGCCACGTTCACCGTCTCGACAACAACCGTAACCGCATCAACCACCGCAACGATCTTCGCAACCTTCGAAGGCTCATCAAAG
>Ga0206819_10270_pt1 | contig 16276 bp, 8 predicted proteins | sample Alteio_BWOrgCont_87_FD_152855 | JGI IMG/M metagenome (GOLD analysis project Ga0206819, IMG submission 152855) | Enriched cells from forest soil in Barre Woods Harvard Forest LTER site, Petersham, Massachusetts, United States -... | ecosystem: Environmental > Terrestrial > Soil > Temperate forest >... | reverse complement strand
TCGAATCTCCCATAAACAACAGGTCGATGCCACCCTGCTTCGCTCGATCCAGGTTGGCTTGGTGCTTGTTGAGGAAGAAACTGCCCCGCAGGCTCGGAATAAGCGCGGGATTAGGTCGGGGAGGCCGCACTGAGATCAGATCGGGGTAATGGGCGGCCAGGGCTTTGGTGGCAGGATCGGCCTGCGACAGAAAGGCCTGCAGGACGGCCGCCGCCTGGGTTACTTCGGCTGGCGACGGCCGCGCCATCGCGACCTGAGGGGGAACCGGAGCAGGTTCCTGTGCGCGGCTCGATGCGGTCGACAGCGCCATTGCGCCGACCAGACTCCAGGCACCCAAGCGCCCGGGCCAACGGGTTAAAAAGGACCTCATGTTCGATGAGAATAGCTTCATGGAGTGCCTCGGCGTCAAGCCGGGCAGGAAAGTGAGGACTTAGGCAGTCGCTAGCCCGGCGATCTTCAGGACATAACCGTGCTCACACGGCTTCTGCGCGGGCAGCTGGACGACGAGGCCGCGCTCGCCATGATCCCATTCGAGGGGACCAGGATTGCCCAGCAACGAGACGTGCTCGACCTTCCCGATGACGTTGGGACTGGAGGTTCTCAATGGCGCGATAACGATCTCCCTTTCCGGCCAGCCCATGAAAAACGCATAGAGGACGTCGCCCTTGGTCGTGAAGCGCACCTCTTCGGAAGTAAAGTCCTTGCGATTGGCTTCGTTGAACCGCTGGCCAGGCACCGGGCGGAGCAAAGCGCCGGGCCCTTCACCAAATATCTTCCAGGGCCGGGTCGCGTAGATCGCCTCTTGGTTGACCGCCATCCAGGCGGTGATTTCCTCGACAATCTTCAGTTCGGCAGGATCGGGCATGCCGCTATTCGGCAGCGGAATATTCAGCAGGAGATTGCCGTTGCGGCTCACGATATCGACCAGCATGTCGATCACGCGCTTCGGAGTCTTGTATTTTGCCCGCGTGTCATAGTGCCAGCCTCCGATGCAGGTGTCGGTTTGCCAGGGACGGGGCCAGATTCCGTCGACCACCCCGCGTTCCACGTCGAGCACGCACATGCCGGCGGCGGCGTCGGGCCGGCTCTTGCTGGTATAGATCGCCTCGACTTGGCCGCCGTGCCGGCGCGCGCTCGTATTGTAGTGATGGGCGACAATGGCGAGACCGTATTCCTCGAACGGAATTCCGCCGTCGGTGTAGAGGAGATCGGGTTCGTACTGCGTGACGACATCGATGATGCGGTCGAAATAGTTCTGCCGCCAGGAGTCCGGCCCGCTGCGGCTCATCGCCATTCCGCCCAAGGTGGGTCCATGAACCACCTTTTGCACGAAGTCGGGCGGCATCTGGCTGTAGTCATGGTACAGATCCGCATAGCGTGGGTCGGCGCCATCGTAGGGCACGCCCGCGAGCGAGCCGGCCTGGTCGCTGCCGTGCGCGGTCCCAAACCAGCAAAAGCTGTTCGACAGGTGCTCGCTGACTCCAAAGCGCAGGCCGTGCTTTTCGGTCGCTTGCTTGAAAAGTCCGACGATGTCCTTCTTTGGGCCGCTGGCCACCGCATTCCAGCGGGGCTGGTGCTTCGAATTCCACAGATCAAAGCCGTCATGGTGCACGCCCATGCTGACGAAATATTTCGCTCCGGCCTTCTTGTAGAGGCCGATCAAATGGTCGGCATCGAACTGGTCGGCCTTCCACGTCGCGATGACGTCGGCAAATCCCGTCTTGGAGGGATGGCCGTAGCGCTCGAGATGATGCTGGTATTGCGGCTCCCCCTCGACATACATCCGGCGGGCGTACCAATCCCCGTACTCGGCCGCCGATTGCGGTCCCCAATGGGCCCACATCCCGAATTTGGCGTCACGGAACCACGCCGGATATTGATAGGTGTCGAGCGATTCGCGCGTTCCAACGAATGGACCCGGCGGGATCGCGGGCAATCCAGTATCTCCGGCGGCCCGCAGGGCGCGGGTGGGGCTGAGCAGGGGTGCGGCGGCCAGGAGCTTAAGGACGGTGCGACGCGAAATGGTCATAGGGATAATGGGGTACGCTAGCGTGGCGGCGGAAAACTCGAGGGCGCAAAGGCAATTGGAGGTGAATTTCCGACACGATTATACGCTGTAAGATATCTGTCCAAGAGGGGAACTAGGCTCCGTAACTACGCCCGGTTCCAAAAGGCCATTGAAATGCGACAAGAGCGATGGGGCGGAATCCCTAAGGCATCTAAAAAAACTTTCCTGCCCGAGTGGGCAGGAAAGTTTCCAATGAGAGCGCCCTTCCCCCTACAGGACTGGCGGGTTCCTACACCCCCTCTCAAAAATCGAATGTCGTCTGCAAGTACCACTGTCGCGGCGGCACGATGCGGTAAGTCTGGGCGCTCCCGTCGGGTTCCACGCCGACCGTCAGCAAATAGCCCTGCGACCACATATCGCGGCAGTTGAGTTGCAGGGTCATGCGGATGCGATTGTCGAGAAAGGGAAGCCTCATCTTGTAGGAGACCCACATATCCTGATGGAGAACTTCCTTTCCGTAGATCGGATTGAAAGGCTGCAGCGTGTCGACCGCCCCCAATGCCGCCGGATCCGGGGTGCCACCGTAATATCCGATGGCCGCCGGGGTTTCGTAGCGCAGGGCCGTGCCCAGGCCGAAGCCCGTGAGCTGTCCGGTGACAAACTGATAGTTCGTCAGGTACGTGAAGTGATATTTCGACAGATCGGGGGAGACGTGGTTTTGCTGAGCGAGCTCGACGTCCAGACCCGATGCGTCGACCGTGCCGGCAAGCCATTGCTGCGGGGAACCGCCGCCGTCGTTGCCGACGTTGCCCGCGCTGATCGTGGTCCAGAAGGGTCCGAGGACGGGATCGGTGGCCGCGGTCCAGACCGGCTCGCGCGCAGCCAGGTAAGCCTGGATGTGGGGGTAGACGTTGCTGTAGACGGCCTGGTCTTGGTCGGCCGTCAGCTTCATTGTCCAGTTCCGCATCGGATTGTAGATCAAGTTGAACTCCCAGCCCTTCGCCTGGATGGTCTGGGTATCCGCCTCGGCCGAGGCCCCGTTGACCAAACCCTGCAAGCCAGTGGGATACTTTATGATCGTCTGCGCATAAGTGTTGATCGCGGCTCCCGAGGCGGAGGCGCCCAGATTGTTGGTGGCAATCTCCTGCGCCCAATAAACGAACATGCTTTCGTCAATTCGCAGCGCACGGTCGACGTAGGTCGTCGTGCCCTCGCGGCTGTTCGCGGCGTTGGATTTGTACCAATTCAGCTCGGCCACCAGCTTGTCGTCAAAGAAGGAGACGGAGACGCCATAGTCCTTGCCGTGGCCGCTGGGATTTGGCAGCACGTTGCCGAATTGATCCTCGCCCAGGTTCGAGACCTGGAAGTTGTCCGATTGGTTGTAGTGGACGCTGAGCCATTTAGTCAGATGGGCCACTCCGCCGGCTTGGCGGGTAATGCCGTCCGCGGGGACCCAGCTATTCCAATTCTGGAGATTGCTCATATCCACCAAACCGGTGGTGGGATCGATGACGGGGTTCAACGAGGTGCGTGTGCGCTCGTAGTCGTGGCGCTGACCGAAGGTAAGGACGAGCCGGTCGTCGAGGAGGTAATTTTGCATGCTGCCGGAGTAGCTCCACACCTGCTGCGCGGCCTTGTTGGTCGTCGCGTCGAAAAGGGCCGGGCCAAGTTTCACGTTTTCGTTCGTCCAGGTCCCGCCGTTCAGCTGCGTGTTGTACCAGGTGACCGGGAAGGTGAAATTGGTGTTCACGAACTCACCGGGATCGTAACTGACCCCGGCACCGGCGTCGCTGAGGTAATACCGCTGCACGTTGCTTCCCGCGGGTCCGCTGGCGTTGTTGCCGATGTCGGTGGTGCTGTTCCAGCTATGGGCATCCAGGACCTCCAGGCGGTAGCGCCAGGAATTGGTGTCGTTTTCCCGATGCTGGTAAAAGGCCTGCAGGGTATGATGCCCCAGCCATTTGGTCCAGTTGTTGTCCTTCGTGAAATCCAGCTGATAGACGAGCGAAAGGCGCTCCTGCTCGTTCAAGTCCTGGTTGGTAATGTCATCCCCTTGGTTCTCGTCGAGGTAGGGGCGTCCGAAATAGGGATTGGGCGTGCCGTTGAGGAAACGGGTGTTGGTGTCGATTTGGGCCGAGTTGCCGATATTTCCACCCACGTAGTTGTGCTGGATGGTGGTGAACTGCTCGCGGTACCACCCCGCTTCCAGGAAAAGGTTGTCGGCGATCTGCTGTTCGAGCTCGACATTGTAGATCACCGCGTGGTCCTCGCCTAGATTGTCGGAGAACAGATTTACTCCCTGCCAATTGAGCAGCTGGGGATTATGGATGCCGGGATCGTGGTAGAGCGGATAGGTGACCTGCCCCACCGGCGCCGAGGCCGCGAATTTCTGATAGTTGCCGAGCGCTCCCGTCAACCGTTCAAACCCGATGGGGCCCCAGATGTTGGTCGCGGCGTTGGTCCCTGTGCCGTTGATGGAGCCAACCGCGTTGGTCGGCGAGCCCGGCGAGGCGAAATTGGTGCCCAAATTCGCCTCCTCCCACAACTGGGCCACGCCATGCACGATGTAGAATTGGGGTTCGGCTATGCTAGCGAGAGGGGTATAAAGGCCCGCTGGCAGCAACTGGTTGTTCGTGATCGGAGCCGTGGTCACACCATTGACGGTGGCGGTGTAAGTGATCGGATCCCACTTGGGGCTGCCGTTGGCAAGCCAGGGGGTGATTTCGTCGGCCGGGGTGATGCTGTCCGCGCGGCGATTAGGATTGTCGTAGTATTCGATGTTGGCCCGGACCGTGGTGTTTGCGAATGGCTTGAGGGTGACGGCCGCGAATTCACGGCGCTGGATGTCGAAGGAAGGCTCCTCCGCGGTGGGATGGGCATTCGCATAGAGCCCGGCGACCGCAATCGCCAGCTTGTCCGGAATCAGGGCGCGATTGAAATTCAGGGTTGTGCGGAAATCGCCGAAGCTGCCGACTCGAGCGCTGACTTCGTTGGTGTCCTTGTTCAAGACCGCCTTTTCGATCGATTCATTGAGGATGCCCGATGGGCTGCCGATGCCAAACAAGGTCGAATTGGGCCCGCGGCTCAGTTCGACGTCATCGATGTTGTACGTATCCAGCTGAATCGCCGAAAGGGAGATGAAGAAGTCACGGGTGATATCCGCCGGCCCAAGTCCGCGGATGCGGTTGGCCGTCTGCGGCGAATTCTGGATGCTGTCGACCGTGCCGATGTTTTTCGCGTTGCCGCCGGTGGCGGTGTAGTTTTCGGTCCCCTCAGTGCTGGCCTCGTAGAGAAACAGGTCGTTGATGTTGACCGACGAAGTGTCCGTCATCTGCTGCTTCGATATGACCGTAATCGATGCGCCCAAGTCTCCGAGGTTGGAGTTGAGGCGAGTGCCCATCGTCGTGTTCTGCGTGTAATAGCCGATATCCTTGCTCGAGGACTGCACCTCGAACGGCGGAAGCTTCGTGACCGCGGGCGAGGCCGCGGTATCGCCCGCATTGACCTGTTCTGGCGTAGGCACGGACGCAGTGGTCGTGGTGGTGGTGGTGGTGGTTTGATCGGTGGCAGCGGCCTGGGCCCGCGTGAGCGTGGGCCAGGTTAATGTCGACAATAACGCGAGCGCGGAGATGGCGGACGCGGCATTAGTAAACCCACGGGGTGTGTTGGTCATAGGTAGGATCTTGAGGTCACCGCAAACCGGGCCGGGCGAATGCCCAAGCTGGGTCGGAGGTATGGGGGTGCGAGTGCGAGAATCGCAGAGCCAAACTTTGCGGCGCAAAATCTTTTCTAAGTGATATTACGACATACTCGACAGTTCTATGGAACGGTTGCACAACGCGTGCAGAAGTTACGATCAAATGGGATTTCTAAGCTTTCTCTCAAAATGCGACACGAAAACGCCTGCTTTACAGCGCCGTTTCGAGTGACAGATACCTCAGCCAAATCTAGGCACCATTATTATTGCGACATGGCGCGAAGCGCGGAATCTTTTCGTTTTAGATAGTTTGCCGCGGCCGCTGTGGTTAAAACTTCAAGTTCATGCGTCGCTATGCGACACCAGCGACGCATTTTAGCACCTCGCCGCGATGGGTTTTTGTCCGCCGGAAGCAACCATTTCTCAAGGAACTCGTCGATTCCTTGCGCCGTTCCGGGGCTTTTCCCAATGACCAAACTAACTCGCTTCTCATCTTCTCCGATCTTCGCAATTTTCGTGGCAATGACAGTTTTCGCCGCGCCCTTGCCGGCACAGCTGGCCCCCAATACCTCCCTCGCGGGAGGGCGCGGTGGCTTCGGCATGGGTCCGCCAACGACGCCGGCCATCGTCGATGCGGCCGCGGCCGCTGAGACGCCAGTGGCTCCTGGGCCCTTCCAGCCCACCTGGGAGTCGCTGAAGGCGAATTACCACATGCCCGAGTGGCTGATCGACGCCAAATTCGGCATCTTCATTCACTGGGGGCTATATTCCATTCCGGCCCACCACAACGAGTGGTACGAGAAGCACATGTACGGAGAGGACAAAGCCTGGCATGTCGAGCACTACGGTCCTCTGGACGAGTTTGGCTACAAAGATTTTATTCCTCTTTTTACCGTTCCAAAATTCAATGCCGACGATTGGGCGCACCTCTTCAAGCAAGCCGGCGCCAGGATCGTTTTACCAACGGCGGAACATCACGACTGGTTCTCGCTGTGGAATAGCGCGGCCAATCCCTGGAACGCCGTCCGAATGGGCCCCAAGCGCGACTTGATCGGAGAACTGGCGGTGGCGGTGCGCAAGCAGGGGATGAAGTTCGGTGTAACCAATCATAGCATCGAGCACTACACTTTCATCAATCCGCCCCCGGAAGGCACCAAGACGGATCTCAACGATCCCGCCTATGCGGATTTTTATTGGGTCGAGCACAATGACGCCCGCCTGCAGAAATTCTTCGAACTCTGGGTGATAAAGAACGAGGAGCTGATCGATCAGTACCATCCCGACATGCTTTGGTTCGACAACGGCATCAACCCCCGCGCGTACGATCCCATCAAGCTGAAAGTCGCAGCCTACTATTACAATCGCGCCCGGCAATGGGGCAAGGAGGTGTCAATCGCGACCAAGGACTCGGCCTATCTTGCCGGCAGCATCACCGATCATGAGCGCATGATGCGCGCGCCCACCGCGCTGCAGGAGACCCCCTGGCAGGTGCACGACACGGTAGGCTCAACCTGGGGTTACACCGAGGGCATGCGGATCGGGAAGCCCGGCGGCTTCATTCATACCTTGATCGACGTCGTGAGCATGAATGGCTGCTTCCTCTTGAACATCTCTCCCATGGGAGACGGTTCCATCCCCGACGACCAACGGCAGGTTCTTTTCGCCATGGGCAAATGGCTGCGCGCGAATGGGGAAGCAATCTATGACACGCGGGCTTGGGCTCACTCAGGGGAAGGCCGGTTGCAGATACCTCGAGGTCAAGAGGCAACGGGACAGGACATACGCTTCACCACCAAAGGGGACATCCTTTACGCGATTGCCCTCGGCTGGCCCGGCGAGCAGGCCGTGATCACCTCGCTCGCGTCGGGCAAGGTGGCCGGGACCGTGGAAAAAGTGGAATTGCTCGGTTCTCCCGGCTCGCTTGCCTTCCGCCAGGACGCCGAGGGACTGAAGGTACAGCTGCCCACAGAAAAGCCGAACGATTACGCTTACGCGTTCAAGATCACCGGACTGAAACTCTGATCCCCTCGCCCGTCGTTGACCTCGTGTCGGAAAGCCCACCCATCAAATCTTGGCTGATGCGTAGCGCCTTGACCCTCGCGGTCGGCGGAATCCTCGCGCTCGTTTCCTGCAGCGCCGCGCCGGTTACACCTCCCGCGCGATTCAAGGTAGAAAATGGCCTCAGGGTTAGCGCTAACCACCGCTACTTGGTGGATGCCGTGACGGGAATGCCGGTATTCATCCTGGCGGACACCGCCTGGAACCTCGGCGCGCTCAAGTTCGAGGAAATCGACCGTTATCTGCAGAGCCGGGCGGATCATGGATTCAATACGGTGATGTTCGCCCTGAATTTCGCCCCGCAGGCGGACGAAAAGAATGCCTATGGCCAGTCCGCCTACATCGGCGCGGAAAAAACCGACCTGAATCCGGAATATTTCGAGTTTTGCGATGCCATCGTCCGAAAGGCCGCCGATCGCGGCCTCTACGTGATGTTGTACACCATGTGGGCCGGGGAAAAAGCCGGGACGATGAACAACTATACCGCCGCGCAATTGCATGCCATCGGCCGGGCTGTGGGCCGCCGGTATCAGGGCGTCGGAAACGTCATTTTATGCGTTGGGGGAGAAGCATCGCCGCACTATATCGAGGAGGCGCGGGTAGATGCGCTCGGTCGTGGGCTCCGGGAGGGATGCGAAGGCCGGAATCTGGTGACCGTTCATCCGGTCTCTCCCAATTCCTCTTCGAAGTTCTACGCTTCCTCGCCGTGGCTGGATTTCAACCTGAGTCAGGCCAAATCGGGCAATGGTCCCCAGAACGCCGCTTATGATGCCGCCGCGCTGGTGCTGGGAGATTGGAGCATCACCCCGGCCAAGCCGACGATGATGGCCGAGCACCGCTATGAATCCGGCACGCAGGAAGATCCACTCATTCAGCGCCGAAGCCTGTATCAATGCGTCTTTGCCGGCGGGTGCGGCTACGCCTATGGCCATGACGCCTTGTGGCAGATGACCCCGCATACCGCTCAGCCCTGGATGTTGAAAGGCTGGAATCCCGGCGTGGAGAGCTGGACGCAAGCCCTCGACACCCCGGCGGTCCGCCAATTGCAGCACATCAAGACGCTGCTCTATTCCCGTCCGTATTTCGAGCGCATCCCCGACCAAAGCTTGGTGCTGGCCGGGCAAGGCCCGGATGTTGCCACCCGCACGCAAGCGACCCGCGATGGCACGCCGGAGCGCGCCGATGCCACCTATATCATGGCTTACATCAGCTCTCCCCGCACGGTCACCCTCAACACCGCGGTGATTTCCTGCCGCTGGTTAAACGCCTATTGGTTCAGTCCGGAGACAGGCTTAACCGAGACGATCCAAGACCACTTCACCAATTCCGGAAGCCTTACCCTGAAGCCAAGGCCGCAAGGCCAGGATGGGGTCGCGGTGATCGAGGATGCAGCCCGGAACTATGCCCGGACGATGCCATCTCTGCGATTTAAGGCCGCGCCGTCTGGGCGGCCGAATTGAACCTCGCTGTGCATTTTGCGACATTGCGGCGGACGGACGGCTCCTTTTCCGCGACTGAAATTAAATTGCCCCAGAATAACCGCGCTTTCTAATGATGCTCGAAATGCGACGTACCAATTGGAGGGCCCATGCGCTGCCGCTGCATGATCATCTTTTCCGCGAGCCATTTTATGTCACGCACGCGGGATGGGAACGGGTGGTGCCGCATCAATCCTATCCTCATTCGGGACAGCCCTATTATTACGATATGTCCTGGGCGGAGGGCCGCATCCTCGGAGAATTCTGCCTTTCGTTCATCACCAAGGGCCAGGGGGAAGTTGAAACGGAGCGAGGGCGGCAGCCTGTCCGGGCGAACCAGGCGTGGCTTTATCTGCCCGGGGAATGGCACCGTCACCGTCCGACCTCTACCGTGGGCTGGAGCAATCAATGGATAAAGTTCAACGGCAGCCTACCCCATCAATGGATGCGCGACAGGGCCTTTCGCCTGAATGGCAATTTGGTTCAGCTCGCCGATACGCGCCTCTTCGAGCGCCAATTCCGGCATCTCGTGGAATCGATCGACGCGGCGGATGGCCGCAATTCCCTCCAATTCTCCTGGCAGGCAATCGGGTTGTTATCGCATTTCCTCATGGACCAAAGCGCCGCCGACCAACCCAAGGTAGCCCAGTCCGGCGATGCGGTGGTGGACTCAGTCCGGGCCTATATCTGGAGCCAAAGTCACAACCAGATCAGCGTGCCGGACGTGGCCCGCCACACCAGGTTAAATCGGCGCACACTGGAGCGGTGCTTCAAATCGGTTACCGGCACCACCCTGCTCAACGAGATTCAGCAATGCCGCATTTCCCGCGCCGCCCTGCTGCTGCGCGAGACCGACGTGCCGATCAAATATGTGATCGGTCGGGCGGGTTTCAGCAGCTACCAACAGATCCGCCTGGCGTTCCAAAAACACTTTGCGGTCTCGCCCGAAGAGTACCGAGCCAACGCGCGCTCCGCCGCTAAATAATTGCGCCTAGTCTTGCTTAGGCGCAGCCACTTTTGAAGCCCAACTCACGCCTGATTCTCATGACTAGTCCCCGTCACTGCGGTTCGCCGCGAATGCTTGCAGCCGCGGTCGTCGCCGCGCTTTGTCTGGAGCCCCGCGCGCTCGTCCGCGCCCAAGCCACCGCTCCAGCCCTTCCAATAGAAGAGACCAGCGTCATCACGTCGCCGCCCGCGCCCAAGCCGGACGCCCTGCGGCCAATCCGCGAGAGCCCAGAAATGATCGCGGCGGCGCTAAAAGGCATTCCGCCGGCCCCGGCCGGCCCGTTCAAAGAATCGTGGCAGTCGATCGCGCAGAACTACCAGGACCCCGACTGGTTTCGCGACGGCAAGTTCGGGATCATGATGCACTGGGGCATTTATTCCGTTCCGGCGCACGGCAGCGAGTGGTACGTCCGCTACATGTATGGCGGCAAGGTCCTCGTTGGAGATAAGGGCAATTCCGCGAATGCGAGCGTGGTCCAGTGGCACACGGAGCATTTCGGGCCGCCCACCCAATTCGGGTACAAGGACTTTCTGCCGATGTACACCGCGGCCAAGTGGGATCCCGACGCATGGGCCGCGCTCTTCAAGAAGGCAGGCGCCAAATACGTCCTCGCCCCCGGTGAGCACCACGACGGTTTCTCCAACTGGGACAGCGCGATCAACCCCTATAATGCCAAGAACTATGGACCGAAGCGCGACTTGGTCGGAGATCTCATCAAGGCACTCGAGAAGGTCGGACTGAAGACGGGGGTCTCGAATCATTCGAGCATCCACTTCGATTTTATTCCTCCCCTCCCCGGCAGCGACCAATATGATCCGAAGTGGGCCGCCTTTTACAATGTGGCCGATCGCAGCGATACGGCGCGGACGAAGTTCCTCCACGATTGGGTGGCGAAGAACCTCGAACTCATCGACAAATACCAGCCCGACATGCTTTGGTTCGACATGAGTGGGGGCCGCAACTGGGATCCGCTCAAACTGCGAGTCGCTGCGTACTACTTCAATCGGGCAAAGGAATGGGGCAAGGACGTGGCCATCAGCGCCAAGACCGATGCGTTTGTCAGCGGCCAGATCATGGACTACGAACGCGAGGGACGGGCGCCAATGGAACTGACCGATTGGATTTGGCAGCCGGATGATCCGATCACCAACAAGTTCGGCTTCGTGCAAGGCGTCCCACCGTACCCGGCCGACCAGTTTGTGTGGAAACTGGTCGAAAACGTGAGCAAGAACGGCAACCTTCTGCTCAACATCTCCCCCCGAGCCGATGGGACCATCCCGCAGGAGCAGCAGGACGTCCTTCTGGCAATCGGCCGGTGGCTGGATGTGAATGGCGAGGCAATCTACGGCTCGCGACCATGGATCAAGTATGGGGAAGGCCCCGCCGCCGATGCGGCTGCCGCCACGATGGTTGCGGCCAAGGCCAACGGGTTTGCGGGCCGCCTCAACGGACAAAACCAGGGCGGCCCCGAGACCTTGGGGGGTGGGCTGCCACGCCACGGCTACAAGCCCACCGACATCCGCTTCACCACTCATGGCGACACTCTCTATGCCACGGTCATGGCCTGGCCGGCCGACACCGTCGTCATTACCTCGCTAGCCGCCGGCCAGCCGGTCCAGGGCAAGGTGGAAAGAGTTGAATTGCTCGGGCACGACGGCGACCTCACCTTCACCCAAGACGCCGACGGGCTGAAGGTGAAGTTTCCCGCCGCCAAGCCGTGCGACTACGCGTACGTGCTAAAGCTCATCGGACTAAAACTGTGATCTTGGAGCGGATTTGAAGGCTCGCCGCCCACAATTCGCCGTTCTCGGCCGGTTCGAGCGCGCCGGGCTGCTCACCGGTTTACGCAAGAACCGCATCAAGCTCGCGATCCACACGCTGGCCGGCGCAATGCTATTTGGCAATCCGGTTCTGTCCGCCGTAGCCGCTAATTTGCAGCTGCCGCACTGGGAGCCGCACGATTTTGCCTTCACGTGTCCGGTCACGCCAGCCGACCCGTTTCAGGTCTCGTTTTCCGCGGAGGTGACCGGCCCGGGCGGCGCTGAACTTACCGTGCCGGGATTCTACGACGGAGACCATACGTGGAAGATCCGCTTCTCGGCGCCAGCCGAAGGTGACTGGCATTTGGTCACGCGCTCCAATGTCGCGGAGCTGGACGGCCTGCGCGGTGCCTTCACTTGCGTGGCGAATTCCTCGATATCGATTCACGGCGGCGTGCGAGTCGATCCGGTGCGGCCGCATCAATTTGTCTTCGACGATGGAACACGTTTCCTACCGATGGGATACGAGTGCGATTGGCTCTGGGCGCTCGACGCGAATGATAACGGGTTAAGGGCAACCGACGCCTTCCTCGATAAGCTCACGGCCAACGGCTTCAATTTGGTCATACTGAATGCTTTCGCGTATGATACCACGTGGCGAAGGGGTCGTACCGGAGAAGACGACTTCGGCCCTCCGCCCTTCTATCCCTGGGACGGCGGCAACAGCAGGCCCGACTTCCGCCATTTCGACCTGAGGTATTGGCGGCACTACGACCAAGTGATCGACGCCTTGTTTCGCCGCGGAATTTGGGCCCATGTCCTGATTAAAGTCTACAACAAGCAGGTGCGGTGGCCGGTGAATGGAAGCCCGGAAGACGACCAGTATTACCGCTGGCTGATCGCGCGATACGCGGCCTATCCCAACATCACCTGGGACCTCGCCAAAGAGGCGAACTATGAGAAAGACGTAGGCTATAAGCTCGGCCGCCTGCGGTTCATTCGGGCGAGCGATCCCTATCGCCGACTCCTCACCGTTCACGATGACCGCGCCAATTACGACCGCGGCATCTACGACGATCTGGTGGACTATCGATCAGACCAGCAGCATCTGCTCTGGCGCGAGATCATGTTGGCGCATTTGCAGCAACGGGCTTGGCCGGTGATCAACGCCGAATTCGGCTACGAGCAAGGTCCAGGCGGATCGGCTGACAAGACCTACAGCGTGGCGCAGTCACCGGAGGAGGTCGTCCGCCGCGCGTGGGAAGTCTACGTCGCCGGAGGTTTCGGCGTTTATTATTATACTTATACAGCATGGGATATCCTCCGTCCGCAGGATACGCCGCCCGGGTATGCTTATTTCAAGCATCTCCACGACTTTTTCGAACGAACCGCCTATTGGCGGATGCGTCCTATCAACGGGTTGAGCAGCGCGGGATCCTGCCTGGCCGAGCCCGGCCGGGAGTATGTCGTCTTTCTCGGCAAAGCCGCACGTTTCACCCTAAGCATCGAAGGCGCCGCCGGTCCCCTGACGGTCGAGTGGTATCAGCCGCTGACCGGTGAACGGCGCAAGGCCCCGTCCTTTGAAAACGGCACGACAGCCCTCACGCCGCCCGGCGACTGGGGCACGGGCCCCGTCGTTCTCCATGTCACAGAAGAAGGGCACGGAAATTAGCTTCGTTTCGTGGCCGCAAAAGCCCCCACCCTATATCCATTACCCCAAATGATGCACCGTTCCTGCACTTGTGCCAAAACTTCCGGACGCTGGCTTTTGGCCGCATATCTGTGGTCGACGCCATTGCTTTCCGCTCACGGAGCCGAGCCCGGGCCAATCGCGTTCGCCCGAGCTCAGATCGAAAGCGCCGCCGCGCAGAATCACGCAGTGCCGCCGAAAGTCGCCTTTGCCATAGAATCCAATCTCGGGGCGCAAGGTTACGCTTTAAAAAACACAGCCGAGGGAGCCTGGGTTGTGACCGGAGGAGACGCCAGTGGCGCGATGTATGGCGGCTTGGATGTTGCCGAAGCGCTGCGGCTTGGTCCCGCCGCCGTGAACTCGCTCCGCGCGGACACTCGAGTTCATGCGCCCTACATCGCCGAACGCGGAATCAAATTCAACCTTCCCCTTGATCTGCGGACGCCGAGCTATTCGGACGGAAGCGACAACGCGCGCGCCAACATTCCCGAAATGTGGAGCCGCGAATTCTGGGCGACCTTGCTCGATGAGATGGCGCAGCATCGGTACAACGTGCTTTCGCTGTGGAGCCTAAATCCGTTTCCATCGATGGTACGCGTGCCGGAGTTTCCCGCCGTGGCCTTGGACGATGTGTGGCGCAGCCGCGCGCCGCTCGGCCCGGTGCCGCTCGACGGCACAGGGAAAAACAACGTGCCCGCCGCCTTTCTTGCAGACCACGAGGTGGTGAAGAAAATCACGATCGACGAAAAAATCGCCTTCTGGCGAGACGTCATGGAAATGGCGGCCGACCGCGGCATCGCCATCTACGTATTCACCTGGAACGTCTTCCCCTACGGGGCTGAGGGCAAATATGGCATAACCGCCGACATGTCGAACCGCACCACGGTGGCGTATTATCGCGCGAGCGTGCGGGAATTTCTGAAGACCTACCCGCTGCTCGCGGGCCTGGGAATTACCGCCGGAGAAAATATGCCGGAACACAATCCCGACTATACCAAGGAGCAATGGCTCTGGGCCACCTACGGCGAAGGTGTGCGCGATGCGCTCAAGGACACGCCGGCACGGACGTTCAATCTGATCCACCGTTATCACCAAACGGCGCAGGGCGAGATTACGCGCAATTGGCGCAACTATCCGGGCTATCCCGCCACCTTCACCTTCAGCTACAAATATTCCTACGCCCACATGTACTCGTCGGTAAAACCGCCGTTCATCGCCGAGATGCTGCCTTACCTGCCGAGCGGCATGAAAACCTGGCTCACCGTCCGGAATGACGACATCTACTCCTTTCGCTGGGGCGATCCGGATTACGCGCGCGAGTACATCCTCAACATGCCGCCGCCCACGCAGCTCGCCGGATTCTACATGGGCCCGGACGGCTTCATCTGGGGGCGCGATTTCCTGGATCGCGAGCTCGCGGGAAAAGCGCTCGGTGCGGAACGGCCGCTCGTCATCCAAAAACAGTGGTATGCCTTCATGCTCTGGGGCCGTCTGGCCTATGACCCCACGCTGCCAGACTCTCATTTTAAGGAAGTCCTGCGGGCGCATTTTCCAGGAGTCGACGCCGCAGCCCTCTTCGCAGCCTCCAGCGCGGCCTCGAAAATCATTCCGCAGGCCACGCGCTTCTTTTGGGGCGACATTGATATCCGTTGGTTTCCAGAAGCCTGCGCGCGCAACGACCATGGCACCCATTTCTACACCGTGGCGGAGTTCATGAAGGGAATTACGATGCCCGGCTCAGGCATTCTCAATATTCGCCAGTGGCGATACCGGCTGCTTCACCAGAAGCCGTTGGACGCGCTGTCGCCGCTCGATGCCGCAAATTCGCTCGCCGGCATGGCGGACACAACGCTGCGATTGGTGGCAGCGCTCCGCGCCAACCGGGGCGACGCGACGGACCGAGAGCTGCGGCTCACGCTCGGCGACTATGAAGCGATGGCGGAGCTTGGTATTTACTATGCGGAGAAAATCCGCGGCGCATGCGAGCTGGCCTTCTTCGATGCGAGCCGCCGGCCGGAACAGCGGGCGAATGCCATTGCCCATTTGGAACTCGCGCTGGTCGCGTGGCGGCGCTACGCCGCGGTGCGCGACGCGCAGTATCTGCCCGGCTTTTACAGCCGCATCGGGCGGATCGACATAACCGCGTTGGCCACGGAGGCCGCGAAAGACATCGAGCTCGCCCGGGGCTGGCGCCCCGGCTCGCTGCCCGATGAGCCGGCAGCCCAACAAAACACCGATGAACAATTTCAGCCGTAGCCTGAAGGGGTTAAGAGCTTGGTGTTGGGGCGCAGCCGCGATCGGCGCAGCCCTCGCCGCCAATTCCGGATGGTCCGCCGAAGTGATCGTCGCGATCTCCGGCCCTTCTGCGCCGGTGGCTTTCGCGCTGAGAAAGCTGGGGACGGTGCTCGTCGCCCGCGGCGATTTCCTATCGCTGCAGACTTCCCCTTCACTGACCGCCGCGATCGTGGTTCGGGAGGGTTCCGGCGGTCTCGGCTCGGATAGCTTCAAGCTTGAGCGGGCGGGCAATGCCCTCGTGGTCACCGGCGGCGATTCACGCGGGACAATGTATGGAGTGCTCG
>Ga0206819_10268_pt1 | contig 16329 bp, 11 predicted proteins | sample Alteio_BWOrgCont_87_FD_152855 | JGI IMG/M metagenome (GOLD analysis project Ga0206819, IMG submission 152855) | Enriched cells from forest soil in Barre Woods Harvard Forest LTER site, Petersham, Massachusetts, United States -... | ecosystem: Environmental > Terrestrial > Soil > Temperate forest >... | reverse complement strand
GTTCTTTACCTGACGATTCGCCGCATCGAGGAAATTCCAAGTCGCGGTCGACTGGCCCTCCTGATCGTTTCGATTATTGACCAGCGTCGCGATTACTTGGCCGCTCTGTGTGATCGTTACCGTTGATGTCGAATTAACCGACAATTTATAAGCGATATTTTCAGCGGCTTTGCCGGCGGCGGCTGTGACGCTTTCGATCACGGGAAGTGACGGGCCGGTTGTAACAACCAACTTGTACGTCTTGAGGCCTTGAGCCCTTGCCGGGTACGACACGCTGGTCGCCTCACGCAGGTTTCGCTGAGAACCCGTTTCAGGATCCACAATTTTGACCTGAACATTGCTTGGAACCTTGTTCATGTTCGGCCAGGTAAGGGTTACCTCACCGCTGTTCTGGGTAAACACATTCCAAGTCCAAATTTGGCTTTCGATGTTTTCCGACGTCAACGCTTGGGCAAGGTTCACCACTTTCTTGCCGTTCTCCATGAGGATCGAGCTTGAGATCGCATTCTTTACAGGAGCGATCGGTGGCTTGTATCGCGTCAGGACAGATGCCAACTTGGCGGTCGTCGTTTGTCCGATTGCCGTATTTGCATCGATCATTCCGTTTGACCTTGCTGCCAACTGGAGAGTCCAGATCGGACTGTTCTGAAGAGTGACAGCACCAACGGCCTTCTTCGCGAAGGTACTGACTTCGTCATCAACGAGGCCCGGAAGGAACGCCTGGAATACCGGCGGATACAGGATCGTAACGGGCAAATCGCTCGCCACGTAGAGCCAATACCCGGTGTTCGGCTGGAGAAGATCTGCGAACGACCCGGTGGTTTCATACCCTTGCGACTGTGCGTTCCAGAAAGAAAGCGAGCCGCTGACATAGCCCTCTGTTGCAAGTTCGGTAAAGGTGAACGACGCCGTGTTGTTGGCTTCAGGAACTCCGACCAATTCGCCAAGCGGTATCGCGTAGTTATATGGATTCGCCACGAGGTTCCAGCCAGGCTGCACAATGATCTGCGGAGCGCCGGACTGCAAGTCGGGGGCTTGCTGAGGACTTCCGCCGAGCGGTACAAAGCCTACATTCTGATTGGTGATGACGAATGAGCCGAAGCCTCTTTGGGGATCTGTCTGCAGTACGTAGCTCTGAGCCAAGGCATCCCAACCGAAGACTTGGAAGTCCTGGTCGACGGTAAGCCCACTGTTCTGACCGATAATTGTTGCCCAGTCGGATTGAGCGAACTGCCATGGAGCGGTCACGAGGTTTGCGGTACCGGTTAGCTGTAGATACGGCTGTGAAGCGACGGCAATAGTGCCAAAGAGCTGCTTCGTCGGCCCAGGATTCGGTATGACGGTCACCTTATACTGCTGATTTCCAAATAACCTCGGATCGACAGCTACCTTGAACAGCAGATTCGATATCGTCTGTGGCTCCACAATGTTCAGGTACTGAACCATGTGGTTGCTGTTGGGATTGCTGGCATCGGTCATTCCGGCAGGAAGATCGACGTCAACTTCGACATCCTCGAGTGGCACTTCCTTCTGGTTCGACGAAAAACCTAGCGTGTTGTCGATATGAATAAAGAGGTTGAATGGCGAGTTCTGGAACGACCCAGGATTGCCCGCCGTAGTCGCCACGACAGGAGGAGCATCCAACACTACTGAATACGGCGCCGAATAGTCGGCGGTGCTCCATGTACTGCGATAGTAGGCGACAATCGTTCGAGTGTCGGGACTCTGACCGATCGGGTTACCGGAGTAAGCGGCGACCGGAGTCGGTTGGAACTTCTCGATATAGCCGGCTGCTCCACCGAGAATGCCGGTATCCGGGTCAAGGAAGTCCGTCATGACGCCATCGGTCGCGGTTGGACTGTCAACCAGGTAGTTGATGGCATCCCACGCACCGACGTCGATTCCATCGGCCTGGGTTTGGTCTGGGATCTGCTGCGATGGACTTAAGACGACTTGAAGACCATACGCCCACGACTGATACATGCCGAAATCGACGTATGGAGGAAGTTGCAGTTCGGGAACCAACGGGTTGGCGGTATTGGGATTGAGCGTAAAGCGGGTATCGCTGTTGAGTGGCTTCAGTCCCGGGACAGTAATGTAATTCGCAGCGTGGATGGGAAATGTAGGGTTAGTCTGTGCGGGGCTATTCATGAATACCCACTGGCCGAACCAAAGGCCAAGGCCAATGTTCGTGCCGGTGCCGGTATTCTGAATCTGCCAGGTGAGCTTTGCGGTATCGCCCAGGATATCGACTTGAAGCTTCACTCTTGCGCCCAACGATGCGGTGGATTCAGTGACGAAGTAGCGGTTGCTCAACCCAAAGAAAAATGTATCGATGGCATTTTTGCCATAGTATTCCATCTTGATGGTCGGAGTGCCGCCGGTAGTGGCGGTCGTGGATTGAACGATATTCGAAATCGCGAAGTTGCCGGAGACGCCAGTGTAGCCGCCGAAGGTCAGTGTCATTCCGTCGTCGATCCCTTGGCCCACTAGATCATGCGTCACCGGATCGGAATAGCCATCCTGCAACGAACCGCCCGTGCCGTAATTATAGTTAACAGAGCCGTCTGGATTCGTCGGGTTCGGGTCGGTTCCGATGAAGAAACCCACTCGGCCCTGCACATTATTGGTTATTCCGTTGGGAGGGAAGCAAACCTTTGAGAAATTGGTGGTCCCTGAAAGACCTACACTCGCACCGAACATAGAATCCCAGTACGCGGCGACAGCCCAGCTGGGAGACCAGGGAGGCGTTGTAGACGTGGGATCGATACAATTGACAACCCAATCGAGTTCCGAAACGTCCGTCCATTTATTATAGGGAACGTCGAACGGGGGGATGCCGAAGCCTTGCCCGTTGGCCTGGGCATTGGCAGCCGATGCCATAGTTCCCAGTACGCCGATTGCGAGGAGCGCCTTTAGATAATTGCGGTTCATTATGTTTCCTGAGGTGTTGGGTGGTACTGCCCCCGACCGTTTAGTTAGACGGGGGCTTTCTTCCCATTAGATCACTCTTTCTTGCGATCCTTTTAGCTAGCTTTACCATGTCCGACCGGAGACTTGTGTGTCTTTTTGGGCGGCGGTGGCGGCGTGCCTGTGATCTGGAAGGAGCGAGGTGGCGAGAATATAAAGTTTTCTCTCGTAAGAGAATCAGGCGCCGGTCCAGGAACGTCGGCAATATTCCTAGCGCCCATTCGCCAATAGTAAGTCGCAGAGGAATTCCAGTTCTTGATAACCGTCGATGGATTGACATTCACAGGAGGAAGCGTTCCATTTTGGTTGCTCACGAAGGAACCTACATTGTAGAAGGTACCTCTTGCGAAGTTGATCGTCGTAGATAGCTCAAGGACGTACTCACACGTAATCGGCGAAGTAGTTCCTTGAACCGAATTGCACGTAAATCCGGTTGCGTACTGGCTCGTAAGAGCGAGTCCGTTTGCCGGAGCCTGCAGGGCGGGAACGTTGATCGGAGTCGCCAACCCGACGGCGGTGACTTTCGCGGTTAGGAAGTAGCACGTGAGAGCACCTGTCCCTCCCGTCGTTCCGGTCGTTCCGGTAGTTCCGGTCGTTCCAGTCGTACCAGTTGTTCCGGTAGTGCCGGTCGTTCCAGTCGTTCCAGTTGTTCCGGTAGTGCCAGTCGTTCCAGTCGTTCCAGTCGTACCAGTCGTTCCGGTGGTGCCGGTCGTGCCGGTCGTTCCCGTCGTGCCAGTCGTTCCGGTGGTGCCTGAAGTTCCTGTCGTACCCGTCGTTCCACCTGTGTTGCCGCCGTTCGGCAAGTCGAGTGAAAGAAGCGAGAAGACTTCCTGAACCTGATAGATGTACTGCTGGCCAACGACCACGCTTGGAATCGCGGTTCCGTTGGTTGAGTCGAATGGCTCTTCGTAGTTGCACGCGAGCGGGATACCGATCTGGTTCGCAGGGAACAAGGCGTACTGGAGTAAGCCAGCCGCTGTTCCAGCTCCGACTGCGTCCACAAAGTCCTGAACAAGACCGTTCGCTACGCCAACCGGCATATTGGGTACGTCTTGTCGGAAGACCTGCCATGCAGCACGTTGAGAATTACCGCCCGCGAAGATATTCGGGCTCCAAGTTACCATCACCGAAGGAACGCCGGCAGAGTTCGGATACATATAGGCTTGCGCCTGAACGTTCGAGACCGTGCCTTGGCTGCCGCCGTTACCGGCACCAACAAATGCGGCGATGAGTCCCAGCACGAGCGCAACCGATACCAACCCGGACGGGAAGGACGTGTTTCGTGGCTGAATCGTATGCGGATTTCCGCTCGGATCAACTACGACGTCAGGCACCGTGAAGGTGGCTCTAACTTTATCACCCGGCTGAATACCTCTCTCGCTCTTTTCGGAAACGATATAGGCGCTGTCCGGTTCGACATCGGTGATTCTTGCAAAAGCAAGCTGCTCGCCGTTTCGGCTGACGATAACCTTTTGGCCATCTTGGAAGCCGGATCGGGCACCCTTGTTAATGAGGGCCTTGTTGGCTTGCGTATTTAGTACAGTTGCTGACGGGAGTTTGTGAGATTTGATCTCACGGACTGCAGTGCCCGTAGCTTGACTAATCGCGTCTTGGATCAACGTATCGTCCGAGACATTGCCAGCCCGAATCGAAGACACGCCATGAACGACGGCTCCGTTGATTGAAACGCCCGATGCTGAGTCGTAAACGACTACTTTCATCGTCACGCTTCCCTGCTTACCGCCCGCGACGGAATCCACCTGGTATTTAACAAGCTCGCCTTTGACGATAGCAGAGGCTTTAACTTCCTGGGCGAGTCGAAGAAGATTCACTTGACTATCGACCGGTGAAGAAATACTCAGGTTCTCAACTGCGCGCTTGATACTGTCCGGGGAGACGACATCTATATCGCCGGATTTCCCTAGCTCAGTTCCAAGCGAGTCCGCTGCGAACGATCCATATTTGGTCCCTGGGGACACTCTGTTAACAAACTCGGTAACGGCCCAACTCGGAAGCGTAGCGATCTGCGCGCTTGCCCTCGTGAATAGAGCCAAAGTGACGGTTGGCAAGATCAAGGCCGCAATAACGACCTGACTTATAACCTTTCCTGTAAACGATGTGATGAACCGCCTCACAATGACGCGTCCTCCTTAATCCTTATTCGCAATGGGCGCCCCGCCCGTAGGTTATTCGTACGCGCTTCAGAAAACCACCCCTGTCCGGGTTCGCTCGTCTCTCTCACCGACTTACAACCTCGGCTGGTAACTTTGCTCCGATCAAACAACCCTCCAATCCTAGGCCTTACCGGCAAACACCACATAAAAAGTGATGTGCCGGGCAGGCAGATCGGGTGGAGTATAGCACGATCGTTCGATCGTTGCAATCAACCGCATTCGAATCTGCGTGCGAGTGCTTCAGATACATTTCGCCTGACGGTTTCAAGCGGGAAATTGGTTCGAATAACTTCGTCTGCAAATACCATTTTTACCGAAAATGTCAATTGTGCGGCTAACAGAGCCTCAAAATCGAATGAGTCGCCGTATCTTTCTCGCAACCTCCGCCTTTGCTCGTCTCGACCACATGTGACGAGCCAAGTTCGATCGAAGTTCCCCTGAAGACAAGCTTCAATTAATAGTGGGATCTCCACGAATTCCGCCTCGGATTGTTGAATGCCAGCCAATATTCTCGGGTGCATGATTCGATTAACGGCACGACGGGCCCCTGATCGGTTTGAAATGGCGTTTAGAATGTCTGATGGAGCAACCGGAAAAGGAATATCCAATAGCGACGCCAACGATCGATTTACTTCCGGATCGTTGAAAACTTCCTTTGCCAGTAAATCGGCTGACAAGGTACTGAAACCGAGGTTGGCCAAGATCCCCAGGACGGTGGACTTTCCCTCCGCTATACCTCCAGTAATGGCGACAACCACGAGACTTACACTACCTCTGGAATCAAGAAATAGGGACTGCAAGTTCGACCCTAAGGTCGCGCCTGCAGTCCCGCTTCAGCCTTCATAAAGAAGGAGAACTTACTCCTCGGCCGGCTCGTGCTTCTCTTCGGTTTCTTCTTCCTCGTCTTCTCGACCCAAGAAGCCTTTCAACATACCAAGACGCTCGCCGATCGTAGCACCGCCGGTCGAAAACCCGCGGCGTCCTCCGACTTCGTCGAAGTCCTCGAACTCGTCGCGACCCCTGCCGCCCTTCTTGCCCTTCTTCTTTCCGCCACGATCACCGGTTCGACGCATCTCATCGTCGAATGTCGTAGCCGGCGCCGCGCCGCCGCGATCCGCGCCTGGTCGAAGTTCTCCGCCTCCGCCGAGGGCGCGCATACTCAGCACCATTCGGCGCTCGTCCGGCCGCAAGTCGATGATTTGAGCCTCGACTTCCTGATTCTCTTCAACAACGTCTTGTGGGCGCTTGATCCTTCGGAAGGACATCTCGCTCACCGGCATAAATGCTTCCGCACCTTCCGGCAATTTGATGAACGCACCGCTTTGAACGATCCGCCCAATTGTGATGTTCAGCTTTTGACCAACCGTGTAGTTCTGTTTGATGAGATTCCACGGATCGGGAAGAACTTGGCGATGTCCCAACGAAATCTTGCCGGCGTTTGCGTCCAGACGTAAGACCATGACTTTGATCTTCTGCCCTTCTTTGAACATCTCTTTGGGATGGTTGATTCGAGCCCAACTCATCTCGGAGATGTGTAGAAGACCATCGACGCCGCCCAAATCGACAAACGCGCCGTAATCGGTGAGCCGTCTGACCGTACCGTCGAGAGCGTCACCAGGCTTAACCGCGGTAAAGATGTTTTCTTTGGCCGACGCCCGTCGCTCTTCCTCCGCTTGCCGATTGGACAGCACAACTTTCTTCCGCTCACGATCGATTTCGATCACTTTGAGCTGGAGAGGCTGGCCGACGTACTTCTCAATGTTCCGAAGCTTGCCGGAACCGACGTGTGTGGCAGGAACAAACCCCCTGACACCGACATCGACGACAAGACCGCCCTTAACCCGGTCGACTACTTGAGCTGTGATCATCTCTTGCGTCTTAAACGCATTCTCGATCTTGTCCCAAGCCTCTTCAAATTCTGCTCGCCGCTTCGAAACTATTGGATTGCCTTCGGCGCCTTCCGGCCGAATGACAATCACACTGATCTTGTCGCCGACATTAAATCGACCCTTTGCCGTCTCCAGGCTTTCGTCGCTGAGCTCAACGAACACCTTGTCCCGGTCGACCTGAATAATCGTGGCTTCGATTCGCTCGCCTTTTTGGAGCCGCTTGAAACCACCCTCGGTCGGATTCATGTCCTCACCGAAGTCGCCGCGCATGGCCGCTTCAAAGAGTTCGGCATCAGCCTTGACGTCCCGCGAGGAAGCGTCGCCGGCGACTGCTATCGCGATCGGCTCAGCGACGTGGACAACAGGCGTAGGCTCCTCTGCAACGGGTTCCGACTCGACAGGAGCTAGCTCAGCAGCAGCCTCCACCGGTTCAGCAGCAGCCTCGACGGGCTCAACTTCAACTTGGACTTGCTGTCCTTCGGGCTCCGCCGAAAATTCAGGTTCAGCTATAGTTTGAATCTGCTCGCCGGAAGTTTCTACGGACGTTTCCGGCTCAATTGCCACTTGGACTTGCTGTGCTTCAGGCTCAACGGTCTCTTCGACCTCGGCGGTCGGTTCGACTTCGGCTGTCGGTGCGACCTCGGCGGTCGGCTCGATCTCGGCAGCCGGTTCGACTTCGGCGGTCTCTTCGATCGTCAAGTCGGCAGCGGGTTCAGCCTGAGTTGCTAGGCTCTCAGTAGTTGGCGTCTCAGGGGCCGATTCGGCATCTGAGGATGGGTCGGACGTCTGGGCGACTGCGGATGCAGTCTGCTGGGCTTCTTCCTCACCCACAGGCGTCTGGTTATGGTCGATCGTCATATATTTGTTGGACAGTGCTCCAAAGAATTGGACCTTATGCTACCAGATTCTCACCGTCTGAAGGAGAGCATCAAGGAGGCGCAAAGCTGTCCATTATCCCACGTTAGAGGGGATTCCAGCCATGGGTTTGAGAATAAAGTTTTTGATACTGTTCGTACGAATGCGAGTAATCAATGCCGGAAGGCTCCGTCCGGTTCTTGATTTGCACTGTCGCCTCGCATGCTACAGCAACGTCCGGCCAAAGACTTATGCCTACTCCGGCCAGAATCGCAGCACCATAAGCCGGTCCTTCGTCGCACTCTAATCCGACGCAGGACTTACCAAATAGGTCGGCCAGCATCTGCATCCAGAACTTACTTCTGGCGCCGCCTCCGGTGACACGAATCTCCGCGGCGGTTGCACCCAACCCTTTTAAAAGGTTCATCCCGTCCAATAGGCCGAAGCTGACCCCTTCGAACACCGCACGGCTCAAATGCGCATGACTATGCCCTAGCGTTAGCCCGGCAAATGCGGCTCGCGCATAGGGATCGTTGTGAGGGCACCTTTCACCACTGAGATAGGGCAGGAATGTCAGGCCATCGCTTCCCGGGGATACAGTTCCAGCCTCTTCGGCGATGGCGTCGTAGTTCATATCCGGGCTGAGGGTATCGCGGTACCAACGGAGAGCTCCCCCGCAGGACAGCATCACACCCATAGCATGCCAGGCTCCATTCGCATGACAGAACGTATGAGCGGCGCCACTCGGGTCGAAATTCGGGGAATCTATTGCAGTAAAGACCACGCCGCTGGTGCCCAAGCTGACACTAATTACCCCCTTTACCACTGCGCCGGTTCCGACTGCGCCGGCGGCCTGATCGCCACCGCCGCCAACTACGAGGACTCCTTCAGTGGTCTTTCCCGTTATCACGCTAGACTCGACCGCGCGTGGGAAAATGCAGGGATCCAACTCCAAACTCCGCATCATTTCATCTGACCAACCGCGGTTCGGAACGTCGAATAGGCCGGTCCCGCTTGCATCGCTCACTTCCGTCACCTTTTCGCCGGTGAGCTTGAATCGGATGTAATCCTTGGGCAATAAGAGGGAACGAACCTTCTGATAATTGCTCAACTCGTGGTTTCTCAGCCAAAGAAGCTTAGGCGCCTGGAAACCGGTAAGAGGAGGGTTGCAAGTTATCGCACGAACCCTTTGTTCGCCTACCGTCTGGTCTATCTCTTTACACTCTTCCGCCGTTCGCTGGTCGTTCCAAAGGATCGCCGGCCGGATTACTTCGTCGCTTTCATCAAGAAACACTGCGCCATGCATTTGCCCGGTGACGCCGATGCCGTCGACACGTGGTTCCTGGATCTGGGCAAGGCATCTTTGGACTCCAGCCCACCAATCCTCCGGATTCTGCTCCGACCAAAGTGGGCGGGGAACGCTTAAGGGATACTCGTCAGAGGCTTGTTTGAGCACCTTGCCTCTTTCATCGATCAGAAGAACTTTGCAGCCGGAAGTTCCGACGTCGATACCGAGCAGCTTTGCCATGGATCAGAGTTTATCCTTCCGCTGTTGCCGCCGTCCGCGCTCAATCGAAATGCACGGTGTTCATCACTTTGTCTGCCAACTTAGTCCACTCTGCCTTATCCGACAATGCGCATGAGAAGCTAAAAACAAACTGTTTCGAGCCGTGTACCAGGATATAACCAATATCACCATGCTTCAACTGCCCACTCCCAAGGTCGGCAACAAAGCAACCGGCATCTCCGGCGGGAAGCTTTCGCTTATCGAACTTCAGTGAACTGGCTAACGCGCCCAATTGCGATTTATTCAGGTTGATAATTGCGTCTAAATCCTGCCCGGCCGGCACGTCCATTGACAGCACGTTCAGATTGTTCTTGAAATTGCCGATTGGAACGGGTTCTGGGCTCATTGCGATCAGCTTGAACGACCCGGAACTAGCCAACCCTTTGAGAATCCCAACCTCGGCAGGCAGCTTTGGCAACTTTGCTTTTACGTCAGCGGAGATTTTCTCAGCATCTCCACTTGAAAGATCAATCGTCACGAGTTCGGCAGGCAAGGACATGCTAATGCCTGCCGTTTTAACGGCGTTCCAACCGGCTTCAGTAGTTGCCGCCCCTCCACCGGCGGGATGCCAGGAAATGGCGGCGGCATCGCTCTCCTTCTTGCATCCCATGGTTAGGAACGAAGTTAAAAGGCAGGCACAAAGGACCAAATGCTTCGGGCTGAACATAGGACATTTTAGCAACACTGTTCAACCAGAAGTTAGCCACCCTTTTTGGGAGATCCTTGGGTCGGATTGGCTTGGTTCTTCATAAGCTGGAGGATTTCTGGGCTGACCTCCTTCTCGCTTTCATCCTTGACCTTCTTTGCCTCCGCAGGGTCGCGAACAATTTTGGGGGTTAGAAAGACGAGGAGTTCAGTTTTTTGGTTGTCCTTCGAGTTCGATCGGAACAGGTTGCCAAGCAGGGGCAGATCGCCGAGCAGCGGCACTTTATTGACTGTCGCAGTAACTTGATTGCGAATCATTCCGCCAAGGATGATGGTTTCACCGTCTTTTGCCGAAACCGTCGTTTCGGCTTCACGCTGATTCACGATCGGCGCATTAAAGCTCGTGTACCCTTGGAGGTCGTTTGCAGTTTGGGTCACATCCATTGTCACGTAGCCGTTGCTGGTGATGTGCGGCGTTACGGTCAGAACGATTCCAACGTCCTGGAACGCATAGTTATAACTGTATGTTCCGTTGGAATTCTGGAGGGTGCTGACGATATACGGAATGCTTTGGCTGATATTGATTTGCGCCTCCATGTTGTTGGAGGTGAAGATTCGCGGCGTGGAAAGAACCTGATACTTTGTATCGGTTTGCAGCATGTTGAAGAACGCGGCCAAGTCTCCTCCGCTTAGAACATAGCTGAACCCTTGCAATGCCGGATTTGCGCCTTGCAGCCCGAATGTCTGACCGGCAGTGCCGGCGACGCCCTTATTGCCAAACGCCTTGGTTTGGTCAAAATTCCACTCGAGACCGAATTGCTGGCTCTTCTCAAGCGTGGCCTCGACGATCACAGTCTGGATCATCACTTGCTCGGGAATCTTATCGAGCTGATCCATCACGCTCTTTACAAGATCGGCGTTATCCGGCGAAGTCACGACAATGACGGAATTCGTGTTCGGATCAGAAATTGCAGTTACCTGTCCGGTGAGGTCGTGAACTCCCGTGATTTTGCCATCTTGGCCGTAGCCGATCGCCTGAGTAGTACTGGAAGAGATACCGGATCCCGACCGGCCTTGCCCTTGGCCACCCCCAAAACCGCCGCCGAATCCCTGGGTCACGCCTACCGATGTCATAAGTTCTCCGCTTTGAGCGTTTGGATCCTGGAGGTTGATCGCTAGATTCTGGTCGCCGCCTGTGTTTGCCCCCGTCGGAGTCGTCTTTGAACTTGAAGTCCCTGAGCTCGTAAAGTTGTTATTGGTTGGAGTGATGGTTGTCGTCCGGTTCGTCGATGCCCCCGTTCGCTGGCCAAAAGCAGCGGTCAGCAGATTTGCCACCGTGTCGGAACGCGCATTTTGAAGCTGATATACAAAGGTCGTGGTTGTAAACGGAACCTTGCGATCCAGATCGGCTACGATTTTGTCGGCAATCTTTAACAGATCGTCGGTTCCTGTGACAACCAACGAGTTAGTTCGCGCATCGGCGACGGCAACAGACGAATTTTGGGTTGCTGAAGTCGCCCCAAAACCACCGAATGGCGAAAAAGCCGCGAACCCCTGCTGAGTGGAAGAAGAGGTTGGTGTGCCCCTTCCCTTGGTCGAGTTTGCAACGAGTACGTTCTGAATGACCGTCGCGAGATCTGTCGCGCTTGAGTACTGAAGGTTATAGGTCTTTGAGTGGAGAGCTAGGGTTTGAGGCTTGTCGATATCCTTAATTAATTCAGCGACCTGATCTTGCTGGCTGAAAGGGGCATTTATGATTACCGAGTTGCTGAACTCTTCATAGGACGCTCGGACAATTCCCCCTGCAGGAGTTCCCTGGGTGGCGGGACTGCCTCCAAAACCTCCCGGTCCGCCTGGTCCTCCGGGTCCGCCTTGTTGCCCTCCGGGGGCGCCGCCCGGACCACCGCCCACCCCAGGGATTCCGAACGGACCGACATTCCGGCCCTGATTTCCCCCACTTTGAAACACGTCATTGATCGCCCTAGCCACTTGAATCGCGCTTGCGTACTGCAGCGGATAGAACCTGACAACGGTTGCGCTTGCTTGGAGCGGACCTCGCGACCCTATGTTTGGGAAGTCGGTATTCGATTGACCCGGCCGACCGCCGGCCCTCGGCAGCGCTTTGATCGCCAGCAATTTGCGCTGGCGGCTGATCTCAAATCCCCTGAGCCTCAGCACCGAATCGAACACATAGAATGCCTCAGCGATGGAAACCGGCTTGGAAGTAGTCACCGTTATCGGACCGGCCAGCGTGGGGTCTTTTACGATCGTCACCCCGGAAGCCTGCTCGATGAATGCGATCACATTGTCGACGTTCGCATTCCGAAAAACGAGCTTGATCCGCGTTTTTGTGTTCAGATTCAGTTCTTCCCAGGGATCGGAAAGTCCCGACTGGCCGAATGCCGAATCCGATTGAGCTGTTGCCACAATTGGCATTAGCACTAGCGCTAGTGCCAGAGACTTCAAATTAATACTAAGTCGAGCCAAGAGATCACCAAACCTTAATGAAGTCGCCTTTCCATTGCTGGCTCCTTCAATTGGGCTCATCGTGGCAATCACTCATGAAGACTCTATGAAGAGCTGGCAAGACTTGGCTTACCTCTGTTAGGAACCAGAAAGTTCTTACGTTCGACTGTATGCGCTGAAAACTGCGCCCCCAAGAGGAACCTTAAAAATGTCTCTGAGCTTTCTAACGCTGGATAATCGATTCATCTTTGTTAACCGTTCCACACGCCAAATCGCAAATCCATCTTGTTTGGTTGCCGATGTCGCCTATGACGTTTATGTCGTCGTCGAGAACGCCGACTCAAAGACGGCTTTAGAGGCTAAGGCCACTGTTACCCACTCGGGTTTTGACCGCGCAGCACCCTGCTATGGCGCCGGCATTGAGCAGCCACCGTCCATCACGGTTCCTGCTGCGGCATTTGGAATACCGGGCCAGGCGACCCTTAGCTTTACTTATTCTCCCTCGGGCACCGGGCGGGGCAGCTTAGCCGTGTGGATCAAGCCAAACGGACCGGCAGTTCGGCAGGATGTGGTCGTCCAAAATGGGAATTCTCTTAGTCAGCTTAGAATAGTGACAGGATGGCCCCAAGCGATCCAACTTTGACCGAGCTTTTCTCGTTATGCATCCATGGATCTCCAATTATCTCCCGAGAATCACCATGGAAATAAAGTACTCAAAAGCATTGATTGTTGAAGATGAACGCTCATTCGCACTTGTGATGATGCGGGCTCTTACTGAAGAAGGATGGGATGTAAGTTGGGCTAGCGACGGAGCAACCGGCCTTGACATTGCATTGCACGACGAATTTGCAGTAGTTGTGCTGGACGTTATGATTCCCGGCATGAGCGGATGGGAAGTCTTGAAAAATCTGAGGGCAAGCAAGCCCTCGCTTCCGATCCTCATGACGACCGCCCTCGACGACGTCGACGACAAAGTAAAAGGGCTCAAACTTGGCGCGGACGACTACTTGGTCAAGCCGTTTGAATTTAAGGAGTTAGTCGCACGACTCGAATCGCTCATTCGTCGCGACCGCTTGGGACGCGACCTAGTGACGCGTGTCGCAGACTTAACTTTGGACAGAAAGACACGCATTGTGACAAGAGCAGGTAGGCAAATCCGATTGACGCGCCGTGAATATGACCTATTAGAAGCGCTTGCATCGAATGTCGGATCTGCCGTCCACAGAGACACGCTGCAGCGCCGCGTTTGGACGGATAACGAGGCCTTCAACGAATCGGTCGAAATTTTCGTAGGCACTCTAAAGCGGAAGATCGATCTTCCCTCAGAGCACGAACTCATCCACTCGCTGGGAGACGGAATGTTCCTTCTCTGCGAAAGCGAGGATTGCGGAAGCGAATCGAGCGAGCATGCCCTTGTGGCCCACAGATAGTGGGCCACTTCTGGTGCTGCTAGTTCGGTCCGGTTCTCGCCAAACGAAAACCGATCCACATCGAATGCTCATGCGGGTCGAATGACGTCCTGTTCCAAACGATCAGGAGGTTTTTCGGATCGCGGAAGCTGCCGCCTTTGACGACGCGCATGCTTCCAAATCCAGGGCCGACCGGGTTTCGGATTTCAGTGGGATCGACGGGACCGTACCAATCTTTGCAGAATTGGGCGACATTGCCTACCATGTCCCGGCAGCCGAAGGGGCTTTCCCCTTTGGGGAACCTTCCGATCGGGGCCGGCTCCATAACCGTATCGTTCCCTTCCCGGTACCAGGCTCTGTTTGCTCCCCAATCGTTGCCCCACGGATAGTTTCGAGCGTCAGTTCCTCTGGCCGCCTTCTCCCATTGCGCCTCAGTCGGAAGGTCACCGCCTGCCCATCGGCAGTAAGCTTTTGCCTCTTCCCAAGTTATATTCACCATGGGCCGGTCGTCTTTTCCTTCCCAACCCCAGTCCGGTTTTCGACGATCCCAATCAATTTTGTAGCCGGTCGCATCGCAGTAGTCGGCAAACTGGGAGACGGTGATGTCGTCTCGGCTAATCCAAAAGGAAGCGACGAACACCTGCCGTTGAGGCCCGTATTCCGGACGCACCGGGTTATGGCCCATCGTAAACGCTCCACCGGGAACGTACATCATTTCCGGCTTTTTCCCATGGCGCTGGGATGGCGAATCGCTCAGACCGGTCATCCCGGCTCCGTGCGCGCATACTACCGAACTCATTGTCAAATATAGAATTGCCGTGGTCATCTCATTTCACCTACAAACTATCGATTGATCTTGCCTGATTTGACGGATTTGGGCGCTATAAGGGCGTAACTTTCGTCGATTAACTCGAACGCAAGTTGAAAAGTTGGTTCATCTCTCATGTGCACCGTTACCCAACCATAGCGGCCAACATATGCCGCTATTTCGATATTTGGGTGTTGGAGCAAAGCTGCCTGCTTCTCAACTGTGCTCTTAACCGTGATAACGGGGCTTTCAGTTCCACAGAAGCAAAAGATTTTGCCCTTCGGACCGACTTTAAACACCGTTTCTTCCCAAGGGTGGTCCTCAAACGCCCCTGGCTTTTCAAGACAGTAGTGGCTAATCGAGTCAAATGCCTCCTTGGTTTCCATAGGTTTTACTTCTTCGTCGCGATAAGTGTTACCTGGTCCCACACAAACAGGATTCTGTCCCCAGCAAATTCCAAGTGGATGGATTTAGCCAATGCCGGAGACGCAGACCGAAACCTCAGCCGAAGTTCGTTGACTTCGGGATCTGGTGTACGGATTCTCTCAACCCAATCGCTAAAATCCATCTTGAAGTCGTCCGTGTACAAGCCGACTGATTCATGTGCCACGGCAAGGCCCGCCGATTCCACCATCGAACGCCAATGGCTGGGCCGATAGTTTTCGACGTGGGAATTGTCCCTCAGCTTCTCGAGTTCATTGATTTCCCGGTGAAGCTCATCATCTTCCGGAGTCGTAGTATCGACGATGACAACCTTTCCGCCTCTTCGCGTGACTCTCGCCATTTCATCGATGGCCTTTTGGATATCCGCGTAATGATGGGGGGCGAGCCGGACAGTGACGATGTCGAACGATTCATCTTCGAAGGGAAGGTCTTCGGCGAATCCCTGAACCGTTTCGACGTTCGTAAGGCCTCGTTCAGCCGCGGTTTTGAGCGTTTGATCGAGCATCGCGGGGGTTAAGTCAAAGGCAACAACTCTTGCAACGTGGTGGGCAAAAGCCAAAGCCACATTTCCCGCCCCCGTCGCAATATCAAGCACTGCGTCGGAGGAAGTCGGGGAAACCAATTGAACTAGCTCGTCGAGCGCTTTGCGGTTGGCATGCCCGGGGCTTGATGCGTAGGCTGCCGCTACCGGTCCGAAATTGGCGGCGACCAGATCGTGGATGGGATTGGATTGTGCCATTCCGTAAGGTTACCGGTGTGAATCGACCGCACGCAAAATGGTTTCGAATATCGCGGCAAATGCCTCGCGCTGTTCAGGGCGGCCGATGGTTAGGCGGAAACACCCGTCAAGAGGCGGCCGCCCAGGCTTTCTTACAAAGACTCCCTCGGCTAGCAGCCGGTCAAGGATGGCCTCCGCCCTCGATTTCGACCCGACATCGATGGTCACAAAATTGGTGTGCGACGGCAAAGGCCTTAAGCCCATCGAGGTCATGAATTCGGAGATCTCGACCCTTCCTTTTGCGGTTTGCACAACTACGTCCGTGACATGACCAGGGTCGCCTAGTGAGGCCAAGGCTCCGGCTTGTGCGACGCAGTTCACACC
>Ga0206819_10267_pt1 | contig 16419 bp, 19 predicted proteins | sample Alteio_BWOrgCont_87_FD_152855 | JGI IMG/M metagenome (GOLD analysis project Ga0206819, IMG submission 152855) | Enriched cells from forest soil in Barre Woods Harvard Forest LTER site, Petersham, Massachusetts, United States -... | ecosystem: Environmental > Terrestrial > Soil > Temperate forest >... | reverse complement strand
CGCTCAATACGCCAGGCATTAACGACATGATTGACGCAGCCACCAACGAGCAGATCGGTACAACTGTCGTTTGAACTTTTTTCGCCATCTGATATCACCGAACGAGGTGTTACGCTACAGCTTTGTATCCAGCCACCAAAGCCGCGTTGATCACCCAGGAGTAGAACTACAGGCCAGCCAGGAAGTTAACTCTAGCATAAGCGTCCCTCCGTTCAGTTTCAAGTGCGCGTGGAATATCATTCGCTCGGATGATAGTGAGTCATCCGGTCTAGTCATGCGTGAGAGGGTCAAAGAAACGAGAATAGCAGGATAGAAACATTGAGACGATTGGAGTGACCCTGTCCAGATTGACTTCGGCATGAACCAGAGCAGAGATGTCCTTGCTTGAACAATTTTCTGCGCCAGCAGGTCTTTGACAGTTGTGAAGTTTAGGAAATGAGGAGAAGATTATGAAGCGGCCCGCACAAATAATATTCAAGAACGTGCCACGTTACGAGTCAATTGAGGAGCGGGTGCAGGCACGCATAGAAAAGCTCGATAAGTTTTGCGATCGAATTATGAGTTGCCGAGTCGTAATCGACGTGCCTCATCAACATCATGTGCAAGGCAATCCTTATTCGATCAAGATTGAATTGACCGTTCCTGGCAAAGAGATTGTCGTTGCTGTGGAGCCCAGCGAGCAGAGCGGTTACGATGAGATTGATACCGCTATCGGTGGCGCGTTTGACTCCGCGAGACGTCAATTGGAAGACTATATGCGACGCCGGCATGGACACGCGAAGACTCATTTTCGCAATCCGACTGGAACAGTCACCAGCCTGGATTCGGATCAGCAGTACGGATATATTACGGCGCCAAATGGTGAAATGATTTACTTCCACGCGAACAGCGTCAAAGGAAGCGATTTCGAGAAACTCACGCTTGGCTCAAAGGTATCCTTCCTGCAAGAACCAGGCGATGACGGACCCCAGGCTCGCATCGTCAAGCTAAAAGAGCAGCCTCTCGCTGAGGTCACTCTGCCTTCGGGCACGTAGATGGACAAGTAAAAGTGCGTCGATTGAACTGCCTATAACAGAAGTGCATGTCGGCGCATAGTAGTTACTGCGATCAGCGGTGATTTTAATTCTCTAGCTTCAGGCAAAAGGTCCGATACGCCCATATCTACATTTGCAGGAATGATCCTGATGTATTTAGTCTGGCCTATAACCAAGAATCCTCTGAACTGAAGGACTTCCATAGATCACGTTTGCATCAAGATCTTCTACTACGATTATGTCGATTTCTGAATGCTGATGCTGATGTTATCTGCATCTCTTCTGAAGTTATCGGCCCGCGGTCTGCAAGCTTGTCGATGTGCGCGCCGGTGGTCTGAGAAATCTACCAACTCCCATTCTCTCCAAACGCCGAATGATTGGGATCGATCCGACGACCAATTGCGATCGAGCGATCAGCTAGCTTGCTCGTCCGAAAGGATGAGCAAGCATACTGCCGCATACCAAATCGCCTTTCTATGAATGCCGATCTAGCCTTGCCTCATATCATCCGATGGGTTAATGCCATTTCACCTGAAAGCGATTACTCTTGAAGATATAAATGTGTACATCGTGGTCGATGACCATAGCTCATGTAGACGGCTAATCAGACTACTTTCAGCATTCAAAAATCTCAGGGAACCTGGCAATGAACTCCGTAGCACACAGCAACTTAACAACCTTCTCGGAGATGATTGCGACTACTGAGTTGCAGCGTTCGCCGCTAACGACTATCTTGGATGCAGTTCCGGAGCTGTTCTTCCTTCTCGATAGCGATGGGCAAATCATCATGGCTAACAAGGCTGCTGCCAACTGCTACGGCGGTGAGTTGACACAACATCGCTCGGCAAGGCGGCTGTTGTTTCATCAATACGGTGAAGGAAAACTCTTGCCGCTCGAACTGCGCCCAGCTCCGGATTGCCTGCTAGTGCTTGTAGATGCAGATGGCAATCAAAAGTTTGTCGAATCGAGCATAACTGCATGCCAATATCGAGGCAGACAATGTTTTGCCGTGGTCGCTCGCGTCGTTTCTTTTACCTCTGGCAATAAGCTTGCGCGCTACCTTAGCCGAGCGATCGCCCGACTATCAGCAAACAATCGGAATCTTCGGCAGCAGGTTAATACAGATCTTTTGACCGGTGCGTTATCGCGAAGGGGCATCGAGCAAGCACTCCTAAGAGAAACTGCCGTGTCTCGCCGAAAGGGAACGTCGGTTTGTTGCTCGCTTGTAGATGTCGATAACTTCAAGCAAATCAATGACCGTTATGGACATGCAGTCGGTGATCTCGTGCTTAGGCGAATCGTCGACACGCTACGCGCATCCGTTCGCCTTAGTGATTATATTGGCCGTACAGGTGGAGACGAGTTCTTGATCCTCCTTCCTGAAACTGAGATTCACACAGCTTGCGCAGTTCTAAGGCGCTGCGCCGAGGTGATTTGTTCTAACCCGGTCCGAGCAGGCACACAGACAGTGAATGTTTCCATAAGCGCTGGAGTGGCTGAGCTTCCGCTTGGTGAAATGCAACCCAATGTTGAAGCAATTCTCAAGCTCGTGGATTCGTCGCTCCAGGCAAGCAAACTCGCCGGCAAGAATACTGTCTCCGCAGCATCTGTCCAGCCGCCGAAAGCTAATTCGCTGGAAAAATCAGCTTAGTCAAATCGTTGGAAACTTAAAGTTGGCTTGGAGCTTGTTCCTTCGCAGGCGTCAAGGTCATCATCAAGTGCATCGACTACGTCGGGAGACGGTGTAGGAACCTGATCCAGCGGCGTTATGCCCGGGATGCGTTACATTAGTTACTTTGACAGTTTATGCCAACTCCCGAATCGTAATCCCGGAGTATTTAGCATGGACCAAAAGACGTATTAGCCCTATGCCAGTAAGGTTGGACGGTGCCGTCAACGTGGTTAGACTTGTTGGCTAGGAGCGATATAAGAGAATTACTCTGCGATGATGGAAAACCATCCTCAGGTTATTCGATGCGTTGACTGCGGTGCGCCTCGCACACGATGGCTAAATCTTATCGCCAAACATCTTGTTCGTCTCGAAGAACGTAGATCGTCAGCCCAAAGATAAGGCACAGCAGCCCCACCACTGTCAGCAGCATACCCGATACTATGTACGATGGATCGGCGTTCACCCGTGACACTGACCAGAGATATCCCGAAACAATCAGCAGTATCACTCCCACCAGGGTTTGTAGGATATACATTGATTCTTTTAGGTCGTGATAACTGAATTGCATGACTTCCGCCGCTGTTGTGCAGCAAAAGTAACTCCGCTAGAGGGTTAGCGCATCATTCTAAGGGACGATTGAGACTGACAAACCAAATCTGACGCACCGAATACGTTATTTATCCGAGTTTTCATCGGAATTGGAATCCGCAGTAGCGTCTCCCTTATTTTTCTTCTTTTTTCGCTTCGTTTTGCTTTTCTCTTCAGCGGGAGCAGATTCGCTCTCAGGTCGAAAATCTAAGTCTCTGTCGCCATCGTAATCGTCTGGCGGCAGAACTACCGTTTGTCCTGATGGTAGCTTGAAGTCTGATGCTTTGACCGTATCAACAAAAGCTTTAAACTCATCCTGAGCCTTTGTTGGTTGATCGACGATAAGGGCATTAACCATGACGTCTGGTGCAGCAAAGATAGGTGCACCGGCAGAAATAGCTATAGCAATCGCATCCGACGGGCGCGCATCAAGAGACCGTGGCGAACAGCCATTGGATGGAACTGCAAGTTTCATCGTGGCACGATATGTCGAGCCGTCGAAGACGTCGATTTCGACTTGTTCTAATTTGTATCCCAGTGAATCGATTATGTTGAGCATCAGGTCGTGCGGCAGCGGCCTTGGTGACTTACGTTTTTCGAGAGCGAAGGCGATGGCACGTGCTTCCTGTATGCCGATCCAAATCGGTAAAGAACGGCCGATATCGTCATTCAACACTATGATCGGCTGCGCTTTGTCTGGATCAAATGCTAATCCTCTCACAGATACGGGAATCATAACCTGTTGGCTCCTGCTGCGCGTTTGGTATTCGACCCAAACTAATTAAGGCGTCACCGACAGGTGATTGCCTGTAGTTTTTTCTTCGCCCGTTCCTACACTTAGTCTTAGCATATATGGCACCGGTTCTGCCAATCCAACACATTTACGTAATGCAGGAGTCTAATTGGCGCGCACCGTCTCTAAGTTGGAGTCACAAAATTTCCGTGTTGAGAGCCTACACAAAGCGCCTGGCATCTCGATTACGAGTGCCTTACCTTTGGTTTATTCAACATCAGCAAGCGAGTGCTGAGAGGCTGGCGCTTTAACCGGCTGATAGGTCTTACTATTTCTACAGAGCAATGGGCATTGCTGGCCACCGCGCGCGAAACGCTGCCCAAGAGATTGTACGGGCAGATTTGTCTGCCTTTAGTTCCGATCAAGATTTTATCTGCATTCCAGTCTGCGGCGCAGTTAATAATCTCGTGCCGCGCATCGCCGTGCCTGATTTCGAATTCAACCGTTGATTTTGGCACTTTGTTTTCGATTCGGTTGTGTATATGGGAGCAGATTTTCTCAGCGTTTCCGATGCGACGTTTGTCTACAGCTCTGAGAAGTAGACTCCAATTGTCGTCGCCGTATTCTTCCGCGGTGTTACAGGGCTCGATCACGCTTACAAGCTTGAAGTGTGCGTGATCCGGCCAACGCCTATGGCAAATCACGTTCACCAGGTCGCCCGACGTTGGAGAATCATCTACAGCTACTACAACTTTCATCTTCAATCTCCATGTTTCGTGTTGCCAATCCGCTTACCCTGCCATAATGATCCACCATCAAGTCCAATTCAGACGAATGTTGATTGTGCTATTTCCCTTTGAAAGATCGCAGTGCTTCACGGTTATCGACTTTTTGCTCGGTGCCTTGCATTTGCATGTCGCTCCATAGGTTCGCCCGCTATAGCTAGAATGGCTCAGGACGACGCAAACCGCATCATCCAAACGGTCATACCGAAGGATGATTTTTGCCGGTTGTTCATTGCAAATTCAGAAAATCAGCAGTAACCCCAGCTGCGTGTCGCTGTGGCACATCGCTCAAAGATATTTTGCAGTGTTTGACGCGTCAATAATCGATTGAATTGGCAATCTGGTGCTGGAACTCTTCAGCTCCAATTCTCCGTTGCAATAGCCTACCTGCTTGAAGCGGACAGCAATGACTGATCTTTGATTTGCTATTTTGTCCCCGTCGACAGTAACAGAAAAGCGCAAAAATAGACCCCAGCAGTTGCTGGGGTCTTCAGGCTCGGAGCATTGTCTCGGTTGCCTGCTGCCCTCGGGACTTTCATTTTTTTCGTCCCTTCGGGTTTCTCTTTCAATTACTAGTATAGATCTCGAGGCATTATCTAACATCAGAATTAAGGATGATTTTGCTCAAGCTGGAGCGTACAGCACACTTCGGAATATCCGAATCTCTACCAATCCGCAGAAAACGTGGTTGCCATCTTCGTTCTAATCGGACGTCTTATGCAGCCCAGGTCGATATCTTTTGCTTCAATTCAGCTAACGTAAAAGGCTTGGAAAGGTAATCATCCATCCCGGCGTTCATACATTTTTCGCGATCACCCAGCATAGCGTTAGCCGTTACTGCAATTGTCGGGGTTTTGGTTCCGCGCTTGCGGTCGAGGTTTTGCAATTGCTTCGCGCATTCAAGGCCATAGGTATCCGGCATTTTAAGATCGATGATTATGAGATTGAAGTCGAGCGCTTCCGCAGCCGAAACTGCTTCTTGACTCGATTGGACGATGTAGGGGATCATCCCAACTTCATCCTTGACCAGGTCGTACAGTCGTCGCTGCATCTGGTTACCTTCAATGATCAGCACCAGCGGGCGGTGCTGTTGCTGCCGCGCTTCTGCCAGTTGTTCCACTTCTAACTTATCCATTTGTGTGTCCTTGTCCTGCACAGACGATGGTTGCATGCGCTATAGTTCCGCCCGGTAGAAGGAAAGCGAATGATCGAATGGTTTTCGCAACAAACCCTTTCGGTTGTTTCACCTGAAATGTTCTTGCCCGCTTCAATTTCAGCTCTCTTTGCAACAAATTGCCTTTTAGCCCTGAAACCAATGAAGTCTACTTTAGTACAACATCATTCGAAAGGTGCATCGAAGATCATGCTCTGGTTGCATGACTATTTCGCTTTTTCAGTTGATAATGATCGTACGAGATGCAGAGAGTATTCTCGCCTGGCATCCGGCACTTCCTGGCTCGAGAATGAGCTGAGTATCTGCTCTTCGCTTTTGCGGATCGATTTAAAGCAGACGTGTGCGAATAAGGCCGCAGGTACGAAGAGGATGGATTCGTGATGCCAGTTGCGTATAGAACTGCTATTGCATTCAGGGAAACTTCAAAAGTAGTCTGCCATGGGAGGCGGCTCAGATGGTAAAAATGTTGATAGTCGAGGGTGAAACGCATTTCAGCTCGGCCTGGCAAAATCTTTTTTCAGGCCAACAGTTCTCCGTTGAAACGGCAGATCAAGGCATTGAACCAATGCAGCTTTTGGCGAAGAAGGAAAACTACGACATCATCATTATGGAGGCCGGAGACAAAACTGAGGGCATAGAGCTTTGCCGGCAATTCAGATCATCCGGCGGCTCGACGCCGATTCTACTCACCTCCAACAAGCATTCATCCGAAGAACTGGAAAGTGGATTAGACGCTGGCGCCGATGATTACATGGCAAAGCCGATCAAGTTGCGCGAGCTTTCCGCACGGGTGCGAGCGCTTTTGCGTCGTCCGCCGACGTTAAGCAGCAGCGTTCTGTGCACCCAACACATAGTGCTCGACAGTAATTCCGGCACTGTTACCTTGACAGGCAAACCAATCCACTTGCGTCCGATCGAGTTCAATCTGCTCGAGTTCTTCTTGCGACACCCGAACCGCACATTCAGCGCCGAAGATCTTCTCGAACGGGTTTGGGATTCCGGCAAGTGTGACGCATCTGTACAAACTGTCCGGACTCACATCAAAACCCTTCGCCACAAGCTTTACGAAAGCGGATACCCATCCATCATTGAGACGGTGATCGGGCGGGGATACAAGGTGTCGCCAAAACCTGAGACCACAGCCGTGGTACCAATTGCTTCATAGCGAATGATCCCTATCTGCTGGTAACTTCATGCCAAGGTCCCTTCGCTTCGGCTGTCGGCTCTTTATGGCTTTGTCTCAGCGTAATGAGCTCGCTGGCGATTCGCGCCGCCACAGAGTCGGTAGCTTTTTGTCCAGCGGCGATACCACGCCTCAGAATTCCCGGATCTTTTGTTAACCAGGGGACAAAGTCAACGTCAGGATAAATGAGGGTATCCGATGATCGGCTCTGCATTTTGTCGGAGGAAGCGGTCATTATATCCATGACTCTGAAGATCAGCGCATTCTTTGATTTGAACTTCTTGTTCGGCACCGATGTCACAGCATTATCGACAAGCACTGCCACTACGACATCAGCTCCCATGCTCTGGGCTATATCGGAAGGTAAATTAGCTTTCAGTCCGCCGTCTACATAGAGCTTCCCGTCAATCATCTGCGGCCGATAAAACGTAGGAACACAACTACTGGCAAGCACAGCCTTGGGCAGATCACCATGAGCTAAGACAGCGGTTTGTCCGTCAGTGAGATTAGTGACTACCGCCGCAAACGGTATTTTCAATTGCTCGAAAGATGCAGGTAACTTCTGCTTCAACAGTTGTAGATAACCTTCACCGTCAGTGATACCAGCATAAGGCCTGCCTGTGAAAATATGGAGCAAGGGAGCAATTGGCCTGGTCATCACGCTCCAGCGAGCGCCCTTCATCATCGCGTTCTGAATGGTACCGTCCAGAAACATCGCCTCAATTTGGTCTACCGACACGCCGGCACAGTAAAGAGAACCGATAGTGGCACCCATACTAGTACCCACAATGCCATCGATCTTGATGTGATGCTGCTCTAGGCTGCGCAATGCCCCTATCTCCGCCACAGCTTTGTAGGCCCCGCCAGAAAGCGCCAGGACCAATCGAGGACGTGTCTCGGTAAAAGTATCTTTGCCAGCAGTGCTCATGGTAGTGACTGGTGAAAGCGCCTTAACGTCTCGATTGATCGCTCCGCGCTCTGGCGAAGGAATTGCAGGTGTTGATGTTTCTTCCTCTGACGTTGCGGGCAGAGTAAACGCTGAGGCGCATGCAACTACTGTCATCAGGTAGATAAATCTGCTATGACGCATGCCAAAAACCTCTCGAAATTGCAGCCAGCTGTTCTGCGTGCGCCAAAACGGGAAATGTTATCTCGCTGGCGATCTGAGATCGCCTGAGCCGACAGCATGGCTGCTTCTTAGATCGTAGATCCGTTTTAATCGATTAACATCATCCCTACGGCTCAAAAAATCTGTTTCGTTGGACTATTCCCAGATGCGCACGGGATCCCGTGTCATCTTTTTGTGTGGCAACTGTTGACCGTGTTATTCCATCGCTACCACTAGAACGGCGTGGCTATGACACTTTGGTTGTTGAGCGGAATCTCTTGTGTATCAAATCATTCTTTGTACTGATGTCCGGAGTGCAACATTGCCTGCTGTTTCCCGTCATATCAACTTGATGAAGCCCCAATGTTGGTGGAATATCTCGAGGTGATGTTTATGTTCAAGAATGCGTTTAGGGATAAGAAAAACAGCCGACTTGGTCTGCTCTTCGCCGTGATCATGTTTGGAATAATTGCCATGATCCAATTGTGGCGGGCATATGCCGGAGTATCGGTCGAGCTTGGTGGTCACTATATGCCGATCTGGCTCAGCGCTGTTATAGGAGCAGCTGCGCTGCTGATGTCCGTTTGGATGGGGGTGATATTGCGTCGCAGTCGTCCGCTCCTGTAGATTGTGAATGTACAAATCAGCACGAGCAGCTACCAAGCGTCGCTGCTCGTGGCAACATATTCGGATTCTCGCTGGACCCGGTGCCACTGAATTTAGTGGCGATCCAAGAATCTCGGCAAAAGCAATCACGGCCGCCTCGCAGGATGTGTTGAACCGGTGATGATGACTAACCGGGTGATGAAGAACCAGGACCAACGTTCAATGCGGCGGCCGAAGTATTGACGTCCTAGCAAGCCTATAGCTGACGGAACATCTTATGGGCCGATCAGTTTAGAAGCGACTGCCAAAAGAAGAACCGAGCATCCAGTCGGTCGCTTGTGAATCCAAGGTCCGTAGCTCTTGTAGCGACAACTGCTCGCGAAATGCAACGAACGGTCTATCTTTATAGTGCGCAAGATGCGCATCAAACCGAAGTAGCAGTTCGCCTAGCCCCTGTTTGTAGTCTACATCATCCACGTGGCTCATAAGGAGGAAGTCCATTGCATCAACGATGTTTTCTCTGTCACTCAAACACTCTTTGAGAAAGACCGTGTCTTTGTCATCATTAGAGATGCGTGAGACCAGGTTCGTTTCGTGCTCAAAGTGGCTTTTGAGTTCGTCGAAAATGAGCGAGGAACGTTCAAATCTCTTCGGATCCGACATTTGATTGTAGCTGGCGATAAATTCGTCAAGCTGTTGTTTGATTCGCTGATGCTCAGCTTCCAGATATTTAAATACATCCATTTCTCTCACCTTGATCGCCATCGTTTGTCAATCTGCGCAATAACATGCTTTCTTACACTTCCTGAGGTGCGGCGTTTGCTATGGACCGAGCGTCCGGACGTCAGGAGACCCTGATCGTCTACGTGTATCGTTCCACCATCGCAAACCGCTGCTTCGGAGGTTAAGACGTTATCTGCTTCACCAGGCACTTTCTCTTCATTCAGTTGAAGGACTCGCACCGCATTCGCCTCCAAAATACTCTCCATAGTGGCATCTGTTTTGATTAGCCTTTTGCTAGTGCTCATAAGTTATCCCCTGAAGATGCATGTATCACAAGCTCATAACACGGTATGTCGCCCCGAGGGCAAATTTTCTGCTCACATGATCTATGTAGATGGAACCAGGCACGTTGCGCCAGTCCTCTCCTTGATGAACGACTCCGTTTAACGCGGAAAGGTCCCTAATTTCTGTAAAGAAATCGACTTTCTGCGAAACTTTTCAAAAAGTGATCTTGCACGCCTCCGACAATTGACTGTTCACCGCGTTTTCACAGGTTGGTGGTGAAATGGGAATGTAGGGCACCAGCTGCAACACCAGTATCGAGTATTGAGCGTTGTGTCAACCGCAAGCAAATCGCGGTTAGGATGCCCTACGAATGAGGTCACCATGAAAGTTCAAATAACGCAAAGAATCCGGACAGTCGCCGACTTGTCTCCCGGAGCATTGCCGGCATACGCGGACATGACGGATATTGAGTCGATAGAATCCTGTCAACGAAACAACCATGTAGCATTTCAGCACCTTGTGAAATTGCCGCGCGAATCTCAACGGATAATTGCATTGCCAGAGCTGGAAAGATTGCCCTACCATGAAATGGCAGTCGATATCGCCACTGGCACGATCCAGTCTCAGATTGCTCGAGTGAATCGTTCGCCATACTCATCTTGCAGCGAGATCGAGAATAGGAGAATGAGGTTTCTAGGCTAACTGGAATTGATCTAGCGCAATAAAGTCTCGACTCCTGAACAAGCCTGAAGCTTGGTGTCGCCGTTGTGCAACAGAGTTTGAGTTTGAAAAATATACATGCCGATTTAAGTGGGAGTTCGAGACCATGATGAAACAATGTAATGCGGACCTGCACCCGACCTCGGCCATGAACCAACCTCACAGAAGCATGCGGCCAATGATCAACAGAATACTACTGGCTGTTGTTTCTGCTTTTGCTCTCTCGGCAGCGAGCGAGATAATCAAATGGGCTGAGAGAGAGCTGAACAGTCGCGCAGAGCAAAAAAACAGGCTCAGTTGAGCCCGGTGCGCTCCCCCCATATCTTTAGACTGCATGTACTCCCGATCAGACCAACTGCTTGCAAAAACGATTGACACTGACGGCTATAACCAGCACCGCCGATAGTGCTAACAACAATAACTGCTGCCAGAGCATTACCAGAGTTTCTCCTTTCAAAATGACACCGCGCGCGATGAGCGTATAGTACCGCAACGGATCCGCCAGTGAGAGCGTCTGAAGAATCACAGGCATGGTATCGAGCGGCACGACAGTGCCTGATAACAAGATCAATGGAATGTTGATGAAAAATGATGCGAGCTGTGCCTGGCGCTGACTGCGGCATATGGATCCAAGCATCATTCCCAGACCTATTCCGACAAAGGCGTAAAGCGCTGATGCAATGAGAAACAGGGCTAAGTTGCCACGGAACGGCAAACCGAAGACGATTTGTGCAGCAACAATTGCCAGACAAACATCGCCCATCAGAAACATCAGGAGCGGTATGATTTTGGCCACCAAGATTTCCCATGCTGACGCCGGGGTCATGAGCAATTGTTCCATCGTGCCGCTTTCTCGCTCACGCAGAACAGTTGCGGATGCCACCAACGTGCCTGTTAAGGTCAGGCAAGCACCCAATATCCCAGGTACGAAAAACCAACTGCTGATTTGACCCGGATTGTAGAGAATGTCGATGCGAGGCGCAATCAAAGTCAATTGATGCGGACGTGATTGACTGGCTTCTGTCTGTAACTGATTTGCTCCTGAGCGCTTCTGGGCGGCCGTGTCCGGCTGAAATTCATGAATCGTGCGCAAGACGTAATTCCCGGCGATACCGGCGGTGTATGCGTCCGCACCATCCATGAGCACCTGGACGTTGGCGGATTTGCCTCGGTTGAGATCATTGGTAAAATCCGGCGGGATCACCAATCCAACATTGAGCTGACCTTTTTCCAGTTGGCGCGAAAGTATCTGTTCATTGGAGAGGTACGTATTGCGGAGAAAGACACCGCTGCCCATTAGCCCAGCGACAAGGTCACGGCTTTGTTTTGTTTGAGCATGATCGACCGTAGCTAAAGATAGGCTATGCACCTGCGGATCAAGAGCGCCTCCAAGAATCAAAAGCTGAATGGTTGGTGGTACCAGAAGTAAGAAGAGCAAATACTTATTGCGCAGAATCTCCCTGGTCTCTTTTAAAATTAGAGCCAAGAGGCGGCTTGCCATAATTGTTTCAAAAATAGCATTCATCGCTATCAATCCTTTACCTGCATGCGGCGCATACCAAACCAACTACCAGCAAGCAAAACGCAACAGAAACCCAGAAGTATTAGAGGTATCGGCCACACGGCAGGCCAGCCAGCTCCCCGTACAAAGGCATCGCGAGTCAGCTCGACAAAGTAACGCGCAGGCACGACAACCGAAAACAGGGATAAGGGAAATGGAATATTGCTGATTGGATAGACAAATCCAGACAGCAAAAGGCAAGGGAAAAAGCCAATTGTTGAGGTGGCTTGCACCGCCACGGTTTGCGAACTGGCATAAGTTCCAAGAAAAATGCCAAACAATACCGCTGTCAATACGTACAGTGGCGTTGCTACCAGCAGCGGTGTCGGGTCTCCTGCCAGGCGCAGTCCGAAAAGCAACGCGCCGGCAACCATCACTATGATTGCCATGCACTTTGCCACGGTGAAGTAGACGAGCGTCTTTCCCAATAAGAAACCGACGGGATTTGGATCGGCGGCATAGACGCGAATGATAGTTTTTTGCTCCTTCTCTCTCGATGCAGCGACCGCCGCGAGTAAAGCCGGAAACATCCATAAGATCACACCGAAAGCGCCGGGCACAATGAAAAACGTTTCTTGTCGCCCCGGATTGAACCAGAGACGCAAGTGGGGAACCACCATCTGCAAGGTGACATCGGGCTTTGACTGCTTTTGCAGCATGCCCAGAAAGTAGAGATTCGCTGCTTGTATTGTGTTGTATACGATCTGTGTATTAGCAATATCAGTTCCATCGATCATCACTTGCACAGGAGATGTTTTGCCTCGAAATATTTGTGCAGCAAAATTTTTCGGTATCACTAGAGCGGCCTTGGCCAGTCCTCTGCCTATCGCATCCTGCGGTGAAGTACTGTCGGCAGTCACTGCTGGAATAAAGATGTTTGTTGCATACAAGCGCTGAACAAACTCTCGACTGATTGACGTGTTATCGAGATCTTTTATGATGATCGGAATATTTTTCGATTCCAGCCTGATGCCGTAGCCGAATAGCAAAAGCGAGAATAGTGGCAGCAAGAATGCTAGCGCTAAACTAAGCCGATCTCGCTGAAACTCCTGCCACTCCTTAATCGCCTGTACCAATATGATGTTCACGATCTTTCCCTCTGGCTGCGCTGCACGAGGTCAATGAATGCATCCTCGAGCGAGCACGCAATTGGTCGAATTGACTGAATTTCACATGCTGAGTTCAGCAAAATTGATTTGATGCTTTCCAGGCCATTTTCCGAGTCTTCAATCAAGACATGGATCGAGTCACCAAAGACCGACACTCGCCAATGATCCAAATGACTAGTGAGGGCAAGGTATGCCTCTTGCGCATTGCTCGCCTTGACTTCGATTAATTGTCCGAGTAATTGATTCTTGATCTCGCGAGGCGAGCCTTGCGTGACTATCTTGCTGTCTGCCATGAAGGCAAGGCGGTTGCAGTACTCTGCCTCATCCAAGTAGTGGGTAGTGACAAGTATTGCCGCTTTGTTGAGGGCAAATTCTCTAATAAGCGTCCATAGTTGCCGGCGAGCTAAAGGGTCGACTCCAGCGGTGGGTTCGTCGAGAAATATAATGTCAGGCTCGTGCATGACAGCAGCACCGAAGGCGATGCGTTGTTTCCATCCGAGTGGCAATCTGCCCACCACAGATTTGAGAATGTCTTCCAGTTCGCACACTTGGGTGACCCAGTCAATTTGTTGCTGTCTTAGCTTGAGCGGAATTTCGTAAATGGCGGCGTAGAACTGGAGATTTTCCGCAACCGTTAAGCCATCGTAGAGTGTAAACTTCTGGCTCATATAGCCAATTCGTTTGCGAATGTCCCTGCTTCTCAGATCTTTGCTTTGTCCTGCCAAACTGATCGTGCCCGTGGTCGGCGCCATCAGTCCGCAAAGCATTTTGATCGTCGTTGTCTTGCCGGCTCCATTGGCACCCAGCAAGCCATATATTTCTCCATATTTGATTTCGAGGACAGCATTGTCGACAGCGCAGAAGTCTTTGAAGTTCTTTGTGAGGTTCTGCGCTTTGATAGCAATATCACTTTGCTGCATAGCGATATCGGTGCTGCCTTCAAGATTATAAAGCGAACCGGCAGTTGGCTGCCTTGTACGGATGTGCGGAAATGGTACTGGCTGCGGTTCTACCAACCCGAGCTCGCGCAGTCTCATGACGAACACATTTTCCATATTCGGTGCAGTTTCATAGACATTCTCGATCGTCACCTTTGTACTAGAAAGAAAGTCGCGCAGTTCACGTTCTGCCGCTTTAGCGTGTCGAGCAAGAATCTCCAGATGATCGCCATATAAGTAGATATCGTCGATGTAGTTGAAATTTGCTGATTTAATGATGTTCCAGGTTTCACCGGCGCTGTATCCGCCAGCAAGAGTGACCTCCAGACGCTGCTGACCCGCTTGCCTGAAAGAGAATTCAGTGAAAGCGAGGTTAAGAGAGCTTATCTACACGAAGTTGGACATGCCTTTGGCATCGCAGGACACTCGTCTGAACCTGCCGACATCATGTTTTTTGCCGTGCGCAAGAATCAGAGCCCGCATCTGTCTGAGCGCGATGTAGCCACCATCAATCATCTCTACGGTGGCTACCGTACGCTCACATCAGTCGTCAGTCACAAAGCCGGCAGAAAAACTGCACTGAGTGGTTAACGACTTAATGCTCCACATGGAGGCGTTTTAGTCCCGTCAGCTCAGGGCTGATTCAGTTATGGCCAGACGCCGAAGCTGATGGGCCAGTGATGCGGCCTCGCGACCGTTGTTCTTTCGAGCATCGCGGGCGGTCTGCACACTTCCTCGACCAGTACCGACATCGTGTTTGTTTTCTCGATTAGGACGGGCAAGCTGGTGCTTGTCTCGATCGGTCGATACACGCGACCTTCTTTTTGCAGTATCGGTGTTTCGGGCGAAATGACGGCGAAGTAAGGTTTTTTATTTCCGTAGGCCATCGCTTGCTGCACCACGCCGATCATCATACTGACTGCCATACCTGCAGTCATGACATAAACTATTTTGCTCTTCATAGAACCTCCTGATCATCTGTCGTTTGCGCGGATGTTCGCAGCCTACGACGTGACCTGATCGCAACTGACGCGAACTACGCGCTGGCGTTCCGCGCATTCAATGCCATCTTCATCAAGCGACATCAGAGATTCACACGGTTTTCATATGCAGGCAACCAGTTTTCGCTGAATTGACTTTAACAGCCGTTGTTCACTTCTGAGACACTGGGGATACTGAGTTGCAGTCTCGTTCAGAATTCGAGTGCTGAATGCGTTCGGAAGGAGGAACCAATACATTAACCGCATGCGGTATCACTGTGACGCGCATGGGTGTGACTCCGCACTGTTCGCCATCGATCATGCAAGGTAGTTCATTGCCTCGGGGCGATTCGACTGAAGGTTTTCCACTGATGAATGCCTTTAAGTTGAGCATTGCATTTTGAAATGCAGACCTCACACCTCGTCTGGGCTGGACTTCCACAACCGCCTCTTTCACTCTCAGCGCGTAATCGGACACATGATCATGGCGGTTGCCGCCGGTGTACCGAAAGCCCAGATCGACATAATCGCCGAAACCCTTTGGATTGATGATATGCAAATCGAGAGAGCCGTCGGTTAGCGCATGGAGATCCACTTCTCGACCGATTCCCAGATCTTCGACATTGCTAACAAATACGCCTGAGGCCTGTACTCTAAAAGACCTTCCCCCGGTTGTTATTTTGAAAATTCTTGGACGCATGGTGATTGTTGCCAGCAAGGCTTTGATGTATGCAACCAGTCTCATGCTCGATTTCTCAGCGCGACCTGGCTTCATGAAGGCATCGGAGATTGGCCCGACGCCGGCCATGCCGGCGAAATATTCGCCATTCATCATCCCCAGATCAATTCGCATCGGTTGTCCGTTGGCAATAGAATCAAACGCGTGTTCCAATGGATCGGAGAACATCTTCTCTTGCCAGATGCCCAGGTTGCGAGCCAGGAGGTTGCCTGTACCTAATGGAAAGATGGCAGCAGGGATATTGGATTGGGCCTTCGCTAGAGCTGCGAGCGCGAATCGAACCGTCCCGTCGCCTCCTACAGCAATGATTAGATCAAGCGGCGGTTGAACCAGCTGCACCAGATCCTCGGGCTTAGTGTTGGCGGTCGTAGGATAGAACGACACGAAATATTGATCATGCTCATTGAGCTTCTCAACGATTTGACCAATCCACTGCTGAATTGGCACAGGGGACCTAGCTGTAGGATTGAAAATTACGAGT
>Ga0206819_10265_pt1 | contig 16502 bp, 16 predicted proteins | sample Alteio_BWOrgCont_87_FD_152855 | JGI IMG/M metagenome (GOLD analysis project Ga0206819, IMG submission 152855) | Enriched cells from forest soil in Barre Woods Harvard Forest LTER site, Petersham, Massachusetts, United States -... | ecosystem: Environmental > Terrestrial > Soil > Temperate forest >... | reverse complement strand
GGCGGCACGCAAACGGCTACGGCGCGGGTCACCGTAACCCAGCCACCACCGCCACCACCGCCGCCTGCGGCGGGACCGACGGACGAAGAGTTGTTCTCACAGAATGTGAAGGACGTCTACTTCGACTATGACAAATCCGATATTCGCGCCGACCAGCAGAGTACGCTGCAGGCCGATATCGCTTTCCTCTCGCAGCATCCTAATATCCATTTTGTGATTGAGGGACACTGCGACGAGCGTGGCTCGACGGAGTACAACCTGGCTTTGGGCGACAGCCGAGCGGGCTCCGGGCAGAGCGCCTTGGTACAAGGCGGGGTTAGCGCCGCGAATATCAAGACGATCAGCTACGGCAAGGAAAAACCGTTCTGCAGCGAACACACTGAATCGTGCTGGCAGCAGAATCGCGTCGACCATTTCGTTTATCAGAAATAGTTGATTGAGGTGCGGGGCATGGAGCGCTCCGCACCTTAGTTTTTTTGTATCGGCAGAAACATTGCAAGCAATGTTTCTACGGGTTTTATGTGGCTGCGCTGCGAGACAACTGTGTTCAGACCGCGCTATTCTTCTCGATGGGACTCAAGGAACAATTTATGAAAAACCGATATTCGACCATCATCGTTCTGCTCGCAGTTTTTTGGGTAAATGGAGCGCCGGTTTGGGCCGTCAGCAAAGAGATGGTTCAATTGCAAACCCAAGTGCAGGCGCTGCAGGATGCGATGACGCAGATGCAAACGTCGTTCAACGAGCGCATGGGCGTGATGAAGAACCTGCTCGACCAGAACACTGACAGCATGAATAAAGTGGCTACGTCGATGACTGCGCTGCAGGGCACGCTGGAAAAGCTGCAGACGGACAATGGCGGCAAGGTAGACCAGCTTTCGGGGCAGATTCAGGCGCTCAACGATTCCATCGACGAACTGAAGGCCCGTTTGGCCAAGGTGAGCAAGCAATTGGAAGACATGCAAGCGGCGCAGCAGAGCGTGGCCGCGAACCAAGCGGCCCAGCAGGCAACTCAGCAGGCGCTGGCGCAGGCTCCGCCTCCGGATGTGCTGTACAACAATGGGTTGCGCGATTACAACGCGGCGAAGAATGATTTGGCGAAGCAGGAGTTTTCAGACTACGTGAAGTTTTATCCGAATACAGATCTGGCGGGGAATGCGTATTTTTATCTTGCCGAACTTGCCTACAAGCAAGGGAACTTTCAGGAAGCGGTGCAGAATTACGAGCAGGTGATACAGAACTTTCCTACCGGCAATAAGGCTCCGTCGGCTGACTTAAAGAAGGGGCTGGCGCTGATCGAATTGGGGAAAAATGATGATGGAATCGCCGAGCTACGGCATGTAATTCAGCGCTATCCGAAGACGAATGAGGCGCTGCAGGCGAGAGAAAAGCTGCGCAAATTGGGGGTATCGACGGCTGCGCCGCGAAGTGGCGGCGAGTAAGCGAATGCGAATCTTGCGGGTCCTCGAAAATCGGATTGTCCGATCTTTTTGAGCTCGATTTTTTAGACCTCGATCCGATCCTGACAACAATCAGCGTTGCGCGCTGATGCTGGTGTGGTGATGATGAGGGTGATGGGTATGGTGATGCGTATTGTGCTGTTTATTGTGCCTGTGCGCCTCGGTTGATCCAGTTGAAAACGCATCTGGTGCGGATGTGCTGGTCTGAGCCCACAGAGTCAAGGTCGATAGAAGAATTGCGGTAATTAGAACGATTGTGCGCTTCATGCGTTCCCCGTTTCCGTTTGGTTCTGTCTTATATACATCATAAAACCGATTCCGGTTTGAAAGTTTAAGCGTAGGCTGATGATAGGCGTGGTTCTCCGCCTGTGGAGATTCTATGGCGACGACTGGCAAGGATCAAGACCGCTCGAAAGGCGCGGTGGAAGAGGACGGCAGAGATTCTTCCGACAACACTTCGATGCAGGGTCAGCTGGGACACCGGGATCAGGATGAAATGCTTAAATCCAGCGATAGCGATTTTCCGGAGCCGGGGGGAAGCCCGGAACACAGCGGCGAGCCGGAGGATGTAAAGAAGCGCGATGACGCCGCGTAGAGAGAGCCGCGAAGGTGTTGGTCTGGGGCGACGGTGTTCGTTGATGGCCTGTTGTAAAATCTAGATCAACTTATGCCGACGAAAACTCCTGTGGGAATCCTGGGCGCAACCGGAATGGTCGGGCAGCGCTTTGTGCAATTGCTGGAACACCATCCGTGGTTCGAGGTGGCGTGGCTGGCGGCTTCGGATCGCTCCGAAGGCCGTTCGTATGGCGACGCTGCGCGATGGAAGATGAAGACGCCTTTGCCGCCGCGGGTGGCGGAGATGCAGGTTTCGCCGGCGAGTCCAGAGGGTGCTCCGAAGATTATTTTCGCTGCTCTGGATTCATCGATAGCGGCTGAGATGGAGCCGCGCTTTGCTGCCGCCGGATGTTTCGTGGTCACCAACTCGAGTGCGCTAAGGATGCAAGCGGATGTGCCTTTGGTGATTCCTGAAGTTAATCCCGATCACATCCAGATGATTGAATGTCAGGGCTGGCGCAAGAAATCCGGCGGATTTGTGGTGACGAATCCTAACTGCTCGGCGATCGGATTGGTGCTGGCACTGAAGCCGCTGCAGGATCGCTTTGGCATCGAAACGGTGATGGCAGTGACGATGCAGGCGGTGAGTGGCGCGGGATATCCGGGCGTGGCCTCGCTCGACATTCTGGGAAACGTGATTCCGTACATTTCCAAGGAAGAAGAAAAGATGGAGGAAGAGACCCGCAAACTTCTGGGAAAGCTGAATGGCTCGGGAGTTATTTCAGCGGAGTTCGGGATGAGCGCGCACTGCAATCGAGTTGCGGTTGAAGATGGGCATACGGAATCGGTGTCGGTGAAGCTGAAAAAGAAGGCGCGTACGGAAGAGATCATCGAGGCGTGGAACGAATTTCGCAGCGTGCCCCAGGAGTTGAAATTGCCGAGCGCTCCGGAACATCCGGTGCGTTACACGGGCTCGGCGGACCGGCCACAGCCGCGGTTGGACGTGGAGTACGGCAATGGGATGACGACGACGGTCGGCAGGCTGCGGCCATGCGGCGTGCTCGATTGGAAGTTCACAGTGCTTTCTCACAACACGATTCGGGGTGCGGCAGGCGCGGCGCTTTTGAATGCCGAGTTGCTCAAGGTCCGGGGTTATCTGGGGTGAGGAAGCGCACTCCCAGCAGAATTTTGCCGCATGATCGTTCAGGTGCTCGCGCGAGGTGTGCCCGCCAATGATTGTCATGAAATTTGGCGGGACTTCGGTGCAGGACGCGAAGGCAATCGAGCGGGCTGGCGCAATCGTCAAGGGACGACTGGCGCAAAAACCTGTGGTCGTGGTCAGCGCAATGGCCAAAGTGACGGACCAATTGCTGGCGATGGCCCGGGCGGCGGGAAACGGCGATCGCAAGAATGCACTGAGTCTTTCGCGGTCTTTGCGCGAACGGCACTACAACACTGCGGGCGAACTTCTGGGTACGGCGCTGTTCACCGAATTCCACGGCGATCTGGGAATTTATTTCGAAGCACTGGATGAGCTCCTACGCGGGATTGCAGCGGTGGGTGAATTGACTCCACGAACAACCGATCACGTAGCTGCCTTTGGCGAGATTCTCTCCAGCAGGATTGTCGCGGCTGCATTTTCGTCGCTGGGGCTCGCGTCCACGATGGTGGACTCGCGCGAATGTGTTGTGACGGACAATGAGCACATGCGGGCCGCTCCGCTGTGGGATGAGACCAACCAACGGTTGAAGTCGAAAGTGCAGCCCGTGCTCGACAAGGGCGGAGTGCCGGTGATGGGCGGTTTTATCGGCGCCACCAAGGCGGGAATCACGACGACTATCGGCCGCGGCGGATCCGATTATTCTGCAGCCATTGTAGGCGCGGGGCTGGGGGCGGAGCGCATTGAAATCTGGACCGATGTGGACGGAATGATGACGACTGATCCGAACCTATGCCCGGAAGCGCGGCGGATCAAGGTCATCAGCTTCGATGAAGCGGCGGAGTTGGCTTATTTTGGGGCTAAAGTGTTGCATCCGGCCACGGTACTGCCGGCAATTCAGAAAAACATTCCAGTTTATATATTGAACTCGCGGAATCCTGATTGCGAGGGGACACGCATTTCCGCCCGCGTGCCGCATTGCAAGAATTCTTTCAAAGCCATTGCCGCCAAGAAACGCATTACGATTATCGATGTGGCGGCTCCGCGGATGCTTTTGGCTCACGGTTTTCTGCGGGCGATTTTTGAGGCCTTTGACCGGCATCGAGTGGCAGTAGACGTGGTTTCGACTTCGGAAGTCAGTGTGTCGCTCACCGTTGACTCGAATGAATCGATTCCGGCGTTGGCGGCCGATCTGGCGAAGTTAGCGGACGTAAAATATGAAGGCCGCAAGGCGATCGTTTGTCTGGTTGGCGAAAATCTCAGGGAGACACCGGGCATTGCGGCGCGGGTGTTTGGTGATTTGTCGGACGTGAAGATTCGCATGATTTCGCAGGGCGCATCGGAGATCAATCTGACTTTTGTGATCGAAGAGGATGAGGTGCCGCGCGTGGTGCAGCGCTTGCATAAGACATTCTTTTCGGATCTGGATCCCGAGGTGTTTGCTTGAGTGACGGTTTACTTGGTTGCGTACAAAGTCTTCCAAACATGGGAAGCGTACCTCAGGCGCTAGAGCGCGACCACATTTTCAGCTTGGCGGGGCCCGACTGAAGTCGGGCCCGTCCCGAGACCGACGCAGAGCATACTTTTACCGTGCCCTGTTAAGTCGCCGAGGGCTTCTGAAGAATTAGCGTAGGCGCAGAAAGATTTTCTTCATGAATATTCTGGTTCTAGGACGGGGCAAGACGGGTTCGCTGGTGGCCGATGTGGCACGCGAGCGCGGCCATCACGTGACTGTGCTGGGGGCTAGCGAGAACCCAAAAGCCTCGGCCCTGACGACCGAAAAATTAGCGCCAATTGACGTGGCGATCGATTTCACCGTGCCGACTGCGGTGTTGGGGAACGTCGAAGCTTGCGTCCGGGCCAAGAAGAGCGTCGTGGTGGGCACGACTGGCTGGTATAGCGAGACGGAGCGAATCCGCCGCATGGTCGAAGACCCCGGATGCGGAATCGGATTGGTGTTTGGGGCGAATTTCTCGATTGGGGTAAACCTGTTTTTTGATGTCGCTCGCAGCGCGGCGAAAGCTTTGCAGCATCAGTATTTTGGCCAGATCTTCGAGCGTCATCACGCACAAAAAAAGGACGCGCCTTCGGGAACGGCCATCATGCTGCAAAGGATCGTTCAGGACTCCGCCGGCACGGAGATCGAGATCACCTCGTTTCGCGAGGGAGATGTAGTTGGCATGCATGAACTGGTGCTCGATTCGCCGAGCGACAGGATTTACCTTTGCCACGATGCCAAATCGCGCCGGGGATTCGCGGAGGGCGCGGTGCGCGCCGCCGAGTGGCTGGCCGGGAAAAAGGGCTTTTTCGACTTCAAGGACGTCTGGCGCCAGCTGTAGAGCGGCCTTCGCGAGCATTCCCCCTAGTGTCAGCCCCATCCTGCTATCGAAGTGGGAACCAAATACGTCAAATAATCGTATCCTTAGACTATGCGGATGCTGCTGGACATCTTCGCCCAAATCTTCCGCACCCTGTGGGCGCATAAACTGCGCTCGTTCCTCACCATGTTCGGCATCGCCTGGGGTGTGGGATCTTTGCTGTTGCTCGTGGGCCTGGGCGAAGGTTTTCGCTCGGGCAATAAGCGCGAACTGGCGCAGTACGGCAAAGACATCATGTTCATCTATCCGGGGCGAGCTCCGGCTGTGCAGGGCAACATGAGCTCAGCGCGCAACTACCTGCTGACTTACCAGGATTATTTAGATGTTCGCAAAGAAGCGCCGCACGTGCGCAATGCTTCTCCCGTGCTCATTCGCACGGATGTGCGCGCGGTGAGCGAGTTTGCCAGTGCGAATGGAGAGATTGCGGGGGTCGAACCGCAGTTCAACGAGATCCGTTATCTTCCACTCAATTCCGGGCGCTGGCTGAATGGCCTGGACGAAACCCAGAGACGCAACGTCATTGTGCTGGGCGATGAACTGGTGAAGAATCTTTTTCCCGGCCGTCCTGCGGTGGGCGCGACCATTATTCTGAACGACATCAGTTTTGAAGTGATCGGAACCGTACAGCGCGTCGGCCGCGGTGACGATAATTCAACCAATATGCGGGGCTACGTACCTTTTAAAGTCATGGCGGAATTGTTTCCGCTCAAGGGCGAGAATCATGAGAACTCGATCTCATTCATTAATTATCAGCCACGCGTGACCGACGAGCACCTGATTGCGCAAGACGAAGTTCGCAAACTGGTGGCCCGGAATCATGACTTCGACTATCACGACAAGAATGCATTCGAGGGTTGGGACACGATTCAGAACTCGAAAGCGATCGGTATGATCTTTGATGCCATGAACATGTTTCTGGGCGCGGTGGGGTTGATTACGCTGGCGCTGGGCGGCATTGGCGTGATCAACATCATGCTGGTGACTGTGAGCGAGCGCACGCGAGAGATCGGATTGCGCAAAGCGCTGGGTGCAACCAACAGGAGCATTCTGTTGCAGTTTTTTCTGGAGGGCATCATGCTCACACTTTTCAGCGGGCTCATTGGCATGGGATTCGCGGCGGGCTTGATGGCGCTGATGGGGACACAGCAAGGTCCCGGAGGATTTGATCCTCCGAGAATTGTGCCAATGTCTGCGATTTTGGCGATCGCAAGCCTTACGGTTGCGGGTGTAATTGCTGGACTTTATCCCGCCCGCAAAGCCGCAACGCTGCAGCCGGTCGAAGCGCTGCGGCAGGAGTAAGAATGTTTCGCGATTTATTTCAAGAGGCCTTTGGCGCGATGCGCCACAATCGCCGTCGAACTGCGCTGACCATGCTCGGAATGGCGTGGGGCATTGCCACGGTGGTCATGCTACTGGCTTATGGCGACGGCTTTGGCCGAGCCTGCACTAACATTTTCGCGAACTTTGGCACCAAGCTGATGATCCTTGTACCTGGCCGCAGTTCGATGCAAGCCGGAGGCCAGAAGGCGGGCACGGAAGTGCGCTTCACCATGGACGACGTGGATACGCTCACCACCAATCTTCCGCAGATCACGCACATCACTCCCGAAGTCAGCAAGCAGTGCAACATCCAGTTCGATACGCGAACTTTTACATTCGGGGTTACGGGAAATTATCCCAATGTCGATTCCGTGCGCGCGCTCAAGCTGGGCCAGGGGCGCTTCTACAACATGCAGGATGAGCTGCAGCATGCCCGGGTTGCGGTCATCGGATCCGAGGCAAAGGAGAAGCTTTTTTCCGGAAGAAATGCGATCGGCGAACGCGTCCGCATTGATGGCCTGAGCTTTGAAATCGTCGGTGTGCTGAGCGCCAAGATGCAGGAGGGCGACGACGACATTAACCGCGCGGTTTACGTCCCTTTCACCACCATGAGCGATTTGAAAGATACTCACTATCTCGACTCCATCTGGTTCAATTACGAGACTCCGGAGTACGAGAGGTTGGAGCAATCAGCGCGTGACGTGCTCGCGGTTCAGCATAAGTTCAGCCCAACCGATCGGCGAGCGGTGCGAATATTTAACCTCATGGAACAAGTTCATCAATTCGAAGTCATTACCATCGGGTTGAAGATTCTTTTGGGATTTATTGGCACGCTCACGCTTGGAATCGGCGGGGTGGGGCTGATGAACATCATGCTGGTTTCGGTCACGCAACGCACTCGCGAGATCGGCGTGGAGAAAGCCTTGGGCGCGCAGCGGGGACACATCCTGACCCAGTTTCTTGCGGAAGCTCTTACCATTACTTTTATCGGTGGGGCGCTCGGAGTGCTGCTGGCCTACGTGGTCTCGCTCTCTGTTGGAAGGCTTACCCTATACAGCGCGATGGCGCAGAATGCCGAAGCGGGGGATATCCGTTTGATCATCGCGCCGGGTACTCTGTTTGTGGCCACAATCATTCTGACCGCGGTGGGCCTGATCAGCGGTATGGTTCCGGCCTTGCGCGCTTCCCGGTTGGACCCCATCGAAGCTCTGCGATACGAATAAACGCCCCGGGGTAGTCTTCAAATCCGCGATGATTGTATTTTTGGGCGGACAGGGCCGGGATGTTCCGTCCGAGCCGAGAGGTGTAAACTGTTCGCAGGAGACTGAGATGCAGACGACTGCCATTTTTGCATCTATTTTCGTAGCCATTTTTGCAGCCATTTTTCTCCCGCTAATTATGTCGGGAGAGCGATCGAGAGCAGCGGAGGACAGGGCGCGGGCACGCCGTATGGCTGAAGCCAGGATGAATGCAAGACTCCTGAGACTCGACATCTGATGCGTTCCTAGAGGTCTCCTCAAGGCCTCGCGGAGGGGTGCTGAAGGTTGCAAACCGATCACAGGCAAATTTAGGACACTCCCCAGCCCGGATTCTTTTGATTGCAACTCCTGCCAATGTTATTGTGAGTCTGCTTTGATCATTCTTCAATCAGCGCGCTTTTCTTTCTGACACAGACTGTCGATCGCTCATGAACATACTCGATGTGGTCGTTGGCAAGCCCATCAAAACCAGCGAGGAACGAGCTGAGCAGATCGGGCCGATACAGGGTATCCCGGTCTTTGGCCTCGACGGACTGAGTTCGGCGGCTTACGGCCCGGAAGCCGCACTTAGCCTGCTAATGCCGCTTGGCCTTCTGGGCGTACGTTATATCGTACCGATCAGCGCGGCGATTATTACGCTGCTGATCATCGTATATTTCTCGTATCGCCAGACTATCGCTGCGTATCCCTCAGGCGGCGGTTCTTATACGGTCGCGCGCTTCAACCTGGGCGCAGGTGCGAGTCTGCTGGCCGCAGCCGCGCTTCTGGCGGACTACATTCTCACCGCTGCCGTAGGGATTTCGGCGGGAGTCGGCGCTTTAATTTCGGCCGTTCCCTCTCTGCAGCCGCACACGGTTTCACTTTGTGTCGGCATTCTGATCATCATCACGATTCTTAATCTGCGCGGAGTGCGCGAGGCCGGCACGGCGTTCGCGGTTCCCACTTATCTGTTTGTGGGCACGCTCCTCATAACTATCTTGGGAGGGATAGTTCGAGTTCTGTTCAGTGGCGGGCATCCGACGCCGGTGGTTGCGCTGCCAGCGCCGCCGGCCGTGACCGCGGCAGTTAGCTATTGGTTGCTGCTCAAGGTGTTTGCCAGCGGATGTACGGCCCTGACGGGGGTGGAAGCGGTCAGCAACGGCGTGAAGGCCTTTCGCGAGCCGACGGTGAAAAACGCTCAGCGGACGCTCACTGTAATTATTTTTCTTCTGGCGTTGCTGCTTGCGGGTATTTCCTATCTGGTGAAGGTCTACGGCATCGCCGCGACTGATCCTGGACAGCCGGGATACCAGAGTGTTCTGTCGATGCTGACGGCCGCAGTTTTTGGCAAAGGGGTGTTCTACTATCTGACGATCGGATCGATCCTCGTTGTACTGTCGCTTTCCGCGAACACAGCTTTTGCAGATTTTCCCCGTCTTTGCCGTGCCATTGCACAAAATAATTATCTTCCGCACGTCTTCGGCTATCGTGGACGGCGACTGGTTTATACCTACGGCATCGTTGTCCTGGCGCTGCTCTGCGGCGGTGTTCTCATTCTTTTTGGCGGTGTCACGGACCGTCTGATCCCGCTCTATGCCGTGGGCGCTTTCCTGGCTTTCACGCTCTCGCAAGCTGGGATGGTCATGCACTGGTTCAAGAATCGCGGTCCCAGCTGGCTTAAGAGCGCACTTGTAAACGGGCTTGGCGCGCTAGTTACAGGGATTACGACGTGCGTTGTGCTGGTGGCGAAATTCGTGGAAGGCGCGTGGATTACGCTGCTCTTCATTCCGTTGACAATCGTTATCTTCACCGTGGTGCGCCGGCACTACCACAAAGTGAAACTGCTCATCAGTTGCAAAATTCCTGTCGACACGGCTCTCCTCAGCCAGCCGCCGATTGCGGTTATCCCCATCGACCGCTGGAGCAACATCAGCCGCCAGGGTATTGAATTTGCCGCTCGACTTTCGCCGGAAGTAATCGCTCTGCATGTCGAGCCCGGCGAACACTCCGAATTGCTGCAGGATGACTGGGCGCATTACGTCGAGCAGCCGTTCCGGGCGGCAGGCAAGGAGCCGCCTCAGCTTCACGTTCTGCCCTCGCCCTACCGCTTCATCATTATCCCCGTGGTTCAGTTCATTCTCGACCTTTCGAAAAAGAATCCCGATCGCACCATCATCGTGGTCATCCCCGAGCTCGTGGAAGACAAGTGGTATGAATATTTTCTCCACAATCAGCGCGGCCATCTGCTGGAGTGGACGCTTCTGGCTCGCGGCAATGAGCGCATCTTCCCGGTGAGTGCACCATGGTATGTCGGGGAACGAAGCTGATTCCGCCGGCTGGGGACGTTGGTGCTAGTCTGAAGCTACACGACGATGTCCGCAGTTCATGCCCTCCGAAATAAAGCGCGTGGTTTGCTCCTGGCTTTCGTGTATGCGTCAGTTGCGGGGGCGAGTACTCCGGACGGGGAGCAGAATTCCGCGGCAACGAGCTTGCGTTGGGAAGAAGGTCAGCCGGGATGCACCTTTAGCCGCGATGACGACGGTAAGTATCGCTACGGTTTCTGGACCGCCGATTTCGGAGTCGTCCTCGCCGTGGATTCCCAGGAATTGGAGAAAGTGCGCGGCCGGGAGCAACCTATATTTGCTTTGCAGTTGACCGTGCACTATCGGGGCAAGAACTCGCTTGATGTTATACCGGACAAAATCAGTTTGGAATTTGTGAAGCATTATCACGATGTGCACGGCGCGCTGGATCCGGACGATCTGGCGATTAAGCTGAAGAGCGAAGCTGATTCTCTAGAGGCAGAGACCGAACGCGAAATTCGCAAGCATCCGGAGCAGAAAGAAGAAAAAGAAGCTGCGCTGCATGCGCATCAAAAGGATGCTGCGCAGATGATCGAGTTCCTGCATGACCTTACCCTGCCCCCGGTCAAACTGGACTCCGGCCACATGGAAGCCAGCGGATGGGTGCTGTTCAGCACAAAAAGTGAATGGATCGACGAATTGCGGAAGCAAGAAGAATTTTTGCTGCGAGTTCCGTTGCAGGGCAGAGTTATCGAATTTCCTTTTTCGCTGCCACCCAGCGAGGGTGATTTAATTCTGCGGCGCCGGCCGGAAAAGTAGTTGATGTAAGGGCGTTCGCGTCTGCAGTTATATCCGCTACGCACTAATCCGCAGGACTTGCACGGTAATGTTGTCGGGGCCGCCGCGGTCTTTGGTCAATTTGATCAGTGCGCGGCACGCCTCGGATGGCTCATTGCCAGCCACGATGCCCTGTATCTCGTGTTCGCCTAGCAAACTCCATAACCCATCGGTGCAAAGGACCAACACATCGCCCTTCTGCAATTCGGTTGAGCGCTGGGGGATTTCGGGCACGAGATCTGCGCCGGCGCCGAGCGCGGCCGTAAGAATATGTCGCTGCGGATGGGTTTCAGCCTCTTCGGCGCTGATCACTCCATTCTGGACTAAGCGGCCGACGTAGGAATGGTCGTGGGTCAAGCGAGAAATGCTCGAGCCTCGCACCAGATATAAGCGGCTATCGCCGACGTGCGCATAGTAGAGCTCACGGCCGAGTAGCACGATCGCAGTAGCGGTCGTCCCCATACCGTGCAGCTCCGGATGCGCGTCAGCCTGCTGCAGAATGCGTTCATGCGCGATTTGAAATCCGACGCCCAGCAGAGACTGCACATCGCCATCGGCAGCTTCGGCGAAGACTTCCTGAATCGAGTCGACCGCGATACGGCTGGCTTCCTGGCCGCCCTCGTGACCACCCATTCCATCCGCAACGATAGCTAACCTGCCCTTGCGGGCGAATTCCTCGTCGCCAGCCGGCTCCCAATAAGCATACTGATCTTCGTTATTTTCGCGCTGGCAGCCAATGTCGCTCATACTCGCCAGTTCAACTCCGGGCCGAATTCGCATCACACCTCTCACATCGTCATCAAGCGACTTAAGAGCTGTTCCTCGGTCACGAGATTTCAAAATGAAATCCGATCTAAGACGGACCGACACACCGCTCGAAAAGCGGCCGCGTCGATGGCGACCGCAACTGCAAAGAGCGGTTTAGGCCGATCTCTGGTGAACTTGGGATTATACAGAACCTTGCAGCTTTGTTGGTCCAAAGCGCAAGCTTGTTACGTTATCCGAAAGAACGGGTATCGGTATGACATTTGTCACGAGCGGCGAATGATGATCTCCACTGGCGCGCGTCGAGCAATTGTCCGATGATCGATTCACTGGCGGGATCGATTGAGATCTTGCTCGATGCGAGGCAATCGAATGATCGCGGAGCTTCAAGAAATTCAAAACCAAGCGAGAAAGAGGTCCGGTGGGGACGGAGCGGTAATCGCCAGCCTGAACGGAGCCAGCAAAAGCTTCGGCGACGTGCACGCTTTACGTCAAGTGAATTTTGCCGTCCGAGCGGGCGAACTTGTCGCGCTTCTGGGACCGAACGGCGCGGGAAAAACTACCGCCGTCAAACTGTTCTTAGGGTTGGCGAAACCCACGACCGGCACGGTGAGCGTATTTGGCGGAGACCCGATCCACGCGGACGTACGCACCCGCATGGGCGCCATGCTGCAGGTAGCTAAAGTGCCCGAGACGCTGCGAGTCCGAGAACACATCGATCTGTTCTCGTCCTACTATCCGAGACCTTTGCGCCTCGATGAGACTCTTGCGTTGGCTGGTTTGCAAGAGATCAAGAATCGGGTGTTTGGTGAACTTTCCGGTGGGCAGCGGCAGCGAGTGCTATTCGCCCTGGCTTTATGCGGCGACCCCGACATTCTGTTTCTCGACGAACCCACGGTCGGCCTGGACGTGGAGTCGCGTCGAATCTTGTGGGAAGAGATCCGGAAGCTCATCGCGCGGGGCAAGAGCGTGCTGCTCACGACGCACTATCTGGAGGAAGCGGATGCGCTGGCGGATCGCGTCGTGGTCATCAATCGTGGCCGGATCATTGCGGAGGGCACGCCGGCTGAGATCAAGGCCAGCACCGCTGGACACAGGATTCGCTGCGTGACTTCGCTGGGTATCGAGACCGTGCGCGCCATGGCCGGCGTAGTCGAGGTCAGCAGGAATCGGGATGCGCTGGAAATTCGCGCCGCGGAGGCCGAGGCTATCGTTCGTGAATTATTGATGCGCGACCCCGGACTTTCCGGTCTCGAAGTCTCGAGCGCCGGATTGGAAGAAGCGTTTCTCGCGCTGACTCAGGATCGCAACAACACTTAAGAAACAAGAAATACGGATGAGGTGATGAAATGGCTTCTGCATCGACAGTATTCAATCAAGGCTCTCTGGGACGCTCGCTAAGCAAGACCCTTCTGGTTTATTTCAAGGAGGCGAAGTACGAGTTTCTGACGCGGCTGCGTCTGCGAGCCTATTCGATTTCTACAATTTCGTTTCCTGTGATGTTCTACGTGCTGTTCGGGCTGGTGTTGAATCCCAAAGACGCTCCGCTCGGTGGCACGACAGTTGCGGCGTACTCCATCGCGACCTTCGGCACGTTCGGGGTAATGGGAGCGTCGTTGTTCGGCACGGCGTCGGGACTCGCCGCCGAGCGGGGCTTGGGATGGCTGCAAGTAAAGCGGGCCAGCCCAATGCCTCCGTTTGCTTACTTCGCGGCGAAAGTCGCGCTCGGAATGACATTCAGCACGATTGTGGTGTTGCTACTTCTGTTGCTGGCCTTTACGTTCGGGGGCGTGCATCTGCCTCTTCTTGACGCAGCGAAATTAGTCGTAATCCTAGCCGCCGGTTCCCTGCCCTTTTGCGTGATGGGATTGGCCATCGGCTACTTCGTGGGTCCGAACTCGGCAGTGGCGGCCATAAATCTGATCTATCTTCCGCTATCTTTTTGTTCCGGGCTTTGGGTTCCGCTCATGTTTTTGCCGAAAGTTTTGCAGCACATAGCGCATTTTCTGCCGCCTTATCATTTGGCTCAACTCGCCTTGGGAGTCGTGGGCGCGGGACAGCATGAATCGAATTGGTTCCACTGGGAAGCGCTCATCGGATTCTCACTCATCTGCCTGGGCGCGGCACGCCTTGGCTTTCAGCGCGACGAAGGCCAGAGCTACGGCTAGTTTGAAGCAGTGAAAGAACGCTCTTCTGCGGAGAAAATCATGACATTCAATCGATGTGGAGGTTGGGCCCTCGTTCTCGGCGCGATTGTTCTGCTCATTTCCCTGGGCGAGGTCGACTTGCTGGCGATCGTTCTCCCGCTTTCGCTTTTGCTGGCTTTCGGGATTGGATGCTCCGGCAACGAGAAAAACCAGGCTGACGGGCGACATCAAAAAGGGGTAGCCTAGACCTGACAATGAGGCTTCTACCCAAGAGTCGAGATCATGGCTGGGCACCTTATACCTGGCTCGTGTATTTCGGTTTCTTCGTGCTCAATCCGATATTGAATCATGTCGGCTGGAAGGAGTGGCTGGCTACCGGGTTGGGTTCGGCCGCGTTTCTGGCGTTGTACTTCAGTTTCTTTTGGATCAAGTGCCCGTGGAATCTGCTCAACATTGCGGGAATGGTGTTATTGGGCCTAGGCTTTTCACCCTCCAATGGTGGGGCCTGCACGTTTTTCATTTTCGCAGCTGCTTTCATCCCCTTCGCGGTGAAAAAAGAATCAACCGCATTCACGTTGCTGGCGGTGCTGCTGGCAGTCGTCGCATTGGATTGGTGGCTACTGCACCTTTCCTGGTGGTTCTTGTTTTATGGGTGCCTAATTGCCACCGTCGTGGGCGTGGGCAACGTCTACTTTGCCCAACGAAATCGGGCGAACGAGCAATTGCGCAAAGCTCACGAGGAAATTGAGCATTTGGCCAAGGTCGCGGAGCGCGAACGGATTGCGCGCGATTTGCATGACGTGCTCGGGCACACGCTTTCAGTAATTATCTTGAAGTCGGAGCTGGCGGGAAAACTCGTCGATCACGATCCGCAGCGTGCGAAGGCGGAAATGGCCGACGTGGAACAGACTTCCCGCGCTGCCCTGGCCGACGTTCGCAGCACCATCCGCGGATATCGTGCGCACAGCCTGGAAGCGGAACTCAAACAGGCCAGGGCCACTTTAGAAACAGCGGGCGTGATCGTGAGGGCCGAGTCCACAGAGGTTCGATTGACGCCCGCTCAAGAGAGCGTGGTGGCTCTCGTGGTACGTGAAGCCGTGACCAACGTGGTCCGGCATGCGAAGGCCCGGAATTGCCAATTGCGGCTGATGCCGCAAAACGGAAGCTGCCGGATAGAAATTCAGGATGATGGCCGGGGCGGCGGCGCGGTCGAAGGCAATGGTCTCCGCGGCATGCGTGAGCGGATTGAGGCTCTCGGCGGCACGCTCGAGCGCGAAAACAGGGTTGGAACCAAACTCAGCATTCAGTTCCCGCTGACTCAAACGAAAGAAAACGGTCATCATTGATCCAGCAACCCAAAAATGGACGTAAGGCGATTCGAGTCGTGATCGCAGAAGATCAAGGCATGGTCTTAGGCGCGCTGGCAGCGCTGCTCGAGATCGAAGGCGACATCGCCGTTGTGGCCCGCTCTCACAATGGCAAAGAAGCCCTGCAGGCGGTGCTTGCCCACAGGCCCGATGTTTTCATTACCGACATCGAGATGCCGGAGATGACCGGGCTCGACGTGGCCGGTGAACTGAAGCGGCGACGGTGCGCAACTCGCGTTATCATTTTGACCACTTTCGCGCGCGCGGGTTATTTGCGCCGCGCTCTCGAAGCCGGAGCTTCGGGATACTTGTTGAAAGACATGCGATCCGAAGAACTCGCGGAAGCGGTGCGCCGCGTGCAGCAAGGCTTGCGAGTGATCGATCCCGAACTGGCCACGGAAGCATGGGCGGAACCGGACCCGCTCACCGACCGCGAGCGGCAAGTGCTTCGCCTCGCAGGTGATGGCGTGACTAGCGGCGACATTGCGGCCGAACTCAGTCTCTCGGAGGGAACGGTTCGGAATTATCTTTCGGAGGCCATCAGCAAGTTGGGCGCGAACAATCGAGTGGAGGCGGCGCGAATCGCTCGCACGAAAGGCTGGTTGTGAAGGCCGCTACGCGCGCCAGGATCCGGCACGCCATCCCACGCTAGAACATCCCTCCAGTTTTCACCGTCAGCAGGCTCAACGCGGTCTCCAGATTGGTGATCGCTTCTCCGAGTTCGGGGTGCTCTCCAATTCGTTTTCGCAAGGCATTGAGCAGTTCGTGGGCACTTGAAACATGCTCCACGACCGGGGGTTGCGGCTTCTGTTTTGGGTCGGGTCCACTTTGTATTGGCATCGAAAGATCACCTCGGCGTCATCGGTTCGACGTTATCACGCTTATGGGAACGATTCCAGTTTCGTGGCGAAAGCGCGGGCGATGCGAACTTGTTTCGATGAAACCGGCCCAACCTGGAAAGCCGGTACAGAAT
>Ga0206819_10264_pt1 | contig 16510 bp, 6 predicted proteins | sample Alteio_BWOrgCont_87_FD_152855 | JGI IMG/M metagenome (GOLD analysis project Ga0206819, IMG submission 152855) | Enriched cells from forest soil in Barre Woods Harvard Forest LTER site, Petersham, Massachusetts, United States -... | ecosystem: Environmental > Terrestrial > Soil > Temperate forest >... | reverse complement strand
CGCAGTTACGAAAGTCGCGGCGGCTGTCCAAGAGAAGCGAGATCAAACAAATTGTGATCTCATTCCGATTGAGATATGGGATCAGATACGCGTGGCGAATGCCGGCGCTTCATGGTCATCACTGGCTCAGCGTTGCAATTTTCAAAATTATACGAACCTGCATGTTGGGAAGAGAGCTCTTTCCAGATCACGACTAATGGCAATGGCAGAGGGACTAGATAACAGTCAGTTTCGCCAGTTAGCAACAAGCGACATCTATTGGGACGAAGTCATGTCGATTGAGCCAATGGGCGTACAACAGGTCTACGACCTGACGGTACCTCAAACGCACAACTTCGTAGCCAATGATATCTGCGTTCACAACACGGCATTCGTGCTCAACATCGCGCAGCATGCCGCCGTTGAAGCAAATATTCCAGTTGCCGTGTTCAGCCTTGAAATGTCCAAAGAACAGCTGGTTCAACGTATGCTCTGCTCCGAAGCAAACATCGATGCCAACCGCCTGCGCACAGGGCATATGCATACCAACGACTGGACCCATCTGGCTATGGCCATGGGCCGGCTCGGCGAAGCGCCCATCTTCATCGACGACTCAGCAGCCGTGACCGCTCTGGATATTCGCGCAAAATGCCGCCGGCTCAAAGCCGAGCAAAAAGGACTGGGGCTGGTGATCATCGACTACATCCAGTTGATGTCGGGACGCAAAGCCACCGACAACCGTGTGCAGGAAGTATCGGAAATCTCACGATCGCTCAAAACGTTGGCGCGCGAAATCGGCGTTCCCGTCATCGCTCTCTCGCAGCTCTCTCGCGCGGTCGAAGCGCGGCAAAACAAGCGCCCCATGCTTTCCGATTTGCGTGAATCAGGCTCAATCGAGCAAGACGCCGACATCGTCATGTTCATCTACCGCGACGAGTACTACAACGCCGAAAGCGACAAACGCGGCGAAGCAGAAATCATCATCGCCAAACAACGTAACGGCCCGGTCGGCACCGTCGACTTGCTCTATCAATCAAGCATCACCAAATTCCTTAACAAAGTGCATAACCAGTACACGGCAGTTTGATCTCGGCACCGCAAGCGGTGCCACAACCGTGCTCAACTTTACAGCTCCGTCTGACCTGCACAAAATCTGCACATTATAAGAGTAGTAAATAGATACGATCAAATCTTGTTCGGGATCAACCCACACTGCATCTGGACGTAGGCTCCCGGATGCATCATAGTCTTTTGTCGAAGCTGCTGTCACAGCACGATTTGCCTCGAAATGCTCATTGTCGCCCTCTCTTCGGGGGCATCGGAGCTGCCTATGAAAACAAAAAAACCGCGAGCACAAAGCAATCGCCCATGCCGCGTTCTTATCGTTTGCCTCATCACAGGAACGATTTCCGGTCTGTCCGTCATCGCAGCCGACGAGCAAACCGGGTCGAGCTCAGCTGCGCCGGCGAACAATACATATAATGAATTTCGTGTGCAGCGGCCACCTCAACCTGCTGACGCCACCAAAGTCGGTGCCACGCCTGCTGACGGTTCCGCTTCGCCATTGACGGGGTTTCAGCAAAACTATAACGCCCTGCAAGCCGACGCCAGAGCCGATTTGGCTAGAATTATCTCGCCAAGCAAGCTTCTGACAGCAGATTTTCAGGCGGTTTACGATCAGGAAAAGTCTCTTGAGAAAGAAGCTCGCAAGATGTCTGCGCAAGAATCTGAAGGCGCTCCGGATTCGATGCGCGTGGGCCGTTTTGGTGCGCACATTATCGCCTGCAACAAGTGCTTGCAAGACTGCGCACGGTACGACACCGTGTATTCGGCGTACCTGGACGCTTGCGCTGCTCACTTTAAGCAGTACCACAGACCCGACCTGGAGATGCAGATGCGGCATTCCCCATGCGGCTGTAATGTGCTCGCGGTTATGGGAGACGACTATGCTCAACTGCATCACGCCGTATTGCAAGCACACGCTGAACGTCTGAAATTGCTGGTGCTCGAGAACACATTGAGAGCCCAGTCCGGCACGCAAGGGTCGATCTCCGATCAGTTAGTAAAAGGAAAGATCATGCCGGCGAACGAATCTCACTGATCACCTCAAACCAGGGAACGCAGCGAAACCGAAGGTCACGGAGTGAATCCACCTATGAGCATGAAATACGTGTTCTGCATTCTACTCGCCGCCGCATCGATCGTTCTCGGCTGTAGCGCTCCGACACCATTGGCGGTGCCGGCTCTCAAGATCGGCACCAACGCACCGGCGCAATCAGCCGTGGCTGTCGCTCAGAAAGAGCTGAGCGCATCGGACGTCATTGCGGAGTTTCACGATCTCGGCTCTGGTGATAATATTTGCCGAGACGCGCTTGCGCTCAAACAAGAGCACACGCGTCTCTCAAGCGCAGCTGAAACAGATCAAAAATCGCCCAGCCAGCCGAAAGGCTGGACCGAGTACAGAAAGCTCTGCGCCGGGGCTAAGGCAAGCGATCAGGCACTGTTCAAAAAAGAGTACACACTCCACCGGCTGAGACTGAACGATTTTCTGTTCAGGACTAAGCTCTGTGAAAGCGACTTCATGTCATCTATTCGACCGAACGCAAACTCAAGGCCTAGAGGACCTTATTTCAGTAAGGCAAATAGGGAGACAAGCCACAATTCGAAGGACCTGGGGTCTGATGTGCGAGCACTGTCGCTGTTGCAAAAGTGTGAAAAGCAGGCGCAGAGGAATCTTCAAACGTTGAAAGAAGCAGAGCATGGTTTGCACTTATCCGCCAACTTCTCTGCTTCCGGTACGCCGCGGGCAATCGGCCATCTGCATGCTGATTTGGGAAGCTCTCAGACCGGTCAGAGAAAGGACCAGCAGGCAGCGAACGTTTCTAACCAAATGGAGTTAAGTTCAATTTGAGCGCCAGTGCCTATAAGCATCGGCGTCGGGGAGGAGGAGGGCAATGTCTATGTTCAAGAATCCACGCTCAATGGTTCTTCCCGGGCTGGTATTGACCTCGTACATTACGACGTCAGCCATGCCGTATCCTTGCAGGGCCCAGTCCGCAACGCCCGTTCGAACAGTGCTACCAGCCTCTCATGCGTCAGTCGCACCGCCAGCGCTACCAGCATCCACAAAGGACACGGAGCCCCCGCCAGCACCAGCATCCACAACCGCCATTACCACCACTGCGAGTCAAATCGGTGATTCGTCCAACACTGCAACATCTACAGACACCCCATTAGTGAAGATGACTCCAAAGCTGGACGATTCTCACCCAACTTCTGCAGCTGAAACACCATCGGCTCAACCGCTTAGTGAGCAAGACACGATGAAGGAAGGGATGAAGCTCACGCAAGAGCACAATTGGGATGAGGCAGCGAGATTGTTTCAAGAAGTGATAGGCAAGGATCCCAATAACGTCAATGCTTATTACGACCTTGGCGCGATCGCCGAGAACAAGGGCGACTTCAAAGATGCAATTAATTGGTACGAGGCCGCGCATGGGCTCAGCCCTAACGACCGAAGCATCAAAGACGCCATCGCCTCGGTGCAAAAATCTCAGGAAGCGATGGCGTACGGTTCGCTCACTTCGACACCAAGTGTTCCAGCCGAGTCAATGGCGCCGGAAAATCCGGACCTTGCCGGATGGAAAAAAATGATGAAGACCGAGCACCACCGGCAAGTCCGGCACAAAATCGTGGCGGCATTGATAACAGCCGCTATCATAGCGCTTTACGTCGCGGCGGTCTGTCCCAAGTGACCAGCACGCTTAGATCATTCCTGCTCGCGGAACACATATGGAAGAAGCGCACCGACAACAACGGAGATTGAGCTAAGTCTGCCACCACCTTCGGTGTCACGATCGCCGATTGCCTTGCGGAACGCTTCTCGGTCCCGCGACGACTGCATCAGGTGCGCACCGATCTCGCGGCGCGCGCTTTCGAGATCCCTGTCGTCGCCGGAGAACAACTCTTTCTCCAGCTGGCGCGCCCGATCTGGGGGAAAGCTAGCACGTTCTAAAGCTGCATACACGACGCCCGATTCTTTGACCTGCCGTAGCTGTTCGCTCCAGCGTGCGTCAGCCTGCGCCCGAGATGGACTGGGAGTGCGATCAGCCGATTCGAAAAGGCTGGCCGCGCGATCGCTGCCATTACCTGCACCACCAGCAACAGCCGGCTCCGACAGTCCAAGCCCTTCGTGGACTGCCTTTACTGTGTCCCTATCGCTGTTCTTATATGATTGCAAGACGCGTTCTAACTGTTCTTGTTGGTGAGGCGTGAGAGAGCTGCCTTCTCCCAGTTGACTTCGCAAGAACTCAATTACTGTGCTACGGCTCGCAGGAAGCCCTTTCAAGGCATCATGATCTAGTTGCCCAACAATCACTTTAGTATCAAACTTCGGACGAATGATTAAGAAGCCATCGGATAGAGCTTGGTGCTCCGTATCAAAAATTCTGACTGGTGGATGATGAAGGCCAGGGATGTCGTTGGAGCGGTAGCTGCCATTTTTAAAGGCGGGATGAGTCATAAATTTGTCGAAGTTTTCCGTTCCGATTACACCGATGTCGTAGTCGCTGTCCGGCATAAACGGACGTCGATTCTCAGGCGACCAACCCGTTTGCCTGCTGCCGAACACCACTATTGGTGCACCGGTTTGATCGACCAGCGAGCGTAAACGATCTACCATTTCCTCAGTAACACCAGGTCCTGGCTTTCCTATAACCTCGGTGTGCGCTACGTACAACGGCTCGTCGCTCACCGTTCGTTGCCTATACTTTGCCAAAATGTCTCGTGCTTCTTGACTCTCGCTCGAAGCAGTTTTCAATTCGTCGACTACGTGACGGTTCCATGGATATTCCGCACTCAAGAATTGATCGAGGAACTTTGGCAGCTGTTCCGGGGCGTGCATTTTCAATGTCTCAACCGCCGATGTCCAAGCCAGTAGTCCGTCTAGGTTTGGATGCGCTTTGGCAAATTCGGCGAGGCTATTGACCGCGCGCATGTCTTTCATCTCGCCCAGTAAGCAGGTCGCGGCTTGAGTGTTATAAATGGAATCATAATTCTTAACGTCGTATTTGTTGAGCACTTCGATCAACGCATCGACGGCTTTGGGCTTGACGTGCTCTTCGAAGTAATCGACGCGTGCCAAAAGCTGATCATGGTTCGGGCTGCGCAATGTTGCGTCTGCCAAAGTCTCGCGCAAACCCTCGCACATCGCATAAGCTCTCACGGGGGCCTCATTGCAAAAATGCAAGAACCTGTCCGCATCATCATCTGTCAGTTCCTCAAAATGGACAGCCCAATTTTCTCGATCGTTGCGTTTGGCATACTTGCCCATGTAAAAGCCGTCGCTCTCGATCGTTGCAGCATCGTTGAACTCGGCCCGTCCGGCGCAATGTTTTTCCAGCAAATGAGCCCATTCATGTCGGAGTGTCCTGCCGATGTTCCACGCCTGTTGAGCCGGGTAAAGAGTGATCGTACCTTCGTCATTCGCCGTTGCTGCGCTGGTGAATCCTTTTTCGTAAGTCTGATCATGCCAGACGTCTTGTGGATTGGGTTGACCGCTGAGAACAATCTCGTGCACCAGATCAGCATTCGGCAGTTCGTGCAAATGTGCCACCACATCTTCAGGCAGAATGGCTTGTCGCAACAGATTCTTACTGAGTTGCTCGCGGGCCTCGCTCTGTCTTTTCTCTTCCTCGGCGTTCAGCGGAATCATTTCTGTCGCCAAACGAAGTCGCCGCACCTCATCTAATTTTTTTGCATATTCTTCGTCAATGGTGATCGAAAGATGGGGATAACCCTGGACTCCATATCTGATGACAGGCGTGTCTCTAGACTCCAGACCTCTCGCCGTGAAGTCGGACCAATCCGTATATGGACCCGTCCGGCCGGGCTTCGGATATTCAAGTTTCTCGCGATCGTGCGTTGGTGCCGTAAGTTCGCGGGCGATTTCTTCCAGCCGCGGCGCCGGTCTGTGTTGAAATGTCAGTCGCTCATAATCTACTTCGGATTGACGACGCAGCGACTGTCTTTGCGCATCATTTATTTGTGGTTCTACTGTGTCCGCTTGCAGCGCTGTATCGCGCATTGCTTTCCTGGCCGCCTGAACCGCCAGATATGCGCCGCCCAGAGAAGCCAGAAACGCTATACCTTTCTCTAACGGATTCGAATCGGCAATGCGATCGAGCGCGTTTCGCAGCGGATATACCACAGCATCTTGCGTTTGAGAAAAGCTGGAGATCTGAACATTGGGCAGATCAGTGTGCTGTTGATCTTGCTGAGCGCGCGTCGCATTGCGATAATCTTGCGGCTCCAGGTTCCATGCTGGATACGCCGGCGACTGCGTCTGAGGCAACGCGTCGGCATGTGCAACCGGAGTGTCTTGTGTGCGGGATGGAAGGTCGACCATATTGATTCCGGAGAAACAGATGTTGCCAGCGCCGATTGGAATTATTCAGACGGCTTGTGAGCAATTGGTGTATGTCGCCGAGCCTCTTCACCAATGCATCACAATGCGCAGCTAAATTCGGACGCAGAGGGCCTGCGTAGCCCCCTTGCGCCGAGCACGATCTGTGCTTAGCCGTTCCTTCCACGGAGAGCGATATGACGGATGTACTAACACGCGGTGATGCGCGTGATATGCCCGTTCTCGACCAACATCAGCCAGATAATTTCCATCGAGAGCTGATCGATGCTATGCGCGACTTTAGTGGCCGCGCGAAAGAGAACTTCAAGCCACCAAGCATCGAGTCACAAGAAGAGCGCGTCGAGCTGCGACGATTGACTCAACTACAGACATTGATTCTGCAAAATCTCGACCTTCTCATTCCAGACAAAGCAACGCGCGATAAATTCAAAGAAAAACTTGTAGCGGAAATGGGTCAGGAAAACCCTCTCAGCGATGGCACCGAATACCTCAAAAAACCAACATACGAACAAGCTACGCGCGACGGTTTCGAGATGCTGGTCAAGCTCTACGAAAAAACGCTCATTCCCGCAAAGGCGCAAGAACTGGCAGCCAATAATCTGTCAGCGCCTCCCGGGCTCGATGCAGCTATAGTTGGCTCCACGCCCGGAGCATTCAAAACCGGAGAGCAGTTCCGTCAAGAGCTCGAGCAAGGCAAAGCCGATCTCGGCGTAAAACTTCCGGATGCGAATTCTAAAAATGTTGGCGATCAGTTCGTCAAGCTGCGGCATATAGACGAATGGCTTAAAGCGGCAGACAACAGCGTTTCCAACAAGCACACGGACATGCTTACTGACTTTTACTCGGCCAAATTGGAAAAAGGCATCCAGGAAGGAAAATATCCCGCGAGTTGGCGCCGAACGGAGGGCATGGATAAAGCTACCTGGTGTGCAGCTTTTGAAAATACCCTGGCAGTATACGATCAAGCAACGCAAGTGGCAGAAGCGTTGAACCAACTTCAACGCAGCAACAAAGGCTTTAGCACTGATGCCTTCGACCATCTGCCACCAGGCATGACGATTAAGCGAGATGAAAATGGTGGCATCAAAGTTGATTTCGGTTCCCTGCTTGTTTCAAATTTGAGCACCGAAAGTGCCGAGAATAAGCCCAAAATTGCAGCGATACAACAGTGGACCGACAAGTACATGCAGGCGGCGACACAAGTAGCCGGCGAAGTGAATAAGGACATGACGAAGGTCGCCTCGTTCGGCGAAATAGAAGTTGCACACGGACAGGTCAATCCGCGGACAGGACAATTCACCGCCGGGGGTGCGCCAGCCGAAGGCATGCAGCCTTTCAATTTGATGACGTTCGATGTTGACGTTAAACCGACTCTCGACCAGTACGGTGCGGTAAGTGGCTACGATGTGCAAACTCACACTGTCTTTGAGGACGTACCGCCGTACGGTTACCTCAATACTATGGGTAAAGAAGTTGCGCGTGTCGATGGCAAGACAACCCATTATGGTGCCAATGACTTTGTTGCAGTCCAAACAGGCGGCGGTCGCGTCGAGTTGATTCAAGCGAAAGATCTTGCCGATTGGAAGGCACTGCAAGAAATAAAACATTATGGTGCGAAAGGCATCACACTGACAATGGACGTGGCGATGCTCGCATCCGGCGGAGTTGAATTCGTCGCTGCTCGTGAAGCGCTTGCTCGCGGCGCCGCTGAAGTGGGAGGGAAGATTCTTGCCAAAGAAGCAGCGGAAAATATTCCGCGCGAACTATTGCAAAAACAAATGGCCAAAGGCGCGTTCGAGATCGTGCTCGGCGGCACAGGCATCTTCCGAAATGCAGGCGGCGACGAGGTCCCCGCGCTTCACAATTTGACGACCGCCCGCAGCGCTTATTTTCTGCTGCAAGCAGGCAGTGCTGTATTCAACATGACCGGCATTCCGAAATTGTTTGGTCTTGCCGAGGACGCCGCTCCGGCGGCGCAAGCTGCCCAAGCTGCACGAGCTTCTTCTGTGGAGAATATGGGCGGCAGTTGGAAGGCACTAGAGGACGCGGCGGGCAAGGCGTTTTCATACAGCGACAAAGCTTTCCTGGTGCAATTCCTCGAAGAACAGAGGGAGGCGATCTCTCTTCGCCGCAGGCATGAAAACTCAGCCGCGCTCGATCAGGCTGTGGATGCAACCCTCAGAGCGCTTAGTGGAGATCCGCGCAGCATCGAACGTCTGTATCAGGAAGACCCGCTTCGCGGCCCGCTTTTGAAAGATCACCTCGAGCAATACAAAAAGAGTTTCGGCAATCTCAGTCAAGAAGACAGCAAAAAGATTGACGAGATGATCAGCAAAGCCGCGGAACTTTCAGATTCCAACACCCCCCAAGAAAAGAAGCAGCAATATATGAATGAGCTGCTGAAGTATTTTCGCTATTCGGGAGATCAAATTTCCGCCAAACAGAATGACAACGAAGCGATCTCTGAAGATAAGCTAAAAGGCGATGCCGCCGCAGACGGCAGCGTGGCCACTCCGGCTGTGCGCGAAATGGCTGCACTGACTCTTGCGCTGTTGGGACGACAGCAAGACGGGACGTGGCCTGATAAACTTGCCACGCGTACGCAGAAGGTCGAATACGATACCGTAGTCGGCTATGACAGCGAGAGCGGTGTGCCGATCAAACAGCATGTCGGACCGAAGCAGGTTGAGCAGTCCGTAACGACCGAAGAGATACTTCGTGTTCTCACACCCCAAATAGCTGATGCCGCAAATGGTGGCGTGCCTGTCGACCGGGCCGCCGCTTTGCGTGACGCCGGGCTGATATCGAGCGAAAACTACGGATCCATCCTCGCTGCGAACATCAACAAGTCTGATGTTTCGACCGAGTCGAAAATCGATTCGATCGCTCATCTGGTTGCCACGATAAATCGGTTGCGTATCGAAGAAGAGTTTCGCGACAAGCTGCCCCAAGAGCAAAAGCAGATGCTGAAAGGGCTGGCTGCTGGAGCGTCATCCAAAGACTTAGCAAAACAGCTGAAAGAGATTGCGGCTGCGGCCATGGATCCAACGGTTAGAGCAACGGCGCAGTTCGCTTCAAACCTTGTCTCCAAAACAGTTCTCGATCAGACTGACATGAATCGTTATCGCGAGGTCTTCGCGGCGCAAGCACAGTCGGGCATCACACCTGAAAAATTGAATGCGTGGCGCAAGGCGGATCTCGAATCCAAACCGACTAATTCAGCAGGCGAAGAGCGGCGCATTCAGGCAGCAGAAAATCACCTCGCCGATGCAAGAAAGAATAACGACAAAGCCGCCTGCAGCATGGCCTATAACACACTCCTCGATTGCTTGCAGAGCACAGATCCTTCAATGGCTGACACCGCCCTTGCCGGCATCATGAGCAATCGCCACTATTTGGCAAAAGCGGGAATGCTGTCCGGTCAGGACGGAGAAAAATTCCGTGCAGCACTGCTTGGCCTCGTTGCCGGGCGCACGGAAAAAGATGCTTCGGCAGATGCGCGCATAGACGCCGCCAAGCTGAGAGCAGATGCGATCCGCGCCGGAAAGGAAATTTTCACCAATGAAAATAAGACCAGTAAGCGCGTATTCGTCGGTGTTTTGTGCGAATGTCTCAGCGGTCCGCCTGACGTGAAGGTCGAAGCGCTCAAGACGTTAGCGACGATGGTCGGTCCTGGAGATAATGATGTTATCGATGCGATCAAGCCTTTGCTTTCCGCAGACAAAGAACCCTCCGAAACTGTAAGGCTACAAGCGATCAAAACTCTCGAAGCGCTCATTCCAACAGACGCAGAAAAACGCGCATTGTTCGGACCGCTTTCTGACCAGGAGCCGAATGCAGCAGCCCGTGAGGCGCTCGAGAAGTATCATCGAGCCCAAGGATCAGCGGCGGACAAAGACTCGCAACTCACAAAAGAAACGATCGATCGTATTCGCACCCAACAAAATACACCTGATGCCAACGACAGCAAACTCATGGCTGCTCTCAATGGCGATAGGGATTTGCGAAAACTTCTTAAACAAAATCAAACCAATATTTTCGACCTGACCGATCCTTCGCGAACATTCAGCGTTCGCGGTCTTGACCATCCGCCTGGCGTCAGCACGGCCGGCGCGTGGCAGGTTGCAAGAGAACGAGGCGACTGGGAGGGATGCGTTGCATTCGAGATGGATGCTCAAAATGCAGGCATTCAGCAATATTTGGAGCTCGTCGGTCGCCTGGCTGCGGGCGCAAGTAAAGGTGGCATTAACCAAGACATCAACATAGGAGATGCGAACCACAGCGTCAAGATCAACGCGCGTGAGCAAGCGATCTTGCAAATGGGGATGCTGATTAGCAATGGCGAAGGCGTCAGCGACGTTTATTACAAACACAGCACTCAAAACCATACCGGCGCAGAAAGCCAAAGCGGTTCAAATCAAGGCCAATTCACTGATGCCCAAGTCAAAAAGATTTGGCAGGATCGCGCGAACTTCCTTTATGGAAGAACTGACAGCTACCCGGGCACCCCTAGCGACCCATGGCCGATTGCGGAAGGACAAATGGCCCACGAGCTGAAAAAACTGTGTGTCAGTAACGATGGAAAAGTGCGAGACGGAATTTTGCTCTCCGCGGTCTTGTCCAATTTAACAGCAACCACGACCGATGCGTCAGGGACTGTCACACAGAAAGGCTCAGCGGCCTCCGACGAGGCCCGTGTCGAACTGCTTCAAGGGCTTGATGCGCTTCTTTCGCATCCGGGCTGCTCCGATGAAACTAAACGAACAGCGCTGAATGCGCTTGGTCAATCATTGAAACAAATGAAAGCAGATCAATATCCGCAGGCAGCTGCGGGGATGATTCAATTGTTGGAAAAGTATGGACCTTCAGTCTTCGATCAATTCAGCCCAGAATGGTCGAATATCCGCGATGCGATCAAGTCTCAGGCAGGCGCAAAAACTGGAGAAGCGGAAAATACACGCACACCACCTGCTGTTAAGGCACTCGCTGAACGCGCTTATGAAAAGCATTGGGGAAGTATTATTGAGATTTTTGATCGGGTCCCAACGACTGACAGCCGGCAAACCACACAAGAGCTGGCAGACTTGCTGCCGACCAATCTAATTGGTTTACAGAAATCAGAAGCGAAAGTGAACGGTCACGACGAAATTGTTCGCAATGCAATCGAACAAATCTTCCAGGCGACAAAGGGTCATCCTTTGCAGGACGATGATCCGCGTTCTGACAAACTTGCAGAGTTGACCGGCCCGAAATACGACGATGCCGTGCGTTTAGCTGCTGCGGCAGTGTTGAGTGACACCTCGACGATCATTGACGTGGCGACGAATTCAAAAGACAACGCGCTCCGAACTGATGCTACCAAGATTTTGGCGAGCATGAATGTGGAAACTGGAGCCGGCGCATCTGACACACAGAAGCAGGAAGGAGATCTGCGCAAAAAGCTGGGCGACGTCCTTCACAAAGACATACAGGGCGATGCAATGCAGCAAGCGCTCGATTATCTTGCACAGGTCAAAGATCCCAAAGATGCGAATGCGGAGATCGTTCGGCAGCAATTATATCGATATGCTGATGCGTGTGCCGCCGTTGCGATAGCGATGAGCCACAGTCCGCAGGCTGATGCCGAGACGTTGCGTTCGGCAAATGAGCTGTTCAAACGAAGCTTGAAAGGTCATGGCTTGAGCGATGACGCTTTCTCCAAACTAAGTGCAGAAGATAAAGGTAACTACAATTCAGATTGGTTCAGATCCGCTGCGGCAGATGAATCGCTGCGGCTGCTTGGGCTGCATCAAAACAGCGCAGACATGGAGCAAATGCGTCAGGCACTTTTGGAATATGCGAAATTGCAGACTCGAGTAGGTGGCAGCCGAAGCGACGCTATGCACAGCGTAGCCATAGCCGACGCAATCGGCACAACAATATTTGAGCCTCATTCAAAGGAAGCGCAGTCCGCCGACTTCGAGGTTGTTTCGACATTGCAAAAACTTGCCGGCATGAATCGCGGCAGCTATGACGGCTATGGAACGGAATTAATGGGTGCAGCATTCGGCCGCGCCGCAAACACCGTGTATAACCTCGAACAGGAAAAGCGTTTGTCTCCGCCAGGCGATGCGCACGCACTCGACGCGCAATTGATACTAGCAAGGAATCGTGCAGCATGTGCCGGAGTTGATTGCCTGATCTATGATGCTACATACCTGGCGCGAGCGAAGCCCGAAATTCGCAACGAGCAGCAAAACAAACAGTTTTTCGAGCAGCTTACACATCGTGTAGAAGCGCGAATTGAGACAGTCGATCCGTCGCAGAAGTTCGACATCTTAAATCTGAAATTCCATGTTGCCTATGCGCGAGCTCTTTATCTTCAGGGCGATGAGCAAAAGGCTGCGACCAAGAACATGCAAGATCTTTTGCCGGAAGCATTAAAACAGGCCGAAGCTCAATTCGGCAAAGATTCTCCGCAATACAGGAATCTCATTGCACATTCCACAATTCCCCGATCCTAGAGGCTCCCTCCTATGCCAACCCCGAATCCGAATCCAACAGATGCAATTATTCCCCAATCAGCCTTTAACACTACCGACGGTGGCGCCGCTGCTCAGCGCATGGCAGAGCAAGCCTGGGCACCCGGACAGCGAGACGCTCGACGTACACCCACAGACGCACCTGGCTTGCAACCGATGCAGATCGCCAATTTCCAGACGGAAATCCAGACGATCAGAAGTGAAAGTGTTCCTAATTCAACTCGTGAAATTGCCCGTCAGGGCGGCAAGGCGCAGCTCGGCGACGAGAGACAGCAGCAGATATTCCAGGCGCTCCGCGATAAGGTACTGGATGCTCCCGGTCCAGGTGGGGCCCCGAGCCTCGCTTCTCAAGGTTGGGAAATATATCAGTCGGCTAAAGATTCACCTGCGGACAAAGCGCACATGGACTTCGTTTTGATGAACAGAAAAACAGGTCAATATTATTTCCTCGATTCAACAGCGAAAGACAAAAATACTGGTGATCTGTGGCGAAGAGGAATCATCAAATATAGCGGTTCGGATTTCGATGGCGGTGCGGCGACAGACGCATACCTGGACAAACTAGGTAAGCAGCTTCGCGATTTGACATCGAAGCAGAGCCCGCTGAACCTGAACGATTTCCCACCGCCGAGCTTGAAAAAACTGGACACGGATCAAGCAACCATGCAATCGTTGGAGGATTTTCAGGCGAGGTTACGCAGCTCCGGGAATCCGGAGATGCGGCGCTATGCGCAAGATATTCAGCGTTCGACCGACCATACGAACACTGCTGCACGCGTTGAGGCAACGCCTCAGTCGAAGCAGGACGCGTTCAATGCTCAAGCACAGCAGGCGCGCACCGAAGTAATGCGCGAACTGCTGAGCGCTCTAGCGACCAGTAAAGAACCGTTGACGGAACGCAACCATCGTGCCGGCGGTTTTGAGATTAGAGGCAACGACATCATTTACAAAAATGGCAGCGACACATTCAAGTTGCCAGTTACTCGCACAGAGGTCGAGAAGTGGTATCAAGAAGCGCGCACAGCTGAACTGAGTGTGAACTCAGATAAGTTGAACGACTCGCAACAAAAGCTGAAAAAGGCGAGAGCTGCAAATAGCCCTGACGAAAAGATCAAACAAGACATAAAGCGATTGGAGCAACGCGACGACCAGCTCGTTGCGCTTCGCCAGGTTCGCTTATCAGACGACGACATCAAAAAGATCGCAGAGCGTATAGTCACTAAACTCTCGGCCAAAACACCGGAGCAACTAATGGGCATGGAGGTCGGGCCACTTGCAGCCGCTGCTGCAGCCAAGCCTGACGCACCACCTGCGACACCACCCAGAGACACCGCAGGCGAGAAAATAGCCGGTGAGTTGCGTGCTCAAAATATGAGGACTGGCGAAGAGCCCGCAGTGCTGGCTCTGGCAGTTGACCAGGCTTTGCGGCAGGCCCAAAATCTGTCAGCTGCAGAACGCAAGGATCTCGAAGCATTGCGCGACGGGTTGGAAAAAGGCGATGTTAAATCGGTGGACCGCGTAACGAAGCTGCTGCAACCGGCACCGGATACGGCTGATGCCGCCGCGCAAACGAACCTTTTGCAAGCGCTCGATCCTCAGAGAGTGACATTCCTTAACGGCAAGGGCGAAGTAATGCGGCTTGCAGTGCTTGAATTTCTCAAAAATGGACTCGACGAGAAGAGCCCGCTCAATGCTGCGGACAAAGAGAAGTTGGCAAAGCTTTTAGATGATTATCGTGCGAACAAGCCCGACGCTGTGCGCAGCGTGCATGAAATGCTTGGTATCAAACCTGGCGGCAGCGCAGCGGCTGATCGTAATTCTCCCGCTGACAAACGCGCCGGCTCAGTAGAACAAGCCGATCGCAGTCTTTCACCGGACCAGAGAGCGGCCGACACGCGCTACCTTGTCGCTTGCCGCGAAATCGGCCGCGAGGGGCTCGTGCGCCAATTGCTGGAGGTTCGAAACATTCCAAGCCGCGAAGCCCGCGAACTTGAAGAGCGGCTCCTGTCCGACAACAAAGAAATCCGGGAAGAGGCTCGTAAACAACTCGAACGCCGCATTGGCCGCGATGGCGTCGAAGGATTGCAGCGCGATATCCTTGCGGAAGCACGCAAACCTGGCGGGGGGCGCTTCTGTGAAATGTCCGGACGACTGGGTTCGGTTGCCGTCGTCGTCGGCACCTTGATTCAAGTCTTCGGCGCTGAAGCCGAAGCGAGCACGCGTACGCCGGAAGCCACCTGGGGCGCGGGAGGGTCTTAAAGGCGAACCTGCAATACGTACAGGAGCTACTCAGTCGGCACCCAGATGATCTCGTCGGTGGTGTGCCCAACCACCGGCTGCGCTTCGAATTGAAGGGTGTCGAGATCGAAGATGCCCACCGCATCGGTCGTCTCACTGGTGATGATCATGCGTTTGCCGCCCGGCATGACAACCATGTCGCCGGGGAAATCCACATCGAGCGGCAACTTCACGTCTGGCAATTTCTGTTTTGTTTTCAGATCAAAAACACCAATTGTGTTGTCTTTGGCGTTTGCCACGAAGAGCCTGTTGCCATCGGCGCTCAACGCCAGACCCGTCGGTGCGGTCCCGGTCTTCAATGTCTCCACCACTCGGTGGGACATGATGTCGACCACAGAAACCGTATTCGACATTCGATTAGAAATGTAGGCGCGACTGCTGTCTTTGCTGATCACGAGCGCATTGGGCATGGCGCCGACAGCCACCGATCCCAGATTGCGCTGATCGATGGTAGATATCACGGTCGCTTGCGCCGATGTAACATTCAACACAATCACATGAAATCCGTTCGGCGTAATGGCAATCCGCGCCGGTCCGGCAGAGACCCGCGTTCGTAAGAGCACGCGATTTGTGGCAGTTTCAATTACAGCGATATCGTTCGATGCACTCTCAGACGCATACAACAATTTGCCGTTCGGCAGAATCGCCAGGCCTTTCGGCGCGCTCTTCTTCGTCAGGTCGATCTGCCCGAGAAACTGCTTCGATTTCAAGTCTAAAAGCAAAATCCTTGATTTTGCCTGATCGGCGATATACAACTTGCCGTTGCCGGCTGCCATGCCTTTGGGAGTTCCCTCAGTGGGAAACTCCATCACTTTTGCCAATGTCGTTTCATCTAACTGCGTGATGTCACCCGTGTGCGGCGAGGTGACGAACACAGCACCATGTAAGGGGGCACCGGCAACCTTCTTGGGTGGCGGTTGACCGAAATCCGCTTTACCGGCAGTGGCATCATCGGTGGTGGCAATCGCTAATTCTCCGATCACCGGTTTGAGCGAGCGAGCGACAATCATATTCTGCGGCACGATCAAGTCGGCAGGCATCTTTCCGCTCAGAACCTGCCGTCTGAGATGCTCGGGCAACTCAGTCGGATGCACCACCGTATTCAAAACACCTTTTTTCAAAACCCTGAGATAAACCCAGCCGTTCGAATATGACAGCAGATCCGGTGCTGCCGCATTGGCTGGATAGGTTTCGAGCAGAGTGACATTGCCCTTGTGAAACAACAAAGACGCCGATGGCATGACCGGTATGTACAAGTCGCCTTTACCGGTTTCAATCGAACCATCGA
>Ga0206819_10261_pt1 | contig 16557 bp, 3 predicted proteins | sample Alteio_BWOrgCont_87_FD_152855 | JGI IMG/M metagenome (GOLD analysis project Ga0206819, IMG submission 152855) | Enriched cells from forest soil in Barre Woods Harvard Forest LTER site, Petersham, Massachusetts, United States -... | ecosystem: Environmental > Terrestrial > Soil > Temperate forest >... | reverse complement strand
TCACTAACGAAGCTGCGCACGACATCAACTGTCTCTGGTGTCATCTTGAGATTGGCAAAATTACTGGTGAAAGACGAGAGAATTTCTTTGAATGAATCTGGGCTCAAATCAGACAAAACCTTCTTGGTGCAAGATAGAGCAATGCTGGAGTTTGCGTCAGTCTTGAGTAATGCTGCGAGGTTATCCGGCTTGAGATCGTAAAGATCGGCAAGAGAATTCGAATCAACAGACCGCAATATTTCGGATTCAAAACGGCCGCCTGCAGAATCTTTAGCCAGGCTGGCGACATCTAAACACTTGTCGAGGAACTTGACGCGATCGGCTTTCGAGAGGCTTTTGAGATGCTCTGAGGTAATACCGCCTGAGATCATTCGCAAGTCCCAGCTGGGCAATTTTGACAGCATTTCTGCAGGCGCAATCTGAAGCAGCGCCCAGTGAGCATCTGTCTTAGCACCAAGTGGGGCCAGGCGGGTCAATTCGACCCATTCGTGAATAAACTGATCGCTGCATCCGTTTTTCTGTGCAGACTTCGCAACCGCGTGCAACAGTGCTTCGACTTTTGGACGATACGGGTCGAATTTGCGTGCATTTGTTCTATCTGCTCCGACATTGGCACCCTGCATGAGCTTGAACAACTGTTCCTGGTTTTGAATGTTTTCAAATATTTGTTGAAGCTTAACTGGATCTGTCTCGCTTCCAGCAAGTTTGTCGAACACATTCCAGGCGAATTCCTTGCTTTCCCGTGTATCTCCTGCATCAAGTCCGCGCATGGCCTTTTTAGCTATTCCTTCTGCAATAGCAGTTTGTAACGGACCGCTCTTCTCCAAGAACTGATGGAGTTCGCGCCAGCAAGTTGCGTTTGGCTCGAACAGCTTCTGAGATCTATCTAGAGCGTAGTCGGACAGAGCCTTGCGATGTGTTTCCGGCACCGAATCCGTTGCAGACATTGTACGTGACAGAAAAATTTGCGTAAGTTTGACGTCGTCTGCACCAGGAAGATTCGTCAACGCCGCCTCGATCAGTTTAGTCTGACCGAGAGGATCGTTGGGATCGTGACTCAACGTACCGTTTTTATCATGCTCGATGAGAAATTCGAGCGGGCTTCGTCCCTTTAGTGCTTTGACTGTTTCGATCGTAGCTTCCACCTTCTTCTCAAATTCAACACCAAATCGATCTGGTATCGTTTTTCCAGATACATTTTCTTTTGTAGCACTCGTATCCGAGACGCCATTTTTCAACAAATCCGCGAGGTAACCTCGCACAGTTTGAGGATTTGCCCCGACCACACAATCAAGCACGCGATTTTGAACTTCGCCGCTGAGCTCATTGAATCCGTTGCAATGTAGACCTTTCAAATACTGCAATGCTAACGCCCAATGAATGTGATGGTCTTTGATTGCCTTTTGTTGTTGTCGATCAAGTGATTGAAATTTTTCATCGCTGACCAGCGGCATCAGCACGCTTTTTTGTATGTCTTCATCGATTTTTTTGAGTTGAGCAGCTTCATCATGGAACAAGTTCCTCAACAGCTCTTCTTTGCTGAGCTTTCGCGAACCGTCTGGTAGAGCGGCAAAATTTTCCAGCTGCGCAAGCGCAAACTTGCTGTCGGCCAAGCATGAAAGATCTTTGAGCTGCCCGGTCTTGAGCCCACCAAGTAGGCGGTCGGCAAGCTCCTCAAACTGTCCTTTGAGTGCGCACTTCTCCAGATTTGCGCGCAGTTTATTTGTCTCCACAGGGCTCAGTTTAGCCGCGGCAGCTTGAAAATCAGCATCGAAGAACAGTCGCTTGATCGCTTGCAGGTCGGAAAACCGGACCGACTGCTCACCGTATTTTGGATCGATGCGCAAAAGGACCTCTAACCTCGGAAGGGCCGCAGCGAGGCTTGAGCTGTCTTTCGTCACGTCAATCATTGCATTGATCAGAACACTTCTTTGCGAAAAATCTGACGCGTTTATTGCAGCAGCCCTGACCAAGTTGCCAATCTGATCCATATTTGCTTTATCAGTGACAGCCCCATTTTCAAGCAATGTGTATGCATCCTTGAATGTCGATAGCGCCGGGGAAGCAGCTAACTTCTTGGATTCAGCATCAAATACGTGTTGGAGTAAATCGTTCAAACGTTTGTCAATTTCATTGGCATCTGTTCGCGCATTTTTTATGTCGCGCCTTTCAGATTCAACGAATTGGTTGAAAGGTCCAAGATCGCGGATTTGCTTGCGCAGCCCAGCGACACTTTGTTTGTGCCTCTGGAAGAAGTCGACTTCTTCCTGTAAGAGAGTCTCCAAGGTTTGTTTGCCGCCCATACCCGATATGAGGGCCTTCGCAGCGGGATCTTTAGCATCCCAGAGTTTTTGCACCTTCAGCCAATCTGATAAACCCAACTGCGGGTTTGTTTGGTTCGCCTCCAGAAATCCTCCTAACAGTCTCCGGAACGTTTCGCGGGCAAATGGATCTTGGTAGTTGGCTCTCTGCATTCCACCTCCTCCTTCTGTGACAGCGAAATTGCCTCCCTTGCCGACGCCCTCCAAGAAATCGCGCAAGAGCATCTTCTCAACTTTGTTCGGTCCAGCTTCTCGCGCATACGCCTCGAAGGTGAGTTTCTCCCTGATGTCTGCCATTGCTTGCTTGAGGGTGTTTGTTGGATTCAGCTCATTGTTGGAGATCCGGATCTGTTTGGCGTCATTCCACAGCGCCAGAGTCACGGTTAGATTTCCTTCCTTGTCTACGGCAACGCGCTCAACTTTGACCAGATTTTCTCTTCCGTTTTTCAGAAGCCCAAGACGGTTAGATTCTTCATCTAATATTGTTTGGACTGAGCCTCGGAGCTCACTCGAGTCACTAGATTGCGGTTTGGATGCATCAGCGTTTTGCCGTGTCAATTGCAGTTTTTCTAACGCTTCCCGCAAAGGATCTGACTTCGCGGATTGATCTTTCGCATTCTGATTCTGTTGATCCGTTGGCTGCTTGCCACCAGTTTTGGTATCTCCGGCAGGATCGACAGACTTGGCAACATCGCTCGGTCCTGAGCTGGAAGTGGCCTGTTGATTAGGATCTGCAGAGTTCTTTTCCAGTGCTCTTTTGACTCTCTGGGGCAATTGTTCGTCGGTTACGAGATCGCGCATTTTGAAGTAATCGGTCACATGACGCAACTTGCCACGGCAGAAACCAGGACTGTCGAGTTGTGCCTGCGGCACCGCATCGACATATTGACGTGCATAGCGGCGAGCCTTATCAATATGCTCTTCCGCCTCAGTTCCTTTCGTGCTTGCTGCCTTGCTCAATTCATTGGCAATGAATTGCAGACGGTTGTCCTGCTTGATTTCGGCAATCAGACTATCGCGAGTCTGCTCTCTGGTGTCACCAAGAACCTTCCGACGCAACCATGTTCCCCAGCTCTCATCCTGCTGACGATCATTAATCAGTTCTCGCAGCTGAGAGGTTATCTCGTGGCGCCTGGCCATGATCTCTTCCACCGAGGTCCAGTAATTCGGCTCCGCACCAATCAATCGTCCGGCTTTATCTCCGGCTGCGTCGTTGAATGATTTCTGAATTTCCGGCTGATTGACTACGGAACCGTTGTATTCGCGCTTGCCCTTCAGGTTTGACAATCTATTCGCTTCATCTTGCAAGTACTGAAGGATTTCGCTCTTGCCGGTTGCGTTCTCAGTTAACTGTTTAACATGCACGACTTCCCGACCTATCTCCTGCCCTGCGACGCGAACACCGATAGCATCGATTAGTGGCTTGTAGCGTGGATCTTCAAGAACTTTTCCGATAACCTTTTCTATCTTCGCATCAGAATTTGTTGCTGCTGTTGGGTATGTTTTGATCACTTTCTCGATCGCTTCTCGCATCATTTGAGCTTGCTCTTTGTTGAGACTGATGCGCTTAAAATCACCTTGATCGCTGCCGGGAAATGCAATGGCCGTTTCACCACTGCCCACTTTTTCGAGGCAGTTTTTCAGAATCATGTCATCGATCGCTCGCTTATCGGCGACTGCACGCGCAAGCGTTTTTCTGAATTCTTCCGCATTGGGTTTGTATGTTCTTCTGTCAAAGAGAGGAAGTCCGGAAGGCTCTCTTTCATCAAAGGGCACGCGGGCAAATTCTTGTCGCAACATAGACAGCCTGGCAGCTTCGATATGCGCATGTTGTGCTAATCCAGGCGGTATGGTGGCGCCGCGCAACACTTCTCGATAATTTTCAATTTGCTCTTCCAGATGCTTAAGAGATTTTTGTTCGCCCAATTCCTTCAACAAAGGTTGATACTTTTCCTTGGTAAGAATCTCTCGCGCCGTTTTCAAATCAGCGTCCATAGGTCGCGATACCAGGTCAAGAAATAAACCTGATGACTGAGAGAAGATTTTCGGATCTGTCTTCAGACATTCCTTAATAGCGTCTACCATTAAGTCGCGGGACTCACTGGTCAATTTTTCGTGTTTGTATAACGAGCTGCCGCCGGGTTCGCCGCTGCCTACTTTGTTCAGGCAGGATTTCAGCACGACCGCTTCAACAGCCTCGGGGTCTGCGAGGTAGGCAGAGACTCGTGCCAGCATTCTCCGAAAGTGAACGAGTTCATGCTCCTGAACGGCAGTGGTGCTTGTCCCGGCTTTTTCGAAAACAGCGATTTTCAAATCATCTTTGTCATTAAATAGCCCGAGCAAGTTTTCATCGCTGTTCTCAAGTCGCAGAGATTCGCGCGACATGATTTGCTTTGGCAGACCCATGCGGCTTGCTTTGTTCTTCCCCTCTGTCACAAACAGCTCAAACGCTTCTTCGTATTTGCCTTTTTTAAGCAGATCGTGAAGCTTCTGATCGAGCGAGCTAAGATAATTTTGGTTAGCAGAATTTTGTGCGGTTTGGTCTTTGTTCGTAGATTCTTCTGTCGCGGTAGAAGCTGGTTTGCTCTTTGGCGCGGAATCAGGTTGCGCTTGCGTTTTGGTCGGATCGGATTGCTTGTCGGTTCTAGCAGGATCAGATTGCGTTTGTGTTTTGGCTGGGTCCGATTGCTTGCTTGTTTTATCGGGATCTGATTGCGTTTGTGTTTTGGTCGGATCAGTTTGTTTGTCCGTTTTATCGGGATCAACGGGTTTCTGTTTCTGATCTGAATCGTCGCGATTCTTGTTTGTTGTTTCTCGATCTTTGGCTTTCACCTCATCCGTAGGACTAGCGTTTTCAGATGGGCGTTTATTCCAATCCACCTGATCGAAGATTTCCTTGAACCACTCTTCGAAACTGTGGGGCTGTTCATTCTTCGCTGCTTTGCGGCCAGGCTCGGTGCTATCGTTGCGGGTTTCACTAAGGAGACGATCGATGTCGCTTTGCGGGCGCGTTGCCTCTAAGATTTGGTCAATGAGGCTGACTTCCTTGGTGACCACTTCAACAATAGTCTTGAGAGCTTTTGCAGCCTGTGACTGTGTTTCTGTTTTTGGTAAGGCAGTATCTTTGGGTTCTTCATTCTCCGGATTTTCATCCCATTCCTTTCCGCGTCGTAGTGCATCCTCCCTCTTTTTGGATCGCTCCTCCAACCATTTCTTGAGACGTGTCTTGGGCTCGGCCTGCGGACCGTCCTTCGATTGATTTGCCTTCTGTTCATCCGGATTCTGGCCGACGCTTTTCTCCGTGCTGTCGTCTACCTTCGGCTCGCTAGTTTTCTTGGTGCTGTCCTCTACCTTGGGTTCAGCAGTTTTCTTGGTACCGTCGTCTACCTTGGGTTCAGCAGTTTTCTTGGTGCCGTCGTCTACCTTGGGTTCAGCAGTTTTCTTGGTACCATCGTCAACCTTGGGTTCAGCAGTTTTCTTGGTGCCGTCGTCTACCTTTGGTTCCGTCGTTTTCTTGTTGCTGTCTTCTACCTTTGTTGCCTTTGCCACTGGCTCCGTCGAGGACTTGACACTGGGATCAGGCTGGGAAGTTGTACCAGGTTCCTGAACGGCGCCAGACTTGCCGGCAGGAGCCTGCACGTCAGCTTTCTCGTTTTTCACCCCGGGCAATTTGATGTCAGCGCTGTTCGGGTCTCTTACCCAATCGACGACCATTCCCCCCCGCGTCGTTTCGCGGTAACCATTATCGGTAGGAGTGATTTGAGAACCTCGCAGTTTGGCCTCATTGAAGAAGGCATGCTCTTGCACCACTGATTCTGATTTGAAGCCTATGCGCAGAGGCTCGTTGGTGTGTGTTCTATGCGCAGCGGACAGATGCATTCCGGTATGCGCCGCGCTGATCAACACGCACGAGAGAAGGCCGAGAAATTGATTGGCAGCACCAAGTTCGATACCAGCTTTTTTCGCCGCCATCATCGCGCCTTCTTCGCCGCCGCTCTGCACTCCCTGGGTGAACACGTCTCGGCCGATGCCCTTAACAATGTTCTGTAGAAGTGCTCGCGTCGCGGCGTTCTCGCCAGCTTCGGCTTCCAACGCGCTCAATCTAGCGAAAAATTCGCCGAGGACTACTTTGTTCTCAGTCATGAATGCCGACAAAGCTCTAGGAGTCAGTGTCTTGCATACGCCAGCGAGTCCTTCGGCAAGTTTGTTGCCGATGGCTCCGCCTGCGTACATGGAGGCCGCACTGAGCACAAACTCTTCCGAGTACGGAATCGCGACATCACTCCAAACGTTCATTGGGCGCATTGTTCCGTCGGGATTTTCGATCATGGTATTGCGCAAGAAGTCTCCGGCACGGCTACCGTTGCTCCTGATACCCTGCTGGAACTGGAGTTCTCTCATTGCCTCGGCACTGGCCATGAACATTCCAGCGCCAGCCAATGTAACCCACAACGGTGTGGCGCCACCGGCAGTCAAAACCTCGGTCACCACCACAGTGGCCGCAATAGCCACAACAAGCACTTTGCCGTCGCTCTTCCACCAATTCAATGCCGTATCAGCATTAAAATCGGGCTTATTGATCTGATCAATCATCTTTCGCAGATTTTGATAACCGGTCGGACCATCGGTCATGCTTGTCAGTTCAGCTTTCAGTCGGGTCAATTCGTGTTGGTCGCGAACGTGCTGCTCGGCCTCTGTCCTTTCAGGCGAAACGCCGGGTTTAGGCATGCGCACTGCAGCAACCGCAGGCAACCATCGGGAATCTTTTGCATCGTAACCGTCTGTGACTGTGTAAAAGTATTTGTCCAGATATACTTTGTCGCGTTTTTCCAGCTCTGCGATTCGGCGTTCGACTGAGTCCTTCGCCTTAGGATCGAACTGTTTGGTGGCATCCTTATCAACGTAGTTGAGAAGACTGTTTAGACCGCTGAGACGCGATTGCAGAGCTCTGATGGTTTCAGGATCTTTGATACCACCATCTTTTTTATCTTCCAGGGCTGCCTTCAATAAATCGCGCTGCTCTCGAGCAATTTTGATCTCTTCCGGATCACTCTTTATCGAGTCCAAGATTTTCTCAATGTGCTCGCCTCTGGCTCTGAGATCGTCTATCAGCGTCTGAGTCTTCGTTCCAGGTGTGTTGCTGAGCGCACCGATTACCTTCATGTCGTCCGCAATGCGAGTGAACTTGTTATTCAATTGCACAACAGATTGATTGTTATCGATAATCGACAATGCGTATTGGCGTATGGCCGTCGTATCCATCGGCGCATTCGGATCGTTTGCATCGCATGGCTTCAGCTGTTTCAACAGCTTGAACGCATCTTGAACAGCATCCTTCTGTTTGGTGGCTGTGATTTCCGGAAAATGTTCGAACTGGGTTTTTCCTTCTGCATGAAGACGCGACCAGACCCCGCATGGTCTGTTGTCGAACAATGCGTTGGCAACCTCTGGAGAGAGAAACTTTATGTTATCTCCGAATCGCGCAAACATCTGCATTGCCAACTCATCAGCTTCTTTGGTTTTTCCCTGCCGCATCAAACGAGAAAATTCCTGGCTGTCCGAGGCCAAATCGAGGGACTGAACTAGTGCTGACTTTTGCTGCAACTCAAGTGTTTTGTCTCGAATTTTTTGTTGCACCAATTCGACTCTGACAAGGTTGCTGACCTGATTGCTATCGTATTGATCGCCAAACGCTACCGAATCATCCACAGGTTTTTTGGTCAACCCGTACTCATTCATTAAGGTGCCAACAACTCGATCCGTCTTGCTGCGAGATTCACTGGCAGCTGAATTCATTAATGCTGATTCGCGCTTTTGCAGCAGCGCAAGATCCTTCTGCACCTTCTCTAATTCCGCGTATGCAGTGGCTCTGAGACCGTTCAGGTACCGATCGAGCTGCGGCTCACGCATGAGAAAGTTGTAGGAAGACTCTGCGGAATCGATTGAGCGATTGGCCAATTGCGCAAGCACCAAACCGCTATCGAGGCGCTCGACCAATCCACTCAACGAAAGGCGATTCTGTTCATCTAAACTATTGTAAGATGATGAACTGAATGACACCGCGGACAGATCTTTGAGTACCCAGCCATCAGGTAGCATGCGGTCTGAGCTTGTTAATTCAAATTTGCATTGATTCGGCAGCTTGTTGAAAATCTCAGCACGAATCGAACGACCATCCATAGCCAGGGATGTATCTGGGAGCATATCTTTGTCGGATCCGGAAATCGCGATGCGTATATCTCTGTCATGAATTAGATTGAAAGCATCAGCAGACAACTTGCGATGGTGCAAATCAGGAATGGCTCTCATTTCTTCAACCAGCAGGGCACTTTTCCCGCCATTCAAGTAAGCGCGGGTTTCTTCCGGCAGAGCATTGAATTCGGCAGCGGTCAGAGACTTGTTTTTGAGAAGGTCGCGCGAAACAAAACGTTGTTCGGAATCACTGTACGTCGAGTTCGGGTTATAGCCGGTCACCGCTCGGCTAGCTTTGTTTGGATCGATACCGACCTGATCCATGGCCAGATGGATGAAGCCAAATTGTGAATAGCGAGAGCCCGAAACCACATCATCGACTGCGCCCCCGAATAATTCACGGCCCAATTCGATCGATTGAGTATTATCAACCCAGGCTCGCGTCTCAAACGGCTCAGCTGAGCCGAACAACCGCTTGCGCAGCTCAGGTGGAAAAGTATTGGCAATTCGGCATGGAATGGTCTTCGTGGACAGGTCTACCTGTTGTGGTTCAGGAAGTTTTTCGCCCGATTTAGAGATCTTTTTGCGATCATCGAGCGGCAGATCGTTATAAGTACGCGGCGTGACGATGTGTCCAGCAAGGCTGAATTTCTCGCCATCTTTGAGCTTTTCGGCAGTCCTGCTCGCGACTCGCCGTTGTTCCGGTGAAAGCGCATTGAACAGAGAAATGGAATCGCAAACATTTTCTACTTTCTTCTGTCCATAATGATCGACTGCAAGTTTGGTCCATGCCTTCAATTGCGCGTCGCCCATGCGCGCGCCCTTATCGCGAAAGTCGGCAGCGAGCGAAGGAGGCTCCATCTGGTAAGCAAGTTTTGGAACGCCACCACTGATGGCGACATTTTCGGGATTGTCTTTTTGCAAGCGCCGCAAGCGCGAACTGATTGCGTATTCATTTTGACAGTTCAGACGGAAATCGCGGTCTGCAAAGGCTGAGAACGCAAAACTCTGTGTTTCAGGATCGCGAGATTTTTCAGCCATGGTGAGAAGAGCGTCGCCTACAGCCCGCTGATATCGGCGCGCTCTCTCTTCAGCGATCTTTGTACGGAATTCCGAATCGCCGGTGCCTGGGAACATGATCTCAACCAATCGTTCTCGGGCCTTCGCACCACCGAAATTGTGAAGAGCGGCAATATCTTCAGGTGAGGCAAAACGCGCGCCAAGCTCGCCCAGTACTTTCAGCGCACCAATACGATGCTCGAAGTTTCCCAAAATCATTTCGTCGCGCAGGCCCAAAAGCAACTTTCGTCCCGTTGCGGGATCAATGTGGTCCAGATTGGCAGCAATGTGCTTGGCCATCTCGGGTGAAACTCTTTGTCTCAATTCCCAAACATCGCCTTCGTTCCAAGACGGAGCGATGGCCATCATGCCTGCAAGCGCGCTTTCCCTTGCAATTGAGGAGGATTTTTTCAACCCATCATGCAGTGCTTCGCGAACATAAGCCGGAATGTTGGTCGGATCTTGCGCAGCGACTTTACCCAGCGTTTCGAGCCTAAATCTTTGATCGCCACCGGCCACGAAATCTTGGCCGCGATCGAAAGCAAGAGCTTTCATCACAGTGTCGCGCAAATCTGGTCTATTCTTCGTAAGCTCCAATAGTGTCTCTTGCGCATCGCGAGCCGCAGAGTCTGTTGGAACCCACTGCGGAAAGCTGCGCTGCAGCGGCTTTTGTGTGACCCCTTCGAATGGATCACGTTCGTCGTCGTTAGACTTGGGAGACGCTTTTGGTTCGACGAATTGCCATCTATTTGCTTTTTCATTGGCATCAGCGCTGCCACCACATATAGCGGCTAGCACATGAATTGCATGTGCATCCCCGTGCATGGCCATTTCTCGAAAATCTTTGATCTGCTTATCGAAAGATTCACCAACAGCGTCTGCGAACTTAGAATCCTCTGGGAAATAGCGATTGGTTTTGCTAGCGGCTCCTAGAATGTACAGCTCAACCGTCTGCTCCGCTCCAGGCACCTGTTGTGAAATCGCGTTGAACAACCCCTGCAACGCTGCGTCTGTTCTGGAAGCGCATTTGAATTGCTCGCTTCGAGGAAGGCTTTCAAAATTCTGCCCCGGAGCATCTTGCAGGCACTTTGGTCTGAATACATCTTGGAAGTAGACTCTGATTTCCTCTGACAGCGCCAGCTCCGATTTGTTGAGAGCACTCCCCTTCTTCTGTTTGTCTCTGACTTCGGCAAGCATCAATGCAAGCGCAGTCGTCTCGCATGGAGTAAGATCCCCTTTCTCCCCTTTGCCGATCTCGAGCAGCGCCCTGGCTGCGCGAAGCTGCGCCTCACTGCGCTGCTCAGCCGTCAATCCCTGCAGATCCGGAATCGGAATAGTTTCTTGGTCACCGAGCCGATAGACACTGTTGTCGTATTTACTGGTCCAAACTTTTGTTGACTGCTCGTTTCCAGAAAGAAGCATCGTTGAGAGCATTTGGCGCGCGTAGCGATTTCCAGCTTTAGCTTCTTCCACCAATTCATCTGCGGTGCGCAGGCGATCTTCTTGTGACCGGTCACTCGAAGTGGGGCTCGCCGTGGTGCGATCGGCACCGGTTGCTTGTGAGCCCAAACCCTGGAGAATGAACCTTGCTCGCAATTCGTTCAAGCTATCTTCCGCAGACGGCATGTCGGATCGCAAAGTCTTACAGTTTGACCTGAATGAATCCGCCTTCTGCAGAGCTTGAATCAGCTCCTCGAGGCTTTGGTCACCGTTACCTTGCGACAAGCTGTATCTCAACGCTTTTGTAAACTCAGCGGCATTACCATTACCGGCTTTATCTAGATCGATCAATTGTTGCAAACGCCGCGCAATCTCTATCGCATCTTCACGGCTGGGTTGTTCCTTGTTCACAAGTCTCTGAATATTGCAAACACTGTCCAGCGCTTCCAATGATCGGATAACATCTGGATTTGCTTTGCCGTCCTTCGATAACTTGAGCGTTTCAATTGCTGCTTTTCTGTTCGCGGCTTCTTTTTCAGGCGACTCATTTCTGTTCGCAAATCTAATAAGCTCGTCCGAAATCGGCACAGTCGATAGTGGATTCGAGTATTTGATTTCCGCCGGCGCAAAGCCAGCTTTAGGCTGCACCACTCCTGGTTGCTCGGGCACGGCAAACGGCCCCAACATGTAAGTAATGCCGGTGTTGCTGTCAACAAGCTTGAGCATCTTCAACCCTGGAGGAAGCTTTTGAGACTTGTCTTCTTCTAATTGCAAGCGCTGCCCTGACACTAGCAGCTGCTTGTTAAAGGCTTCTTGGAATTTGTCCAGGCAGCCAATCGAAGCTGCGTGTCCCAGCAAATTTTGCAAGCTACTTATGTTGAGAGTGGGCGCGTTCAATTCCCGAATAACGATTTTGGCAGGAACTTCCAGTCCGGCGGGCCAATTGATTTGCGGTTGTGGCGGCTCTGGTGTTTTGCCAGCTTGCGGCGTCTTGTCATTGACAAATTCGACGTGCGGAAGATCGAGTGAACTGTTGTCTGCTTTTGAAAAGACCTTCCTGAATTCAGAAATTGAAAAATTCGATTTGGCGAACGTAGATTCTTGTACTCGATCAATTCGTGACTCACGTCCGATTTCAGAATTGCTCATGATTCTTATGTCCTTAGAAACGCACAAGGTGGCTTGTGTTAACGAGATCCCGCCGCACCGCCATCAAACATCAAAAGATGTTCGTGTTCTTAGACCGTGTGCAAAAGCACTGGACCGATGAAAGTTTGCAGTAGGAGGAAGGTGGAGCGCCGCGCAGTTGCCTTTAGAGCGAACTTTGACAGAAGTATATGTGCGAGTTGCGACAATACTGCGACATGGCCCTGGCGGCGGACCAAAGAGTGCCGTTGTTGCGGCTTTCTGCTTCTCCGCCCATGCTTGCTTCGCCCAAACCGGCCTCACGAAACAACTTGACAACAAGAAGGAAGTGTTTTTAGAGGGACTGCCCAAATGATTCAGGCATCGCGGCACGCTTTGGTTTCGCCTGCAGTAATGTCACAGCTTTGTCGCAACTGCGATTTACATTGTCCGTCACGAATAATGGATTGATTTTCGCCGGCGCCGTTTAGCGCTCGGTTGCAAGTTTTTCAGTGGCACCATGCGCGGAGCCACCATTGATGGACAATTGGCAATGCCGAGCACCCCCGCAAATGCACACCAGCGCTGGTGGAATTGAGATGCGATCTTGACGGCAGAATTTTTGCACGTGCGTGACTCAATTACTTGCACGTGATGCGTTGCAGCGGCGAAGGCCGCATCGCTGAATGCCATTGCGCCTAATATCGAGCGGAGGAAATACAAATGACCAGACCACACATCTTTCACAGGGACTGCCAATCTAATTCTACGTACTATCCTTCGGAATACCAACCGCCTTGCGGACAACCGGTGTACGAAGCGTGGGGAGTTCCCGAAGTAGCGGTCATGGAGAAAGTGGCTAGTTTACGGAATATGACTGATGCCGCAAAAAAGGCAGCTGAAAAAGGGGTTCCTCTGCTGTGCGTGTATGCCGAAGAGGGCTCAACCGCAGCGAAGAAACTAATTAGCGACCTGCAGAAAAAATATCCAAATGAAGCCACCAGACCAGAGATAGTGCTGGCCACTCCGGAGCAACTCCAGCAAGCAAGGCAGGACCCAAACCGCAGCAAGGCGATGAGCGACTTACTGGAGTCCTTTGACGACAAGAAATTGAATCCGAATCAACCACACGTGCTGATTGAAAATGTTACCAAAGGAAAAGATGGCGAGGTTCGTCTCGATGGTGGCACTCTGTACAGGAACGCCCTCAACTATTCCTTCCAAACTGATCAATACGGCAGAAGAATTTGTACCTCAGGTCCCGTAGACGCTAAATCGATTTCGGATGAAGTCGAGGTTCTGCGGCGAAATCAGAAAAAATTCGACTTCACACCTCCGCCACCACCTCCGAAGGAAGAGAAGGAGCCGGAGCCTAAGAAGCACAAATATAAGCACAAGCATGAATACAAGGAACCCAAGGAACCAAAGGAACCAAAGGAACCCAAGGAACCAAAGGAACCCAAGGAACCAAAGGAACCCAAGGAACCGAAGGAACCCAAAGATCCGAAGGAACCCAAGGATCCGAAGGAACCCAAGGATCCGAAGGAACCTAAGGATCCAAAAGTGCCGCCTCAGAAAACTGCCGATGAACTTCGAGCTGAGGGAACAAAAACCTTCACGAAGATAACTGGCGAATTGGACGACAAGCGTAAAGCTTACGAGGACAGCAGCAAGAGCGATGAGGTCACGGGTAAAGTTGACCTTCTCAACAAACGCAAGTTCAACCAAAAGCTTTACGACAATTACACGCAGAATAAAGGTGATTATGAGATCAGCCCTTTCTACGGGATTGTGGGAAAAGGATTTACGCAGCCCAAATTCACGATGACCGACAATCAATCGGAGCTGATCAAAGATAGAAACAAAAAGTTCACGGAAGTCGCGGCGGATCTAGCGAATCCTGATGGCAAGAAATGGGACAAGGGCGAGTCAATGCGCCTGATGTACGATCATTTGACGGCTAAGCCTGGGGAAGGACCGCTCGACTACACGATGTACACCGACGATGGCAAAACGTCTGCCGGCGGCAGTGGTCCACAAAGACTCGAAGCAGCGCAAGCTCTCTCCAGATGCTGTGATCCGGAAAGAGGAGACCGGACCACGGCAGCCAAATGTGTCATCGGGGCGCTTTCCAAAATGGAGAACGGCTCGGCCAAGGTTGAGCTAATTAAAGCGCTGGACAAGCTGACGGAGGGCAACACCCCACCGATAACCAATGAGCAGAAGGCCGCTATTCTGATCGAAACGCTAAACAAAAAGGTGCAACCGGGTGACTTTGAAGCAACTAGAGTGCAAAAAGCGGCACTCAACTCTCTGGACAAACTGCTATCAAAAGAGAACAGCGATGTGTCTGCGGGCATGCGGAGATTGGGAATCGACACAATTGAAGGCCTGATGAAATCCACCCAATCACCTGAGCTCAAGGCCGACTGTGACAAGGCTCTGCGCAAGTTCGCGACAGAGGATAAAGTCGAGCCACTGCTGGACAAGACCGGGTCCGAGAGAGTCAAATCCTTCAATATTGAAACGAGGAATTTGGACTGCCCGCGAGAAGAGAAGCTGAAGGCGTTCAAACACTGCTTTGGTAACTATGACATCAACAAAGATCCAGACAATGGGCCGGCGCTCAAATTGTTTACTCAGCTGCTTGAAGATAAAGACGGCGATCCGGCCGTGAAAATGGAAGTAGCAGCCAAAGTGATCACTTCGAATTATCGAGTCGCAGACCGCGCTCTGTCCTTCGCAGCACAACAGTTCGTTCAACCGCTCACGGACACATACAAAGCTCAGGCCCAGCAGCTCTTGCTTGCTGCTTATGAAAATGGTTCGCGCGAAGCTTGGGTCGAGTCTGGCGGACAGTTGATTCATTATACGATAACCAAAAACCAGCAAGGACAGGTGGAGTTAACCAAAGGGAAATAACAGGAGCGGGCGCATAAGCGCTTGCTCCAGCTGCGGCGGCAGCGTCAGCTGTGTGACACCGCCAGCGCTGCGAATATGCAGATTGAGCAGAACCTGGGTGAGATGTTCGCACGCAGGTCTGCTCATTTGCGCTGGCGGGAAGATGCGCCCACGAGTGACAAAATCCGCAACGCCGGCCGCTCGCGGCGAATCAATATAGGAACGGGTTCCGATGTGGAAAATCATCGCCAGTAAACCTCACTAAAATTTGGAAGGACGCGCAATTGCCATGTCGCAACTTTGTCGCAGATGCAAGCTACTTTAAATACCAACAGCAACTGTTGCGAGCAAGCTGACTTTTGCGCAAAGCAGAACTAGTTACAACAGTTCGTCAGAGTCTTTGCATTGAAGAGTAAGGTTTCTACCGCCTGATCGGCGGAAGGGGGCAGTATGCCGTCGAATGCCACTGGAGCGCGATTGATAATCACAACCATCCTGGTACAAGCAACAACATTGAGTTGTTCGCTGGCAGCAATTGGCCAAAATCAAATCAGCGGCACAGATCACATGTCGAACAATTTGCTGTTTTCGCTTGAGCGGACAGTAACTGAAATGCAGTGGCTACCTAGCGATCTCCTGGCCAATCCACTCACCTGGGCGATCACTGCGCTTGTACAAATGTTGTTGGTGATTGTTATCATGCTGCGCATATCATTCATCTTTCGCATAACCCAACATCGCCTTTCGACGGCAGATCTCTTGCAACCCAACTTCTCCGGCAGCTGCTTAACGAACGACCCGTCCGATGCTCTCATACCACCACGAGGACTGAAGCCCAGTTCAAGTTTAGGGTTGAAACCGCAACGTGAGACACGGCTCCCACCCAGACCAGAGAATTCAACTGCCTTGAACAACTGAGGAAATTGACAGCTTCGATCTAGCTATCTGCTTACCTTGCCTCCGAGGTCCACGATCGTCTTTTTCATTCCATCCATCCTCGGCACACGCTATGATTGGTCATCCAATTGACCAAAGCCTCGACGATTGTCGAACGTTCGTTTTGCACTCACCAAAAACCAGTGCAAAATCTGAGTGATTTCGGCTGGGAAAATTATTCCGCGGGCCACAAAAGGAGCCACACTTGCGCACATTCCCTTATTGAGAATGCTCGAAACGTGGCCCGGCAATGCTTTGAACAGCGTTCAAAAATAAAATGGTGGAGGCGGCGAGAGAGTTCGACGTGTCAACAGGGGCGTCAGAGCCTCGCCTCTCTTTCGGCTCGCTAGCGAACTCTCGCCTTTCGGTGCATGGCACTGACATGCATGAAGATGCATTGAATTGGGCTGTTGGTGTCCACCAATTTGTACACCAACAGCCATCGTCACCTGGAGACCACCCGCCCCAACCTATCGGGCGTCCGGCATTGCCAAGAGGGATAGTTTTATCGCCCATTTTCACCAACCGTCACCCTGGCAAGATAGTCAGGACGGATTACGCGCTTGCAGGCTGGCCATGACAG
>Ga0206819_10263_pt1 | contig 16597 bp, 12 predicted proteins | sample Alteio_BWOrgCont_87_FD_152855 | JGI IMG/M metagenome (GOLD analysis project Ga0206819, IMG submission 152855) | Enriched cells from forest soil in Barre Woods Harvard Forest LTER site, Petersham, Massachusetts, United States -... | ecosystem: Environmental > Terrestrial > Soil > Temperate forest >... | reverse complement strand
TAAGAGCCTGACTGATTCACAAATCAAAGAACTGCTGGAAAAACATAAAACCAAAACAATTAAGGGCTTTAAAAAGAAAGATGGCTCGAGCACTTTTGATGCTTGCCTCGTTCTGACAAGCGATTACAAGGTACGGCTTGATTTCCAGTCATGACGGAAGCGTGCATGCGCCCGGTATATATTGTTTTCCGCGCTTTTTACTTCTTCTGCATCCGGGTAAGTAACTGGATGAAGCCTGCAAGTGAGAGATTAAATGACAGCTGTCAATTATGCGTATCTGTATCCGTTTGCCTCGCACCTCGAGGCGGTTCCAGATGGACATCGACTGACTTTGGCCACGTGCGGCGGTGCCGAGCGGCATCCCTATTTCTTTCATGGTCGCTTTGTCCAGCCACGCCGGTGTGCAGATTTGCTTCTCGCCGTTTCCGAAATCAGCAGAACGCGATTTTATTCGCCCGGTGAAGTGAGAGAGCGTTGGTTGGCGGCTGCGGATCCGGTTGTGACGAGCGGTGGCGATCGTCTGAGATTCGAGGCATTTTCTGTTTGCTGCGGTGCGTATGCGAGAGTGGACCTTCGTTCGGAAGCGGTTGACGGCGATTGGGTCAGCCGAGGAACGACAAACGTCGATTTCAATCCACCGATGCGAGCGGCCTTGACCAGCATCATCAACACTGAACGCGTGGGCTTGAGCGTCGGAGCAAATTCCGTCGAATTGGAACGCGGCGCGGAAAAGGTGGTTGAGCGCAAAGTCAAATTGCCCGTGCGGTGGCTGAAGGGATTCGTGGAAGTGCAGGCATATCAGCCGAAACTGCAGCTGGTCTTCGAAATCTCGGCTGAGGAAGCCCGCCGCTTTTTTCGCACCTTTCCGACGCAGTCAGTGGTTTCTAAAGGAACGATATCGTATGTGGTGGCAGCAGGCAAAGGTCTGCGGCTGAGCACTCGTGAAGCACCGAATGCGGTGCTGGTTGGTGCGCCTGGACGCTTGAAGGTTTTGGATCCGCTTTTGCGGCACGCGAAGCAGTTGCGTGTATATGGGGGACCGGAGGGCGTCAGCGGTTGGGAAGTGGTGACGGATGATTCCAACTTTCACATGGTGCTCAGCCCGGATGCATCGCGAGGTTTTTCCGGCGAAGGACAAGTGCTTTCGCAACTAGCTAAAGGCAAAGGAGAGTCCGCGCTGGCAGGTGTGAAGGCCAGTCTCAAGTGGCAGTCGCGCATGGATCCTGAATTGTTGGCGGGGCAATTGCATTTCGATACCGATGTCATTTCAGACGCGCTGGCGATGCTGGGCACGCGTGGGCTGGTTGGCTATGACCTCGCCGATGGCGCGTTCTTTCATCGCGAATTGCCGTTCGACATGCAGCTTGTCGAAGAACTGCATCCGCGTCTTCTCAATGCCAGAAAGATGGTTGCGGAAAAAGCAGTGCGCATCGTCAAACGCACAGGCGAGCGAGTCGAAGCATATGTGCAAGGAAGCGAGCTCGAGCATCGTGTCGTCATTGATGGAGAAGAAGCCAATTGCACGTGCACGTGGAACGTCAAACACGCCGGCGCGCGAGGAGCATGCCGGCACATTTTGGCTTTGGAGGTTTGCATCGCCGATTCTAATAATTGAGGTGCCTGTGAACAACGACGACTTGGATAGAATTTTGGAGAAACAATCCGTCAGCGAGTGTGTGCAGGCGCTGGCAGGTTTAAGTGAGAAAGAACGAAAGGCACTTTCGCAGCGCGCTTTGCAGTGGCTCAAAGTGAGCACGGGGCATAACATCCAAGATCCCGCGTGGAGCTGGTGGATAGCGCTTGCCGAAAAAATGGCCAGAACGGTTAGTGCGAGCACGGGCGTTCCTCGTAATGTGCAGCGCATGATCGAGCAGAACGAAGAAGCGAAGAAGTTAGCATCTGAGTTGCCATCATCCGCGGTGATGAAGGCTGCAATAGAACCGGCGAAAGCGGCGGTTTTTGCTACCTGCGCTCTGGGCGATATAAAAAAGCATGGCGGACAACCAGGCGACGCAGACGCGTGCCATGAGATCCTCGTCGCCCGTAAACCCAGATGGGCTGAGCAATGGGCTCGCTACGTGCTCGACGAACATCCGGAAATCTTCTGGCCCTCGATCTTACGATTGGAGCAGGGGCAAATATTGGTTCTCGAACCAGATACCGACTACTTCTGCGCAATGGCAGTCGGCATGGCCAGAGCGAAATGGATCCCGGAAGTCTTGCGCAATGATCGCACTTTATGCGGCAGAATTTGGCCGATGTTGGCGGATGACTCGGTTTGTCGAGTGCTCATGAACAGCACCCCGGCGAAGTGGAAGAAGAAAGACTGGCAGTGGTTTCGCGTTTTGAACGGTGTGGGCGAGGCATGGCGCAAGGCGCTTGTTGAGCTGGCTGAAACTCAAACGATATCTCGGCACGAATTGCTCGATCACAACATGTCGTCATTGACCCGCCTGGCGCTGGAGAGTTCTGAGGCCGCCAGCAAAGCCGATCTGCGATGGTTCTGTGATTTGCATACTGCCGTTTGTACCTCTAACGAAATAGAGGCGCCCTCAGCGGAGAAATTGGCGCGTCTACTGTACAGCCGCAATGCACCAACGGTAGGATGGGCGCTGGCACGGTTGAAGCAGCTGGTGCAGGCCCGCGTCGCCGTCTCGATTGAAACACTCTTACCGGCAATCGAGGCAATCTTCTTAGTCAAAGGCAAGGAGAATGCCGTCAAAGCCGTTGAGCTGCTGGCAACAATTGCAGAAAGCTTTCCGGAGGACACTGGCGCAGTGGCCGTGGCAGGTGTCACCGCTTTTGAAAACGATAGTCCAGAAGTGCAAAAGCGCGCCCTGGCGTTGGTGGAGAAATTTGGCACCGGGCACGTAGAAGTGTCCGAGAAGCTCAAGGACAGTCTTGACAGGATAGCAGTTGTGCACCGGCAGCGGGCGAAAGAATGGATTGAGAAGCAATTGCCATCAAGTGATCCTCATGTGACAGTCGCCAGTGCGAAGTCTGGTGCATTGGCACGGGCATTGACAGTCGTTGTAGACTACTCAGCCGCGCCACCGTCTGCGTCCAACTTAGCGGAAACTCTGCAAGCCTGTGACGATGTCGCCCGGCATTTACGAACTTGTGCCGGAGTAGAATCAGCTGCTGAAGCCATTAGAGCGGGCGATTTCGACGTTCCCGCACTGGAGTTTGACGGCACCGAATACCCGCGCTTGAATCCTGATAAGCGACTGCAGATTGCCGCCGATTTCGACGCCATGGTATTTATGCTGAATAAAGGTGCGTCTAGTGGCGATGATCAAGAACGCAACCTGGAAGCAATTGCCAGATTTGGGGCCCAACGTCCCGATGATTTTGAACAGCGCACGGCCGCACTCCGTCAAAAAGGGACATCATGGGTTGGCTCCGATCAGTCTGTCATGCGGTGGCTGAGCGCCAGCGCGGCGGGATGGTCTGCGGCAGGACGACATCCGATCGATGAGATGCTGAGCAAACGATGTGACTTGGTTGGCACCAGAGCCCGAGCTGGCCAGGCGCAAGTCTTGCTCAGCACGCCAACTCATAGCGGTGGCTGGATCGATCCGTTGGTTTTGGTGCAGCGCTTAATCAACAGCGAAACTGCCGCTCAGGCCAACCAAACGGCTGCACCGGATCTAGTATCACTGGCAGGCCAAATGCTGGCCAACTCCGCCAGCAACATGTTAAAGGCGGTGGGATTGGCCTTGCCTGTGCCGCAACAGGTCGACTTATTGGATCAATCGTTGGCAATATCGAGATTGGCACCAGAGCGCAGGCAGGAGGCGTTGGCGCTGCTCACGGCAAAGCCAGCCAAGTCCACGGAATTTAGAAACGCACTGCGTTATGCGCTTGGTGATAGCTCCGTTGAAATCGGCCCCACCGCTGCTCTTTGGATAGCGGCTGCGCGATCGCGCGCACCATTCGAAGATGATCAAGCAGTAGAGAAGAAATTCCCCTGCCTTGGCCCTGACGGTGGGCGGGCGGCGAAATACAAATTACTGACAGACCCAGTCAGGGTACCGGACCCCAAATATCCGCACGTGAGTGGCTTCAAGATTGTGGATCGCCTGCCGGAGCCGATCGGAAATCAGGATCTGATAGATAGCATAGCCAGCTGCGCTCTGCATGTGCGTCGAACAGTGAGCATCTTCAATCAATGTCCATTTTTCCATCGTGATTGGGCTTCGACAGTTTGTCCCATGCTGATTGAGAGTTGGTTCGCGCACTGCGTCGAGATGATCGCTCATTCCGACGGTAAGGGCGATGCGGGTCTCTGCAGATCGTTTGTGGAAAAAATGTACGATCCTGATGTGCCACTAAAGCCGATGGCATTGCTGACAATCTCTCTGGCCATTTCTGCCAAATTCAAAGAGCAATCCGACCCGGCGATGGAATGTCTCATTCAAGCAATTGAAGACGGCCGGCTCAACTCCACCAAACTTACCGGTGCGATCGAGACCGCGCGCTCGTTTAACACGGGCATCAAACAGACAGTGCTTTCGTCTCTCGAATTTGTTTCATTGACGCGCTGGGCCAAAGCAATGAAGACGGCCGCCTTAACCAGCCCTTATCATGCTCTCGTTGTACGAGGCGCGATCGAGCAATTGTTGACCGGCGATCCGGCAGACGCGCCGAAAGACCTGCACACACTACTCGATGTCTTGCTCGAACTTGCCATGCAGCAACAGCAGCCCGTCGTGCGGGCACCAGCCCGCGAATATCTTTCCGGTATCAAAACCTCAGGCAAAACCGCCAAGTTGGTCAAACAATTGCTCGCCCTCAAGAAAGGTCCCGATGCTGACCGAATTCACATGGAGTCCCTCACCTATGCACTGGAAAAGCGCATCGACAGGGCCTGCCGCTGGCAAGCATGGCTCGACAGCCACAACGAAGCCAAGATCGGTCCAGCGGCGGAACTAGTTTAGCGAATCTTAGTTTCAGCTATGCCGTTATTGAATTGAATACAGCTTCTTCAGTCGGAGAATATCATTTGATGACAATGACGGCGCCGTCTTCGTTGAGGCGCGGGTCTGCCCGCTGAAATACATTATGTCAGAAGGATTCGAGCTGTGCTGCAATCCGAGCGCATGCCCGATTTCGTGCAGGCAAGTATCATAGAAGTCTGCCTCGCTGTTGCTTTCGGAGAGGAGATAGATTGTCGCTTTTGGCTGTCCGAGCTTATTGCGGCTGTATTGAGTGACGCCGCCGGCAAACGAATAGTGCAGCTTGTTTCGGTCGGTGGTCCATTCGCATTCAACATTGCTGTTGTCCGGCAGGTCGACGAAAATGAAGGTCAGTCGCTTTTGTGAAGCAGCCGACCATTCTTCAAACGCCTGCTCTACTTTCAGCGAGTAGTTTATTTTGGTGGGAGTTCCCGTTTTACTCGCTGACCAAGTTGTTCTGCCCGCGAACCGATCGTGCACAAATATCTTGATCGGCATTTGCATTGTGCCGAATGGTGCGACGCCCTCCGACTGAGTGGTTTCTCGCTGGCGCGTCGAGGCGAAATCTTTGTCGTAGAACGCGATCTCGTCGTTGACTACTTTGGCTCGCCCGTCTTGCGGAAACTTTTGCACGAACTGCTTGCGTGTGGCTTGCAATCCTTCAAGATCGCCGCTCTTGTTTTGGCAGTACATGATGTTTTGATAGTAATGTGAATCGCTCGGATCAAGTTTGCAGCACGCTTGATATTCCTTCACGGCTTCGTTGTACTTTCCGGACTCCATCAGAGTGTACGCTAGCTGCGAGTGAATGTCGGCATTTTGCGGGAAGCGGCGAATGCCAGTTTGCAAGACCGAAATAGCTTCCGCCGGCTTCGACTGCTTGACGTAGCTTTCAGCCAGTCTGCCCCAACCTGATGGATCTGTTGGATCACCGGTTACGACCCGCGTCAAAGCCTGCGTTTGCCCCTGTCCCTCATCGTATTGTGCAAGCAACTGGTTAAGTCTCTGTTGTTGCTCAGCTGTGAATCGAAATCGCTTCTGGCAATCGCGCAACGTGCTCGCGCAGCGTTTTTTGTCGCCGCACTCGCCGTATGAGTGGGCGAGTGCAAGCGCATAGTCCGCATTGCCAGGCTCTAATTGGCTTGCTCTGGCGAACGCTTTCCACGCCTCGCTGTTCCTATTCAATCCCTCGAACGCTATGCCTAGATTGTATTGAATTATAGCTTCATTAGGACTGAGAGATGCCGCACGCCACAGCATGCGTGCCGCTTCATCGAATCGCTTCTGCTGCAACAATGGAACTGCCTGCGCAGCTAAGTTATGACCTTCGATATCAGCTTGTGCGTCGGCAGCGACTATTGCGTATCCGAGCAACAGGAATGCAGATACCGTCATGGACATAGCAATAGTCCGAAAACTCATGCGTAAATAAAATGCGACTTCTAACGGTGTAATCGACTAACATACCATACCCGCGTCGTCCACTCCAAATCGAGACAATATTGCTGATCTGGCTCGCAGCGTTGCAACGACGGCCAGAAACGAGGGCTGAAAGAATACTTCACCACCCAATTCATCATGCGCAAATGACTGATCTATCTGCACCATATCTGGTGCTAAATTCCAGTGAAGGAACTAGGCTGTGCGGCTGCCTAGAAATCTCCTTCTCTAACTTGTCCTGGCTTGAGATGTACAATCGGAGCCGGTTTTAATGGCGCATTTGGAATCGGCTGTCCCTTGTATTGGGAAAGTGCCTGGGCGCTTGAAAGATTGGCTAGAGTCGACGAGCCAGGAAGCGCCTGCAATCTGTCGTCGTAATAGTCGAACCATGGCAAGCCGTGTTGGGCATACTGTTGCGCCGATGGTGGCTGATGCGGCGGAAGGTTGCCTGTGATGTTTTGCCAAAGCAGTGAATTAGCGAGATGGACGAAGCAGCGGCTGTAGTTGTTCAAATCCCAGTCGTTGATATCGAAGTGATCGCGAAAAATCTCCTGTTTCATGCGTCCGCCTGGAGCTAGACCCATTTCTTTCTGCGTAGGCTGGCATTGTGGTGCGGCTGGCGCGCGCCAGCCTGAGCTGGCCGCTTGGCTCTGCACGGACTGAGGCATCGGTTCTCCCCAATAGCTGTCCGCTCCCCACCCTCCTGTCACTGGCGCTATGTATGGAAAGCGAGTTTCATAGACATGTGCCTTCATGGGATAGATGATGATTTGCAGTCCTCCATGTTCGGCTTTGTGCGTGATCTGCTCTTCAGCTGTGTAGCCCTCGCCCAAAGGCATTGCCACAAATTGTCTGATGATGCCTTTCCTAACGCAGTAGCCATCTAGCCATGGTTGTCCCGGAACGACAACATAGTTTTGCTGGTTGCGACTCAATCCACTTGTTAATGCGGCGCCGGTTATCGCATCGATCTTGCCGGTTGAGATCTTGATTGCAAATGGGTAAGCCGAGGCTCGACCTGGCGCAGTCTGCGGCATGAAATAAAGCCAGAGTGCCTCGGCCTGGTACATCGGCAACATAACGCCTCCGTGTGTTGACCACGAACTTGGCACGCGTCCCGCATAATCGTCGACATGAGCTATTGGAAAAGAACCCAATCCAGGTGGAAGTGCATATACCGCGTCGTTATCAGGTATGCGCAGAGTCCGTTGAAAGTTGATCGATACTTTTGCCAATTGATGCACTTCTGGAAACGAGAACGCCAGCTCACAGCCGTTTTTCAATTCAATCATGGCTAACTCCTTACCAAATTCCGTCCCGCACTTCACGCACTATCCGTAGTACCGCCTGATCTGGCGAATCTTTCAATTCGCGAATCAGCTGGCTAAACAGTCGGGGGCGCTTTCGAATTATATTTTGTACTTCCTCAGATACCTTTCCCGCCAATGCCAGCAAAACATCCGCATCTTCATCCAACGCCTTGGCGAGGCGCATGATTGTTGCTTCGCCGGGAGGCGGCTGCAAGCCACGCTCAATCTTGCTCAGGTACGAAGGCTCGACACCGGCATCGGCGGCGACCCTGCGCAATGAGTAATGTTGAGGACCTTGCTGTTCTTGTAGCTCGCTTCGCCTTTGGCGTATGTAGTCACCGAATTGGCTCATAGTGTGGAGTATAGACTACACACTCCATGACTGTCAAGTGAAACGCCCGAGACAGGGTCTGTAGGCAGTCACAGCCTAATTTCCTGGAACTTTGCCAGAATGTCGGCTCAATCTGATTACCTTGCAAATTAAAAACAAACTCTTTAATATGCAAGGATGATTAGACGGCGGGTCCAACAACAAATCGAAGAGGCTCTGGCTCGCCAGGTGGCGGTTGCCGTCGTAGGACCGAGGCAGGTGGGCAAAACAACAGTCGCGTTACAGATCGCTGATCAACGAAAGTCGCTGTATCTAGATCTCGAATCCACAGAAGATCGCGCCAAGTTGGCGGAGCCGGCTATGTTTCTCGAAGCATTCGAAGACCATCTCGTGATTTTGGATGAGATTCACCGGGCACCCGAGCTGTTTCAAATCCTGCGTGGCTTGATCGATCGCGGACGTCGAAGTGGAAGAAAAACCGGACGTTTCCTCATTCTTGGTTCAGCCTCAATAGACCTTTTGCGGCAATCGGGCGAGAGTTTGGCCGGTCGAATCGAATATGTTCACATGGGTCCATTTGACGTTTTAGAAGTGGCCGAAGATGATGCCCAACTGCGACAGCTCTGGGTCCGCGGTGGCTTTCCAGAAAGCTATCTTGCACTCTCGGACAGAGATAGTTTCAAACTAAGAAAGAGCTTTATCCGAACATATTTAGAGCGCGACGTTGCTCAATTTGGTCCTAGAGTTGCAGCCGAAACGCTTGACCGTTTGTGGACTATGTTGGCGCACAATCAGGCGGCGCTCCTCAACGCTTCAAAATTGGCAGTTGGCCTATCTGTTAGCGCACCGACAATAACAAACTATATCGATCTCTTAGTAGATCTCCTGCTTGTCAGGCGACTTCAACCGCTACATGCGAATGTCGGAAAACGGTTGGTCAAATCACCAAAGATTTTTGTGCGCGACAGCGGATTAGTCCATGCGCTTTTAGGTGTCGCTGATTTCAATGCGATATCCGGACATCCGGTCGCAGGACACAGCTGGGAAGGTTTCGTAATTGAAAATCTTCTTGCAGTAGCTCCGGATCTAACACTGCCAAGCTTCTACCGCACATCAGCTGGTGCGGAAATCGATCTCGTACTTGATCTACCCGGCCGCCACGGGCGATGGGCCATTGAAATCAAACGGGGAGCCGCCGCCAAAACAGAAAAGGGGTTTCATCTCGCCTGCGAAGACATCAAGCCCAGTCGTCGATTCGTAGTTTATGCTGGCGACGACCGCTATCCACTGTCAGAGGATGTAGAAGCGATTGGGTTGAAACCATTGGCTGAATTGCTAAGCTCACTTTTGTAAAGGTTGACTGAATCTGCCAACACAGGCGGGCACCCGTACACCGTTTGCGCGATAAGTTATGATCGAAAATGATGACCGGTCGCCAGTTTAGCTATGCGGCTAGCATCCTGATCGAGAAGGTTCCGTGAGTTTTCCGCCTTTCCTATTGCTTGTGGCATAACAGGACAGCGATGCTGAAGTCGCCGAGGTAGTCTTTCCAGAAGTCTGGATCTAAGCCGTCATGCGCGTCTTCGGCACACACGAATCGTTTCCATTCGATGTGCGAGAAGCTGGCTGACTTAAGCGCACGCTCGTATGTGTCCGGCTGGTAGTGATAGTGCTGGAATGAGAAGTGTTCTTTGTCGCCCATGTAATGAGTGCGTTGGATTTTTGTTCCGTCGCATAGCTCGCCAAATGCTTTGACTCGCACACTGTATTTGATATCGGCGTGCACGGGAACATATGGATTTTCATTGAAGGCGATAAATCTTCCTCCGTCTCGAAGATTGAGGGAGACCGCCTTGCACATATGTTCAAGCTGCTCAATTGACGAAGCGTAGTGCAGAAGAAATCCAGCAAAAACAAGATCAAACTCGCCGAACTTGAAAGGGTGACTGACATCACCTACGTGAAATTCAAGTCCTTGTGGGTTTTGTTGTTCCTGTTGTTCAGCCAGTGAGATCATCTCAGCAGAGATGTCGACACCGACAACACGTTCCGCGCCCCAATCTTTGATCAAACGCGTGAAATATCCGGAGCCGCACGCCAGATCCAAAACTTTCTGCCCGCGGACGTCGCCGAGGTAATGCTTCGCCGACGGCACCAAAATGCTTTCGCGATCGCTGCGTTCTTTTGCATTCTGATCGTATTGTTCAGCAATATTGTCGTATTGAGTCATTCAGTTTGAGTGTAGGATCCGCGTGACTAGAAGTCCGCGCTCTTTGGAGTGCGTGGGAATGGGATGACGTCGCGGATGTTGGCCATGCCAGTGACGAACTGCACGGTTCTTTCCAGACCCAGACCGAAGCCGGCGTGTGGAACCGTTCCATATCGACGCAAATCGAGATACCACCAGTAGTCTTCGGGATTCAATCCTGAATCTTTCATGCGTTGTTCGAGAACGTCGAGTCGCTCTTCACGCTGGCTGCCGCCGATGATTTCGCCGACTTTCGGCACCAGCACGTCCATGGCGCGCACCGTCCTTCCATCTTCGTTCATGCGCATATAGAATGCTTTGATGTCTTTGGGATAGTCGTAGACAATCACCGGTTTTTTGAAAACCTGTTCGGTCAAATAACGCTCGTGCTCCGATTGCAAGTCGATTCCCCATTCGACGGGGAATTCGAATGTTTGACCGGACTTCTTCAACGTTTCGACTGCTTCGGTATAAGACAATCTGACGAAGTCGCTTTCCACGATACTCTTCAATGTTTCAATCACTGTCTTGTCGATGCGCTCGTTGAAGAACTGCATGTCGGCAGAACAGTTGGCCAGGACATCATTGAAAATCGTTTTGAGAAACTCTTCGGCTATTTGCATATTGCCGTTGAGATCGCAGAAAGCCATCTCCGGCTCGATCATCCAGAATTCAGCCAGATGCCTCGAAGTGTTGGAATTTTCTGCGCGGAACGTCGGACCAAACGTATATACATTGGTCAAAGAAGTGGCATAGATTTCCCCTTCCAACTGTCCACTAACCGTGAGATGCGTTGGGCGTCCGAAAAAATCTTCTTCAAAGTTGATGCTGGCGTCTTCGTTCTTTGGCAGGTTAAGCAGATCGAGCGTTGTGACGCGGAACATCTGACCGGCACCTTCGCAATCGCTGGCGGTGATGATCGGCGCATGTATGTAGACGAAACCCCGCGACTGGAAGAAGTTGTGGATCGAACGGCAGATCTCATTGCGCACGCGGGCAACTGCGCCGAATGTGTTTGTACGAGGCCGCAGATGCGCGATCGAACGCAAGAACTCGAACGATGTTCCTTTCTTTTGCAGTGGATATGTTGCCGGATCGGCGAATCCGTGAACGATGACGCTCTCTGATTTGAGTTCGGTCGCCTGACCTTTGCCCGGCGATTCGACAATGTTGCCGACGATTTCGACGCTGCTGCCGATGCCGATCTTCAAGATTTCCGATTCGTAGTTGGACAAAGATGCTTCGGCGAGCGCTTGTACGTTTTTGATCGTCGAGCCATCGTTGATTTCGAGAAACGAAAAGCCGCCTTTCGAATCGCGGCGCGTCCGCACCCAACCGCAGACGCGCACTTTCTTACCGATGTTCTCGGGCTTCAAAACTTCGGACACCGGCATTCTCTGCAACTGTTCCACTTTCGAAGTCATATCTACTTTCTGGCTCCTGAGCTATTTTTTGCGAATCAAGAACACGCCGTCGCGCACCGTCAACATCACCTTTTCCACGCTTGAATCGCGCGATACGATGTCGTTGACTTCGCAGATCGCTTTATCATCTTCCGTCTCAGGTTTGAGCACGCGCCCGCTCCACAACACATTGTCGATGAGAAGAACTCCGCCGCTGCGGAGTTTTGGCATGATCGCTGCATAATAATTTTTGTAGTTGGTTTTGTCCGCATCGATGAAGACGAGATCAAAAGGACCGTTGAGCTGCTGCAGGCTTTCCAGAGCTGGACCTTCTTTCAGCTCGATCTTTTTGCCGTGCTCGCTGCGCTCGAAATACTTGCGGGCGATCGCGATGTTGTCCTTGTCGATTTCCAGTGTGACCAGATGACCGTCTGCGGGCAGTCCTTCTGCCATTGAGAGCGCTGAATATCCCGTGAACGTACCGATTTCCAAAACATTTTTGGCGCCGCTGATGCGCACCATCAAGCGCAGGAATGCGCCTTCCAGTGGACCCGTGAGCATCTGCGGAAGATTGGCCTTCGCGTGCGTTTCCTTCCAGAGATCGTCAAGAAGCTTGCTGTGGGCGTCAGATTTGGACTCTGCGTACTCTTCAATACCTGGGTTCGATAATGTCAACATGCTGGGACCCTCCTGTAAGCTCTGATTTATAGCAGATGCCGCCGCAAGAACATATCGTTTAGTATGCGATCGTCTCTATATCTTGCGCGGCCATCAGCCAGTTGTCGGACCGTGGGCCGTCGTTAGATTGCGGAGGCGTCGGGCAGGGTTGCGACAATTGTTCTGGCTGGGAGCCAATTCAAGTTAGCGCTAATGCTGACAATGGTCGTGTGGCGCTTGCTAAAAGTGGTGCGGTCACCAAGTACGGTGACACGACTTGTTAACGCTGGAAAACCGCATGAATAGCGGATTATATTGCGTCGACGGCATTTTCTCGGTGGTTGAATCGATCGTGGTTGTCATGAACTTATTCAAATAATTGGCGTTAAACCCCAGTTTTAATTTGTGCATTCTTACAACTCAGTTTATAAATTGATGAAGGGCATCATTCGTGTAGAGCACCGCCATATACGCCAACCTCTCGCCAAAGCGGCGGGAAGCAGTGTTGTTGCGCAACCATTTCCATCCTGGGCTGTAAGCAGGGAGGAACATGTTGGCGCAGACCCGAACACAGGAGGATTTTAGTCAGTCATTCATCAGCAGCACGCATAACCTAGAGGTCATCACCGATTACCTCACCCCCTAATTGGAGGATTGACGAATGTACGATATGCCGGCTGAAGCTTTCAACGGACTCAAAACCATTGGTTATGCAGGCATGAAGTTTGACGGCACGATCTTTTTGCGTGTTCGTTCCGCGAAGGGCATAAACGCAGGCGATCGCTCCGTGATTTATTGTGCGCCCGGGGACGCCAATTATGCGCAGATCTTTGCGCACCTCGGCGGCATTTCCCCCGGACAGACAGAGCGAGTCACTCCATTCGTTGCATAGCCGATCTCATATCCAGTCTGCTGGCGTGCATGGCTTATCGTCATAGAAATGAATGCATAAGTGTCGCGATATCGCGATAGCATTGTGCTTCTAGAACCCTGTAACTGTTCTTTTGTAAAAGTATGTCGCCGCGTCCTGCGCGCACGAAAAAGCATCGTCTGATTCGAAGGCTGCGCAGGCGAGGCGGTGGCGCCTGGGTGTAAAGCAGGTTCTCTGTGAGGATCGTCGTGAAGCCTACATCTGACTGATGGTGCCGACGCCGGTGATGTGCTGTTCGATCGTCGGGTTGCCTCTATAGCGCACGTTGCCCGCGCCGCTGATGTTAACTTCCATCGAATCAGACGGGCCCACCTCGACATTGCCAGCGCCGGATATTAAAACGCTAATTGCCTGGGATGTTACCTCTCCCAGCTTGACGTTGCCGGTGCCACTCATTCGGACCGTTACATCATCTGCTTTGCCGCTGCCGGAAACATTGCCTGCGCCGGACACGGAAACGTTGAATTCGTCCTCAGCCAAGTTCGGCACATCCACACTACCTATGCCGGAGATCTCGACTCCCTTCAGATGTTTCGTTCCAATCGTGATCTTGGCAGACTGCGTGCTGTTCATGGATTTTGCTGCGTAGATCTTGAGTCTGTCGTTCGATACTTCGGTCTTAACTAGCGGCAGCAAATTGTCATCGTAGGTGATCGACACTTCTCCCTCGTTCTTGCCGATTTGCACTTCTACGTCTGCCGGAATGGAGATGGACAGTTTGGTGAACGGGTACGACAAATGCCTCTGCAGGGTGACCATGTTGCCCGAGCCATTAACCGAGCCCAGATTAACTCCGCCATCTTTTTGCTCGGACGACGATCCCGTGTTGATCTGGATCCACGGTTGATTGCAGCCGAAAAGCAAGAATGATCCCAACAAGCATGCTATGGAAATCTTGACCCGCATTTTTCTTCTCCGACCAACCGCATATTAGTCCATATTATAGAAGAGGTATCGCGGCTTTGCTGCTCCATTGACAGGGCATTTCCTGAATTTTGCCATTTGGCACCATATTTGGTGCGGAATCGGTGGTTATTTCAATTCGACTGTTCGTTCCAACCGCTGCGCGTTGAGCGTTCAGGTAGGCTGTGAATGTCCCATTGCTCTGTTGATGTTCCATTGCGCTTGACCGTTTAGCTGGCATGGGCCAGGCATTCAACTTGACCATAAAGCAACTGTCGAACACCAGTTGCCAATGGCAAACGGCGCTTTCCCAGTCGTACCCATACACCGTAAGTATAGTAAAATCCGCATAGATACCGCAATTTGCGAAGTGTGTTGCATGAATCCACTGCGAGCAGATCAAATCGGACCTCTGGACATGTTCAAAATCGGCATCGGTCCGTCGAGTTCGCACACGGTTGGACCGATGGTAGCCGCGCTTGAGTTTCGCAAATCAATAATCAAAAATTTGATCGACCGGCTGTCCCCCAGTGCGCAACCGCTGCGGCTCCAGGTAGAGCTGTATGGCAGCCTTTCGTTTACGGGACGCGGGCACTCCACTGATGGTGCTGTCAGCGCCGGGTTGTGCGGAATGCACCCACGCTCTGCCTCGCCGGAAGAGATTTGGTCGGCGATGCCGAGCCTTCGGACTGATCCGCAAGTTGAAATCGGCGGGCGCCAGATCAACTTTCATCCCGACAACGACATCAAATGGGAACACTGGACCATGGATGGCGAAGCGCTCCCGCACCCGAACACGATCCGTTTTCGCTTGTACGAGGGCGAAAAGATCGTCAGCGAGCAAATCGAATTGTCTGTCGGCGGTGGTTTTGTCGAGACCGTCGATCCGTCCACGAAACAGCGCCGCCCGCCCGAGGAGCGCACATACGACAAGCCCCTGCCGCATCCATATAATTCTGCGGCCGAGTTCGTCGAGCAGTGCGTCAACAATAACAAATCCGCGTGGCAAGTCGTCATTGACAATGAGGCGGCGAAGGGCATGGATGAGGCAACTCTGCGTGCCAAATTGCGCGACATACTGCAAACATTCGATCGATGCATTGAAAATGGATTGAGTCATGAGGGCATTCTTCCCGGCGGTCTTAACGTCAAACGGCGTGCCAAGGCGCTCTACGAGCAAATGAAAGCCGGCAAGGCTCCCACATGGGGAGGCACCGACATTCGCCCGTCCATCTACGCAATGGCAGTAAACGAGGAAAACGCCGCTGGTGGCCGCGTCGTTACCGCGCCGACCAACGGCTCGTCGGGGCTGATTCCCGCTGTATGGAGAACTTTGCAAGAAACGAATAATCTTTCGCAAGAAACGCTCGAAAATGGATTGCTCGTGGCCTCGGTAATCGGAGCACTGGTAAAAACGCATGCCTCCATCAGTGGTGCCGAAGTCGGCTGCCAGGGCGAAGTAGGAACATCATGCGCGATGGCGGCCGCAGGAGCAGTGGCCATGTTGGGCGGCAACGCCGACCAAATGGAACAGGCCGCAGAAATCGGCATCGAACATCACCTGGGCATGACTTGCGATCCAATCATGGGCTTAGTGCAAGTGCCGTGCATCGAGCGCAATGCCATGGGCGCCGTCAAAGCATTGAACGCAGCTTCCTTATCACTGGCATCGGACGGCTCACATCTTGTCAGTCTCGATCGGGCATTGGCCGTGATGAAACAGACCGGATTGGACATGAATCAAAAATACAAGGAAACAGCCACCGGCGGATTAGCTTTGGGATAGCAAGACCCCATTCTTTCCCGTTTGCAATTTTTGGCAGCCAGGACAGACAGTGAATTCGAAGTCGCAGCGAAGGCAAGGCGGCGAGGAGCCGTCGCAGCCGAAGCGGATGGACAGCGGAGGAGGCGAGGGACGAAGCCGACGGAGCGATTACAGAGGAATCCCTAACGATTTGTCAATTTATCCCGTAGCTTCCTCATAGCGGCAGAGCACGCTCTATCTCTGGGAAATCGAAAGATCCTCGCCGTTTCTTTTGAATTCCTTCAAAATTTCACTTGACAAGCCAAAGATCCATTAGTACTCTCTTATCACTCTGGGATTAAAAGGTCCAAACCCCCCCCAACCTTCGTAGCCATCGATCTCTGGAGCAACCCCGGCACCTTCGGGACCTTTTCGTGCGCTTTATATATCCAGGGCTCGTTTTTAAAAACGGTATCCTTCTATGAGCCAAGAACCTGATTATTGCCTTGCCGAGCTTGACCCTCGCCGTTCCGGTCAAGAATTGAGCATGGGATCACGAGTCGATAAAAACGGCAAAACGATTTACTTCGTTGTCTCCCGCGACCGAAAAGCCGGCGTCTTGCTGGAAAAAGGTCTACGATCAAGAGCGCAAGCTGATTCAATTGAAACGGC
>Ga0206819_10262_pt1 | contig 16619 bp, 6 predicted proteins | sample Alteio_BWOrgCont_87_FD_152855 | JGI IMG/M metagenome (GOLD analysis project Ga0206819, IMG submission 152855) | Enriched cells from forest soil in Barre Woods Harvard Forest LTER site, Petersham, Massachusetts, United States -... | ecosystem: Environmental > Terrestrial > Soil > Temperate forest >... | reverse complement strand
TAATTATTCCGACTACACTAGCTCAAGCGGAGATCTTACTGTATCTAGCACCGGACCAGAAATAGTAATGCTGCCTTGATTGGTAATATTAAAGGTGCCGCCCTGTCCGCCATTGCCACCTGTAGCGCTGAACGAAGTACCACCTGCTCCTGCATCAGCCGTTAAACTTCCTATTATATAACTATTGCCTGAAGCACTGCCGCCTGGAGTAATTGTTAAACCATCACTTGAAGTTTTATCAATGGTTATGGTGCCACCATTAGCGCCATTGCCACCGTTACCACTACCAGCAGTGGCATTGCCGCCAATACCACCAGTTACATTAAAACCACTTGTACTTGACACAGTAAGATCGCCAGAGATATTAACATTGATACTACCGCCGGCGCCACCATTAGCACCATTACTAACCGTAGAAGCTCCGCCACTAGCACCTAGAGCAGTAATAGTACCAGAACTTAAATTGAGAGCATTTGCACTATTATTGGTAGTAATATTGATAGTACCACCATGACCACCATTGCCACCAATTGGATCACTAGTACCAGCTCCAGCAGTTATAGCTAGAGTACCGGTAACTGTAATAGCACCATTCTGGTTGGTAATATTGAATATACCGCCATTTCCACCAGCACCACCTGTGTAGCCAGAACCGGATGATCCACCGTTAGCTGTTAGGCTGCCTACTATATAACTGTTACCAGAAGCACTGGTATTTAAATCAATAAGCAAACCATCTGAACCATTGTTATTGGTAGTGGAGATAGTAACAGTACCACCAGTAGCACCAGCACCTCCCGTATTAATACCCGTATTACCATTACCACCATTAGCGCTGATAGTACTCAAATTCGAGGCAGTAAGATCATTGCCAGCATGGACAGTAATAGTGCCACCCACCGCACCAGCACCACCATCACCAGATGTTGCGCTACCACCATTGCCACCATTAGCCGTAACCGCCGCAGCAATAGAATTAGATCCAATATTTATAGCTGAATATTGCGAAGTAAGATTAACAGTGCCACCAGCACCACCATGTCCGCCTAATGTACCGCTAGCACCATTGGTACCATTGACATTTAAATTGCCATATACAGTAATTGCACTATTGCTATTATTACTAGCACCGTTATTATTATTAGTAAAACTAAAAGTGCCACCCAGCGCGCCGTTAGCACCTACTGTCCCGGTACCAGCAGCACCCGCACTAACTGCCAGATCGCCAGTCATATAATCATTACCAAAACTACCGCCATGGTTTATATATATTGTTAAAGCATTAGCAGTGCTGCCACCATTAGAAGTAGTGCTGAGATTACCACCCATACCACCGGCGCCACCAGCTAATACTCCGCTGCCACCGGCTCCACCGTTGGCAGTAACAGTACCGGTAATCTCATAAGCAGCGCCGCTATTATTAGTAATAAAAGTAATTGCTCCGCCGCTGCCACCCATACCACCAAAAGTAGATGATCCAGCTCCGCCATTAGCTCCTGATGCATCAACAGTACTGGATATAGCCAAAGTACCACTGTATGTCATATTTACAGTGCCACCATTTCCACCATTGGTGCCTATGGATCCAGAAGAGGCAGTTCCGGCAGTTGTTGTTACATTGCCGCTGATGAAACTTTGGGCAGTGCTGCTGCCTATAGTTAAAGTATTGCCGTCATTGCCATTAACTATAATTGCACCACCATTACCGCTGTCACCGGCAATACTGTTCCCACCATTAGCAGTAATCGATCCAGTGGTTTGCAAATAGCCAGTACCACTGGAATTATCATTAGCATTAACAGTAATTAGACCACCAGCACCTCCATAACCAATACCAGATTGTGCCGCGCCGGCGTTAGCATTAATGCTCAGAGTAGTTAGTGAAATTCCTGAAACAAGATCAATATAACCGCCCATTCCACCATCAATATTTTGTCCACTGCCTGAATACGCTGAGCCAATAGATGCCAGAGCGCCGGTTTGAATAAAGCCAGTATTTGAATTCTGAGCACCGATTACGATTGCTCCGCCAAACATGCCGCTATTACTGGCCGCAGAAGTAGTTATATTACCAGTTGCCGCTGAGCCAATATTTGATCCATTATGCAATGCAGAAACAAAAACTAAATTACTATTAGTCGTAAGAGCTACAGGATTAGGTGTTTGCGTAGAACTTGATGAACCAAGCAGTACACTACCACCGGTAGTGCTTGGAGCACTAGTATCTATAACCAAAAATCCAGAATGAGCATTACCACCAACTGGAAAATAAGTAGAATTCAGTCCGGCACCTAAAATAATCTGTCCACCGGTAGCATTTGTATTAGACGTATTTAGGGTTGCTCCACTAGCTGCCGTGCTGGCATAAATATTTCCTTGCGCCAAAGCAATTAAATCTTCGCCTGGGGTTAGACTATAAGTAAGCAGATTGGAAATGCTAACTGTATTGTGTCCGCTTTGTGTATAGCTGTAAGCAGTGATGCCAGTGCCAACACCACTAAGATCAAGATCGCCAGTATTTTGAATTACCAGTTCTGCATTAGTAGCTTGCACTCTAACCGAACCGCCATTGCCATTGCTAAAATTATCACTATTATTCCAAACTATTGAGCCGCTACTGGGCAAAACATTTATCAGTGTCCCTAAAGAATTGTTTCCATTTTGATAAGTAATCAGCGAAATATTGCCCCCTGCAATACCGCAGCTAGAATATGCGCTGCCGCCGCCAATTGAACCAATAACATTAATACTATTGGCAGCAATTAACACATTACCACCAAGAGGACTGCCACCGGTACCAGCATAAGCGGCCAGGGCCGTCACAGATACTGACTGATTGGTACTTGAAGCCAGGTAAATATTACCGCCATTGCCGCCGGTTGTACCATTACCACCATAAGCAAAATAATAACTATGTCCGCCATTATTATAGTCTAAAGATATTCCATTTGCGCCAACAAAATTGATATTACCACCGGTGCCGCCATTACCGCTGCCAGCGCCACCATAAGCATTGAAATTAGCCGTGTCACGACCCACATTCACCGAGCCTACAGACGATATATCTATATTACCGCCGGTGCCGCCATTAGCGCTAGAACTGCTGCCACCATAAGCATTAAGGTTAAATGTAGTGCCGCCACCACCAAAGAAATCCTGATGACCTATTTGCACACTGCCGCTATAATACGACTGGGCATCAAGGTTACCGCCATTACCACCGTTGCCACTGGTACCAGTACCACCATAAATATTATAAGCAATCGTGCCTTGAGATTGTGATAGATTTACACCGCCATAAGGGCTAGATCCCGCGCTATTTCCTGACATATTTATATTGCCACCGTTGCCACCGGTAACACCATTGCCACCATAAGCATTAATACTAGTGCCATTAGGAATATTGACATTAACAGCTTGTCCCGCTGTTAAGTTAATGGTGCCACCAGCACCGCCTGTACCATTAGTTGATGCACCGCCAGTAATATTGATAGTGTCATTAATATTCACATTAGTGTTAGAGACCAAACTAACAATGCCGCCGGCTCCCCCAGTACCGCTACCAGAAGTAACTGCTCCACCATTAGCATTGATACCTACATTACCGCTGCCATTGAGAGTAAGATCTGATCCAGAACTCATATAAACGTTGCCGCCGGCTCCGCCAGTACCACTGCCTGAAGCAACAGCACCGCCATTAACATTGATAGTATTATTGATTGTTATAGTTTGCCCAGCTGCTAAATTGATCGTGCCGCCGCTTCCACCATTGCCACCACTACCTGCTCCACCAGAAGCGTTTAGAACACCACCAATCGTCATAGTACCACTTGACATAATTGACATTGTCTGACCATTTTGACCAGCACCACCTGCTGTAGAAACAGTGCCGCCAATTGATACATTGCCGCCTGCAGTTACAGATAATGGTCCATCACTAGTTAAAGAACCAGTAATATTAAGCACCGGACCAGCTTGAGTAGAACTTATAGTTGTGACGCCTGAGGTGGTATTAACAAATTTTTCTGTACCACTTATCAAAGCTTGTGACGTAGTGCTACTGCTAGTAAGACTTACTCCCACTACATTGCTGCTAGTAAAATTATCGAATTGAACAGTGACACCGGATGGAATATTTTCAGCGGTCAAATTAGAGAGATTGCTGTTGGTATAAAAAATGATATTGCCACCAGTAGCTATGCCACCACTTGTTGTTAGAGTACCACCAACTATTCCTTCACTTTGGTATGTAGTCAACGTGGTTACAGTAGCCGGATTGTTCAAATCCAGACTGTTAATATTAGTTGATCCGTCATTAATTACATCCCCGCCCCCCAGTGTAATGCTGCCACTGGAAGAGCCTTTGTTGATTGCAACATTTACACCGTTAGCAGTGACATAATTAGTAGGACCCGATGCCGTTACTCCGCCAGTACCAAAATAAATATTGCCGCCATTGATAGCCGTTGCGGTGATATTAGTTGGCGTTGAACCAGCGGTCTGAGACGCTGTTCCTATTTCTATAGTTACACCGGTTGTACCAATGAGAATGACATTGCTTCCTATAGCAATTGTCCCGGTATTATTTGTATTCTGAAGGGTTAGAGAACCATTTAATGCCTGCAATACCAAACCAGTGCTAATTGTCAACGGTGAGCTAGCACCCGTGGCAATCAAAGACAAAGATCCAGTTGTCGTGATATTGCTGGTAATTGTCATGCCACCACTAGCGCTATCCGTTAAACTCACCGCTGCACCAGTAGAAATACCAGTAACTGTTAAAGCGGTTGAATCAACTAAAGTGACATTGCCTGTTGTATTAAAAGTGAGAGTGGGTGTAGCTATATTCAAAGATCCAATAGTACCGCCATTTGATGCGGTAAGCGAAATAACAGAGCTGCTTATTGCAGCTAAGCCAGAATTACTAGCTAATATGCTTCCATTGCTGCTAAGGGTAAACGATGTATCAGCATGACTTGGATTGCTGCCATTGGCAAGAGTCACTGCCTCTGCATTAGTGTCGCTCACATCAATTGTGCCGCCACTAAAACTCACTGTCGTGGCATTGATAAATAAACTCAGTCCACCAGTGCCACCACTATTGACTAGCAAGGGACTGGTGCCCCCAGAATTGCTGCCTATATTGCCACCGGTAGCAGTTAAACTGATTGTTGGTGATTGAAACGATCCACTGCCTGTGATATTGCTACCATTAGTTGTCGCAGTCAAACTGCTGCTAGAGCTAATAACACCGTTGTTGGTCAATGTACCACCACTAGTTACATTCATTGTTAATGCACTATCTGATGATACTGTCGTGCTTGCTGCCACCGTTGTTCCAGAAGCCGCCGACGTTGCAGTTACTGTACCTGAGCCTCCAGTATTGAGGTTGATTGTCGTTGCCGATACTCCATCTGTTTGGAATGTCAACAAACCAGAATTGGGCGTAATAGTTATATTGCCGGCATCACTGACAAGAGTTCCTGCGCCACCACTTCCTGCTTCTACCGTCAAAGCACCTGATGGTGAAGTAACTGCAATAGCGCTTTGAAATGTCGTATCAGTTACAGTGTGTGAATTGAAGTCAATTACTGATGACTTTAATGTCAAAGTGTTTGAGATTGGCCCGGGACTGAACGATACATTTGAGCCAAAACTCAAGGTGTTAGTGCCTGCTGTACTTATTGCTATATTATCTATAGATACTTCAAACGTACCAGTCCCTGATATTGATACATTTGCTCCAACCGCAGCACTTGTATTTTGTATGACGAGTCCCTCTCCGCCTGACATGACTGCTCCACTGTTATTAATTACAGTCAGTGGCCCGCTTGTTGATTCTATTGTTAATGTAGCGTTATAACTGATGCTTTCAAGGGTTTCAAGGGTGCCATTATTGGTCAACGTACCACCATTTACAATTACTGTCATGGCACTGTCCGATGATAGAGTGGTGTTTGCTGCTATTGTTGTTCCTGAAGAACCTGTTGTAGTTGTTACTAAAGCTGTCTGACCAGTATTAAGTTGGATGGTTGTTGCTGAAGCACCATCCGATTGGAATGTTAATAAGCCCGAAGCAGGGGTGATAGAAATGTTGCCGGCATTACTCACCAATGTTCCCGTGCCACCACTTGCTGCTTCTATAGTCAATGCACCAGATGGTGAGTTTACCGAAATAGCGCTTGAGGCTGTAGAATTACTCACCGTGTATGCACTCAAGTCAACCGTTGACGACGTTATCGTTAAACTGTAATTCGACGCCCCGGGCGCAAAAGCGACATTTGAACCAAAACTGACTGTATTAGTGCCTGCTGTACTTATTGCTATATTGTTCACAGATGTTGAAAATGTACCAGCCCCAGATATTGATACGCTTGCCCCTGCTGCAGCACTGGTATTTTGAATGATTAATCCCTGTCCGCCAAACATTGTGCCATTGTTAATTACAGTCAGGGGACCGCTTGTTGACTCTATCGTTAACGTGGCAACTTGATGGACACTTAGAGGAACATTTATGGTGCCATTATTAGTCAACGTGCCGCCGTTTACAATCATTGTCAATGGATTAACGGAGCTTACAGTCGTGTTTGCTGCTATTGTTGTTCCTGAAGATCCTGATGTTGTGGTTGTTCCGCCGCTAATACCAGTACTGAAGTTGATTACTGTTGCTGCGCCACCATCTGATTGGAAGGTTAAGGCACCCGAAGCCGGCGCAATAGAAATATTACCGCCTACACTCAACAATTCTCCATGTCCACCGCTTGCTGCTTCTATGGTCAAGCCACCTGATGGAGAGATTACCGAAATAGCGCTGCCCGATGTGTGATTTGTTACTATGGTTTGATTAGTAAAGTCTATTGTTGTTGCAGATATTTTTAGTGTGTTGCTTGCATCTCCGGTATATAACAACCCGCTTGTAACAGCATCACCGCCATTAAATGTCAGGGAGCTGGTACTTTGCAAAATAATTGTGTTTGCATTTGTTGCTGATCCTGCATAAGTGACAAAACCATTATTAGTTAACGTGCCAGCATTTTCATTGATTGTTATTATACTGTCTGAAGAAATAGTTGTATTAGCTGCAATTGTTGTGCCGGAAGCTCCTGATGTTGTTGTTACTGTGCCTGTGCCACCGGTGTTTAGATTGATTGTTGTTGTTGAACCTCCATCTGATTGCAATGTTAATAAGCCCGAAGCAGGCATAATAGAAATATTGCCGGCTGTACTTACCAAGGCTCCCGTGGTGCCACCATCTGCCGCTTCGACAGTCAAGCCACCCGACGGTGAAGTTACCGCAATAGCGCTTCCCGATGTAACGTTAGTGATTGTGTATGAACTAAAGTCAACTGTTGATGATATTAAGGTTAAAGTATTACTAGAACTACCGGGCGTAAACGATACATTAGATCCAAAGCTCAATATGTTGCTGCCTGCTGTGCTTAAAGCTACATTTGTTCCGGCTATATAAGATCCAGTTCCTGATATTGATAAACCTGCCCCTCCTGAAGAACTTGTATTTTGTATAGTTAATACCGTTCCTGCTTGTATTGTTCCGCCACTATTATTAGTTACAGTGAATGCTCCACTCGTTGACTGCAATGTTAATGCATTGCTGGCGCTGATAGTACCGCTATTTTGAATAGAAGGTGCTGTTATGGTCAATTGTTTGTCTGAAGTCAATGTACCCGTACTGTTCACTAACATTACCGGACCAGATTGCGTAGAAGTAACAGTTATTGCACCAATCGAATTATTGCTATTGGAAAAGCTCACCGAGCCACTGACAATAGCCTGACTAGTTGTGCTGGTATTGGTAATATTGGCGGTGATTACAGGACCACTGTTAGTAAAACCAGTAAACGTTAATGTGTCGCCGTTAGGCACATAGAGGGCAGTCAATGAATTTAAAGTGACAAACGTACTTGAAACTGTAGAGGCAATTGTCAGGTTGGAATATGTGCCGCTAATACCGGGTAAGCCATCGGCAATAAGAGTAGTAATATCAGTTTGAACAGTTGCATCGGTAAGATCTAGACTGGTAAGAGTTGGTGTTTGATTTAAAGTCGTGCTCCCTGTAACTACGGTCTGCAACGAATGGCTGGTAAAATAATTCACCGTAAGTGCGCCGCCAGTCGTGTTGCCTGATCCAGCAGAGCCACCACTTGGACCGTTGATACCAGTGCCACCGCCAGCTAATTGAGTACTGCCACTACCACTAGGGGTACCGCCAGCGCCGCTGGGTCCGCCAAAAATGCTTCCACCAGCACCACCGGTTTGCCCGCTTCCATAAGTAAGATTCGCTGAAGCAGTACCTGCCGAACCAGCAAATCCGCCAGTGCCGCCCGCACCACCTCCTCCAAAACCACCCCCACCGCCGCCAGTAGGAGTACCAATTCCACCGGTCGCGGCCCCACCACCACCTGAGGCAGCACCAGCTCCGCCGCCCCCTCCTCCAACAGAAGTATCTCCACTACCACCACCGCCACCACCGAAACTGCCGCCACCACCAGCTGATTGCGTTAAACTACCTTGGCCGCCATTGCCACCAGCATACGAAAATATACTTCCTGTAACTGTAACTGAGCTGAAGGGTGCTGATAATAGAATAGCGGCTTGACTGCCACCAGTGCCGCCTCCGCCAAGACCATCACCACCACTAGCACCACCGCCGCCACCTGAGGCATTGATTTCGCCCGATACTGTTATACTGTTACCACTGGTTACTGAAATCGCTCCTGCAGCACCGCCATTACCGGGAAGCTCAGTAAATCCTGCACCGCCGCCACCACCACCATAAGAAAGCAGATTACCAGTTTGTATGGCTCCTCCAGCTTGCAATGTAATGCTAGCACCATCGCCACCAGATGCTCCAGCTGCCCCGCCATAGCCGACAGTAATGATATTACCCACAGTCATTTGCGCAGCAGTTGTAAGAGTACCAATACCAAAAGTAGCAGTAGTTGTAGCTGAATTACTTGGATTCGTAAAACTTGCTGAGCCACCACCATTAGTAACAGTAGGTGTTGCTGTGGCAATTTGTACAGTACCAGTCGCACTTGATATAGCACCAGCGGTCTGGATTTGACCCAGTTGAATTGCTTGCGAAATAGGACCAGACAGCGCAGTGCCTCCATTACCGCCAGCTACAATAAGAACCGCACCACCGCCACCACTTGAGTTATTTGTAGCAACACTAATAGTGGATGTCGGAAACCAAATATTTCCAGTACTGGATGAATTTGAGTTAGCAAGCAAAGTTACGCTACCGCCAGAAGTACTAATAACAGTAGATGCTGTCGCCGGCGTAAAGTCTATATTTCCGCCTTTAGTACTATCAAATTGCATGGTTACGCTGGTTAGTGATGTAGCCCCGTTAGTTATCGGGCTGGACGTACTGCCACTAGATGCTGTGATATCAGCACCGGCTATTAACCAAACACTACCCCCACCAGTAACTATATTGGCTACATTTCCACTCGTACCAGAAACAATATTACCGCCAGATATTACTGCTAAATTGTTGCCCGATGTAGAAATTGTGCCATCAATTTCTATGCTGCCAGTATTTGCATATAGTGGATCACCATTGATAAAATTATTTCCTAATTTAAGTGTTGGAGTATTGGCAAGTATATGCGCCGCACCTGCTACAACATTTAAATCCCCGCTTACTTGGTCCAGTTTACCAGTGACTGAACCGCTACCTGAATTCAGATTTAAATTCTGCGATAAATAATTGCCACCGCTTATATTGATATTGCCAGGACCAGCATACGATGCATCATTTACATTGATATTGCCACTTAAAGCCTGAAAAGTGCCACCACTACCATTTATGTTTATGTCGCTAGCAGCAGTCGAAGAATTGATATTTATATTGCCAGTGCTTGAAGCAATCAGTCCAGAGTTTGTCACATTTCCTGAGCCAGAGACTAAATTAACATCCCCTCTAGCCTGAATCTGAGGCATTGCTCCGGCTGTGTTCTGCGGCAAAGCATTAGCTATAGAACCGCCAGCATTTAGTGTTAAAGAGCTGCCACTAGATACGGTGCCAGAGTTAGTTATATTATTTACGGCATTTAAAACTAGATTTAAATTTGTATCTACAGGTTTTGGCGAAGAAAATATTCCGGCGGGAAGCACATCAGATATCAATCCCTGTGTTTCTATATTTATATTGCTTGCCCCTAAAGTAATAGTGCTGACCGCAGGATTAAATGAACTTAGATATAAATTGCCATTATCTATAACATTGCCCGTCAGATTGAGCGTACCTGATTTACTTAAATCAACTACTGTCACCCCATGGGGTATCACTAAGCCGCTTAACAATTGGCTAAGATGAGGTCCAATCACTACACTACCGCCGACAGCAATACCCTGCACACTTAATACAAGTGATTGTTGTCCACCATACACAACTTGTTGCACAGCAAGATATTCTGCTGCTGTTAATTCTGTATTGGAGTGAACAGTAATGTTCGTACCGCCAACATTGATTGTCACTGTATTATCGTGAAGTAAACGCCCAGCCGTCATGCTCTGAGCGCCTGAAGAAAGATCCAGATTTATTGATGGTCTATGACCTATATTACCGATAGTTGTATTGGACCAAATACGGGTTGAATGGTCAGCAAGCCAAAAAGGGTGATGCGACGAAAAGTTGGAATTAGTATGAGAAAAATTAGTTGAGGCCAGATTTCCCGGCTGAAAATGCCACGCGTGTCGATAAGCTGGTATTGTCGCTTGCGAAGACCAAAAATTGACCTGGTGGACTGGTCTTGCTGAAGCACCTGTACTCGTCTGCGTTGATGTTCCCGACGATGAATTTGTTCCGGCTTGCTGTGTCTGGGATGTAGATTGTGATTGATATGTGTGGTGATGCACGGGTACCATCGACGAATTATTCCATGCATGATTATGCATCGGCATAGCCGATGGCATTCCCATATGCATATGTATTGGCACCTGCGCTTGTAATTGCGCCAGGCACGACATTGAAGGCGTGGCAAGCACAGACAAGGCAATAGCCAGTGAAATAAACTTCTTGTGCATTTTACTTCCCTTTTTCATCTTACCAGCGGCTGGTATTTGTTAATCCCTATCCATCATTAATTCGCTGCAGCTACCCTCTTGAAAGCCAATAATTGGCCATGCTCAAATGGGTGATTACTATCACCAATTTGAGACAGTGACTGAAAAGAGACAGTCATTTGTCTCTATTTTAGTGAGCGATAGCTATCATTAATTCGTTTCAGTTAACTGAGCAGTGTCAGTCGTTTGCCATGGCTTAGCGACCGATAAAGGTGGGCGCAATTGAAGCTCAGTCGAGTTTACCGGCGCAATTTCGTTTTTGTTAGCTGCATTAGATTCTTTATCGGGCGTCGCAGGCACTGACAAAGCTGGGTGCAATTCAGGCTCTACTGAGCTTACAGGCATAATTTCATTTTCGGGAATTGCACTAGATTCTTTATCAGGCGTTTCAGACGTAGAAGGAGTTTTTGCCTTTGGTTCTGCTTCCATAAGCTGTTTATGCATGTCATCCATAGCCGCATAATAAGACGGCTTATTAATCGAAAGCCTTAATCCACCATACAAACGAAAATCAAAACCACTTATACCAGGAGCTTTATGAGAATCCCAGTTCCAGATTGGCTCAGCTCTTACAAACGCTAATAATGACGGAAACTTTTTACTAACAGGGTGATTTATTTCAATATCAGTAATCATACTCATATTGCTCTGGGGCGGAATAGCATCATTAAACGGTGGGTGTCTAAAATTAGTTACTAAAGTGTCATTTATCACCAATGTCCACATACCGCGCTGATGCATATATCCAATGGTGTAAAAAGGATCTATTTCTCTTGTAGGAGCAACAAAATAGTCCTTACCTCTTAATTGCAACAAAGTACTGAACCAAAAAATATTTCTTGGTGTGACAACACGCGTTAAAGTCACACCTGGCAAAAAATCAAATTGATGCAAATGACTTGCTTGCCATAATTCACGGGCTTGAAAAGTATACTGTAATGTCGTTTTTCGCCCTAATTGCTGATTATGTTGTATCCCCCAGGAAAGCGACTGGGTAGTAGGAAAACTAATACTGTTATAGTCACGGGCAAAAATATCTTTAATCACAAAATAATTGCAATATATCGAAGTATTTTTCAATATGTTATAGCCAACAGAAATATTAGGCAGCGCTCGAAATGCATAATCTGCTTTGGGTTTACTGTAAGTAAAAAGAACATTAGTATCCAGTCTTTGCGAAACTTCAGTAGTTAGATTGAACCAAAGTCTTTCTGGCAAAATTTGAAATATTTTAAACTTATATCCAGGGGTAAAACTATTACGTTGAGGTGATACCGTAAATGGTGTCACATCGGTAGGAATAAATTGTGGCGGCGCTGCTGGCAAACTTATTGGTTCTAAAACCGGAGCGCCCGGCACGTCAGCAAGTGCCGAACTAATTGACAAAAAGAAAAGGGATGTAAAGAAAATACCACGCAAAAAATTGCAATTCCGTCTCTTGCGCTGAATACTAGATTTTTGACAACCACTTGGCAATATAAACATCCGGACACACAAGCATATTGTGCCAGCAAAATTCCGACTGAACACTTAGCAACAATTGTCGCATACTCCTGTTCCGATGAACAATAGATTGCCAACCTCTATAAAATCACTTTTGCCAAACCAGTCTATCTTCTATCAATAGCGACAAAAATACTCTTGATAAATCAATATGATAAAGTATTAGACTACAAATCTAAAGGATGGGACTCAAATCCCTTCCGGCAGAATTATTTTACTTAAAAGAGAAATTGCCAGACTATGAACCAAACAGACGAAAAAATTTTTGTAGTTGATCCTCAATGGGCAATAAAATACCCTCATGCAAAAGCGGGTATTTTAGTCATAAAAAATATTGAAAATACCAGTTCACATCCTGAGCTGGACAAACTCAAAGTAGAAACAGAAATCGCATTGAGAGAGCAGTTTCAAGGTTTTTCTAGAGAGAATCTAAATGAAGTGCCAGTTATAAAATCCTATAATAATTACTATAAAAACTTCGGTAAAACATATCACGTAAGAAGTCAGATAGAATCAGTCATTAAAGGCAAGTCTCTTTCAAGCGCATCAGCTGTGCTTACCGCAATGTTCATGGCTGAAGTTAAGAATATGCTACTCACGGCCGGACACGATTGCGACACACTTGATTTCCCTGTTCGCATTACAGTAGGTACGGGCAAAGAAACATTTACCGACATAAGAGGAGCCGAAAAGACTGCTATAGAAGGAGACATGATGATGGTCGACGGAGAAGGAATCATATCAGCTATTTTGCTTGGACCAGATAGCCGTACAAAACTAACACCCTCTGTAAGTGATGCTCTATTTGCCGTATACGCACCCTCTGATATAGAAAAAGAATTTGTCCTTTCGCACTTAAAAGATATTGAACGCTATGTAAAAACTTTTTCTCCAGACGCAGAAACAGACTTTCTTGAAGTATTCGAAGCTTGTTAGCTCAGCCCTACAAAAGCAGCTGGTCAGATGATTGAACTAGCTGCCAGTCCGCGCATAACGTCCCTATGATACGCTTTAAGATCGCGTGTGTACGATAAGTCAAACGGGGAGTAATTAATGGCAATAGAGCTTATTCTGTTAGGCGCAGTAGTAATTTTTGTTATCGGCTTTTTGTTGGGTCGGCTAATCACTTCTAGAAACAAGTCTGAAAAAAAACCGCAAAATATTCCAACAACAGTTCAGAAGTCTGCTTCCTTGCCAAAAGATGTGGAAATGCGTGTACAAGCACTCATTGACAATGGACATAAGATTGGGGCTTTAAAAGAACTGCGGGACTCAACCGATCTTGAGCTAGAACAAGCCAAAAGCATTGTTGAGTCAATGGCAATTTCAGTTCCAACTACCGATAACCCAGACAAATTAGGCACAGTTAGGGACCTAATCAGAAGTGGCAACAAAATCGAAGCACTCAGACTGTATCGCGAATCTTCAGGTATGAACTTAGCAGAAGCCACTGAGGCAATCGATAAAATGGAGAAAGAGTTCGGCTAAGCTTCAACAACAGAGACGAATTAAAACCATGCTAGATTTTTAACCGGTTGGCTAAGAATCTAGCGCAATATGAAGTCAGTCAGATAGCTGCAATCAGCCAAGAATTTATAAATTCACTAGCGAGATTTTTTGCTACCGCTTTTCTTTGAACTTGTTCTCGAACTAGTTTTTTTAATTGAAGATCTCGGGCTCACAGATCGCCTAGCTGATTTCGTTGATCGCGTTATATTTGCCAACGTTTCCTTAGATTGTTCATAATATGGCTTCAATATTTTGCCCATCATTTCAATCTGATCTAAAAGAGTATTTTCTAGCTTTTCTCTGTGTTCTTTCCATTTTTCCGCTTCTTTTAATATAGGCTGATGTATTTTCATCAGCTTTGAAATAGCTTCACGTTCAGTAGAATTAAGGTATTTCCCGGATGCATTTTTAAATTCGCTCTTTGCCATACTTTTATCCTCCAAGAATGTTCTTATCAATCATCCCTACATGCCCAATGATATAACTGTGGAAACCTAATGTTAATAAAGATAATTCTATCTCAACAAGTAATGAAATATTCCTTGACAATGCTTTAAAGTTATTATGCCTTAGGTATTAATATTAGGCATCGCTGGGGGAAATATGGGTATTTCACTCAAAAAAGAACATCTTAAGCGTTATAAAGACATAGCCTGGCTGTTAATCAAATATGGCAATTCCGATCTGGTCAAAAATGCTGGACTAGAAGAGATATTAACCAAAGAAGAGCAAACAACCGATAAGCCTGCCACCGCAGATGAGCTTGCCACAGATCTTGAAAAACTAGGTCCTACATTTATAAAGCTCGGGCAATTGCTTTCCACGCGTCCGGATTTTATTCCTCCTGCGTATTTGACTGCCTTATCTCGTTTACAGGACAACTGCGCTGTCTTTTCATTTGAAGAGGTTGAACAAATTATTGTCAGTGAACTTGGAGTGCGTTTATCCAGAGCGTTTTCTGAATTTAATCCTGAACCGGTAGCGGCAGCATCATTAGGACAAATCCATCATGCCGTAATGCGAAACGGGCGTGAGGTTGTAGTTAAGATTCAACGTCCTGGAATCCGCGAATCTGTTATTCAAGATCTGGATGCATTATCCGATATAGCCGATTTTTATGACAAACATACCAAATTAGGGAAACAGTATGAATACGGCGTAATGCTTGATGAATTTCGCAAATCACTTTTGGATGAGCTAGATTATCAGAAAGAAGCTCATAATTTAGCTACCCTTAAAAAAAATCTGGAAGAATTTGAATTAATATTTGTTCCGGCACCTGTGCTTGATTACAGCACATCAAAAGTTTTGACCATGGATTTTATCCCTGGCAAGAAAATTACATCTATTACTGGACTGCAACTTCTCGAGATTGACGGACCGGTCCTTGCCGAGGAAGTTTTTAAGGCTTACTTAAAACAAATATTAGTGGATGGATTTTTTCACGCTGATCCCCATCCAGGGAATGTATTTCTTACAGAAGATAATAAAATAGCGTTGCTAGATCTAGGCATGGTTGCCTATCTAACACCTCACTTGCAAGAAAAGATTTTTCAATTGCTTCTCTCTATAAGTGAAAATCGCCCTGATACAGCAGCAGATATATGTAAAGACATAGGTACACCAAAAGAAAAATTTGACGAAGTAGAATTTCGCAAACAAATAGTTGATTTAATCCATGCTCACCTGGAAAAAAATATAGAAGACATGAATCTTGGTGTGGTCATTCTAGGCTTGACAAAAGCCGCAGGCGATTGTGCCATTCGTGTTCCGCCTGAGCTAACCATGCTTGGCAAAACGCTGCTGAATTTGGATCAAATAGGACGCACATTAAATCCTAATTTTAATCTCAATGCTTCAGTTAGAAATAATGCAGCCAATATTCTCGAACAACGCATGGAAAATAGCGTTTCTTCACAACGAGTATTTAGAAGTGTTATTGATGCCAAAGACTATGCCGAGAAATTACCAGGAACAGTCATGAAAATCTTGGATCTTATCGGCAATAATAAGTTACGCCTGCAAGTGGATGCAATTGACGAGACAGTTCTGATAGACGCGTTTCAGAAAGTGGCCAATCGAATTACTTTGGGACTGGTATTAGCGGCGCTGATAATTGGCGCGTCATTCTTAATGCGAGTTCCCAGTCAATTTATGATTTTTGGTTACCCAGGTTTAGCAATTGTTTGTTTTATACTAGCGGCATCGGCCGGTTTTGCTCTTATTATTCATATATGGCTTTACGATCAAAAAGCAAAAAAATTCGATGACTAATTGTTTAATTTATTAGTTTTCAGGCCTATTGACGCTCTTCAGAAGACAACTTATAACAATTAAAGTTTGCCATGTATGGTAATCTGCACGTAGTTCTTTGATCGATAAAGAGCTTTCATAATAGTTGACTGTGCATTAAAATGTTTTTGATCTAGCTAAATTGGGAGAGTCTATGCCTAACATAAAATGGTTATTAATGGCTGCTTCGACCATAATGACGCTCTCCGTTATACCTGCAA